>JGI24699J35502_11134222_pt1 | contig 70815 bp, 66 predicted proteins | sample TergutMp193P4_FD_35502 | JGI IMG/M metagenome (IMG submission 35502)
CCGACATTTATTTTCACCCTTCACTTGGTATAACGTCCCGCTAAGACGAAAAACTCCGATTTTGCTACTGAAAAAATGATTAAATTTGTACCTTAATTTCTATAAAATCACGTCAGTTCGATCTACACGATTTTTTTAATAGCGTCCATGTCAATGATTTCTATATTCAAAGCGGGTTTCTTGGGGACAAGATTGTAAGCAATCAAACCGGCAACCAAGTTCCCGATGAAATTGTTGAAGCATCGGTGGCGGGTATGCTCAATCTGGCAACCGTTTTTTAATAAATCATTGACTGTTTCGATAACAGCCCTTTTTCTTAAGGCAATCTTGTCCCGGATATGCATCAAGGCATTTTTCATATTCTTCCTAATCTTGGTAATCAGATGAATATTGTTGATAAACAACCTTTCAAACAAGTCTTGAGAGATATACCCTCTGTCACCAAAGAGTTTTCCGAAGAGCTTCTCGTGGAATTTCCTGTCTTTAAGCGGTTCTCTGTCATCAATATGCCCTTGAGTAATGAGGAATTCGATTATTTCTCCCTTATCATTGATTACCACATGAAGCTTAAACCCGAAAAAATATCCGCCGGTTGATTTGCCTTTGGTTGCCATACCTTTGAATACCTTATGCGACTTCTCCCGTTTGATGTGACATACCCGGATCGGCGTTGAATCTGTGATGGGTATCCTGGTGCATTTGCCTAAACAGCATAGCTGAAGAAAGATAACCATAGGTAAGAGAGCTTTTTGTTGCAGTTCCACTGTATTTGTATCCGTTAACGGAGTTTGTTCGTTTAACTTAAAGTATTTTAACACTTTAAAGATAAACAAAATCCCGTTATTTTACAAATATTTTTGCAATTTTATTACATCAAACGGGCGTTACATTAATTAATCGTTGTTTCCTGTAAACTTTTTTCGGGTAAGACAAGTTCGCAATCGGTTGATAAATAATTCGAAAAGAGCCGGAGTGAGACACCCGAACTATCGCTGTGCGCTTTTATTCTTCAAAATGGTTAAGAGTTAACTCTTTCCCGTCGAAGACGGCGTAAGTGAAAAGTTGCAGCCAGTCGCCGATAATCATTATTCGACTTTTGGAGTTCAACATCTTATCCAACAGTATATGCCGATGCCCGAAAATCAAATAATCAATTTCGGGATGCGTTTGGATATAGGATTTGGAATAAATAATCAAATCTTCTTTTTCCTCGCCTAAAAAAGGCTTGGGGTATTTTTGCTCTTTCAGACGGCTGTGTTTTGCCCATGTGTTTCCAATTTTAACGCCCAAATCGGGATGAATAGCTCGAAATAAAATCTGACAGAACTGGTTGTGGAATATCCCACGAATCAGTTGGAATGATCTGGAATAATCGCCCAATCCGTCGCCATGGGCAAGGTAAAAAGTTTTATCGGCAAGTTTTGTTACGAAAGGACTTTTATGCAGGGTAAGACCGATTTCTTCGGGTAAGTAATCGTATATCCAAATATCGTGATTGCCGATGAAATAATGAATTTCCACTCCGCTATCGCTCAACTCCGCCAGTTTTCCCAAGAATCGCGTAAACCCTTGAGGAGCGACTGCTTTGTATTCAAACCAGAAGTCGAAAATATCGCCCAACAAGTATAGGGCTTTCGCCTCTTCCCGGATGGAATCCATCCAACGAACCAACCGTTTTTCCCTTTCACGCGAGTCGTTAAAGACAGATGATCCCAAGTGTACATCCGAAACGAAATATATTTTATCTTTTATGCCCATTTATAAAAATCCGAGTTCCAATTTTGCTTCTTCGCTCATCAAGCCCGTATGCCATTCCGGTTCGAAAACGAGTTTTATTTCTACATTATTAATATTTGGAATGGATTCAATCCTCATTTTTACATCTTCAATGATGAAATCGGCAGCCGGACATGCCGGAGCAGTCAAAGTCATCGTTATCGTCACGTTCTTGTTATCGTCAACGTCCACTCCATATACTAATCCCAAATCATAAATATTAACCGGAATTTCGGGGTCATACACCGTTTTCAGCATTTTAACGATTTGATCTTCCAATTCCAACAAATGATTTTCCATATTTTTTTCTTTAATTATTACGCAAATATACGAATAAACCTTTTAGGTAAAAAATTCAAAAATCGGTATTTTTTTATTGTCGGGTTTAAACTTATTTCTTTTTCGAAAGTCTAATTATCCATAGTAATAGAGGTGCGTTGGATTGCGATTCCTTTTACATATTCCATAAAATACTTTTAATACCAATTATCAATGAATAAAAGCACAAAGATAATCCTATTCTCCGTCATCGCATTATTTATTGCCGGAATGGCTTTATATCCCGCCGTTAAAAAACAATTGAAAAAAGAAAATACATCTCTTAAAACATCGGCTCCGGCGGGCGCGTCCGGAGGAAGAAAAGGCTCGTCTCTCAATGTTAACGTTAAAATTATGCAACCGGAAACGTTAGTGAATATTATCCCGATTTCTACGGCGACAATTATTCCGGACGAAGAAGTTGATTTGACTTTCGAAACTCCGGGTAAAATCACGGGAATCTTTTTTAGGGAAGGTTCTTCCGTGAAAAAAGGGCAATTGCTGGCAAAAGTAAACGACCGGTCGCTTCAAGCGGAACTCCAAAAATTGCAGGCTCAGATTCCTTTGGCTGAAGATCGGGTTTTCCGTCAAAAATCGTTATTGGAAAAAGATGCCGTCAGTAAAGAAGCCTATGAACAAGTGACGACCGAATTAGATAAATTGATGGCGGATATTGAGTTGACAAAAGCGCGAATTGCTCAAACGGAATTACTTGCTCCGTTTGATGGCATTATTGGATTGCGAAATGTCAGTGAAGGCGCTTATGCTTCTCCGTCAACGATCATTACGAGCTTGACTAAAATTATTCCTTTGAAAATAGAATTTTCAGTCAATGAAAAGCAAGCGGATTATGTATCTCCCGGAATGGAAATCGCTTTTCAAACCCCTCCCGATCTTACTGTTTATAAAGCGGCGATTTATGCAATAGAAACGCGGGTGGATCCGAAAACCTACACCTTGAAAGTTCGCGCCTCGTATCCGAATGCAAACGGACGTATGCGTCCCGGACGTTCGGCAAGCGTCGAAATTCATTCCACTCCCATATATAACGCCTTGACTGCTCCGAGCGAGTCGGTCATCAAAGAGATGGGAAGAGACATTGCTTATATCTGTTCCGGAGGAAAAGCCAAACAGGTAACCTTGGACATCGGTATGCGGACTGCTTCCGATCTTCAGATAATAAACGGATTAAATTCCGGAGATACCTTGATTATCAGCGGCGTGATGCAGCTGAGGGATGGATTGCCCGTAATCATTGACAATTACAACTAAGCAGGAGAATGAACATTTCAGAATTAAGTATCCGCCGACCGGTTCTTTCCACCGTATTTGTTTTGGTTATTACCATTTTCGGTGTTATCGGCTTTACTTATCTGGGCGTCCGTGAATATCCGAGTGTGGATAATCCGATTATTACCGTTAATGTGGGTTATCCCGGCGCTAATGCCGATATTATTGAAAATCAGATTACGGAGCCGCTGGAACAGAACATTAACGGGATTCCAGGAATCCGCTCGTTATCAAGCGTCAGCAGTCAAGGTTCTTCGCGTATTACCGTCGAATTTGAATTAAGCGTAGATATGGAAACGGCCGCTAACGATGTACGCGATAAAGTGTCGCGCGCTCAACGATTTCTCCCGCGCGATTGCGATCCTCCGACGGTTTCCAAAGCCGATGCCGACGACCAACCCATTCTTCAAATATCCATTCAGAGCAACAAACGAAATCTGCTTGCATTAAGCGAGATTGCCGATTTAACGGTAAAAGAGCGATTACAAACAATCCAAAACGTCAGCGCGGTAAATATTTGGGGAGAAAAGCGCTATTCCATGCGGCTGTGGTTAGATCCGGTAAAGATGGCCGCCTACGGCATTACTCCGGTTGATGTTCGAAATGCGATTGATCAGGAAAATGTGGAACTTCCTTCCGGCAGTATCGAAGGCGATAAAATGGAATTAACCATCCGCACCTTGGGTTTAATGCGGACGCCGGAAGAATTTAACAATTTAATCCTTCGTGAAAACGAAAACAATGTGGTGCGTTTTCGCGATGTGGGCTACGCCGAACTTGGACCGGAAGATATTCGCAGTATTATGCGTGAAAACGGCGTTCCGATGGTCAGCGTGGTCGTAATCCCTCAACCCGGCGCCAATCATATCAATATTTCGGACGAAGTCCAACTCCGAATCAAGCAAATAGAAAAAGACTTACCGGAAGATGTGAAATTAGACATTGTTTACGACAATACCCGATTTATACGCGCTTCAATCAAAGAAGTGGAAGAAACAATCTATATAGCGTTTGTTCTTGTAATTATTATCATCTTTCTTTTTCTACGCGATTGGAGGGCGACATTAGTGCCGATTGTCGTCATTCCCGTTTCCTTAGTCGGCGCATTCTTCATCATGTATGTCGCCGGATTTACCATTAATGTCTTATCCATGTTAGCGGTAGTGTTGGCCGTAGGGTTGGTGGTTGATGACGCCATTGTTATGGCTGAAAATATTTATGTGCGAATCGAGCGGGGAATCAATCCGAAAGAAGCCGGTATTGAAGGATCGAAAGAAATATTTTTTGCCATTGTTTCCACTACCATTACGCTGATTGCCGTTTTTTTCCCGATCGTTTTCATGCAGGGGATGACGGGACGTTTATTCAAGGAATTTAGTATAGTCGTATCGGGGGCTGTTTTCATCTCCGCTTTTGTCGCTTTGACTTTTACGCCTATGCTTTCTACCAAAATATTACGGAAAAGAGAAAATAAAAATTGGTTTTACGTGAAAACGGAACCCTTTTTTGAAGGAATGACTCATTATTATGAAAAAGGATTGAATTATTTTCTCTCGCATCGTTGGATGATGTGGCCCATTGTCGTCGTTACATTTATAATTATCGTCGTACTTTGGGCGCGTATTCCGGCGGAAATGGCGCCCATGGAAGACCGTTCGCAAGTCACCATTAATATGCGAGCGCCGGAAGGCGCCACCTATGAATTTATTCGGGATTACGGAGAAAAAATTTCGGCGATAGCCGATTCGGTTGTCCCGGAACGGATTTCGAATGTAACTATGCTTCGCCAAGGATTTTCATTTGTCCAATTGATGCTGCCGGATATTCGGGAGCGGAAAAGAAGTCAAATGGAAATTGCCGATGAATTAGCCGGCGCGGTAAAGAAAGAAACCGAAGCCCGCTCGTTTGTGCAACAACAATCCACTTTCGGCGGCAGGCGCGGAGGAATGCCGATACAGTATGTATTGCAAGCTCCAACTTTGGAAAAATTGCAGGAATTTATCCCCAAGTTTATGAATAAAGTTTCGGACAACCCCAAATTTCTGATGTCTGACGTTAACTTGAAATTTACCAAACCGGAAACCCGGATAGAAATCAACCGTGATAAAGCCGCCTTACTGGGGGTCAGTACCCGCGACATCGGGCAAACGTTGCAATACGCTCTGAGCGGTCAGCGTATGGGTTATTTCTACATGAACGGAAAGCAATACCAAATATTAGCCGAAATCAATCGGCAGCAACGAAACAAACCCTTGGACTTGAAATCCATTTATGTCAAAAACAATCAGTCGCAAATGGTTCAGTTGGATAACTTGGTTGATTTAAATGAAAGCGTGGCGCCTCCGCAATTGTATCGCTACAATCGCTTCAAATCGGCTACGGTCAGTTCCGGTTTAGCGAAAGGAGTAACAATCGGAGAAGGTTTGGATGAAATGGATAAGATTGCCAAGGAAGTGTTGGATGAAAGTTTTCGGACCGCATTATCGGGCGAATCGAAAGAATTTCGCGAAAGTTCTTCCAGCTTGATGTTTACTTTCGGTTTGGCTTTGATCTTGATATTCTTGATTCTTGCCGCACAATTTGAAAGTTTCAAAGACCCGCTCATTGTGATGCTGACCGTGCCGCTGGCTATTGCAGGCGCTTTGATTTTTATGGCGATGAAAGGGATTACCATGAATATTTTCAGCCAGATAGGTATTATCATGCTGATCGGTTTGGTGGCTAAAAACGGTATTCTTATCGTGGAATTTGCCAATCAACGGCAAGAAGCCGGCATGGAAAAAACGGAAGCTATCCGAGGCGCTTCCATACAACGTTTGCGACCTATCCTGATGACCAGTTTCAGTACCGTTCTCGGAGCATTGCCTTTGGTATTGGCCAATGCGGAAGGAGCAAACAGCCGCATTGCAATGGGTACGGCGGTAATCGGCGGGATGTTGGTTTCCACCTTCTTGACCTTGTTTATCGTACCGACTGTTTATACCTATTTTTCAACCACTCGAAAAAAAAACTGATATGAGAATTTACCTCCCGGCTTTCGTCCTTTGTTTCTTTGTTTCAATCGTTCATGCGCAAGAAATCTATGACTTGAAACGTTGTTTGGAAATCGCATTGGAGAAAAACTACGATATTCGTATGATTCGTAATGAACAACAAATAACCGCCAATAATGTAACCGTCGGAAATGCCGGATTTCTACCTTCGCTCGATTTGAATGGCGGTTATTCGGGAACATTGAATAATACCGATCAAGATAATACCGACGGGACAACAACGAAAACCAATAATATCTTGAATCAAAACGCTAACGTGGGATTGAATATGCAATGGACGGTTTTCGACGGATTCTCCATGCAAACCAATTATAAACGGTTGAAAGAATTTGAAACCATGGGTGAAATCAATACTCGACTGACTATCGAAAATCTGATTGCCGATTTGACGGCGGAATATTACAATTACGTCCGTCAAAATCTTCGTTTAGCCAACTTACGATCGGCGGTTGCTTTATCCAAAGAGCGGTTACGGATTGTTGAAGCCCGTTACTCGATCGGCTCCATGTCGCGATTGGATTTAAAACAGGCGCAAGTGGATTTCAATGCCGACAGCTCCAACTTAATCAGACAATATGAAACGCTTTATACTTCAAGAGTTACCTTGAATCGGCTGATGGCTGTCGAAGACGTGTCTCAAAAAATAGAAGTTACGGATTCGCTCATAAAGCCGAATCCCGATTTGCAAGAAGAACTGTTGTGGGCGTCCACTTTGCAATCCAATTCCCGCTTGATGTTATCCTTTAAAAATCAAACAATCAGCGAATTGGATTATAAAAACTTGAAAAGCCGAAATTATCCTTACCTTCGTCTGAATGCCGGTTACGGTTATTCGCTTGATCGGTATGGTTCCGGCTCGGTTAAGCGACAGGATAATCTGGGCTTCAACTACGGATTTACTTTGGGTTTCAGCATTTTTGACGGATTCAATCGGCAACGGGAACAAAAGAATGCTCGGATTACCATTGAGAATCGAAAATTGCAATCGGAACAATTGGAGCAATCGTTAAGAGCCGATTGGGCCAATATGTGGATGGCTTATCGAAATAATTTGAATTTGATTGCTTTGGAAGAAGAGAATCTGGGAGCTGCAAAAGAAAATTATGAAATTGCCATTGAACGTTACAAATTGGGAGACCTTGCCGGTATTGAATTGCGGGAGGCTCAAAACAGTTTGCTTGGAGCAGAGGAACGATTGCTTCAAGCGCAGTTCGACACTAAATTGTGCGAGATTTCTTTATTGCAAATCAGCGGACAAATCGCTTCCTATTTAGAATGATTAAAATAAAAAGAAATGATTTATACCATTCAACCCCCTGCATCTGCCATTCATGCGAAAATCCGATTACCGGCATCCAAAAGCATCAGTAATCGAATATTGATTTTGAACGCTTTAAGTAAAAGCAATGATCCGATTGAGAATTTGTCGGACAGCGACGATACGCAAGTCCTGCGAAAAGCGCTTCTTTCGCTTCAATCGGGCGCTGCCGATTTCGATGTGGGCGCCGCAGGTACTTCCATGCGTTTTTTAACCGCTTACCTTACTCAAAAAGAAGGGATCCAGACGATTACCGGTAGTGAACGAATGAAAAATCGTCCGATACGGATTTTAGCGGACTCCCTGCGTGAAATCGGAGGCCAAATCGAGTATATGGAAAAAGAAGGATTTCCGCCGCTTCAAATTCGCGGCCGAAAATTAACCGGAGGAGCCATTCGATTGAATGGCGGCGTGAGTTCGCAATATCTTTCCGCATTGATGATGATAGCGCCTCTCACGCAACAAGGTTTGGATATTCAATTGGAAGGAAATATCATTTCACGTCCTTATATTGATATGACGGCTCGACTGATGCAGACATTCGGCGTTCAAGTTTTCCGGAACGGGCAACACATTCGGATTGAACCGCAAATCTATCAACCGGTTCCTTTCACGGTAGAAAATGATTGGTCGGCGGCATCTTATTGGTACGAAATAGCAGCATTGGCGAAAAACTCCGCCGAAATAGAATTAACCGGATTGGAACAGAACAGCCTGCAAGGCGATGCAAAAGTTGCGAAACTATTCGAATCAATTGTTTCGACCGATTACGATACATTCGCCGGCAAAATAATCATTCGGAAAATATCGGCCAAGTCCGGTATTTCTATGAACTATGACTTTACCAATGAACCGGATTTGGCCCAAACGCTTGTCGTAACCTGCTGTTTATCGGATATTCCTTTTCATTTCACCGGATTGCAGAGCCTCCGGATAAAAGAAACCGACCGTATTTCAGCTTTACAAACCGAATTAAAAAAGTTGGGCTATACAGTGAAAACGAGCGAAGCTGCAATGGAATGGACGGGCGAACGTTGCAGCCCGGATGCGAATCCGGTAATTTCCACCTACGAAGATCATCGGATGGCAATGGCTTTTGCTCCCGCTTGTCTGAAAACCGAAAAAATCCGGATAAAAGACCCCGGCGTCGTTTCCAAATCCTATCCGAAATTTTGGGAAGATTTGGAAAAAGCGGGATTTGATATTAAGGCCGTCAAGTGAAATACCGGTGATTTTTAATAATTTTTTGTTTTCTATATATTTTGTATTATATTTGCAGATTAATTGAAAGACTTTTTCAGTTTGTGAACATTCACTATCCGTCCGCCTCAAGAGAGATATACATATAAAAAATAATAGAATGAAAACAACAGTGGTTTTTAGATGGTTTGCATTGGCAGCTTTATGTGTTGGTATTTTCTCATGTTCAAATGAGATTCCACAGGAAAATGATATTAAAGGCGAATTAATTCCGGTTTCCTTTAAGGTAGGATTTGATAAAGAGATAACTCCGTTTCGGTCCGACGAAACAATGAATCCGAGCAATTTCTTTTACTATGTGTATAACGCTGAAACGGGCGATCTCTATAAAAATTTGAGATTTTATAATTTTACCGGCGCAATTAATGATTCGCTTCCGGAAGGTAATTATACGATTGTTTTTGTGGAAGTTAATAAAGACACTAACCTTTCATGGAATTATTATCCGTCAGCAATAGATGGCAGCAACATAAAAAAATATCCTACCTTTTTTGAAATTCTCACTACCGATTTTCTAAATACGAACCATGATGTTTTTTATAAAAAAACAAATTGTTTAATTGACAAGGATAGCTCCAATAATTATTCGGTTACCTTAGACAGAATTGTCGGGAAAATTGAATTTGTTCTTGAAGATGTTATTCCAAGTGAGGTAAGTACAATAGAAATAGAAACCGGCGATTTTGAGTTTCCTATATCGTTTTATTATAATTTTAATACTGACTTTACAAAAGGCACGCCTTTCCATAAATCAGTTAACATAACAGAACTTGACAAAGCTGCAAGCGGATACACCTTATTTTTTATTACTTTTGAAAATATAAATTTTGATCAAAGCAGGTATCCGATTTCAATAAAATTAACGGCTCGCAGAAGTCTTCCCGAAGGAGTTGTTGATACGGGACAATCGTTCGTTACTTCCAAAGTGATTGAAAATGTTGATATATTGAGAAACAAGACCGTGCGGTACTCCGGAAAATTGTTTGACAACATAACGCCTCCGTCCGATACCAATCCGTCCTCTTCTTTTTCAATAACCGGAGATGAGGAATGGGGAGAAACGATTGATAAAACCTTTTAAAAAGGGATAAAATCAACTGATTTTGCCTTCGTCGGCATAACTGTAATATTTCCCGTCCGTAAGAATAACATGGTCCACTAAACGCATATCAATCAGTTCGAGGCCGGCCTTAATCCGATGAGTTACGGTATTATCGTGGGAACTCGGTAAATGGTTTCCGGAAGGATGATTATGACAAAGAACCACAAAAGACGCTAAACGAGTAAGCGCTTCCTTATAGACGAGTTTCCCGTCAACTATCGTTTCGGAAGTTCCCCCTTGGCTTACCTTAAATCGGTCAATAATTCGACTCGAGCGATTCAAGAAAAGCGCCCAAAATTCTTCATACTGCAAATCGCAAAGAAACGGATAGAAATAATTGTAAATATCCAAGCTGCAAATAATTTTCTTCCGTGATGCCTCTTCCGCTTTTCGCCGTTTGCCTAATTCGAGAGCGGCGATAATTCCGATTGCTTTGGCTTCGCCGATTCCTTTGAAATTACTCATCAGATAATCAGCAGAAATTTTCCCTAAACGATTGAGATCATTTTCAAACGATTGGAGAATTCGTTGCGACAATTCTACCACGGTTTCGTCTTTCGTCCCGGAGCGGAGAATTATGGCTAATAACTCTGCATTACTGAGAGTATTTACGCCTTTTGTCAATAATTTTTCACGCGGTCGGTCTTCCGGCGACCAATCTTTCACGCTAAGTTTAGCTGAATCAGTCATTGTTTGTTAAAGGTTTCGATAAAATTTGGTTAAATGTATCTGTTCTTTGAGCTTACTTTGCTCTTTCCACGTAGGAACCGTCTCGTGTATCCACGCGAATTTTTTCTCCTTCATTGATAAACAACGGAACACGAATCGTTGCCCCGGTTTCGAGGGTTGCCGGTTTGGTGGCGTTGGTTGCAGTATCGCCTTTAATTCCCGGCTCGGTATAGGTAACCGTTAAGACCACATGAGCCGGTAATTCGGCAAACAAAATCGTTTCCGATTCGGCATGAATGATAACATCGGCCGTATCGCCTTCTTTCAAAAAATCTACGCCGGTGATATTATCTTTTACAATGGAAACTTGTTCAAAAGTTTCGTTATTCATAAAATTATACCCCATATCGTCTTGATACAGGTATTGATACGGTCTTCTTTCAATGCGAACCTCATCAACTTTAACTCCCGCATTGAATGTTTTGTCTATTACGCGACCGGTAGTGACGTTTTTCAGTTTTGTCCGGACGAAAGCGGGACCTTTACCCGGTTTCACATGCAAAAATTCCGTTATATAATAATATTGCCCGTCAATATCCAGACACATACCATTCTTAAAATCAGCTGTAGTTGCCATATTTTATTTTATATTGTTTGTAGATTTTATTTTCAGCACAAATTTACACAAAGTTTTTGAAAAACCCGTATATTTGCATGGAGAAATTTAAATTGAAAAGTTACGGAAGTAAATTATTTGAGAGAAGGAAAAGGAAAGAGAAAGCTGAATATAAAATAACAATATATCTATGAATCAGCAAATTTTCAAGGAAATACAAACATTGAAAAGGCGAATATTACCGAATGAAAAAGTTATACTTTTTGGTTCTCAAGCGCGTGGCGATGCGAAACCGGATTCGGATTGGGACTTACTCGTTTTGCTTGATAAAAGAGGTAAAGTAACATTTGAGGAAGATGCAGCCTACGGCTATCCTTTTGATAAAATCGGGTGGAAATTCGGAGTCGCTATAAATACATTGTTATATTCAACAGAAGATTGGGAAAAGCGAAAAATTACGCCGTTTTATAAGAATATTGAAAATGATGGTATTGAGATTATGTAAATTAATATTATGAAACTATCGGAAGAAGAAAAAAAAGCAATTGTCAAATATAGATTAGAGAGAGCAAAAGATACGCTATTGGATGTTTGTGTTTCAATTCAAAATAATCGTTGGAATAATGCAGCAAACAGACTGTATTACGCTTGTTTCTATGCCGTAATGGCATTGTTGATAAATGATGGATATGAAGCGCATACTCACACCGGAGTAAAGGCATTGTTAGGACTGCATTATGTAAAGAACGGAACAATAAATGAAGAATTAAATCAAGCGTATCGAAAAATGTTTAATCTTCGGCAAACGGGTGATTATGATGACTTAGCCGTAATAACAGAAAATGACGTTAACCCTCTTGTTGAACCGGCCGAGAAATTTATTGCCGAGATAGAGAACTTAATAAATAGAAATTCTTAATCATCCTACGCCTCCTCCCAAACTGACTTGCAGCAACTTTTGAGCTTCAACCGCAAATTCCATCGGCAGTTTGTTCAGTACTTCTTTGGCATATCCGTTGACAATTAATCCGACGGATTCTTCGGTGGGAATCCCCCGCTGATTGCAATAGAACAATTGGTCTTCACTGATTTTGGAGGTCGTGGCTTCGTGTTCCACAATCGCCGATTCGTTTTGAATATCCATATAGGGAAACGTATGCGCTCCGGAAGTATCGCTCAGCAATAAACTGTCGCATTGGGAGTGGTTGCGAGCGTTTTCTGCGTTCTTACCGATTCGCACCAAGCCGCGGTAACTGTTTTGACTTTTCCCTGCGGAAATTCCTTTGGAAACAATACGGCTCTTTGTATTTTTACCGATATGAATCATCTTGGTACCTGTATCGGCCTGCTGGTAATTATTTGTTACGGCTACCGAATAAAATTCGCCGCTCGAATGATCGCCCGACAGAATGCAACTCGGATATTTCCAAGTAATGGCGGAACCGGTTTCCACTTGCGTCCAAGATATTTTGGAGGACTCGCCTTTGCAAATTCCGCGTTTGGTTACAAAATTATAGATGCCTCCTTTCCCGTTCTTATCACCCGGATACCAATTTTGAACCGTCGAATATTTCACTTCCGCCCGATCGAGAGCAATAATTTCCACAATCGCCGCATGCAATTGATTTTCGTCGCGCATGGGAGCCGTACAGCCTTCCAAGTAACTTACATACGCATCTTCTTCCGCCACAATCAAGGTACGCTCGAATTGTCCAGTATTCATGGCGTTGATTCTGAAATAAGTAGATAATTCCATCGGACATCGGACGCCTTTGGGAATAAACACAAAAGAACCGTCGCTGAAAACAGCCGAGTTGAGCGCGGCAAAAAAGTTATCCCGATAAGGGACAACGCTTCCCAAGTATTTTTTCACCAAATCGGGATGAGATTGAACGGCTTCGTTGAAAGAACAGAAGATAACTCCTTTTTCCGCCAGATTTTCTTTATAGGTTGTTTTTACGGAAACGCTATCCATCACCGCATCAATGGCCATTCCGGAAAGTATTTTCTGCTCATGCAAAGGGATTCCCAGCTTATCGAATGTTCGTAACAATTCGGAATCCACTTCGTCCGGATTTTTTGTGCCGGCGGCTTTCGCTTTCGGAGCCGCATAGTAAATGATGTCTCCGTAGTCAATCGGCGGAATTACGAGATGCGCCCATTCGGGCATTTTCATTGTCAACCAATGTCGGTAAGCTTTCAAACGAAAATCCAACAACCATTCCGGTTCGTTCTTTTTAGAAGAGATAAGTCGTACTATATCTTCATTCAATCCTTTGGGGATAAAATCCGTTTTAATGTTCGTAACAAATCCGTATTCATAGTCTTTGTTCGTCCATTCATTGAGCAGATCTTGGGTATCGTCAGCCATACTTAATGTTTAAAAAAGTCTTTAATATAAGGAAAAACCGTCGGGAAAATCATTTTTACCTTTTCATAGTAAACCGAACTTTCCTTGACGGGTTTAGTAATTAATTGAGATTGGTTGTCAAAAACAGCTAAAAAGTTAAGCGCTATACTTAAACAAAGCGCCCACATAAGCGTGCCGAACAAAGCTCCGAACAGGTGGTTAATCATTCCGACAGGAGTATAATTAATAACATTATCCGCTAATTTAGCTAATACGGCAAATACGGAAACAATTATAATAAAAGCCAATACATAATAGATAGCATTTTGTACACCCGGCGAGAACCAACTGTTTTCGTTTTGAATATGCGATTGCATCCAATTCCGCATCCAATTCGCGACCGCTCCCGATAAAAAAACGGCTGCTACCAAGGAGATAAGAGAAATAACCTGCTTAACAATTCCGGTGATTAAGCCATGTACAATACCGATAACTATACAGACAATTATTACGATGTCCAACCAGTTCATAGCGTTTGCTTCACTTCAACTTCTTCAAATGCTTCGACAATGTCTCCTATTTTGATGTCATTAAAATTATGAATATTTAATCCGCATTCATAGCCTTGGGTTACTTCTTTTACGTCGTCTTTGAAACGTTTCAACGAACCTAATTCGCCGGTAAAGATAACAATACCGTCTCGAACGAGACGAATTTTGTTGCCTCGCTTGATTTTTCCTTCTTTGACCATGCAACCGGCAACCGAACCCACTTTGGTAATTTTGAATACTTCTCGAATTTCCACATTGGCCGTGATTTCTTCCTTGATTTCCGGCAAAAGCATACCTTCCATAGCTGCTTTTACTTCTTCGATAGCGTTATAGATAATCGAATACAAACGAATATCTACTCCTTCTTTTTCTGCCGATTTTCGGGCGGATAAGGACGGACGCACTTGGAATCCTACGATAATGGCATCCGAAGCGGCAGCCAAAATCACATCCGATTCGGAGATTTGTCCCACGCCTTTGTGTATAACATTTACTTGAATATGTTCGGTGGAAAGACGGATGAAAGAGTCGGACAGAGCTTCGACCGAACCGTCCACATCGCCTTTTACGATGAGATTCAATTGTTGGAAACTGCCGATGGCGATTCGCCGTCCGATGTCGTCCAGCGTCAACAGCTTTTGCGTGCGCAAACCTTGTTCGCGTTGCAATTGTTCGCGTTTCGTAGCTATTTCACGCGCTTCCTGTTCGGTTTCCATTACGTGAATAATATCTCCGGCTTGCGGAGCGCCGTTCAAACCGAGAATCAGTACCGGTTCGGAAGGCCCGGCTTCGATTATTCTTTGGTTTCGTTCGTTGAACATGGCTTTGACGCGCCCGTAATGAGTTCCGGCCAAAATCACGTCGCCCATTTTAAGTGTACCGTTTTGTACCAACATGGTGACGACATAGCCGCGACCTTTGTCTAAGGAAGATTCAATCACCGAACCTACGGCTTTTCGTCTCGGATTGGCTTTCAAATCCAACATTTCGGCTTCCAACAAAACTTTTTCCAATAAATCTTGAACGCCGATGCCTTGCTTTGCCGAAATATCCTGCGATTGGTATTTTCCTCCCCAATCTTCAACCAGATAGTTCATATTGGCGAGCGTTTCCTTTATTTTTTCCGGATTGGCTCCGGGTTTGTCAATTTTGTTAATCGCAAATACCATCGGAACGCTTGCCGCCGAAGCGTGGTTAATCGCTTCAATGGTTTGCGGCATCACATTGTCGTCGGCTGCAACAATAATGATAGCAATATCGGTTACACTTGCTCCGCGAGCACGCATCGCCGTAAATGCTTCGTGGCCCGGCGTATCAAGGAAAGTAATCTTACGCCCGTCGGGTAATTCCACATTATATGCGCCGATGTGTTGGGTAATGCCTCCGGCTTCACCGGCAATTACGTTGGTTTTCCGGATATTATCCAATAAAGAAGTTTTACCGTGGTCAACATGTCCCATAACCGTAATAATCGGGGGACGCGGAACCAAATCCGTTTCGTTATCTTTTTCTTCCGATATGGCTTCTACTACTTCCGCACTTACATATTCGGTTTTGAATCCGAATTCTTCGGCTACGATATTGATGGTTTCGGCATCCAAACGCTGGTTAATGGAAACCATGATACCGATACTCATGCAAGTGGAAATAATCCGGACGACCGGAACGTTCATCATGCTTGCCAAGTCATTGGCCGTAACAAATTCCGTGATTTTAATAACCTTGCTTTCTTGGGCTTCCAGTTGCGATTGTTCGCTTTGGCGTTGCGAGAGGGCATCTCGCTTTTCACGCCGGTATTTGGCGCCTTTCTTTAAACCTTTGTTCGTTAATCGAGCCAAAGTTTCTTTGATTTGTTTCTGAACATCTTCTTCGCTGATTTCGCTTTTTACCGGTTTTCTGAGCCGGAGTCGCACGTTATCTTGCTTGCTGAAAGAAGAGGCTCCTTTTTCGATATCTATTTTTTCGCGTTTGATTCGATTGCGTTTCTTCTTATTCTTCGATTCGTCCAATTCCGATTTTTTCACTAAAACCGGTTTTTCTCTTTTTTCCGGTTTGTCCGATTTATCCGGTTTTTTTTCTTCGACTGCGGGCTTTTTGGCTTTAGCGGCTAAAGCGGCTTTTTTCTCCTTTTCGACTCGTTCTTTCCGTTTTTCTTCTTTGCTTTTCTTTTTAGGTCGGGTGGATTGATTAATTGCCGTTAAATCAATTTTTCCCTTAACCTTAATTGGTTCTATGACCGGTTTACTAAAACGGAATACTTCTTTTTCTTCGGCATCTGCACCGGAATCTTCTTCTTCATCTAAAGGCAATAGAGGTAACTCTATTTCTTCGGTTTCCTCTTCACTTTCTTCTTCGGTTTCTTCCTCCGGAATTTCCGGTTCTTCCTCTTCTTCCGGTTCTTCAGTATTTGAGTCGTCGTCAGCGAAGGGGATTTCTTCCTCCTCCAAAGTAACTTCCGGAACGGCAGGCTCTATCTCAATTTCCTCTTTTTCCTCTATTGTTTCTTCAATGATGATTTCTTCTGCGGACGGAAGAATGATTTCTTCTTTTTCAACCAAGTCGGGTTTTTCGCTCTCTTTTTCTTTCGGCGCTTCGGCTTTCGGTTTACCGATAGCATCCAAATCAATTTTTCCGACAGTGACGAATTTAGGTCTGAAATCTTCCGGCACTTCGGTTTTAATTTCTTCTACTTTTTTCGAATGTTCGTAGCCTTCTATCGCCACTGTTTCTTTTTTTTCTTTATGGTGACGGTCAAAGATCATTTTATCCGATTCTTCTTTGATATTTTTATCTTTTTTAAATTCTTTAATAAGGAGGTCGTATGCCTCATCGTTAATTTTTGTATTGGGGTCTTCTTTTACGTCAAAACCCTTCTTGTGTAAAAAATCCACCACGGTGGATAGTCCTACATTTAAATCTCTCGTTACTTTATTTAATCTGATAGGCATATTCTTTTTTTATTCTTCTTCAAATTCAGCGCTCAAAATGCGGAAGACTTCCTCTACCGTGCTTTCTTCCAAATCCGCCTTTTCCATTACTTCGTTTCGATCCATGGCCAATACATTTTTCGCCGTATAACAACCGATGTTTTTCAAAGCTTCGATAATCCACGTTTCGATTTCGTCGGCAAATTCATCCAGATAGATATCTTCATCACCCATATCCACATCACGAAAGACGTCAATCGTATATTCGGTCAGCATGCCGGCTAATTTAATGTTCAGTCCGCTTTTTCCGATGGCTAACGAAACTTCTTCCGAGCGGAGATAGACTTCGGCTTTTTTATCAGCTTCGTGTATTTTTATCGAAGATATTTTTGCCGGACTTAACGCCCGTTGAATAAATAAAGCAGTATTAGCCGTATAGTTGACAACATCAATGTTTTCGTTACATAATTCACGCACGATCCCATGAATACGGGCGCCTTTCATTCCTACGCAAGCGCCTACGGGATCAATCCGGTCGTCATACGATTCAACGGCTACTTTGGCTCGTTCGCCCGGAATGCGGGCAATTCGTTTAATGGTAATTAATCCGTCGTGAATTTCGGGTACTTCCAATTCAAATAAGCGTTGCATGAACAAGTTGGAAGTGCGCGACAAAATGATTTTCGGATTGTTGTTTTGATTTTCCACTTTTACCACTACCGCCCGACAAGTTTCGTTTTTACGGAAAAAGTCGCCCGGAATCTGTTCGCTTTTCGGAAGAATCAATTCATTTTCGTCTTCGTCCAAAAGAAGAATTTCTTTTTTCCATATCTGATATACTTCGGCCGAGATTATTTGACCTACCCGGTCTTTGTATTTGGCGTAAATACTGTCTTTTTGTAATTCCAGTATTTTGGAAGCCAAAGCTTGGCGAAGATTCAAAACGGCTCTGCGACCGAATCCGGCAAAATTAACTTCATTCGTGATTTCTTCTCCCGCTTCATAATCCGGATCAATTTTCTGCGCCTCCGAAAGGGCTATTTCCAGATTGGAATCAACCACTTCGCCATCCGGAACCACTTTGAGGTTGCGCCAGATTTCGAAATCGCCTTTATCGGGATTAATAATGATGTCGTAATTTTCGTCCGAACCGAACATTTTACTGATTACATTACGAAAAGCTTCTTCAAGAATGCTGATTAATGTAGTTCGATCAATGTTCTTGTTTTCTTTAAACTCGGCAAAAGTATCTATCATGTTTGCTTCTTGTCTCTTTGCCATACACTTTAAAACTTAAAACTTATAACTTAAAACTATATTTTGCATATTTTATCTCATTGTAAAGAAAAGTCAAGTCTTCTTCGACCGTCACTTTTCTTTTTGCTCCTTCCGGTTTGATTTGCTTCCGAACCGTCAGCACAATCTTATCTTCATCAACCGCTTTTAAAATACCGACGTGTTTTATACCCGATTTTGCCAATACTTCAATTTCGTTTCCGATATTTTTTCGGTATTGACGCGGTATTTTAAATGCTTGACCGATTCCCGCGGAACCGACCTCTAAGGCATAATCTTCTTTTTCTCGATCTAATTTCGATTCAATATAGGAAGACAAAGCAACGCAATCATCAATTGAAACGGTTTGATCATTATCAATTTCCACCACAATCGTATTATCCGGTTTTACTTCAACAGTTACCGGATAATTATCCGAAGACTTTAAAAAATCTTCAACGATTTCTTTTACTACCCGTTTATCAATCATAAACAAGAAAAAAAGAGGGACAAATGCCCCCCTCCTCCCAAATTTCCGCAAAGGTAATATTTTATTTAATGAAAGCCAAATATTTAAAGATTTTTTTTAATTTGCCGGGAAAAGATGTGAAAAAATCAAAATATGTCATTTGTTTATACATAAAAGCGAGATTTATTTAATTATCTTTTCTATCTTTGCGCGAAAAATAATCTGTTGTTTGGAAAATTATAAATATAATTAGATTGTATGAAGACCTATAAACTGCTAAATAATATTTTAGGGTGGGTTATTTTTGCCGTTGCAACCACTGTTTATTTGTTGACTATCGAACCGACTGCCAGTTTTTGGGATTGCGGTGAATTTATTTCCTCTGCTTATAAATTGGAAGTAGGGCATCCTCCCGGCAATCCGATTTTCATGATGGCTTCCAATTTATTTACGCACTTGACGTCGGACGTTTCTCGGAAAGCGGCAATGGTAAACAGCATGTCTGCTGTTGCCAGCGGTCTTACCATTCTGTTTTTGTTTTGGACAATCACTCATCTGGTACGGAAACTTCTTGTCAAAAAAAATGAAGAAACTGTTTCTTTAACACGAATAATCAGTATTTTAGCTTGCGGGGCCGTCGGCGCTTTAGCTTATACTTTTTCCGATACGTTTTGGTTTTCGGCGGTCGAAGGCGAGGTATATGCCTCTTCTTCTTTGATGACTGCCCTTGTTTTTTGGTTGGCATTGAAGTGGGAAGATGTCGCCGATGAACCGAATGCCGATCGCTGGTTAATACTGATTGCTTACATGATGGGACTTTCCATTGCCATCCATTTGCTGAATCTGCTTTGTATTCCCGCTATCGTATTGGTTTATTACTTCAAAAAATATCCGAATCCCAATCTGAAAGGTTCAATAATCGCATTACTTATCTCTTTTGCCATTTTAGGTATTATTCTTTTCGGAATTATCCAAGGAGTGATGAAAGTCGCCGGATGGTTTGAATTATTGTTTGTCAATCAATTCGGACTACCATACAACAGCGGCGTCGCTTTTTATATGCTTTTGCTTGTAGGTGTTCTTGTCTGGGGTATTTGGGAAACCATGAGAGAAAAATACGACGCTGTACGAATGAAAATCGCTTTTATTTTAGGCGTCGGATTATTGGGAATCCCGTTTTTGGGAAATCAGCCTTTTGTGGGAATCCTGCTGTTAGCGATTTTATCCGCCGGCTTATTCATTTACAAAAAAGTCAACCCGGTTTCTTTAAATTCCATATTGATAGCGCTGTTTGTAATCCTCATCGGATATTCGTCTTTCGCATTGATTATGATTCGTTCGGCATCGAATCCGCCGATGGATCAAAATTCTCCGGAAGATATTTTTACATTGAGAAGCTATTTGAGTCGGGAACAGTACGGTGAAACGCCGCTGATTTACGGGCCGACTTATGTTTCCGAAACAAAAACGGAAAACGGGGAGGTGGTGACGGAAGACGAAGGCCCCGTTTGGGCTCAGATTGCGAAACACGATCCTTCTGAAAAAGATCGCTATTTTGTTGCAACACGGAAAGAAAGACCGGTATTTATCAGTGAATTAAATACCTTATTTCCTCGAATGTACAGCAGAGAAGCAAACCATATTCAAGGATATAAAAATTGGGCGAATATAAAAGGAGAACGAGTGCGCGTCTCGACTCCGGGCGGTTCGAGGGTCTTTATTAAACCCACATTTATCGAAAACCTTCGTTTCTTCTTCAATTATCAAGTTAATTTTATGTATTGGCGATATTTTATGTGGAATTTTTCCGGTCGTCAAAACGATATTCAAGGAAACGGAGGAATTGCAAACGGGAACTGGATTACCGGAATTAAATTTCTTGATGCATTCCGACTCGGGCCGCAGGACGATTTACCGGACAGTATCGTCAAAAATAAAGGATACAATCGGTTTTATATGTTGCCTTTGCTGTTGGGGATTTTGGGCGTTTTCTTTCAGATTTATTCGGGGAAAAAGGGAGTTCAAGGATTCTGGATTACTTTTTTACTGTTCTTTATGACGGGATTGGCAATTGTGGTTTACTTGAATCAAAAGCCTTTTGAACCGCGAGAGCGAGATTATGCTTATGCCGGATCCTTTTATGCGTTTGCTATTTGGATCGGGTTGGGAGTAGCTGCAATCATTCATATTCTGAAAAAATACGCCAAAATGCCGGCTGTTCCGGCGGCCGTTGCCGGCGCGATTCTGTGTATATTGGTTCCCTTTCAAATGGCGTCTCAAACGTGGAACGATCACGACCGTTCCAAACGATACGTATGCAGGGATTTCGGATATAATTATTTAACTACTTGCGAACCGAATGCGATTATTTTTACGATGGGCGATAACGATACTTTCCCGCTTTGGTATGGTCAGGAAGTGGAAGGATACCGCACGGATGTTCGGGTTTGCAACTTGAGCTACCTGCAAACCGATTGGTATATTGATCAGATGAAACGACAGGCATACGAATCCGCTCCGTTGCCTATTTCATGGAAAAGAACGGATTATATTCAAGGAACTCACGATATAGCGTATATCATCAAACAAACCGACGAACCGATGGACGTCGGGCGCGCGTTGGAATGGATTAAATCGGATGACATACGAACCAAACAAATACGAGGCTACGAAATTGATAACCTTCGTACCGAAATGCTTTATCTTCCGGTTGATTCGGTGGCGGCGGTTCAATCCGGAGCTGTTAAGCCCGAAAACTACAACAAGATAGTAAAAAATATATTTATTAACTTAGGTGAAAGAAGGGATTCGGACGGAGAGGTTGTTGAACCGGCAAAAAGATTTTTATCAAAGCAGGAATTAATAATTTTGGATATGTTAAACAATAACAAAGACTGGTCGCGTCCGATTTATTTTGCAACGACTGTCGGTCCGGAAAATTTCCTGCGCTTAAATTCTTTTTTGCGTCAAGACGGAGTCGCTTATCGGTTAGTTCCTTATAATACGGGAATGAGCGATGAATTTGACACGGACTCAACAACTACCGCTCCAAAACGATTGGATGTTGATACCGATATATTATACGATAATCTGATGCATAAATATCGTTGGGGTAATTTGGAACAGCCGGGTTTATACTTAGATGAAAATGCCACGAAACTGGCAAAAGTGTTCCGGATGATGTTCGGAAGATTGAGCTACGATTTAATTAATGAAGGAAAAACGGAAAAGGCGAAAGAAGTGTTGGACTACGGCATGAAGGTTCTTCCGGGATACAATGTTCCTTACGATTATTATTCGACAAACGAAATCGCAAGAGCCTATTTTCAATTGGGAGAAACCGAAAAAGCGCGGGAAATTTATGATGTATTAGTGAGCAATTCAATGAAAAGCTTAAAGTGGTTTTCCAAGCTGAATATTCAGCAGTACGGACAAACATTGGATGACATCCGGAGAGAATTGTATTACATGCAAAGTATGTTTAAGAATTATCAATCCGTAAATCCGGAAGCTTCCCAAACGTATGTCAGCGACTACAACAACTGCCTGGAACAATACGAAAAATACGTAAGATCCCGTCAAGTCAGCAGAGGCGGGGCAAACCGATAAGTTATGTTGATAGAAAGAGCGCCCGAACTGTATCGCAATCTGTATCACGGTTCACATTGGAGATTTAATATTAATAAAAAAGAAATTTACCTCACATTCGATGACGGTCCGATACCCGAGATTACGCCTTGGGTATTGGACGTGTTGGATAAATACAACATTAAGGCCACCTTTTTCTGTGTAGGCGATAATGTTCGAAAACATCCGGAAGTCTATCAAATGCTGCAAGAACGCGGCCACAAAACAGGAAATCACACTTTCCATCACATACAAGGATTGAAAAGGGATACGCAGTCGTATATGGACGACGTGGAAGAAGCCGACCGACTGATTCAGAGTAAACTTTTTCGTCCGCCTTACGGACACATGCGACTCCCGCAATTTCACGCCCTGCAAAAAAAATATAAAATAATTATGTGGGATGTGGTAACTCGCGACTACAGTCATTTGATGACTGCCGACCAAGTATTTGAAGTCGTGAAAAAATATACCCGCAACGGTTCGATCATTGTCTTTCACGACTCATTAAAAGCCGGCGACCGCATGAAAGAATCATTACCCAAATCCATCGAGTGGCTGCTGGAACAAGGCTACAGTTTCCGGGTGATAGAGGAATAAACTGTTATAAATCAACAGCATCAGAAAAAGAGAATACAACGGTGCTTTGCATCCCACAGAGGTACCTCCTTAACCGGTTCTTTTCATTTAAAGTAAAATTATTCGAAATTTCCAAAACAAAAATCTTGAAAGTTTTGTTATATACGTGTTGTGTATTACAAATAAATACAAAACGGTAAAATTGATAATTTCGGATTGTAATTTTACGACATTTTTAATTTAAAATATAGGATTTATGAAAACAACAATTCCTCACTCAGAATTACATCACCGGAAAGGAAAGGGCAGCGTTGTATTATTCCTGTGTGTCATTATTCACTTTGCAACTTATTCTCCGGTGTGTTTGAGTCAATTACAAGTAAAAATAGGCAATGACACCACCTTTTGTTCCGGAAACATAGAAGAAGGCATACAATTAGCTTCTCAACTTGTTGTTACGGGTGGAACAGCTCCTTATCAATACTGCTGGAGTATCTCCGAACCTTATGAATATCTTCCGGGAAGATTTAATTATGCAAGCAGTGTGTTGAATGATACAACATCGGCTAATCCTTTATTTCTATATCCGTACATAAATGATCCGCAAGAATGGACTCGATTTATTTTAACGGTTAAGGATAATACCGGAAATGAAGCTGCGGATAGTATTCATGTCCGATTTTCCGAATATATGGTAAGCATACCGGAGCCCGTTGTATTTTCAATTAATAAAGGGGACAGCGTTTTTATAGATGTTTCCGATGTAAATTACGGCGGAATTTTACCGTACACTTCTTATTCATGGATACCCGAAGAAGGAGTAAGCGATCCGGATTCTCCGAAGGCGTGGTTCAAGCCGAGCGAAAAAACACACTACCAATGTATGATTACGGATTCCGTCGGCTACATCGGGTATGCAGGAAGCGGTTATTTAATTCTCATAAAGTCAGAAACAGCTATTCAATCCATTGTAAAAAACAATACGATATATCAGCATAACGAAAATATCTTTTTTGATAATCCCAATAACGAAAACATAAAACTTTCATTTTATGATTTATCCGGAAAATTAATACATGAAGGAGCGACAACGGCCGACCGATATAATCCTGCTTTTATCGGAAAAGGAACTGTTTTTGTGTGTATAATAACAATAAATAACAAACAAGAAACCATAAAATACATTGTGCCATGAAATCATCATTAATAATAAATCTTCGAATTAATTAGTATTAAAAATAATTAAAAATAAATACAAACCGGTAAAATTAATAATTTAAAATTGTAATTTTACGGTATTCTTCATTTAAAAACAGATGATTTATGAAAACGGCAATGAAACGGTTACCATTTATAGCAAGTAAATCTGTCAAATTGATTGTTGCATCCGTATTTTTGATGTTGACAATGAATGTTCAATTACGGGCAAATCCAATAGCCGTATATCCTCCGGAATTTTTTGTTTCCGAGTTAAAATTCGATTCATCGGGAGAATGGGTTATTGAACTGAAAAGCATTCATTTTGATATCCCCGAAGATGTTGATAGTATCCGTATAAGTACATCAAGCGGAAGTGCGAAATGGAAAAATCCCATGCTTTCTGATACCGAAGATACTATTTTCATATTACGAAATGACAGTTTGGACTCTGATTTAGTCATTCATCAAGAAGGAGATTTTGTACAGATAACAACATTTTACAATGAAGGGTACTACGGAGAATCAATTACCCATACGCTAACTTTCGGTAATTATCAGGGAGCGACAGTACGCAGTCCAAAAGGAGAAGAATCCATTGCTTATGTTGCTGATTATCGTATGGATTACAACCATGATGATTTTTTTAAGAGTAGGAGTGTTCCTATTTACAGTAATCTATACACTATAGCAACAGGCTATCCAAATGAAAGTAACGTATGTGTCGGGAAAATTAAAGCAAAAATTCACAATCCCAATAATCAACCGTTTTCAGAATCTAAACTTCAATTAAGAGATGAACATTACACTAATGTTTTTGATATGGAGCAGCAAGAAGATGGCACATATTTGGGAAATCTCTATGCCTGTTATTATTATTTTGACAAATTGCATCCGTGGATAGATCCATTTACAGGCTACTATAATAACTCTTATAGGCGTGATTATTGGACAATTGAGCCTATTCAATTTGAGGGGGAACAAGATACGGTTATCTCTCTTGACATCTGCATAAACAGCTATATGGATATACAAACTGTCAAAAAAGAGGAGGATCATGTTTTAAAAATATATCCGAATCCGATTATCGAAAATTCTTTTTATTACGAAACGGCATTACCCGTAAAATCAACAAACAGTGTAATTGAGATTATCGGATTGAACGGACAGAAAATAGGATATTATCCCGTATCTGAAAGTAAAGGAAACATAAAACTTCCCTCGAATATTCTTCACGGAATTTACACCGTATGTCTGATTGTCAATAATAAGAATTATATAGCCGTAAAAATAATGGTTCCGTGATAGAATTTAGAGCAATAATTTCAAGTCTGATGTTGATAGCGAATTTTTCCGTATATGCGCAGGAAAGAGTCTCTTTTTTTGAAGAACATATAGACTTTGAGCTTGACAGCGTTTATTTCAGCATAAACGGAATTTATTCTTTTCATAATCCGACGGATAAAGAAATAAATCAGCGTATTGTTTTCCCGTTTTCGGTAGAAACGGATCAAATTGATTCCATCTCTGTAATCAATCTGGAAAATTTGAACCGAATCCAATTTCGACGCTTGAAAAAAACTATTGTATTTCTTGTAAATATGCCGTCCCGTGATACTGTGGATGTGAATATTTTTTACAGACAAAAGGCAGTAGAGAAAAATACCTATATTATTACATCTACCCGGTCATGGAAACAGCCGCTGGAAAAAGCAGTTTATACATTAACAACTTCTTTACCGGTAAATGAAGAATGTTTTTCATATCCTTTTATTTCCAAAGAAACAATAAACGATAAAATTCTTTTTCGCTGGGAAAAAACAAATTTTATGCCGGATAAAGAATTTGAAATAGCAGTAAAAACCGCATCCCGTTAAGAGATACACCTTTAACAGAAATGCTAACCTCCTATCCGACAGGCGTTATGTACGAGTTGTTAAGCCGACGTACAATATAGTAATATAAAAAACACAATCGAAGTCGAAAAAATATTTCAAATATGTATCAATTATTACATATTCTTGATTAGAAAATTTCTAACTTGCGTCCCGAATTTTAGGAACCCGATTCCTAAAACTTTATTACAACCTTTATGCCTAATAACAAATGAAAGAAATTAAAAGTGATGATTTAATTAAGTTTTCTTAGTGATGGGAGGGTTTTTTAAATAACAGTGAATTTATTGATTTATTAATTTATTAATATCTATACAATTATGAGTTCTTCTTTAGCACAATCGCACAAGGTTCTTTTTTTGAACACCCTTGCTTTTATCTTATGTTTTGCCTGCTGGACCATGAACGGGGTCTTAGTGGCTTTTTTAACAGATAAGGGAATTTTTGATTTCTCTGTAGTACAAATAGGCTGGCTTTTAGGTATTCCCGTTTTAACAGGCTCTCTTTTAAGGCTGCCTTTAGGGATTATGACCGATAGATACGGAGGTAAATACATATTTATCGGATTATTGCTCTTTTGCGCATTATTTTTGTTTTTGCTTCCCTTTGCGACTTCATTTCTTATGTTCGCTACAATCAGTTTTATGTGGGGGATGGTAGGAGCGAGTTTTGCTGTCGGAGTAGGATATACCTCCGTTTGGTATCCTAAAGAATGGCAGGGAAGAGCGTTGGGTATCTTCGGCGTGGGAAATGCTGGAGCCGCATTAACCACTTTTATCGCTCCGTCTCTGCTTAATCATTTCTCTCAAAGCGACCCGCAGAACGGATGGAAAATGCTACCCGTGATTTATGGCATATCTTTGATTGTAGTAGCTGTACTGATGCTGCTATTTGCTAAAAACAAAAAATACGAGAATGTTTCTACAAGTCTTGCCTATGAATTATCGCCCTTAAAAAGCGTTCGGGTCTGGCGGTTCGGTTTATACTACTTTCTGGTATTCGGCTTTTTTATAGCTTTCTCTCAGTGGTTAGTTCCTTACTTCATGAACGTTTACGCTACGTCATTAGTTGTGGCCGGGTTGTTCGCATCCTGTTTCAGCCTTCCGGGCGGAGTTATCCGGGCTGTGGGCGGATTTTTAGCGGATAAATTCGGAGCAAGAAAAGTGATGTACTGGGTATTGGGATCCTCCGTAATAATCAGCTTTTTGCTTATGTTTCCCAAAATGGATATTTTTACGGGCGGAGTAGGCGTTTCATCCGGAGGCAAAGGTACGGTAACCGAAGTTGCTCCGGATAGAATAGTAGTAGGTACGAAAGAGTACAAGGTAAATATCGCGGGACAAGGAGTGGATTTGGAAAATAACAACAGCGTGTTTCCCTCCAAAGCTTCTTGGCAGGAAGTGGTGGTGAAACAAAATCAAGACGTAAAGAAAAAGGAATTACTTGCCAAAGGGATCACCCACATTCATTTCAGCGCGAATATGTGGATATTTATAGTTCTGGTTTTTATGCTGGGATTTTCATGGGCTATCGGTAAAGCGGCCGTTTACCGGTATATTCCCGATTATTTCCCGAAACAAGTGGGAGTTGTGGGAGGAATCGTCGGATTGATCGGAGGATTAGGCGGCTTTGTAGGGCCTATCATTTTCGGATACATCTTGAATTATACCGGATTTTGGACCAGTTCATGGATATTTATCTTCCTCCTTTCTATCCTGTGTCTTGCCTTATTAATACATGCCGTCAGCTATTTGAATAAGAAAAAAACGTCTGAAATTCAAAATAATATATAAGTGAAATAACCGATTTACTAACAAATAATTTAAAACTAAATAATACAATGGCTACATGGATTAATGATTGGAACCCCGAAGATAATCATTTTTGGGAATCGAAAGGAAAGAAAATAGCGTGGAACACGCTGACGATTACTACTATTTCGTTGCTTCTTTCTTTCGTCGTTTGGTATTTGATGAGTGGTATAGTAACTAAACTGCCGGGAGTCGGATTTAATTTCACGGAAAGGCAGTTATTCTGGTTGGCTGCGTTGCCCGGATTGGCTGCCGGATTTTTACGAATCATACATTCCTTTTTAATTCCGATTTACGGAACACGACATACGATAACGATTTCAACCATAATTAAGTTGATTCCGGTTATCGGATTAATGATGGCTGTTATGAATGTGAATACTCCGTTTTGGGTATTTGCGGTACTATCGTTTACCACCGGTTTCGGAGGCGGCGACTTTTCTTCGTTTATGCCTTCTACCAATTTGTTTTTCCCGGCGCGTTTGAAAGGAACCGCTTTAGGAATCCAAGCGGGTATCGGTAATTTCGGAGTAAGCGTAGTCCAATTTTTAGTTCCGGCACTATTGGGAGTAGCAATCGTAGGAGCTCCTCAGATGTTGAAAACAACCAATGTGGCTACCCACGAAGTAACGACCAAAGCGATCTATTTGCAAAGCCCGATCGTTATTCTTATTCCGCTCTTAATCATCATGACCATCGTATGTTGGATATGGTTAAAAAGTATTCCTTTGAAACGAACATTTAAAGAACAAATGGGTATTTTCAAAATTAAACATACGTGGTTTTGTACCATTACTTATATTATGACTTTCGGAACTTTTTCCGGCTTGGCAGCCGCTTTCCCGTTGATGATAAAATCGTTGTACGGAGGTTTCGAAGGCGGACCGGATCCGTTGAAATACGCATTTTACGGTCCTCTGATCGGTTCTGCAAGCAGAGTATTGTTTGGATTCGTGGCAGATAAAGTGGGAGGTGCTGTATTAACCACCATTACCGGTATCGGATTTGTCGTTTGTATTGCTATTATGGTTCAAACAGGCGCAGTAGCTCCGACTTCCTTAGACCAATTCCACATTTTCCTATGGACGATGCTGATCATGTTCTTCTTCTCGGGAGTAGGTAATGCAGCTACATTCAGACAATATCCTATTATATTTAAAAGTAATTCCGTACATGGCGCAGGCGTTATCGGATGGACAGCCGCTATTGCATCTTTCGGACCTTTTGTTTTTTCAAACATCATCGGTTCTGAACTTCAAAGTACCGCAGCAGCAGGCCATAAAGGCGTTAACACTTTTTTCTGGGGACTGCTGGTATTTTCTGTAATAGCAACTATTATTAACTGGTATTACTATCAAAGGAAAGGATGCGAAAGACCGAGTTAAGAAGTCAATTATAAATTATGAATTATGAATTATAAATTATGAGTTATGGCTAAATCGGAGAATACGCTTAGCAGAAGCGCATTGGTTAAAGCAATTATTGCTTCTGTTCTTCTTATAATATTGGTTTTCTTGGGATCCGGGAATTTCCGGGAATTGGATGCAGCCTTGATTCCTTATTTATTGGGAGTAATTCTTGCCGTTTTCGGTATTACCTACCGTCTTTCGGTTTGGCTGCAACGCCCGCCGACCCGATTGTATTGGAAACGTATGGGGAAACTTTCGTTGGCTCATCCGATAAAGTTCATTCAACTGCTTTTTAGAAACCTCATTTTTCAAAAATTCATTTATTCGAGAGGTAAAGACCGTTGGATAGGACATTTCTTGATGTCAATCGGATGTATCGCCGCTTTCGGCGTCACCATTCCATTGACTTTCGGATGGATCGGTTTTGTTCTGAAATCCGGTTCCCTGACAGGATACGAAGCCCATATGTTCGGATTTAAAGCAATGAGCTTTCAATTAGGATCTTTTATCGCTTATATGCTCTTTCACGTTTTAATTTTCTGCTCCATAGCTGTAATTATCGGTGCAATGATCATGTTGAGAAGACGAATGACCGAGGAAGGATTGGTCGCCACTCAAACTTTTGAAGGCGATTTGCTTCCGTTGCTTTTGATAATTGCCGTTGCGGCTACGGGACTCGGAATCGCTTTTGATTATATGTTTTTGGACGGAAAAGTTCACCAATTCATGTCGGTAACGCATGCCGTAACCGTCATTCTGTTCTTATTATGGATTCCGTTCGGCAAATTCATTCATATTGTTCAACGTCCGATGCAGATAGGAGTGAATATTTACAAAATGGAAGGCGAAAAACAAGGGATGGCGGTATGCCCTCTTACGAAAGAAGAATTTGCCACCAAGATGCACATCGCCGATTTGAAAGAAGTAACCTTGGAAACGGGATTTGATTTCAGATTGAAAAACGGTGACAATCATTTGAATTACAGCCCCGAAGGAAAGCGATCGCTTTTAGCTAAAGCTCACTTGAAAGCAAGAGAAGATGCGGGAAGTTATTTTGGATAACAGTAGAAAAAATGAATAGAATATGGCTAAACTACCTGTAAGTGAAGAAAAAATAATTGACCAATTCGGTCCTCATAAACACTACCCTCCCTTGGGTGGATTTAAGGGCGTATCCAACCCGGACAAATTGGTAAAAACGCATTGTTGCTTTTGCGGCATGCAATGCGGTATTCAATTAAAGGTAAAAGACAATAAAGTGGTAGGCTTTGAACCTTGGAAAGAATTTATTTTTAACGAAGGCCGGCTTTGCCCCAAAGGAGTACAACGTTATTTGCAGAATAATCACCCCGATCGTTTGCAGACGCCTTATAAAAGAGTAGAAGGCGTAGGCTTTGTACCTATCGAATGGGAAGAAGCAATGTCTAAAGTCGTTTCGGAAATTCAGCGAATCCAAAAGCAATACGGCAACGATGCTTTTGCCATGCTTTCGGGAGTATCGTTAACCAATGAAAAAAGCTACTTGCACGGAAAATTCGCTCGAGTAGCGTTAAAAACCAAAAATTTGGACTATAACGGCCGCTTATGTATGGTAAGCGCGGGAGCCGGAAACAAAAAAGCTTTCGGTTTAGACAGAGCATCCAACAACTGGAGCGATTTGAAACATGCCGAAGTGATTATGGTTGCCGGAGCCAATGTGAGCGAAACTTTCCCGACACTTACTTACCCGATTTGGGAAGCAAGAGATAACGGGGCTAAATTGATTGTTGTAGATCCGAGAGTCGTTCCTTTTGCCCGTACCGCCGATTTGCATTTAGACTTGCGGCCGGGAACCGATTCCGCCTTATTCGGCGCCATACTGAAAGTATTGGTGGACAATAATTGGATAGATAAAGATTTTATCGAAAATTACACCAGCGGTTTTGAAGATACCGTTGCATCCATACAAGACCATACGTTGGAATGGGCGGAAAAAGTAACCGGAGTTTCTGCGGAAAAAATATATAAAGCCGCGGAAATGTGGGGCAAGGCAAAAACCAGTTTTGCTCTCCATGCGCGAGGAATTGAACATCATACCAAAGGAGTAGATAATGTGGTAAGTATGATCAATCTGGTATTGGCGACCGGAAGAATCGGAAAACCTTACTGCGGATATGCTACGATTACCGGACAAGGAAACGGACAAGGCGGTCGGGAACAAGGACATAAATGCGATCAGCTCCCCGGCAATCGGGATATTGAAAATCCGGAACACCGGAAATACATTGCGGAAGTTTGGGGTATTAATGAAGCTGATCTGCCGGGCAAAGGTCTCAGTGCGCATGAGATAATACATGCCATTCACAGAGGCGAGATTAAAGGACTTCTCAGTATTTGTTTCAATCCTTTGGTATCTCTTCCGAACAGCAATTATGTTCGGGAGGCTTTGGAAAAATTGGAATTTTATGTAGCGATTGACTTCTTTTTAAGTGAAACGGGAAGGTATGCGGATATTGTATTGGCCGGTTCGCTTCACGAAGAAGAAGACGGAACGGTTACTACGGCGGAAGGAAGAGTCGTTCGAATTAATCAGGTTGTCACACCTCCCGGGAAGGCCCGCAAAGACAGCGAGATAATTAAAGAAATAGCGCGTCGTTTAGGTTCCGGTGATAAATTTAATTTTGAAAACAGTGAAGCTATTTTTAATGAAATGCGTGTGGCTTCCAAGGGAGGTACAGCCGATTATTACGGAATTACCTATGAAAAGATTGAAAAAAACATGGGCGTATTTTGGCCCTGTCCGTCTTTAGATCATCCGGGAACGCCCCGGTTGTGGGAAGACCGGAAGTTCAGAACTCCGGACGGGAAAGCTCATTTCAATCCGGCGCCTTACCGTCTGTCCGCAGAAATGCCGGACGAAGAATATCCGATTATTTTAACGACAGGAAGGGTGGTATCGCAATACCTCAGCGGTTCTCAAACCCGCAGGATAGGGAAATTAGTGGATCAATATCCCGAACCTTTATTGGAAATTCATCCCGAACTGGCGGCAAAATACGGAATACAACAAGGAGATTTGATCCGGGTAAAGACCCGGAGAGGCGAAGTAACGCTCCCGGCTAATGTTGTAGCAACGATACGGAAAGATACCGTTTTTATCCCTTATCATTGGGGCGGATGCCATTCCGCTAATTTATTAACAAACGATAGCCTTGATCCGGTTTCCAAAATTCCGGAATTTAAAGTATGCGCTTGTAAATTAGAAAACACAAAGGAAAAAGCTCCCGATTCGAAGCTATCAAATGCGTATCAAAGTTTTTCTCATTAAAATACAGAATTATGGTTACAACAGAATACAATAAAAATATGCAGTTCTTTACGGATATGCAACGCTGTATCGGATGCCATGCTTGTGAAGTAGCTTGTGCGGAATGCGAAACCAACGGTCAAGACACGATGATTCATATTCATTATGTGGACAGAGCCAACACCATTCAAACAACGATGCAAGTATGCATGCATTGTGACGACCCGGTTTGCGCTAATGTATGTCCGGCCAATGCAATTGTCAAAAATGCCAACGGAGTAGTGCTTTCGGCAAATACCTCCCGTTGCTTCGGATGCTCCAATTGCGTAATGTCTTGTCCTTTCGGCGTACCTATCAAGAAAGAAGAATCCGAATTAATGATGAAATGCAATATGTGCTACGACAGAACCGGCGCCGGACTGAGGCCCATGTGTGCAACCGTTTGTCCGAGTAACGCTTTATTCTACGGCACGCCGGAAGATATAGAAGAAAGACGTCCGCACAGTACTCCGGTAAACAAATTTATCATCGGAGAACAGGAAATTATCACTAAAGTAAATGTAATGATGCCGAAAGGCAGTACAGAATTAACAATCCACTAAATAAAAGGAAAATGTCGCAAGATAATAATAATAAAACCCCTGTATGGAAATCTGATTTTCCGATTAAACAAGATGAATCAACCCTCATTTCACGCAGGAAATTTACTAAATTATTGTGTTTGTTATCCGGAGGATTAGCTTTAGGAACCGGAGCGATTGCAATTAAATCCGTAGCTTGTCCTCGTGCGCGAATAGGAGGAGAATATTTTGTTTGTGAAGCGTCCGAATTACCTGTCGGAGGAATGAAGTCTTCTATTATTATCAACGATAAAACCGAAACACCTTATATCCTGATTCATTTGGCTGAAGACAAGTGGAGATGCTTTGCACAAAAATGCACCCACTTGTCTTGTTCGGTTTTGTATCGTCCCGATATGAAGAAAATTATGTGTCCTTGCCACGAAGGAGCTTTTGATCCCGAAACCGGCGAGGTATTGCAAGGCCCGCCGCCGAGACCTTTACCGCAAATATCTGTAATTGTGCGTGAAGGGAAAGTATATCTAACCGACAAAGCATAGAAATATGAGCGATTATAGAGAAACCCAAAATTTGATACATCCGGATAAAACCAACATTCTGATGGCAACCATAGTGGTGATATTGATAGTGATAGTAACATTGCAACTATGGATCATGTACGGAGCATTGAACAGCTCGGAGGATAGTAATCAAGTGTTCGTGTGGGCAGCTTTCGGAGCTTCTTTGTTGCTGTTTATAGCAGGATTATGGTTGCTGAAATACCTTCCGGATACAAAAGCGAAAGAAGTAAAGGACCCCGACAATCCCTATGTGTAAATTATTTGACTCATACAACAGAGTCCATAATTATTTGCGAATCTCTTTGACGGATGATTGCAATTTTCGATGTATTTACTGCACGCCGGAAGAGAGCATACAATGCTTTTCCCGACAAGAGTTGATGACATCGGATGAAATCTTTGAGATAGCAAAACTTTTTACGGATAACGGAACAAACAAAATCCGCCTTACCGGAGGAGAACCTCTGGTAAGGTATGATTTTGCCGAAATTGTAGAAAAATTGGCCCGATTACCGGTTGAACTTACGCTCACCACCAATGGCGCTTTGTTACACAAATACGTAAAGCTACTGAAAGAAAACGGAGTAAAATCCGTAAACATTAGCCTTGATTCTTTTGATAATGAACGATTTAAATCCATAACTAAAAGGAATGCATTCTCTCAAGTATGGGAGAATATCCTTCTTTGTCTGAAAGAAGGCTTTTATGTTAAACTGAATGTCGTGGTTATGAAAGGCATCAATGAAGCGGAAATTCCGGATTTTATTGCCCGGACTCGAAACTTACCGATACATGTACGGTTTATAGAATTTATGCCTTTCAGCGGAAACGATTGGGAAATAAGTCGTGTAGTTACAATGAAGGAAATGCTTTCCGCCATCGAAGAAGACTTCTTCGTTGAGAAAATACAAGATAATAAACACGATACGGCAAAAAAATACAGAGTTCGAGGTTATAAAGGAACATTCGCCTTTATAACTGCCGTGAGCCACCCTTTTTGCAATGAGTGTAACCGAATACGACTTACAGCCGACGGTAAAATAAAAAATTGTCTTTTCGGAAAAGAAAAATTCGATGTATTGGGCCCTTTGCGAAAGGGAGAAGATATTCAACCCGTTATTTCAGAATGCTTAATACGAAAACAGGATAAACCGGAAAATCGGCCGGAGAATTATAAAAACCGGGATTCCGATTATTTGGAAGACCAATTAATGATTATTAAGATCGGAGGGTAAAATTTTTTACTCTTCGATATGTCAAAAAAAACCTATCGAATAAAATGAACTTTATTACAGTACAAGAAGCGGAAACGCTTATTAAGAAAGAAATTTTTCGGACACAACCGGTAGAAAAACCGCTGTCGGAGGCTTTGCATTTTTATTCCGCCGCGCCGGTTTACGCTCCCATAGATGTTCCTCCTTTTGATAATTCGGCTATGGACGGGTATGCTTTTGCCTACCAAGATTATGTTGATAAGAAAGAGATTAAAGTATGTTACGCCATCCAAGCCGGAGATACGAAATTACCGATTTTGCAATCGGGCGAAGCCGCTCGTATTTTTACCGGAGCGATGATACCCGAAGGCGCCGATACGGTAGTCATGCAGGAAAATACGAAAGAAGAAAACAGAATCCTTCATATCAAAGAACATACTTTTAATAAAGGAGAGAATGTCCGTCCGAGAGGTTCTCAATCCCAAAAAGGAGATTTGATTTTGGCCGAAAATGTTTTGATTAATCCGGGGACCATCGGAATGTTAGCCGGATTCGGGATTAATAAAATACGCGTTTTTTCTTTACCGAAAGTAGAAATTATTATTACCGGAAATGAATTTGTCGAACCGGGAAAGCCGATGAAAGAAGGCCAAATTTACGAAAGTAACGCGATTACATTGCAAGCAGTCTTGAAAGAACAAGGTATCGAGGCACAATCGCCGGTGAAAGTCCGGGATAACAAAGATGTTACTTTTCCGTCTATCAAGAAGGGTTTGGAAACGGCGGATGTCTTATTAATTACCGGAGGAATTTCCGTAGGAGAATATGACTTTGTAAAAGAATCGCTGGAAAAATCAGGCGTTGAAGAGTTGTTTTACAAAATACAACAAAAACCGGGCAAACCTCTGTTTTTCGGGAAAAAAGAGAATCATTATGTTTTTGCTTTACCCGGAAATCCGGCATCTGTATTGATTTGTTTTTATCGCTACGTTCGGCCGTTTCTGGAAGGACTGAAAGGAAATCCGAATCCTTTTGAAAACAAGATGATTGCCCGATTAAGCGGTGATTACAATAAAAAGAACGAACTTACCAATTTACAAAAAGGATTGTTGAAGAATGACGGTACGGTTACCGTTTTGCCTAATCAAGAATCGTATAAAATGAATGCCTTTACGGAAACAAACTGTGTGGTGGAAATTTCGGGAGAAAAGAGAAAAATGGCTGAAAATGAAAAAGTGATCGTATGGAAAATATGAAAATAGAGGGACATATTTGGATGGACACGCCCGGTGGATTAAAAATCGGCAGAGGCAGGGCTATGCTGTTGGAGTTAATCGGGCGCACGGGTTCTATTGCCGAAGCTGCGCGAATATCGGGAATCCCTTACCGGAGAGCTTGGGAAATGATTCGGGAAATGAATAAATATGCTGCAACTTTATTGGTCGTAAAAAGCGTCGGCGGAAGAGACGGAGGCCGGTCAACTTTGACCGATGAAGGGCGAAGAGTACTTTCAATGTTTCGAAAACTCAACCTTGATTTTGAGCAGTTCAAAAAGGTAGCGCATGATTGAATATATGATTGAGGAGGCCTGTATATTAGCCGGAGGAAAAAGTTCTCGAATGGGAGAAGACAAGGGATTGAAATTACTGCACGGCAAGCCGATGATTCGGTATGTGATAGAAGCGTTAATTCCTCGTTTTCCACGGATAAAAATCAGCGCCGGAAATCCGGAATATAACATGTTCGGGTATGAAGTGGTCGCTGATGTTATTCCGGAAAAAGGACCGATGGGCGGAATTTATACGGCGCTGAAAAATTTGTCCGGTGATGATCTGTTTATTATCAGTTGCGATATGCCGTATATCTCCGGTTCATCATTCGATGGTCTGTTGCAACAAAAAAACGAGTCGGCAACGGTAGCCGTTTGCGACGGAAAAATTCAACCGTTGTTCGGCATCTACGGCAAAAATCTGATTCCCCTGCTGGAAGCGAAAATCGAACAAAATCAATTGGGAATGACCGCGTTTTTACGGGAAATAAATGCAACCTTCGTTGACATAAACAATGAGGCCGGTTTTTTGAATATTAATACGCCGGATGATTTCAGACACATAGAAAATGAATTTAAAAATAAATCAGAGAAATGAGAATCCGAATTTTTGGAAATCTGACCGACATCTTCGGCGCCGATAATTATACGATTGAACCGGCAGCCACCGTATCGGATTTGAAGGAAAAGCTGGAACAAATTTTTCCTCAATTGAGAAACTGCGTTTATTTAACGATAGTTAATGACGAAGCGGCGCAAGAAAACGATTCCATTCCTTCCGATGCCGAAGTGGCTTTGCTTCCGCCGTATTCGGGAGGGTAAATAATAGGATTATGAATGAACGACAAAAAAACTTCTTTATTGAAGGCGCAATTTCCGAAATTTATATAGCGGAAATATTGCAAAAATACAGAACGGAAACAAAAGCGGGAGGGCACAGTATCTTTTTAGGTCAAGTGCGCGCCGATGAAAAAGACGGCCAAGAGGTGCAAGCCATCGAGTTTACGGCGTATCAAGAACCGGCGATAAAAAAAATGGCGCAAATACGGGAAGAGATTATCGCTAAATACAAATTAATCGGTTTGCATGTTTATCACAGCTTGGGAATCGTGCAAAAAGGCGAAATCTGCCTCTTTGCCTTTACTTGCGCTCAACACCGAAAACCGGCGATGGAGGCTTGCAGCGAGTTGGTGGAACGGTTGAAAAAAGAATTACCCGTTTGGGGCAAAGAAATTTGTAACGACGGTTCTCATCATTGGAAAGAAAACAGATGAATTATAAATTATGAATTATGAATTATGAATTATGAATTATAAATTATGAATTATGAATTAATACAAATTTTTTAGTTATGATAGACATTACATCAAAAAACAGTTCGTTGCGGAAGGCAACAGCACAAGCCGTAGTGAAAACAAGTTCACCGCAAACGATACAGGCTGTGCAAGAGAATAAAGTCCCCAAAGGGAATGTATTTGAAATGGCAAGAGCCGCAGCATTACTTGCGGCTAAACATACCGCTTCGGTGATACCCGATTGCCATCCGATGCCCATAGAATATGCGGCAGTCGGCTTTGAAATCGAGGATTTGCAAATCATTATTACGGCGGAAATAAAAACCGTCTATAAAACCGGAGTAGAGATGGAAGCCTTGTATGCCGCTTCCGTTGCGGCCCTTACTATTTACGACATGCTGAAACCCCTTGATAAGAATATGGAGATACTCCATATTCAATTATCGGAAAAACGAGGAGGCAAATCGGATAAGAAGGATGTTTTTGACGTACCGTTGACCGCTTCGGTAATCGTATGTTCCGACAGCATTTCCGGAGGAGATAAAGAAGATAAAGCCGGAAAAGTAATCATGGAAAAACTGAAAACCGGAGGAGTAATCGTCTCCGATTATATCATTATCCCCGATGAAATCGAGGAAATTCAAGCCAAAGTAAAGGCATATACCCGGCAGGGAATCAATATGGTGTTGATTACCGGCGGTACCGGATTATCCAAACGGGACGTAACGCCCGAAGCCGTAAAGCCTTTGTTGGACAGAGAGATTCCGGGTATAGCAGAAGCCATGCGGAATTACGGTCAAGACCGGACGCCATTGTCAATGCTCTCCAGAAGCATTGCCGGATTTATCGGAGAAACCTTGGTGATCGCTTTGCCCGGCTCTACCAAAGGTGCGGAAGAATCCATGGATGCTATTTTCCCTGCCGTATTGCATGTTTTTAAAATTCAAGATGGATTTCAACATTAAGAAAATAATTGGGAATTATTAATTAAAATTATAAATAACAATTTAAAATTAGAGATTTATGAGAAAAACAATTTTTTTAGTTTTACTTTCGCTGGTAAGCATCGGTATCTTTGCTCAAAAAGCGAATATTGCGGCTGCGGCTAATTTGAGATTTGTGTTGGAAGAAATAAAGACACAATACGTGAATGAAAACCCGAATGCGACCATCCAACTCACTTTTAGCTCATCGGGTACACTTACACAGCAAGTTACAAACGGCGCTCCTTTTGATCTTTTTCTGTCGGCCGATACCGTTTTCCCGAATAAAATAAAGGATGCCGGGATGGCTTCGGGTTCGGTAGAAACCTATTGTTACGGTAAAATAGCGATGTGGAGTTCTTCTCTTGATCTTTCTCAAGGTCTTCCTATCGTATTGTCTCCCGAAGTAAAGAAAATAGCCATTGCCAATCCGGTAAATGCTCCTTACGGAGAAAATACGGTTGCGATGCTTAAAAATCAAAACCTGTACGATAAAGTCAGCGATAAAATTGTTTGGGGAGAAAACATTAGTCAAACCGCGCAATATGCCTTTTCGGGAAATGTGGAAATAGGCTTTATCGCTCTTTCATTGGCGTTGGCTCCCGATATGAAAGATAAAGGGAAATATTATGTCTTGCCTGAGAATATTTGTCCGCCTGTCGAACAAGCCGCCGTTCTTGTTAAAGGATGGGAAAAGAATGGAGAAGCGGCTAAGTTCTTGAAATACTTGAGGAGTGAAAAATGTAAGCCCTTATGGGAAAAATACGGATACAGTCTGCCGCAATAAAACATTTTAAAAAATAAATCTTATGAAGAAACTATTATTTATTGTAAGTATTTCTCTCTTGTCCGTAACCCATGCATTCGGACAAGCAATCAAAGTTGATGCCGAAGTTCGCTCGCGCGGCGAGTATCGCGACGGATTCCGAGAACCGTTGGCAGATACGCTCAATCCGGTTTATGTAAACAATTTACGAACCAAACTGAATATCGCATACGCTTCGTCGGACGTTAAAGCCAAAGTATCGTTGCTTGACACGCGCACGCTCGGCGGTACCGAGCCGGGAAGAACCGGCAGCGGAATAGGAGTTCTCGAAGCATGGGGAGAATATAACTTTACTCCCGAATTTTCGTTTTCGATCGGGCGGCAAGGATTGGAGTATGACGACAAACGTTTGTTTTCATACAACAATTGGAGCAACACGCCCGCAGCGCACGACATCGCAATGCTGAAATACAACGGTTCGGGATTATCGGTTCATTTCGGCACGGCGTATAACAACGCAAGCGATGCTCTTTATCAATCTATCACTCCCTACACAATGACCTACAGAACGTTGAACTTCATTCGGGCCGAAAAAAATTTCGGATTGCTTTCCGCGTCGGCTCTTTGGGTTAACGACGGTTATCAAAGCGGATCCGAAAACGATGTAACTACGACCTACCGCAATACGGTGGGCGGTAACTTGTGGCTGACAAACAAAAAAAATCCTTTCACATTTTTAGCAAGCGGATATTACCAATTCGGACATGACCGATCAAACAAAAAACTAAGCTCTTATCTGTTGGCAATTAATGCGCAGCAAACGTGGGCCGGAAGATACAGCTTGCAAATCGGAGGCGATTTGTATTCGGGTTCCGCTTACGACATAGATGCAAAGAAAAGCAACACATTTAACAAACTGTACGGTTCTAACCATTCTTTCAACGGTTCCATGGAATATTGGAGTACTTTGCCGAACCAAGGTCTGTTTGATTTTTTTGCGGGTGCAACCGCCAAAGGTTCTTCTAAATTCGACATTAACTTGACTTATCACTACTTTGCCACGGCGAGAGCCATGAATGCAGACGGCGATAAAGGTTTGGGTTCGGAAATTGATCTCACGGCAAACTATACGGTTAACGAACTGCTGGCCGTACAAGGCGGCTGGAGCTTCTATTTCAAAAACAACGGAACCGATATAGTGAAGAGCAAAACAGGTATAGATACCCGTTTCCCTCAATGGATATACCTTCAATTAACATTTAAGCCCGTATTTTTTAATAAAAAATAAAAACGTAATTGAAATCTGATTTTATCAATACGCTTGCATTAACCGGAGAATTAGCCGTAATAACGACGATCCTGTTATTGATTGTGGGGCTTCCCATTGCCTACGGGCTGTCTTACAGCCGCCGAAGAATAAAAGCTGTTTTTGAAGCGCTGATATGTATGCCGCTGGTATTGCCTCCGACCGTTCTGGGATATTATCTGTTGGTGGCTTTCAGTCCACAAAATGCTTTCGGGGCTTTTCTGGAAAAATATTTTGATACCCGTCTGGCATTTACCTTCGAAGGAATTGTCATAGCAAGTATTATTGCCGGACTTCCTTTTATGATACAACCGCTTCAGAACGGATTTACAGCCCTGCCCGAAAGTTACAGGGAAGCTGCCTATACCTTGGGAAAATCTAAATTCGAGACTTTTTATCGGGTATTGCTTCCTAACATAAAACCGTCTGTTATTACGGGAATAGCTCTGACTTTTGCTCATAGTATCGGTGAATTTGGAATCGTTTTAATGGTGGGAGGCAATATTCCGGGCGAAACCCGTATTGCCTCCATTGCCATTTACGATCAGGTGCAAGCGCTAAACTACAAAGCGGCCAATCAATATTCCGGCATTTTATTTATTATTTCTTTTGCATTGCTGACGCTGATTTACAGTATTAATAAGAATTTCAGGTTGAGGATGAACTAAACCCCAAAAGTCAAGAGATGATACATATTCATGTGGAACGAAAATTAATGAGCGCCGACGGAGTGAAAATACTGACGATCGAAACCCGGATTCCGGAAAATCAATTAATCTGTATCACGGGACATTCCGGAGCCGGAAAAACGACGATGCTTCGTATGATAGCGGGATTAACTCGTCCCGATAAAGGAATTATTCAAATAGGTGAAACAACGGTTTTCGATTCTTTTCAAAAAATAAATCTCCCCCCGCAAAAAAGAAATATCGGGTTTATGTTTCAAGATTACGCCTTATTTCCCAATATGACGGTAGAAGAAAATATCGCCTTTGCACAGTCCCGGGAAAAAGATAAAGATTGGATAAATATGTTAATGGAGACTTTCGGACTGAAAGCGTTGAGAAAACAAAAACCGGACAAACTATCGGGAGGGCAGAAGCAAAGAGTGGCGCTTGCCCGCGCTTTAGCAAGGAAAGCAAACATTCTGTTATTGGATGAGCCGCTCTCTGCCGTAGATCGTAAAATGCGAACGGAACTGCAAGATGAAATATTGAAAACGCATCAACTTTTCGGCTCGACGATCTTGTTGGTGAGTCACGATGAAGACGAAATCAATAAAATGGCTTCCTATATTTTTCCTATGGACGGAGAAAAATCAGAATTGAAAAAAGTCTGAGATGTAACGAGTATAAGATATAATTCCTATCTTTGTACGCTCTTATAATAAAAAATGGTTATTGAGAACGTAAATTGTTACAATAAAAGATATATTCAATGGCATTACAATGCGGTATCGTCGGGCTTCCCAATGTGGGCAAATCAACGCTGTTTAACTGTCTTTCCAATGCGAAAGCGCAAGCGGCAAACTTTCCTTTTTGTACAATAGACCCCAATGTCGGCGTCATTACCGTACCCGACGAACGTCTGAATAAGCTGGCCGAATTGGTGCATCCGCAGAAAATTGTCCCGACCACCGTCGAAATTGTTGATATTGCCGGATTGGTGAAAGGCGCCAGTCAAGGCGAAGGGCTGGGTAATAAATTCCTTGCCAACATTCGTGAAACGGATGCAATCCTGCATGTGCTGCGTTGCTTCGACGATGAAAACGTAACCCATGTGGATGGCACGATTAATCCCGTTCGCGACAAAGAAATCATTGATTACGAACTTCAACTGAAAGACCTTGAAACGGTGGAATCCCGTATTAATAAAGTACAAAAACAGGCGCAGACCGGCGGCGATAAACAGGCGAAAATTCAGCTTGATGTTTTGTTGCAATTTAAAGCCGCGCTTGAACAAGGCAAAGCGGCCCGAACGGTGAAATTCGACAACAAAGAATCCGAAAAAGCGGCTCACGATTTGTTTCTTTTGACGAATAAGCCGGTTTTGTACGTTTGTAATGTAGATGAGGCTTCGGCTGTTTCCGGAAATGCCTATTCGAATGCAGTTCGCGAAGCGGTTAAAGGAGAGGAAGCCGAATTGTTAATCGTCGCCGCCAAAATCGAATCGGAAATAGCCGAATTTGAAACTTACGAAGAACGCGAAATGTTTCTCGATGAACTCGGTTTGAAAGAATCGGGCGTTAACCGACTGATTAAAGCTGCATATAGATTGTTGAATCTGGAAACGTTCCTCACTGCCGGCCCGCAGGAAGTTCGTGCGTGGACTTATCTGAAAGGGAGTAAAGCCCCGCAATGCGCCGGAGTCATTCATACCGATTTTGAAAAGGGATTCATTCGGGCCGAAGTAATCAAATATGCCGATTATATTAAACTCGGTTCGGAAAGCGCTTGCAAAGAAGCCGGCAAAATGTTTGTCGAAGGAAAAGAATACGTCGTACGCGACGGAGATATTATGCATTTTCGCTTTAATGTTTAATTAATTAAATACTAACTAAATGAAAAAGTTTTTTTTATTATTTGCGATTTTTTTTATTTGGATGGGCGCTCAAGCGCAGGAGAGCAAAAAGGTAGCCGGCGATTTAACGAGTTATGCTAAAGAAGATACCACGCGAGGGTGGAAGCATTTCGGAATCACAAGCCTTTCCTTTGGTCAGACTTCGCTCCAAAACTGGGCGGCCGGAGGCGACAATACGGTCTCGGGTGAGTTTGTTTTTAATACTTCGTTGAACTATTTGGACGACAAATTTTTTTGGGATAATAATTTATTGTTGGAATACGGATTGTTGTATTCATCAACTTCCGATTGGCAAAAAGCAAGCGATAAATTGAGTCTGACCTCTATCGGCGGACGCAAAATTTCCAAAACATGGTCTGTTTCCGCTTTATTGAAGTTTTATACTCAGTTGACCAATGGGTATAATTATCCGGACAGAGACCATTACATTTCCTCTTTTATGGCTCCGGGCTATCTGGATATAGCTTTGGGTTTTACTTATAAACCGAATCCGAAATATTCGTTGTTTCTTTCTCCGGTATCCGAACGGGCTATTTTTGTTGTGAGCGACTCGCTTTCCAATATCGGCGCTTTTGGCGTTGACGCGGGAAAGAAGACGAAGTTCGAGACCGGAGCTTATTTACTGGCTAACACAACGCAAGCGCTTTCATCCAATCTGAGCCTCATTTCCACGGTGGATTTATTTACTCCCTATACGAAAGATTTCGGAAATATTGACGTCAATTGGGATTTGCTTTTGAATTATAAAATCAATAAATTATTGACCGCTTCTTTAAACACCACGCTTCGGTATTATGATAAAGAAATAAAAAGAGTTCAGTTTAAGGAAATTGTGGGCTTGGGATTAACGTATCAATTTTAGTTATGAAACAGAGAAATTTGATTTTATTTATTTTTAATATTTTATTATTTATGACGATATCTTGTCAATCGAACGCACAAACCTATACGATTGAAACCAATCTGGGTAATATGCGGGTAAAATTATACGATCAAACGCCGTTGCACAAGGAAAATTTTGAAAAATTAGTTGCAGAGCAATTCTATGATGGCGTATTGTTTCACCGTATCATTGCTGGATTTATGATTCAGACGGGAAATCCGGCAACCAAATCTGATTCGATCGAAATAGATCTAAACTATACCATTCCGGCTGAATTTGTTCCCGAATACTTTCACAAAAAAGGAGCTTTGGCCGCCGCGCGCACCGGCGACGCCGTGAATCCGGAAAAACGTTCCTCCTCTTCACAATTCTATATTGTGCAAGGTCGCACTTATACCGATGAAGAATTAAACCAAATAGAAGAACGATTACAAATCGAATTTTCGGAGTTTCAACGGGGAATCTATAAAACCGTAGGGGGAACTCCTTTCTTAGATCAAAATTATACGGTGTTCGGTGAAGTTATCGAAGGATTGGATGTGGTTGATGCTATTGCATCTGTCCCGACCGGTCCGGGCGACTTCCCGGAAAAAGACATTCGAATACTGCGAATCGTCAAAGATTAATCTATCCGGCAATGGCGGCGATTCTCGGTGACGACTATTTTATGGAACAAGCCTTATCGGAAGCGGCTGTCGCTTTCGATAAAGGCGAAATTCCTATCGGAGCCGTCATTGTATGTGAAGGAAGAATTATTGCCCGGTCACATAATCTGACTGAAACCTTGAATGACGTCACGGCCCATGCCGAGATGCAGGCGATTACCGCAGCCGCTTCCGTACTCGGAGGTAAATATTTGATTGATTGTACATTGTATGTTACGGTTGAACCCTGTCCGATGTGTGCCGGCGCATTAGCATGGGCGCAAATCGGCCGAATCGTTTATGGCGCCGACGATGAAAAACGCGGATATACGAAACTGACTCCAGATGTGCTTCATCCGAAAACTAAAGTCCAATCCGGCATTAAGGCGGACGAAGCCACTCGATTGATGAAGCGGTTCTTTAAGGAGTTGAGGGATTGACGGGAAATTATTTATCGGTTTTTATCATTAAAACAATATCATTGAATGAATGACGGAGAAAAAAATACCGTTTCCAAAATGATTCGAATTTATTGTCGTGCCAAGCACAAGCAACGAGGAGGATTATGTCCCGAGTGCAAGCAGTTGGAATCGTATGCTCATCAACGGTTGGAATATTGTCCTTATAAAGAAAATAAGCCCGCGTGTGAAAAATGTGCTATTCATTGTTATAAAAATGAATACAAAGAAATAATCAAGATAGTAATGAGATTTTCGGGACCTCGAATGTTGTTCTATCATCCGGCAGAGGCTATTCGACATTTTACAAGAAAATAAGCTTAATATCAACAAACCAAATGAAAAATATATTAATTACCGGAGCGAGCGGATTTATCGGAAGTTTTCTGGTAGAAAAAGCGCTGAATCGGAATTGGAAAGTTTGGGCAGGCATACGACAAACCGGCAGTAAAAAATACCTTAGCGACGAACGGATTTCATTTATTGATTTGTTCTATTCCGATAAAGATAAACTCAAACAACAAATAGAAAATCACCGAACGCTCTTTGGAAAATGGGATTATGTTATCCACAATGCGGGAGTAACCAAATGCCTTCACACCGAAGATTTCGAAAAAATCAACTACGGTTTCACCCGTAATCTGATTGAAGCCTTGAAAGAAGCCGGCGCTGTTCCGGATAAATTTATTTTGATGAGCAGTTTAAGCGCGGCACCTCCGACGGATTCCATATATGGAAAAAGTAAACGAAAAGCCGAAGAATTTCTGGAAGCTCAAACGGATTTTCCGTTTGTGATTCTACGCCCTACCGGCGTTTACGGGCCTCGCGATAAAGATTATTTTCTGATGTTGAAAAGCATAAAAAAAGGTTTAGAACTGACTGCGGGTTACGAACCTCAAATACTTACTTTTATCTATGTAACCGATTTGGCTGAGGTTGCATTGCTTGCGGCGGAAAGCGCTTTTAGTCGTAAAACATATAATGTTTCCGATGGAAATACGTATTCCGACGAAACTTATACTCAAATAGCGAAGAAAACCTTGGGTAAAGAACGGGTTCTGAAATTAAGAGTTCCTTTGATAGTTTTGAAAACGGTTTCCGGTTTGGCGGAATTGTGTTCAAAAATATCAAAGAAACCCTCTACGTTGAATCGCGATAAATATAAAATCATGAAACGCCGCGACTGGACTTGCGATATTTCTCCTTTAATATGTGATTTGGGCTTTCAAGCCGAATACGATCTGGAACGCGGAATCCGCGAATGCGTAACATGGTACGCCAACCAAGGTTGGCTATAATTACCGCTTCTCCGGAATTTTACGGTACTAATTTTTCCAAACAATTTAACGAACGGGCAATTTCTTCATCGCTCAATTGATAATTTGTCATTTTCCCGGAAAGGAACCGGTCGTAGGCGCTCATGTCTATCAATCCGTGTCCGGAAAGATTGAACAATATGACTTTGGATTTTCCTTCTTCTTTCGCTTTTTTCGCTTCACGAATTGCCGAAGCAATGGCATGAGTAGATTCGGGTGCCGGGATGGTTCCTTCTGTCCGGGCAAACAATTCTCCCGCTTCGAACGATTCCAACTGAGGAATATCCTGCACTTCTACATAGCCGTCTTTACGCAATTGACTGACAAGGGGTCCGGCTCCATGATAGCGCAAACCGCCGGCGTGAATATCTGCCGGTTGAAAATCGTGTCCCAAAGTGTACATGGGAAGGAGTGGCGTTAATCCGACGGTATCGCCAAAATCATACTCGAATCTTCCACGGGTCAATTTAGGGCAGCTTCTCGGCTCGGAAGCAATAATCCGTATCGCTTTACCGGATGTCAACCGATGACGCAAGAACGGAAAACTGATTCCGGAAAAATTAGAACCGCCGCCGAAACATCCGATAACTATTTCCGGATATTCGCCGGCCATTTCCATTTGTTTTTCCGCTTCTAAACCGATAATTGTTTGATGAAGAATGACATGATTTAATACGGAACCTAAGGTATAGCGAGTGTTATCGCTCTTAATCGCTTTTTCTATGGCTTCGGAAATTGCAATTCCCAAGCTGCCCGAATTTTCGGGATCGCGGGCGAGAATTTTTCGCCCGGCTTCGGTTGTATCGCTTGGTGAAGAAACTACGCCTGCGCCCCAAGTTTGCATCATGATGCGACGGTAAGGCTTTTGGTTGTAACTTACTTTTACCATGAAAACATCCAGATTTAAGCCGAAAACGCTGCAAGCAAAAGCAAGCGCCGTTCCCCATTGACCGGCTCCCGTTTCGGTAGTAAGGCTTTTAATTCCCTGTTTTTTATTATAGTAGGCTTGAGGTAATGCGGAATTTAACTTGTGCGAACCGACCGGACTAAGTCCTTCATTCTTGAAATAGATATGCGCCGGCGTATCCAATGCTTTTTCTAAGCTCGAAGCACGAACCAAAGGAGTCGGTCGCCATATTTTATACAGTTCGCGAACTTCATCGGGTATTTCAATCCATCGTTCTTGCGACAATTCCTGATTGATCAATTCTTTCGCAAAAATAGGTTCTAAGTCTTGCGGCTTCAAGGGTTGTTTCGTTCCGGGGTGAAGCGGAGGTAAAGGTTTATTCACCATGTCCGCAACAATATTGTACCATGAGGTAGGAATATCGTTCTCACTAAGTAAAATTTTTTTTGTTGCCATTATGATTGTTTTTTAATAAAATTTTTTGCAAAGAAACACAAAAAAAACGTTTTATCCAACCGTTGTGAAAATAAAATTTCAAATGAATTTTCTTGTTTTATAAAAAGTCTGTCATCCCGCGCTTGATGCGGGATCCCCTGTTAAAACATAAATGATGAGGCGTGTCGCGTCTCTACTTTTGAGGCAGTATATTCTTCAAAAAAATTGAAATTGATTACATTAGCTTTAAATATGTCGCTTACTTCAACCGGCTTGCGAGGTATTCCTTCTTCCATGCTTCAAATTCTCTGTCGGCTTCCTCTATGGTCATAAATTCCCCTTCTTCAATTCGCCGGAAATGTTCCCACCACTCCTCTTGCGTACCGTGAAACGGAACATTGGGATTCCATTCATTAGAAGGCGAAATTTTGACAGTTGCCGGTCGGCGCTGATAAGCCGTCGCAGGCTCCCCAACGATCTGCGACGTATTTTTCGGAATTTTATATGATTTATTCGACATGGCTTAATTAATTAGTATATTGCAAAGATATAATTTTTTTGTATCTTTACCAAAAAATTAGATTTATGACCATTGTAGAAGCAATAGAAAAACGCCGATCGGTTCGGAACTATACCGGAGAACCGCTTCGAAAGGAACACGTAACCTTGATTACAGATTACATTGCCGGACTGAAAGCCCCGTTTGATGCACCTTCTATACGCATTCAATTGATTCATACCCGGCAAGAATCCGGTAAAGTTAAACTGGGCACCTATGGCTTTGTCGGAGGCGCTTCGGATTTTCTCACACTCGTTTTTGAAAAAGAAAGTTCATTCCCGCTCATGGAAGAAGCGGCTGCATATGCTTTCGAACAAGCGATTCTTTTTTGTACCGGTCTTGATTTGGGTACTTGCTGGTTAGGCGGCGCTTTCAATCGGAAAGATTTTTCCGAACCGGTACGGTTGAAACCGAATGAAGTCCTGCGGATTGTTTCTCCTGTCGGCTATATAAATCCTAAAATTCGGTTTACGGAAACACTTTTAGGGCAAAGGAAAAATCATTTTTCCCGCAAACCGTTTGAATCGCTTTTCTTTCGCGAAGATTTTAATACGCCTTTATCGGAAGAAACTGCCGGCATCTACGGAAAGCCGCTTGAAATGGTGCGCATAGCTCCTTCAGCCAATAATCTGCAAACGTGGAGAATCGTATTGAGCGGAAATAATTTACATTTCTATCGGCATTTATCCGTAATCGGATTCAGCGCTATTGACTTGGGTATTGCTTTGTGTCATTTCGAACAAACATGTAAGGAATCGGGTATTGCCGGAAAATTTGAAGTATTGAATAATAAAGCGCCCGAAAAGAAAGGCGAAGAGTACGTTATTTCTTGGGTGGTATAGAATGATTCCGTTTCGGAACGTCTAATTTTAACGTTTCGGCCAACGGAACATTGTTATACCGAACTTTGCGCCTGTTTTCGAGGAACAACAACATATCTTCTTCAAAAGTAATTAAGTTTTTTAGGAACGTTCGGTTTTTCTTGTTAATCTTGGAAGCGGCGATCAAATCTTGCAACGGTTTCAGAATATTTGTAACAAATTGCTCGTGAAAATAAACAAGCGCTTTTTGACACCGAATTTTCAATAAGGAAATAACCTCATCTTCCGATGTATCTTGTCGAATGATTTGCGTCAGTTGTTGCCGAAATTTGATGGTGATGTCTTCCCATTCGATTATTTTTTTCTTGAAACCAGCAAACAAAAGCTTAGCCGGCTCATATTCAGGCGCTGTTTTGTCCTCCGTTAATTTATCAAATCTACGCAATAAATCATACATGGGACGCCAGTCGAAATACAACAGCAGACGTTCCGTCCAAAATTTTTTCTTTCCCGTTCGAAATATCCGAAGCAATTCGTTTTCGTCTTTCTCGGTTTGACTGAACCGGATAGCATAATCGTCGGTAAGAATACTGTTGGAATGTATTTTAGAAAAAAGCACGATTCCGTCAAGCGATGTACAACGACTTAAAGCGACGTAGGTTTGTCCCGCCGCAAAAGACCCGCCTGCATCAATGATCGCCTTTTCAAAAGTTAATCCTTGACTTTTATGAATGGTAATCGCCCAAGCCAAACGAAGCGGATATTGGGTAAACGAGCCTAATTTTTCTTCCTCGATTTTTCCCGATTCTTTATTCAGCGAATAACGCATATTCTCCCATACTTCTTTCTGTACCAATATTTCTGTATTTTGTTCCGAAATATAAACGTAAATTTGGTCGGCAATGATCCGGCTGATTGCAGCAATTGTCCCGTTAACAAAACGTCCTTCCGTATCGTTTCGGATAAACATCACTTGTGCGCCGGTTTTCAAGTGAAGTTCCGTATCCGTAGGCAAAGCAAAATCCGGGAAATCGCCGTCAACGGTTCCGGAAAAAACACGTTCTTCTGCGGATAATTCCTCTAATTTACGCCGATTGATTGCATCGGATCGGTAATTGTGAGTCGTCAGAATAATGTAATTCTCCTCTTCTTTCGGTTTGAAATTCGGATTGTATCGCTTGTTGAGTTCACGCAAATCATCTTGTGTAGCTATATTGTTTCGGATACGATTCAACAAATCCACAAACACCGGATCGCCTTGACGATAAACGGTTTTCAGTTCAAGATACACCGGTTCGGTTTGTCGTATCACCCGTGCATGAAAAAAAAACGTACTTTCATAATACTTTTGCAGTAACTTCCATTCTTCATCTTTGGCAACCGGAGGTAATTGAAACAGATCGCCGATATACAAAACTTGTATGCCTCCGAATGGTAGCGTATTACGACGGATGCGCCGCAAGGTTTCATCAATGCAATCAAGGACATCGGCGCGCAACATGCTGACTTCATCAATAATCAGCAATTCCAATTGGTTGAGTAATTCGATTTTCTGTTTGGAAAATCGAAAAAAAGTTTTCTTCAAAGGATTGGATACGCCGGGTAAATACGGTTCAAAAGGCAATTGGAAAAGCGAATGGAGCGTCACCCCGCCGGCATTAACGGCGGCAACCCCGGTCGGAGCCGCTACAATAGCGTTTTTGTACGTATGCTCCCGGATGTATTTTAAAAAAGTAGTTTTCCCCGTCCCGGCTTTTCCTGTCAGAAAAACGTGTTCGGAGGTTTGGTTAATAAAATCGGCGGCTAACCGAAAAATGACATTGTTTTCGTCGGGTTTCATTCTTGTTCAAATATCTGTTACTGCTCAAAAATATTTAAATTAAACGAAACAAAATTATAAAATTTTTTTCAAAAAACAAACTTTGTAAGTTCCTTCGGCGTATTCCTCAATAAATTATTTTATCTGCATTTTTGGTTTTTTCTCATTGATATTTCAATTATATAATGTAATTTTACGAAATATTTAATACATAATATTGACAACTTAATACATGAACAAACAGTTAATCCTTTCGATTCTTGCCGTAACGGCTTTTTTCACCGTTTCAGCTCAACAGGAAGCGCGTTTATTGCGTTTCCCGACTATTTATGATAATCAATTGGTATTCTCTTACGCAGGCGATTTGTATTCTGTATCTTCGCAAGGCGGCGTTGCTCGGAAAATCACCAATGACGACGGATACGAAATGTTCGCGCGCTTTTCGCCCGATGGTAAACAATTGGCTTTTACGGCCCAATACGACGGGAATACGGAAGTCTATGTGATGCCCGCTTCCGGAGGCGAACCGGTTCGACTTACCTATACCGCCACTTTGGGTCGCGATGATATATCCGACCGCATGGGGCCGAACAATATTACGTTGACATGGAAAGACAATGAACACATAGTTTATCGTTCACGGAAACAATCGTTCAACGATTTCAAAGGCAAATTGTATTTGGTCTCCGTCAAGGGCGGACTGTCGGAAGAACTTCCTTTGCCCGCCGGCGGATTTTGCTCCTATTCTCCCGATAAAACTCAATTGGCATACAATCAAGTATTTCGTGAATTTCGTACATGGAAGTATTACCAAGGCGGCATGGCGGACGAAATTTGGATTTATGATTTTAATACCAAGAAAACAGAAAAAATAACCGATAATCCACATCAGGATATTTGTCCCATGTGGATCGGGAAAGAGATTTATTATATTTCCGACCGCGACAGAATTATGAATTTATTTTGTTATAATACGGAAACAAAACAAACGCGTAAAGTAACCGACTTTAATGAATATGACATCAAGTTTCCAAGCTTGGGTAATCAATCAATCGTGTTTGAAAACGGCGGATATATCTATAATTTTGATATTGCTACCCAAAAAGCGACAAAGATTCCGATTTATCTGGAAGAAGATTTAATCGGCGGACGCACGAAGTTGATTGACGCTTCCGGAAGAATCGCCGGGGCCGATGTTTCGCCCGACGGGAATCGCTTGGTTGTGAGCGCTCGCGGCGATATTTACACTGTTCCCGTCAAATCGGGTATTACCCGCGACTTGACCGAAACGTCGGGCGTACACGAACGGAATCCGAGTTGGTCGCCCGACGGTACCCGAATTGCGTACATTTCCGATGCTACCGGTGAAGATGAAATTTATATCCGCTCGCAAGACGGGTTGCAAAAACCGGTTCAAATCACATTCAACAGCGATACTTATAAATACGGTTTCGACTGGTCGCCCGACGGAAAGAAAATCCTCTGGAGCGACAAAATGCAACGTTTGCGTTATGTGGATGTGGATTCTAAGAAAATTACGGATGTGGAACAAACGCTCGACGGAGAAATACGCGGATTTAACTGGTCGCCCGACAGCCGTTGGATAACCTATACTTTACCTCGCGCAAATACAACCGATGTCGTAATCATTTATAATTTGGAAAGTAAAGCAAAACATATCGTATCGGACGAATGGTTCGATACGGTCAACGGCTTTTTCAGCGATGACGGGAAATATTTCCTGTTCTCCTCGGCAAGAAATTTCAATCCGATTTACAGCAATACCGAATGGAATCATGCTTATACTAACATGAACAAACTGTATATCACTACGCTCAAGAAATCTACACCTTCTCCGTTTGCCTACGAAAACGATGAAGTGACTATCAAAAACGACAGCGTTGCCGCTAAAAAAGACCAACCGGCTGCCGGCAAAAAGGAATTGAAAATCGAAATTGATTTCGACGGCATACAAGGACGTACTTCCGAACTGAATGCGCCTTTTGGAGTTGCCTGCATTGACGGAAATGTTTATTACAACCGCGACGGAAACCTCTACTTGTTCGATTTGCAAAAGAAGAAAGAAACCGAATTGGGTAATTACTCCATCGTATCTATAACTCCGGATAATAAAAAATTTTTAGTACGCTCCGGAAGAGGCGACTATGCTGTTATTGACGCTCCCAAAGGGAAGATTAGCGCCGATGGAACCGTCAATCTCTCGGATGTGAAAACCGTTGTTGATTTACATGCCGAATGGAATCAGATTTATAACGAATGCTGGCGACAGATGCGTGATTTCTTCTATGATCCCAACATGCACGGCGTAAATTGGGAAAAAATCAGAGAAAAATACCAACCTTTGGTTCAATATGTCAATAACCGGAATGATTTGAATTATATTATCGGCGAAATGATCGGCGAATTGAGTTGCGGTCATGCCTACATTGCCGGAGGCGATAAGCGCGAACCGCAACGAATATCAACCGGTTTGTTGGGCGCTCAACTGAGTCGGGACGCTTCGGGTTATTACCGCATTGATAAAATACTTGCCGGCAGAAATTGGTCGGAACAGCTTCGTTCGCCGTTGACGGAAGCCGGCGTTGATGCCAAAACTGGTGATTTCATTACGTATATCAATGGTAAATCAACCAAAGAGATGAACGATATTTACGCCGCACTTTACGATAAAGCCGGCAAACAGGTCGAATTGACTCTGAACGCTCAACCCTCGGAAACAAACGGACGAAAAGTCATTGTTAAACCCATTGCCGACGAATCGGCTTTGTATTATTTCGATTGGGTACAAGGTAATATTGACAAAGTAAACAAGGCAACCGACGGTAAAGTGGGGTATATTCATATTCCGGATATGAGCGTCGAAGGACTGAATGAATTTGTAAAATATTATTATCCGCAATTGAATAAACACGCTTTAATCATTGATGATCGAGGAAATGGCGGAGGAAATGTTTCTCCTATGATTATTGAACGCTTACGCAGGGAATTGGCAATGATGACCGCTCCCCGTAACGGTCGCCCGGCTCCCAAACCCGACGGATTAATGATTGGACCCAAAATACTGTTATTAGACAAATATTCCGCTTCCGACGGCGATTTGTTCCCTTACCAATTCAAATTCTATAAATTAGGAAAAACGGTCGGCGAGCGTTCATGGGGAGGCGTTGTCGGTATTCGAGGCACATTGCCGTTGATTGACGGAGGTTCGCTGAATCGTCCCGAATTTGCGCACTACGATGCCGAAGGAAAACAATTCGTAATTGAAGGACATGGCGTGGATCCGGACTATGTGATAGCTAACGATCCCGCGAAAGAATATGCCGGCATTGATCAACAATTGGATAAAGCCATCGAACTGATTTTGGAAGATTTGAAAACGAATCCAGGCAACTATCCGGAGCGTCCGCCGTATCCCGATAAATCAAAATAGATAAACAGATAAAAAATATAATTAAACAATTAAATTCAACGAATATGTCAAAAGTTTATTTTACCGATATGCGTGCCAAACCCGGTCACAATATGTTGGACAAATTACTGATCTTGATTCATAGAGCCGGTATTGAACAAATTGACTTTAAGGATCAATTTACCGCGATTAAAATTCATTTCGGCGAACCCGGAAATTTATCCTACATCAGAGCCAATTATGCGGCTAAATTGGTTCAATTTTTGCTCGGCAAACAAGCAAAGCCTTTTTTAACCGATTCAAACACTTTGTATAAAGGATGTCGAGCGAATGCGATTGATCATATCAAAGCAGCATTCGAAAACGGATTTAATCCGATAGCCGTTCCTTGTCCGGTAATTATTGGAGACGGTTTGAAAGCGATTGATTACAGGGAAATACCGATTGACTTGCCCTATTGTAAAACAGCTAAAATCGGTTCGGCGATTGCCGATGCGGATATTATTATCTCTATGAATCATTTCAAGGGTCATGAACAAACCGGATTCGGCGGCGCTTTAAAAAACATCGGGATGGGATCCGGATCAAGACAAGGTAAATTGGATATGCACTCTTCGTCTAAACCACTTATTGATGCGGAAATATGTACGGGCTGCGGTCAATGCGTAAAGTATTGCGCTTCGGAGGCCGTTCATCTGAATGATAAGAAAAAAGCGGAAATTAATTATGAAAAATGTATAGGTTGCGGTCAATGCGTGGCGGTCTGTCAATATGAAGCGGCTCAGCCGGTGTGGGATAGTTCGACAGACATTTTGAACCGTAAAATTGCCGAATATGCTTTTGCCGTTTTGAAAGGCAAACCGAATTTTCATATCAATTTCATTATAGATGTTTCCCCGAATTGCGATTGTTGGGGTTCCAATGATGCGGCAATTGTTCCGAATATCGGGATTGCGGCTTCTTTCGATCCGGTGGCATTGGACAAAGCTTCGGCAGATATGGTTACCGGTTCCGCCGCCAACTTAAATACGGCATTAGATGTCAAAGCATACGGAGATCTCCAAAATACGGATAAATTCAAAATACTTCATCCGCATACCAATTGGGAAGAAGGATTGAAACACGCGGAAGCAATCGGTTTGGGAAGTATGAAATACGAGTTAATCACGGTATAAAGTCCTGTAATGTATTTGCGCGAATATATTTGAATGAATTACAATTGCTTCGATTGCATTCTTGAAACAGCGCCCAAATAACCGCCGTGGTGCCGTTTGGCATAATCGGCAACCGTGAAACCGATGCGCTTCATGGTTTCTACAACCAGTAAATCGCCGATTACGGTCATGACAGTGGTTGAAGTGGTCGGAGTCAGTCCCAAAGCGCAAACTTCGGGCGGATTTCCGGTGAGTAAACAAATATCCGCATTTTTCGCCAATTCGCTTGTTTCATTACTCGTAATCACGATGAATCGGATATCCGGAATCAACTGACGGGCCAATCCGACCAATTCGATAATTTCCCGCGTTTTTCCCGAATTGGAAATGAGCAACATTAAATCGTTTTCGCGGAGGATACCTAAATCGCCGTGTTGCGCATCACTCGGATGCAGAAAACAAGAAGGCGTTCCCGTCGAACTGAAAGTGGTCGCGATATTGGAAGCGACTTGGCCGGCTTTTCCCATTCCGCTGCAAACCAATTTTCCTTTTTTCCGGTGTACTTGCGTTACAATCAAGTCAATCGCCCGTTCGTATACGTCCGAAAGCGGAATCCGATGAATCGCTTCTATCTCTTTTTCGATAATTTCCTTTAAAGTAGTAATCATTATAACTATTTATTATGATACAAAGATATTTATTTCTATTTTTGTACGCTAAAAAATACGGTAAAATATGCAATATTCTTCATTTGTTTCGCCCGTAGGGCTTCGAATCATCCATTTACCATCCGATTCACCGGTTTCTTATTGCGGTTTTGTCGTGCATGCCGGAACGCGCGACGAGCGGTTCACCCAATACGGATTGGCGCATTTCGTCGAACACATGTTATTCAAAGGAACCGAAAAACGGAAAGTCCGACACATCTTGAATCGAATGGAAGCGGTAGGAGGCGAGTTGAACGCTTACACAACCAAAGAAGAAACATTTTTATATACCGTTTGCTTACGGGAAGACGTCGAGCGAGCCATTGAATTGCTTTCCGATTTGATTTTCCGGTCTCAATTTCCGGAAACCGAAATTGAAAAAGAACGGGAAGTGGTGATTGATGAAATTCATTCGTATGAAGATACGCCTTCCGAACTTATTTTTGATGAATTTGAAAACCGGATTTTTGCCGGAAACGACTTGGGACATGCTATATTAGGAGAAGAGGAAAGCATTCAGCGTTTCACATCCGCCACTTGCCGTGATTTTGTAAGCGATTTTTACCGCCCGGAAAACATGGTTTTCTTTTCCTACGGGAAAACGCCATTTTCGAGAATCCGTAAATATGTCGAAAAATATTTACTGGCGAGTTTTTCCGGCGGTTTCAATCATTTGCATCGTTGTTGTCCGAAGTTATTGCCTGCCGAGACCGTTGTGCAAAACAAGAACCTGCATCAAACGCATGTTGTAATCGGCGGAAGAGCTTACGGGCTTTTTGACGAAAAACGAATGGGATTGTTACTGTTAACCAACATTTTGGGAGGTCCCGGTATGAATAGCCGGCTTAATGTGAATTTGCGTGAAAAATACGGATTGGTTTATACCGTAGATGCTGAAGTCCTCTCTTATACCGATACCGGCGTGTTTACCGTTTATTTCGGATGCGACTCCGAATCAATGGAACAATGTTTACATTTGGTTCGGAAAGAATTGAAGCAGCTGCGCGATAAACAATTGTCGGAATCGCAATTTGCGGCGGCCGTCAAACAGTGGAAAGGACAATTGGGAATTGCAAGCGAACACAAGGAAAACGCCGCCTTGCGGTTGGGGAAAAATTTCCTGCATTTCAACCGGTACGACGCTCTGCCGCAAACGTATCAAAAGATTGAAGCGCTTACGGCAGAGGGTTTATTGGAAATAGCCAATGAAATCTATGAAGAAAAACGATTGTTTTCTTTGATTTATCAATAAGCTTTTACTAATTTTTCGGTGTAAATTTTATCTCCTACGGTTATTTTCAATAAATAAACGCCCGGCTGCTGCGTATATTTCGAGACATCCTTCGAAAGCGTTTGCGTACCGCTTTGCACTTGAGATACGAGCGTTGTTAATTGAGCGCCGCCGGGAGCATATAACGTTACCGTCACAAGCGCTTTTTCCGTTAAAGTATAAGAGAGTTGTATTTTATCCCGGAAAGGATTCGGAAATACTTGAAACAAAAATGTGTCTGCCGAAGACCGGACAACTGCCGGATTTTTTGCTTGCGTATTCAAATACGATTGAGCAATTAACAGTTTCCGGGTTCCGTCGGCAGCAATGGAATAATCTTCCATAGTGACGAAAAGCGGTAACCGTACTTCTTGCGCATACCACAAATATTTTACCCGTTCGAATGAAGCGGTTCCTTCGGTGGTCTTGACCCGCAAAGCAGAAAAAGACACATCGCCCGGAAGTATTATTACGCCGATTGCATCGGCATAGGTAGAATACGTACCTTCCACCCGACCGGTATAGTTTTTATCTCCTACGGTATAAGTCCCTGCATATTTCCCGGAAAATTGAGTGCCATAGGTCTGCGGATATTTGGTTTTTACAATAGGTTCCGTTAATTGAAGGCTTGCATTTCCGGTTTTATATCCCCAATATTCATTGGCATTTTCCGTAATGTTAAAAAAGAATTCGCATCCGTCGTTTCGGCTTGCTTTAATCCTTCCCGCATCATCCGATAAAGTCGCGATGGATTTATCATCATTTAATAAAGTCGCTTTACTGAAATCCCAAACGCAATTTTTACCGGATTCTCCCGGCGATTGATATTGTACCGCCACGCATTCATGACTTAATCCCGACAAAAAACCGTGATCGGCCTTTGTCATTGTTACTTGTGAAAAGAGTAACGGCGTTACTCCCAATGCAATAAGTAAAAGAGTAAATAAACGTTTCATAACCTGTTATTTTTAAAATTGATTGTCAAAGAAAAAACAAAGATAATAGTTTTTTTTGAAAAATAAATATTTTATCAAGTAGTAATCAGAATAAAAAAGCGAGGATTGTACAAGACAGAACTATTCGATTGTTTTAGTCTCTAATATAAAAGCAAGCCCGATATTCCGGCCAATACAATCATTACAATCGGGTGCATTTTCAGATATTTTGTCAGAACAAAAGCGATAAAAAAAATCAGAACGCTTTTATAATCGGTGAAATTTTCTTTGTTCATAAGGAGGAGCGTGGCCGAAGCAATCAGACCTACCGTTACCGGACGCAATCCGAGGAAAGCGTAATTTACCCAGCGATTCGAACTAAATTTTTGGTATGCTTTGGCAATCATCAGAACGAGAATGAAGGAAGGAAGACAAACCGCAAACGTGGCGACAATCGAACCCCATACATTTCCGGTTACCGTGTAACCGATGTAAGTAGCCGAGTTGATTCCGATCGGGCCGGGAGTCATTTGGGATATTGCCACAACATCGGTAAATTCTCCGGCGCTCAACCAAGCGTGTTTTTCTACTACTTCGTGCTGAATCAGCGAAAGCATGGCATATCCGCCGCCAAAACCGAATAATCCGATCTTACAATAGGTCCAGAATAATTGCCAGTAAATCATTTGTAAGTTGTAAGTTATCAGTTATCAGTTTTAAGTTTTAAGTTTTCGGGGTTGATTTATCAGATTTCAGTTTTCCATAGATTAATCCGCCGATTGCAGCCGCCAAAACGACATAAACCGGGGAAACACCCCAAAACCAAATCAGAAAAGCGGCGGCAACGGGAATGATAAGGGTGCGAATATTGATTCCTACTTCTTTGGCTGTGGAGAACACGGGAACGGCGATGAGCGCTACTACGGCCGGACGAATCGCCTTGAATATTTTCATCACATATACATTTTCATTAAATTGTCTGAAAAATAAAGCGATGAGCAATATGATCACAAACGAAGGCAATATAGCGCCTAAAGCGGCTACGATACTGCCTTTGTTTCCTTTCAACCGATAACCCGCCAAGATGGATATGTTGACGGCAAATACTCCGGGTAGCGACTGCGCAATGGCAACCCGGTCAATAAATTCGGTTGCGTCTATCCATTTTTTCCGAACTACCATTTCCCTTTCTATCAAAGGCAGCATGGCATATCCGCCTCCGAAAGTGAAAGCGCCGATCTTTATAAACGTATAAAATAGTTGCCAATACAAATTCATGTCATCGAGTTCTTCTGACGCTTTTTGTCGGTGAAGCCGGCGATGAAGATTTTTCCTTTTTTACCGCTTTGGGTTTTTCTTCTTTTTCTTTTTTTGCAGTTTCGTTTTTGACGGTTCCGTTTTTAACGGTTTCTTTCTTACTGCTTTTATTAACGACAACTTGGGTTGTATCTTTCGGTACCCACAATTGATCTTTAAAAGTTTTCAACTGATTTTCAATACTGTCTTGAGCCGACTTCAGTTTTTCGGGATCGTTTCCCACTTGCTGCGCCAGACTTTGGTTTTTCAAGTTGACCGTTTTAACAATATCGCCTTTGTACATATTTTTTGTAAAAAAATCGTCAATAGTATAAGTCATGACATTATTGTAGTCGGAAGTCATAATCATGGTACGTGAAATATACGGACGTAGGGTTTCATAAGGAATCCAGAACAAAGGATTAACTGTTGTATCTCCGATGTAATAATCGGTTCTTACCAGCAATGGACAAATAGCAATTACCTGCGATTTGTAGGTACCGGTTGCAGCGTCGAAATACCAGCCTTCCTTGATTTGGTATTGTAACACTTCGGAGCCGGGAATATCAGCGTCATCCACAATGTAGCGGATATTATCACCGCTTCCCTGTGTTTTATAAAGTATCTGGAACTTTTTCAGAATATCTTCGAAATTTACTTTTTCATCATCGGTAAACACTTCCCGTCCGTCCAAATAATTGTAAGCGGTGATTTTTCCGTCCGCCATTAATTTGAATATCGTAGTAAACAAGTTCATTCGGTCGCCGATGGGCTGTACCGGATAATACAGAGCGGCATTATTATCTTTTTCCAAATCAATATACCGATACATTTCACGCAGCCAAACGACGTGTGCCGGCGCTTTGGATGTTTCTTCGTTTTTTATTTTGGCCCTTTCGGTTAAAACGGGGGTATTGTCGGGTACTTTTTCCGATGCGCGTTGACGAGGGGTTCGGCGCGGCGTATCCTGATTTTGGGAAAAGCTTGCCGATGAACAAGCTAAAAATGCTAAAATCAGACCGATAATATGTAATGATTTCATTTTATTTGATGAATTAGATATTAATTGATAATTATTTCCAAAGGAGATTTCAAAGTTCTTTCGCTTCCGTCGGGCCCGCGTGCGACCATTCCTCGTATTAGTACGGTTTTTCCTCGTACCAAACTGCGTATCAACGCCTTTTGTCGGTCGGAGAAACGTGCGCCGTCAGACAATTCCCGAATAGTAAGTCCCATATCGTTGGTAGTACTTACTTCAAAGCGCAAAACGGTGAAAGGCATTTTCAAGATTCCGTCATCAATGGCCGCTTCGGCAACATTCACACCGACCAATTCCGCTTTCGATAAAGGCCCGCCATCGAAAGGAAGAGCCTTTCCTTCAATAGTTAAGTAGGGTTTTGGATCCGGCAGCACTCTTACTCGGAAATTGGGTTTCGCCATTTCTTGGATTCGTCCGTCGGGCATTTTAGCGCTTACCGTAATAATGGCTTCCGTACCTGCTTTTGCCGGTCGGGCTACCCAGATACCGTTTCCTTTGGGAGTCAAAGAACCGTTGGTCATAGTTGCCATTACGTTTTGACCGGTAATACCCGGAACAGCTATACGGATATCATTGTCTATCCCTGCATAAAGAACATTCATCAATACCGGAGCTACCGTTGCGCTCGGTTCCTGTACAAAATATTCGGTCGAAAAAGTATATTGCCGGGAACTGCCGTCTCCTTGCGGCATTTCGATGTATCCTTTTACCGGAAAAGTTCCGGTCGAACCGGCGTTTACTACATAACGACCGTTTGCTTCCGCAGGCAGATATTTATCGTTTACAAAGATTTTTGGGCGTTGTGTGGAGTCTTGAGCCGAAAGAACAATATCGGCCTGGTAAGAACCGCCGCTGATAACAGTTTGCGATTGAGGAATAACAAAAGCGGAAACTTTATTTACACGATAATCGGTTAAATCCACATTGTTCAACAAATCGCTCAGAACGGCGCCTTCGGCATAACGAATATCGTTTTGTATTTTAGTCAATAGGGTAACGGCAGCCGCTACCGGCATTTGCCAAAACATGGATTCTTCCCACGTTTGCTTGTTTTCTTTCGCTTTAGCGGAAGGTTCCGTACTCAGATTATTTTCGATGATGTTCTTAATGGAAGGATTCGTTACCAAGGTAGCAACATATTCCCGATACGAATCAATCTGGGATTTCAATCGTGCGCCATCGTTTTTTTTACGTTCAAACATGACTTCGTAAGCAGCGTTCAAATCGTCGGGATGTTTCAACTGCTCCGGATCGCCGTCTTTGCCGTCTGATTTAATAACAATCCGGTTTTTAAGATCTTGCGCGTAGTTATATAATGAGTCGGTTCTATCTTTTACTTGTTTCCCTTTTTCATACCATACTCTCGTCTTTTCTTCATTGGCTTTATAGTAACTATTCAAGTCGTCGAAAATCCGTTCATTGCGTTGCGTTGTAGATTTTACGGAACGCAACAGGCTTTCTTCTACCAATTCAAATCCGTCTAATACTTCCGTAGAAACGTTGAGTGCAAGCATTCCGATGAAAACCAGATACATTAGGTTTATCATTTTCTGCCTCGGTGAGTTAGGACTGTTTACCGCCATAATTTATTTTTTTGAGTAGGCTGAATTTTTTACGGATTCGGAAAATGCGAGCCGAAACTCGGATTCCCGCCCGCTCCGTACATATTCATGGTCATTGCATTAAGCAAACGATTGTAAACGCCGTTGAGGGCGTGCAATTGTTGCGCCATTTTCTCGGTTTCGCTCCGAAATACCGAACTGTCAACGATGGAACCTTCATACAAATCTTTAATTCGCATCAAACCGGCATTGATCCGTTCAATTGCATCAATTTGCGAGCTGATGCTCTTCAACTGAATCTCATAGATAGTGTTTAATCCTTGAATATTACGGTTCAATGATTCCATCTGATGCACGTATCCGCGCGACGACTGGTTGATGCCGTCGGAGTTGTCCGTAATACTTTTATACGAGTTAAGCAGAACGTCGGAGACATCGGTGAGGCTGTTCGTTACCGTACTGAATTTCTGCATGTTTTCCGACATTTCCGTCAATTGATCCAAGTATTGTTGAGTAGCATTCGTCATCTCGGCCATTTTGGACAGTTGGTCGGCGGCGGCAGCCATTTTCTTAATACTTGCCGTCAAGGCATTACTGTCTTCCTCCGAAATTTCCACTGCATTAGGAATCCCAAATGATTGGCGCACCTGTCTGGGAGTCATTGCTCCTACCGCCTCGGTAGCGTTTTTCGGTTCTTGAGGCGCCGAACTTCCGCCGAAGCCGCCCCCGCTAAAGCCACCGAAACTACCGCCTCCGATAATAATCGGACCGGAACCTGTTCCTCCTTTACCGCCGCTTGCCGCCGCACCGGGTTGCATAGCGGTTTCACCGACTTTTCCTCCTCCGATTACGACCGAACCGCTTCCTCCCCCGCCATTACCAAATGCAGGGCGATCGTTTGTATCGTTCGTTTCTAAAACCGGAAATACCCAATCCCATCGCCACTCACGTATCGGTTGATCAAACGCAGAAATAGTGAATACTATGGCTTCTACTATAAAACCGACATATAGTAAGGTATTACCCAAACCATTGGGCCAGTGCATCAATTTTGCCAAAACGCCGATAACAATTACGGCGGCGCCTAAGCTGTAAAATATTTGGAAAAAACGTTTTCCCTGTTCGCCGGATAAAAATTTTTCGACGATATTTTGGTATCTTTTCTTTATTCCCATACTAAAATGAATTATTATGAATTATGAATTATGAATTATTTTCCTTTAGCGCTTTTTGTTTTGACTTTGGAAAATCCTACTTGAGTACGAACGCAACGGAATCCGATGTAGGAGCGCTGCTCGTTCTGATATTCAAATGAACGCACATCGGAGCGGATAAAATGCGCCGGATCTTTCCATGAGCCTCCCCGTACCGCTTTTTTCTTCATGGCATACGGATCTTCTTTGGCCGCATTGTAGCGATATTCCGGATTCATATCGCTCATGATTTCCGGACCGGATTCCAAAAAAGCGGTAGAAGTCCATTCCGCTACGTTTCCGGCCATATCGTATAAACCAAATTCATTGGGAGAATACGAAGCAACTTTCGCCGTAATGAGATGGCCGTCTTTCGTATAATTCCCGTCTCCCGGTTTGAAATTAGCTAAAAAACAATCTTTTTCACTCGTCACTCCTTGAGCTTTCCAAGGATAACTGTTTTCTGTTTTTCCGCTTCTTGCGGCGTATTCAAATTCCGCTTCCGTCGGTAATCGGTACGGTTCAATCGAGTTTCTGAAATTCGGATCCACAGAGCGTTTCAAGTATTCGGTTCTCCAATGGCAAAAAGCAGTTGCCTGTTCCCACGAAACGCCTACCACCGGGTAATCATTGTAGCCCGGATGATTAAAATACAAACGCATGTACGTTTCATTGTTTGCATTGTTAAAATCGTTTACCCAAACGGTTTCATCCGGATAGATATTAACAATATAAGTATTCAGAAAATCCCAAATGGAGCTTAACGGTCGTGTAATCGTTTCGGAAATAATCACGCCGTCTTCGTTGATGTAAGCCGTATCTTTCGAAATCATTACCACCTCGTCCGGATCAACAACAATATCTGTATTTTTTACCCGGTCGGCCGGATCTAATCTGTTTCTTCTCAGTGCATAGCCGGTAGCGTCGAAAACGGAATACCGGTAAATCATCTGTTTGGGATCCAATTTAATTTCTCCGGTAATCGGATTCGTCCAATTTACGCTTTTAATAGCATTCAATTCATCTTCACTGGCACGACGTTCGGAAGGAATGGGTCTGCGCCAATCCAAAATCGGAGGATCAATAGGGTCGCCATTTTTATCTTCTGTTATTTTAAACAAATCATTTCCTCCGTAGGCAGGATCAAAAAGTCGCTCCCGAATAATAGAATCTCTTACCCAATAAACAAACTGGCGGTATTGGGCATTGGTTATTTCGGTTTCATCCATCCAGAACGCATCAATGGAAACCCCCTTGGGATTTTGATAATTTCCCCACAATGAATCTTGTTCGGTCGGTCCCATTTCGAATGAACCTCGTTTTATCAATACCATCCCGTGCGGACTCGGTTCGCTCCAATTGGGAGCGCTTACGCCGGTAAGTTCTCCTCCGTCGCCTGATAAAGATCTTCCGCAGGAAACAAGAAGAATAGCTGTCGAGGCTATGATAATTAATTTTTTCATTTTCTATAATATTCGAACGCTTTTATGTTTATTTTTAATTCCTTTATTTAAATTTATATCCATCGTATAATGAATAAATACTTCGTGACTCCCCGATGATTCTTTGGCTATTCGGGAAATCGGGAAATCGTAAGCATAACCGACTTCAATCATTTTGATCTTTCCGCCAAGCATTAGCGTCAACGCATCCGCTTTCCGCCAAGATAATCCTCCCCAGAACCGTTTATTATAAACCATTCGTAAAGAAATGTCCACTTGCGTATTTCGTAACATTGCTTTCATCAGGTTTGTTTCGATTTTTTCCACCAAAGAATCTCCATCCAAATACAAAGAACTCATTTCCATAGTTTTTACTAAAACTGTGGGTCGTAATTCTAATAACGGATTGTTTAATTGGATATTGTATCCGGCAGTAAAATAATACGAACGGGGAATGTCAAATACATAATTATCGGACAAATTGAGTGTGGGCGCTAATAAATGATTGACCGATAAACCGGCAAACCATTTTTCTTTTGAAAAGAAAAATCCCAAAGCAACATCAACGGAAGAGCCGGATACCATTGAATTAGGAATTGCCTCATCGGTTTGATTATGATAATCATCTTCCGGAATTTCTACTTTGGTTCCATCGAACGATTGATTAATATATCCGACTTGAATCCCGGCGCTGAAAGTTCCTTTCTTTATCTTTTTTTTCCATGCGTATTGTCCGGAATAGACGGTGACGCTGAACAGACCGCTTCGGTCGTTGTACAGTGAAGCGCCGATTCCGTGAACTTTCCCCAGAAATGAAAAAGGCATGTGGGCGGCTAATATCGTTGTACGCGGCGCATTTTCAATGCCTACCCACTGCATTCGGCTTAAAAGCGTAGCTTCCAATTTACCCGTTTGACCGGCATACGCCGGATTAAAATAGTTAACGGCTGCCCAGTAATTACTAAGCTGCGCATCGAATTGGGCTTTTAACGGGTGATAACCCGCCAAAACGATTATCGGCACTAAGAAAAGCGTTTTTTTCATTCTTTATAATAACGCAAAGAATGATATATAATTGTGTTTGGAGTGTGAGGTATTGTTTTAAAAAAAACAGAAAGGGCTATTTATCCGGCCTTTGTCATTGAGATTGCTCCACCGCTTCCATCACCCGCATCAGATTTCCGCCCCAAATTTTGGCAATGTCCGCATCGGAATATCCTCTGCGAATCAACTCCATCGTGATTTGCGGAAATTCGTTGGCGGCTTGCAGGCCTTTAATACCGCCTCCGCCGTCGAAATCCGAACCGATTCCTACGCAATCAATACCTACCAAACGAACGATGTAGTCAATATGGTCAACCGCATCTTTTAACGACGCTGTTCCGTCTCTTTTAAGAAATCCTTTATATAAGCAAACTTGAATGACACCGCCTTTACTTGCAATGGCTTTGATCAGTGTATCGGATAGGTTGCGGGGATGATTGCAAAGCGCTTTGACGGAAGAGTGAGACGCAATTACGGGGTGCCGGCTGATTGCCAATACATCAAGTGCGGTTTTTTCGGAAGTATGCGAAACATCAACCATAATTTTGCATCGGTTCATTTCCCTTACCACTTCTTTTCCGAACTCGCTCAAACCGTTGTGTTCCGGATTTCCGGCATTGGAATCGCAAATATCGTTATTCCTATTGTGCGACAGCGTGATATATTTAACTCCCAATTCAGCGAAACGTTTGATATTCTCGATATTTTGTCCGATGGCATATCCGTTTTCAATTCCGATAAAAATGGATTTTTTCCCTTCGGCTTTGTTTTTTTTCAAATCCGATACCGTACAGGCTTGGGCTACAGTCGCAGCGTTAATTTCTATTTGCCGTTTAATTTGGTTGATGATATTAACCGCTTTTTCGAAAGCTTGTTGTGAAGCTTTTTCAGTCCGAGCTCCCTGCGGAATATAAGCGACCATGAAAACGGCATCCAGCATCCCTTTCTCCATTTTGGGAATATCCGTTTTAAGCGTATAGTCAACTAATTTATCTTCGTTTTCGGCGCCAAGTTCTTTGGGATTGACTTTCAGTGACGAATTGGTTTTACCAATATCAATGCCATATTTGAAGAACATCGGCGTATCGCAATGGGAATCAATGGTGTATATTTTTTCATGGAGCGCTTTGACTTTTTCGAACAAAGCCGCTTCGTTTACCAAATATTTGAACGTATCAATCATAACCGGGTCACCGGCGACGGCTCCGTTTTCGGGATGCCATTGAACTCCGAAAATAACTTTTTCTTCGTTCGATTCAATCGCTTCAATCACTCCGTCTTCCGCCGAAGCAACCGCTTCAAATCCGGGAGCGACAGTTTTAACAGCTTGATGGTGAAATGAATTTACCATGATTTGCTCTGCTTGAGCAATTTGATGAAGTCGTGATTCGGGAAAAATTTGTACTGAATGAGTCGCAATTTCACGCGCTTCTTCTTGGTTGTGATTAACGGTTGATTTGGGGACTTCCGACGGAATATCTTGAATTAAGCTTCCGCCGAATGCAACGTTAATCAGTTGACTTCCGCGACAAATTCCGAGAACGGGGATTTGTCGTTCGACAGCTTGTTTCACCAAAGCTATTTCGTATCGGTCGCGCTCCAAATCATAACTTTCTACTGCCGGATGCAGCTCTTCTCCAAATAACGGCGAATAAATATCGCCTCCTCCGGAAAGAATTAAACCGTCAATTCGAGATAGAATTTCTTCCAAAGCGGTTTCATCGGTAATGAGCGGAATCAAAATCGGCGTTCCGCCTGCCTTGACTACTGCATTCACATAAGCGTCGGCAATACGTGACGTGCCTTCTTTGTGATTGACCGATAAGCCAATAAGCATATTATACGTCAATATTAGCGTAAGTAGCGTTTTCTTCAATAAATTCACGACGGGGAGCTACATCTTCACCCATTAACATGGAAAATACATTATCGGCTTCAGCTGCATTTTCAATTGAAACCTGCCGCAAAGTACGCATTTCGGGATTCATTGTAGTCTCCCAAAGTTGAGTTGCGTTCATTTCTCCCAAACCTTTGTAGCGTTGGGTAGTAGCCAAATTTTCGTTTCCTTCTGCATACCTGTCAATGAAGGTTTGCCGTTGTTGGTCGGTCCAGCAATATTCTTCGGCTTTTCCCTTTTTCATCAAGTACAACGGAGGCGTAGCGATATAAATGTATCCGTTTTCAATCATCGGGCGCATGTGTCGGAAAAAGAAAGTCAAAATCAAAGTGGCAATATGGCTTCCGTCCACATCGGCATCGGTCATAATGACTACTTTATGATAGCGCAGTTTGCTCACATTCAATTCTTTTGAATCATCATCCGTTCCGATGGTAACGCCCAAAGCGGTATAGATATTGCGGATTTCTTCGCTTTCAAGCACTTTGTGGTGCATGGCTTTTTCCACATTCAAAATTTTACCCCGTAAAGGCAAAATCGCTTGGAATTGGCGATCGCGACCTTGTTTAGCGGTTCCTCCGGCAGAGTCTCCTTCCACAAGAAATATTTCACAACGCGCCGGGTCTTTGTCCGAACAATCGGCTAATTTGCCGGGTAATCCTCCGCCCGAAAGCGGCGATTTCCGTTGAACCATTTCCCGTGCTTTTCGGGCGGCATGGCGGGCGGTTGCCGCAAGAATAACTTTTTCTACAATGATTTTGGCTTCTCTCGGATGTTCTTCCAAAAAGTTACCCAGCGTTTCGCTGACAGCCATATCCACTGCGCCCATTACTTCGTTATTGCCTAATTTTGTTTTGGTTTGTCCTTCAAATTGCGGTTCTTGTACTTTAATGGAAATCACAGCCGTTAACCCTTCCCGAAAATCGTCGCCGTTGATTTCCACTTTTACTTTTTCCAACATTTTCGATTCTTCGGCGTATTTTTTCAACGTCCGGGTCAATCCGCGGCGAAAACCGGCCAAATGCGTACCGCCTTCAACGGTATTGATATTATTTACATACGAATATACATTTTCGTTGTAGGATGTATTGTAAGTCATGGCGACTTCGACCGGAACGCCTTGTTTTTCGGTAACGATATGGATGACATTCGGAATCAGCGGCTCTTTATTCGCATCAATGAATTTCACAAATTCTTTCAAACCTTCTTCCGAATAAAACATTTCATGTTTGAAAGTTCCGTCATCTTTTATTATTCGTTTATCCGTTAATGTCAATCGAATGCCGGCATTCAAGTATGCTAATTCCCGTAAACGTTTCGATAAAATCTCATATTTGTAATCGGTAACAATAAAAATGGAAGCATCCGGTTTGAATGTAATAATGGTTCCGCGAGATGAAGTTTCTCCGACAATCTGCATCTCGGATGTCGGTTTTCCGCAGGAATATTCTTGGGTATATATTTTACCGTCTCGATGCACTTCCGCTTTCAGATAAATAGATAGCGCATTTACGCACGATACGCCGACGCCGTGTAATCCTCCGGAAACTTTATACGAATCTTTGTCAAATTTTCCTCCGGCATGCAATACGGTCAATACGACTTCCAATGCCGATTTTTGTTCTTTTTCGTGAAAATCAACCGGAATACCGCGGCCATCGTCTTCTACCGTAACAGAGCCGTCTTCATTGATAGAAACTTCAATATTATTACAATAACCGGCCAACGCCTCGTCAATCGAGTTATCAACCACTTCATATACCAAATGATGTAACCCTTTTTCACTTATATCGCCGATATACATGGCCGGGCGTTTCCTTACCGCTTCCAAGCCTTCCAAAACTTGAATATTCTCTGCCGAATACTCATTAAGACTGTTTTTTGTTTCTTCGCTCATTAATTTAATTGTACATTATGTCGTTTGAATAGAAACTACAAAGTTAGCAAAAATTATGCAATAAAAAAAGCCGGGTTCTTTATGTTCCGGCTTTTTCAATTATTTTATGAAAAAGAAAAAAATCAATTTAATCTGTTGACATGTAAAGCCAATTTAGATTTCAAGTTACCGGCTTTGTTTTTATGAATAACATTTTTCTTTGCTAATCGGTCCAACATCGAACTGACTTTTTTGTAAAGTTCGACAGCCTCTGTTTTATCGGTAGTTACGCGAAGTTTTCTTACGGCGTTTCTTGCCGTTTTTGCATAATACCGGTTACGCAACCTTCTGGTCAGCGTTTGCCGGATTCTTTTTATCGCTGATTTATGATTTGCCATTTTTGTAAACCCTTGTTTTATTTGTTTTTTTATTATTTTTGTAGTCCATAGGGGAATCGAACCCCTCTTTCAAGAATGAAAATCTTGCGTCCTAACCGATAGACGAATGGACCGGTTT
>JGI24699J35502_11134221_pt1 | contig 67001 bp, 61 predicted proteins | sample TergutMp193P4_FD_35502 | JGI IMG/M metagenome (IMG submission 35502)
AAACGCTTCTGGAACAGGTACGCCAGATTGTACGACGTGGAGATCAATCTGTTCAGCAAAGCCGCTTATCAACAGATGTACACCATGATGCTGGATGTGCTCACACCCGACATGGAGGTGTTGGAGGTTGCCACAGGCACGGGGCTCGTCGCCTACCACATAGCCGGGGGAGTGAAACACGTCACCGCCACTGATTTTTCAGAATCCATGATCAATGTCGCCAAAAAGAAACACGCTCCGGCCAATGTCAATTTCTCTGTCGAGGATGCCACCGCATTGTCGTTTGCTGACAACAGTTTCGATGCTGTGATCATCTCGAACGCCCTGCACATCATGCCCGATCCAACTCGCGTACTGAGTGAGATCAGAAGGGTTCTCAAACCAAGCGGCCTGTTGATTGCCCCGACCTTTTCACAGTCTCGAACCAAGAATTCAGGCGGTCTCAATGCTTCCGTTATGAAGCTTGCCGGTTTCAGGATCTATTCACAGTGGACCCCCGAAGAGTACGTCGAATTCATTTCGTCGAATGGATTTCAGGTCACCAGGTCCCAGATCCTCAAAGCCGCATTTCCGCTTGTGTACTTGGAAGCCAATCTGGAAGTCTAGCTGCCGGGGATGCTTGACGAGTATTGGCTGTGGCCCTGGTGGCGAAAACGTGCTATTCCATGGGAAAATAGGTAGATGAGTAAGGACGTCGTACAGCGCAGCAAGAACAGGTTTTATTTCAGGGATGAAACATTGGATTTCTATGTCGGGTGGCTTCTCGGGTACGCACAAGCTGGCGGGGCGTCCCCTGGTACCATCTTTCATTGTTTGAACCAGATCCATCGGCCCACTCCGAAGGCGTGGGTGGATAGTTTCACGCGGCTGTTGGACGCCGAGGAACAGGCTGCCAATGGCACCGGGACGGATCCGAAAATCCAGGCATCTGGTTACCGCCGCGCGCATCCGTACAGTCGCTCGCGGATCGATCGGCTTACTATGGGACTGTCTTGTCGCAAAGAACAACAAGTGTCTGGGTGAGCGCGCCTCTCCGGGTTCATCGACGCTGTGACGAGCCAATGTTCACCCTGTGCAACCAGATGGCGTACAACGGCATCATGGTCAACGGTGTGTCGAGATCTTCTGTCGATGGAAAGCTGGATCGCTTCGACAGCGCCGATGGCCCGCTGATAACACCGAGTCACTGGGTTGACGAACCGGCGACAACTCCCGGATCACATTGTCAGCCGAACGAGATCGTACGTCTTAAGAAGGCTTTGACCTACCTTTTCCAACAAGGAGTCAAAGCGTCAGAAGTTTTCGCGATCTCACCATTCCGCGCTGTGGCGGACCAGCTTGAATCACTGGAATCCGCCTATCCAGGTTTACGCGCAGGCACCATCCACACCGCTCAGGGCCGAGAGGCCCCAGTTGTCATTTTGGTTTTAGGAGGAGATCCGAGCAAGCCTGGCGCCAAGAACTGGGCATCGACAACCGTCAATTTGGTCAATGTCGCTGTCAGCCGCGCCCAACGCCCTCTCTACGTCATTGGCGACCGTGCCTCATGGAGGCATTGTCACTATTTCGATCAACTGTCGAATGCCCTGCCTTGATGTTGCGACAAGTCGCGGTGTTGCACCTGGAGCGACACCAGACGTACAATAGTGCTATGCCAACTACTTTAGAACGTACCACCTTAACTCACACCAAACCAGTCAAGCAGATGCTTGATATCGCTGCCCGAGAGTGGCCCCAGGATGGAAGCAATGCCAGAACATTGATTCTGCGCCTGATGGATGAAGGTGCCCGGACTGTGCGCGAGCGTGAGTTGGAAGCTGCGTACGAAGATGCTTTCACGCAGTGGGCTGACTCTGACGATGCGGCGATTTGGGACTCCGCGTCGAGCGACGGCCTTGGGAGTCCTGAATGAGACGCGGCGAAGTTTGGTACGCACAGTTCGACCCAGTGCAGGGGAGTGAGGCCAACAAGGTCAGACCATGTGTCATTGTCTCCGCTGACGCTGGGAATCGTACGGCTGAACGATTGGGACGCGGCGTCATCACTGTTGTTCCTCTGACGACGAACACTGCTCACATCTACGAGTTCCAAGCGTTCATCCCGGCGTCACAGACGACAGGATTGGCCTATGACTTGAAGGCGCAAGCTGAACAAGTACGCAGTCTTGGCGTGACTCGATTTGAGAGGTGCCTCGGAACCCTGAGCAACGAGGAAATGGCAGAGATTGATGCTGCTTTAGTGTCCCGTCTCGCGCTCAACAGCCCGAGCGTACAGCATTCGCTATAAATGTTCATTGAATAGCGTTCCATTGACTTTGTGACATGGCGCAGGCTATCGAAGTTGTTCGACTACGATGCCGGGGAGACCGTCGGCAAAGTCCGTGACGTCCCCTTTGTCCGAGGTGAGGATGACTCCTCCACCGTAGCGGGCTGCTCGACGCGGCTGAGATCGTTGTATGCGCCATCATCGGCCAACAGATTTCGGTGGCTGCCGCTCGTACCCATCTGACGAGGCTGACCCGAGCAGTGGGACGTCCGATCACGTCCCGGTTTCCACTGACTCATCTGTTTCCCATCCCCGGACAGATCGCGGATCTGCTCTCCGATCTGCCAATGGACGCCTCAGACCTGGACCCGGATCGCCCGCTTCGACTGCCGTTGAGGGTTTTGTGTACGTTGCGGGACACGACAGCAGCATTGGCCGATGGTTCTCTCGTGGTGAGCGGCGATCCACACGATGTGATCCGCACTCTTGTGGCTCGCCCGGGCATCGGTCCATGGACTGCGTCCTATAATCACCTTGCGGGTGCTCAACCATCCGGACATGTGGCTTCCCGGCGACGTCGGCCTGATCCATGGGGCGCGTGCGCTGGGGTTGCTCGATCCTGACCTGCCGCGATCCGCCCAACATGCACTTCTCAAAGAAACTTCGCTATCATGGGCGCCTTGGCGTTCCTGTGCCGTGATGCACCTGTGGCATGCCGCCCGTACCCAATGAAAAGGATTCTTGATGGACACCCTGTACTACCGGACTGTCACAACCCCAGACGGCCCATTCACCCTTGTCGCGAATGGGGGCGCCATTGTGGCATCCGGATGGACGGGCGACATCGGGTTTTTTGCGGCCAAGCTCCACGTTCCGTCGTCGGTGACCCTCGTCGAAGACGAGCAGGGGAGGCGATCCCCGGTTCTCGGTTCAGCCGGTGAGGCTGTGGATGCGTACTATCAGGGCGACGGCGCCCCGGCGCGCACTATCCCTCTGAATCAGGAGTGCGGCGCTTTTCATCAACAGGTACGCCAGGCGCTGGCGAGCGTCGGCTATGGCCAGCGGGTCACCTATCATGGGTTGGCCGAACTGGCGGGCAACCCGGCGGCCTCCCGGGCCGCCGCATCAGCCTGCGCACGCAACAATACCGCCCTGTTTCTACCCTGTCATCGGGTCATCCGTTCCGACGGGAGTCTCGGCGGTTTCCTGTACGGCCTCGACCTCAAACAACGACTCCTTGACCGGGAATCAGCCAATGAGGGGCGATGAGTTCGGACAGTACGTCGGTCATGATTCGTGGTGTCGAGTGTCGTCCCGTGCACAGGGATCCGCCTCCTGACTGTACATGCCGCGACCCTCGAACACAGGAATCAACGAAGGTTGCCGGGGTGGGCAAGCCTCGAGCCCCGTACGACAAAAAAACATTCGCCATCACAGATTGTAATATGGTTTCATGGCAAAGGTTTCTCTAGAGTCATGGGCCGATCACACGGAACATTATCTGCAAGGAGCCGCAGTGTTGTTCCTGGCGGCTTATGCGGTACCCATCATCGAACCACAGGTACCCCAATGGGTCCACACGACCTGCGAATGGATCATCGCAGTGACCTGGGTGAGTTTTGGGATCGACTATGCGGCCAGGCTGGTCCTGGCCGAACACAAAGGGAAATGGTTCTGGTCAAACCTTCCCAGTTTGATCATCCTCATCATCCCGATCCTGCGGCCACTGCGGCTCCTGCGGCTGGTGACGTTGCTGACTGTTCTCAACCGGTCCTCGATGCACAGTCTGCGTCAGCGTGTCGCCGTGTACGCTTCCGGCGCGGTGGTCCTGCTCGTCTTCTGCGGCGCTTTGGCGGTCACCGAGGCCGAAAGAGGCAAACCCGGTTCGTCGATCGAGAATTTCATGGACGGCCTGTGGTGGTCGGCGGTGACCATCACCACGGTCGGGTACGGGGACACGTACCCTGTCACCCACACAGGAAGATTCGTGGCCATCGCGCTCATGGTCGGCGGGATCGCACTTCTCGGCATCGTTTCCGGCATGCTCGCCTCCTGGATGGTCGAGCAGATCAATGATCCCGACCATCATCACCACAAGAAGACCGAAGCGCGCATCATGTCAGACGAGTTGACCCGTTTGGCCGAGATGCACGCCGAAGGCACCCTCACCGATGAGGAGTTCGCATCGGCCAAAGCCCGCATCATCAATTCCGAGCCGCAACCGGTTACCGAATCCCAGTGACATTCCTCGGGGCGTACCATTCGAAGCCGTGGCCTTTGAAGTCCACGTCATACGTGGCCGCCCGGGCGATGTAGACCAGTTCGTCGATCACCGCGTACGTCATGATGGCCCACAGGGTCAGAATCGACCACGGTTCGATCGTACGGGTGAATGCCCAGTACGCGATCATGAGGTACGCGCCCACCGCGAAGGTCTTGTGAGGAATCGAGTGGAGCATGTTCCCCGTTCCGAATCGTTTCTTGGACACGACGTACACAAGGAACTTGTCAGAAAGAATCTGGACCATGATGCCGACGTAGAACCAGAACTGGAAAACCGACAGATCGTCCCAGGCGAAACGAACGAAGACGCAGGTTGCCCCTGCGACAAGCAGTAACGCATCGCCGATGGCGTCCAGTTTCGCACCCAGTCCACTCGTGACGCCAAGACCCCGCGCCAGTGCGCCGTCCATGCCGTCAGTCGACACCAAGATGAGGTACACGATGATCCACCAGACGGGGACTCCGACGAATGTGCCGAACCATCCCAATCGGATCGTGTGTTCCCAGCTGTCCCACATGAGAAAGGGGAGCGCGAACGCGCCGAGGATGCGTACCCACGACACGATGTTCGGCACGTATCTGGTGAAACCGACCGCAGGCCGAGTATCCATGACCACAGCCCCCTTCTATTATGCGGGCCCCCAGGGCCGCTGGTTCCAACCTACACTGTCAATCAGATCGGGATGCACGACTTCGGCAAACTTGAACAGGACAAGGGCGACCAGAGAATTAGTTTGTCGGCTAAACAATATGGGTCGTTTCACATGGTGGAATCCGGCGAGTCCTGGTGGGTGGATGGTGGAAGATTACGATAGTTTCGTAGGAAACAGGAAGGACTCAGCGATGAGGACTTTCACCAGCCCCGAGTCGTAAGGGAAACCTATATGGATCTATCACATCTGCTTTTCGTGGTACCACTTGCCGGTCTGATCAGCATACTCACGGCGGGATTGATCGCACGTCACGTGTTGGCTCAAGACGCCGGCGATGAAAAAATGAGAGAGGTCGCCCACGCGATCCAAGAAGGCGCGATGGCCTACCTGTCGCGTCAATACCGCACAATCGCGGTTGTGGCTGTGATTTTGGCTGTGGTGATCTGGATCGCCCTGGGCTGGAAGGTGGCGCTCAGCTATCTCATCGGCGCCATCGCCTCAGGTGCTGCCGGATTCATCGGCATGAACGTGTCGGTACGAGCCAACGTCCGCACTGCCGCGGCAGCTGAAAAATCACTGGCGGCTGCGTTGAATGTCGCTTTCCGTGGGGGATCGGTGACAGGTTTGGCTGTCGTCGGACTGTCCCTGCTGGGTGTCAGCCTGACGTACCTCGTCTCCCGCGACGTGACCGTCGTTGTCGGATTCGGCTTCGGCGCCTCGTTGATTTCACTGTTCGCCCGTGTCGGCGGCGGTATTTACACCAAAGCTGCCGATGTCGGCGCCGACATCGTGGGCAAAATCGAGGCAGGTCTTCCCGAGGACAGCCCCAAGAATCCCGCGACGATCGCAGACAATGTGGGCGACAATGTGGGTGACTGTGCCGGTATGGGCGCCGACCTGTTCGAAACCTACGCCGTCACCATCCTTGCGGCGATGCTCATCGGTTCCTCGATGGTGGCGATCGGAAAAAGCGATTTCGGCACCCCAGAGGTGACCTACCCCCTGTTGTTGGCGACTGTGGCCATCATCGCCTCGATCATCGCCGTTTTCTTCGTCCGCATGGGACCGACTTTCCACATCATGAACGCCATGTACAAAGGTGTGGGTGTGGCTGCCGGTCTGAGCGCTGCGGCTTTCCTCGGGATCACCGTGGGTGTGTGGGGCTGGGGCGGACTCGGCTATTTCTGGTGTACGTTGATCGGCATCGCCGTCACCGTGCTCATGTTCGTCTTCACCCAGTACTACACAGAGACCCACCACAAACCAGTCAAATCGGTCGCCGCAGCCAGCCAAACCGGGGCGGGAACGAATGTCATCACCGGCCTGGCGGTCGGCATGGAGTCGACGATCCTGCCGACGATCACCATCGTCATCGGCATCCTGGCGGCGTTTTTCCTCAGCGGTGGTTCCGTCGACTCCCCGATGCACGGGCTGTACGGGATCGCGATCGCGGCGGTGGCGATGCTCTCGACGGCCGGGATGATGGTCGCACTCGACTCGTACGGGCCGATCACCGACAATGCGGGCGGCATCGCGGAGATGAGCGGACAACCCGAGAGGGTCCGCGAGATCACCGACAAGCTCGACGGCGTGGGCAACACGACCAAGGCCATCACAAAAGGGTACGCCATCGGATCGGCGGCGTTGGGCTCCCTGGCCCTGTTCTCGGACTACCATTCCAGGATGGTCGAGGGCGGGCAGGACATCCCCCTGACCATCACCAATCCCATCGTCTTGGTGGGGTTGTTCATCGGCGCCCTTCTACCCTTCGCCTTCACCTCGTTGACGATGCGCGCGGTCAGCAATGCTGCTATGAACGTTGTCGTCGAAGTACGGCGTCAGTTGAAGGCTCTTCCGGGAATCTTGACTGGCACTGCCACACCTGACTACGCCAAATGCGTTGACATCGTGACCAAGGCAGCTTTGCGTGAAATGATCGTGCCTGGGTGTCTGGGAGTAGTGGTTCCCCTCATTGTCGGGTGGGTCCTCGGTACTCCGGGCATGGCAGGAGTCCTGATCGGCATCATTGTCGCAGGTCTGATGCTGGCCATGGTGCTGAACAATGCCGGTGGCGCCTGGGACAACGCCAAGAAGTTGATCGAGACTGATGGGTTGTACGGCGGGAAGGGTTCGGAGGCGCACAAAGCCGCCATCGTCGGCGACACCGTGGGCGACCCCACCAAGGACACCTCGGGTCCGGGTCTGAACGCACTGATCAAAGCGGTCAACATGGTCGCCATCTTGACCATCCCGCTGTTCCTGGGCGGAGGCCTGATCTCCTGACCACCTGTCATCCTGTCGCAGTAGAGGAACCGAGCCTGACTCATCCTCCGGGTGGATATCCTCACTGCGGCAGGATGATTCATGTCCGGCCGGTGCCGGTTTGCCGTGATTCCACTGTGTGTGGATAGGTACGATGTTTTCATGCAGAAGAAGAGAAAACTTGGATTGTGGATCACCCTGGCTGTCGTCGTCCTGATCGTGATCGGTGGGGCAGTGTGGGCCAAAGGATACTATGAGGATCACTATGTCGGGTCGGACTACTACACGGTGATTCCCGAGGGCTACGATCTCACCCCTGAACCGCTGCGAGACAAGAACGGCAACGTCATGGAGTTCGGCAAGGAATTCCGGCTCACGGGCTACGACGCGCAAGGTGGGGCCAAAGACGTCGACTTCACTGTCAAGGGTGACGAATCTTCAGATTTCCCACAGCCTGGCACGTACCTGAAGGTGGTCGCCAGCAAGTACCTCGTCAACGGGTGGTCGGTCATCGACGAAAGTTCAGTGCCTGACAAGGCATTGGAGCAGATCAAAGCCCACTAATGACCCGTGGCGCCGCCAGGAATATGGTCGAGGGGCGTCAAGGTGGCGACCAGATCCGGCGGAAGACCGATGTCACAGATCTCCGTCTCGCCGAAATACTTCGAACCTGGCGGGATGGCACAGGCCGGTTTGGCCAATCCCATCATGAGGGTGACGCTGGCGCGGACGGCGACCCCCATGACAGCGCCGTCGTCAGCATTGACCCCACTGGGAACGTCACACGCCAAAACGGGTACAGCAGTGGTGTTGATCATTTCGATCAGGGATGCGTACAGGCCTGTCACCGGGCGGGTGAGCCCTGTGCCCAACAAACAATCGATGAATAACGCCGCATTGTCCGGCACCGAGGCGAGGTCCTCAGCGGCGACGATGACGCCCCCGGCCGTACGATAGCTGGCCGCGGCCTCGTGGGCCATTCCCGCGGGGTGAGGAGATCCGAGTGAGCACACCGTCACATCGATGTCTTTTTTCATCAATTCTCGTGCGCACACGTACCCGTCCCCGCCATTGTTGCCCGTTCCGGCAAATATCCACACCGCACCCGGCGATGTGGCGATCATCTCGAGGCCGACCTGGGCCAATCCGGCCCCGGCCCTGTCCATCAGCGTCGACAGGCTGATTCCGTACTCGCTCGTGGCACGGCGTTCGCCCTCTTGCATCGCGGCGACGGAATAGAGTGGAGTATTCATATGTTCAATGTACGCCTTCGGAACCCGGTGTGCGTCCCCGGGCGTGGGATGAATTGTGACAAGTAATGAGTTTTTTAATGGTTAAAAATAGTGGAAATAGGAAGTAATAGGCCATTCGTGCTAATATTCCCCTGTAGTCCGATCAGCAACGACTGCTGCACGTGACATCCGTGGCCGCGGGCTATGCTTATATCAATCATAAGGGAAGGCTCAAAGAAATGTTTTGTTATCAATGCGAGCAGACGTACCGTTCTGGAGGAAATGTTGGTTGCACCTTGCTCGGAGTGTGCGGCAAGGATGAGACCACAGCCGATCTGCAAGATCTCTTGCTCTATCTCCTCCAGGGGATCGGCCAGTACGCCACTCGCGCCCGTGGGCTCGGAATCACCGATCGTGACGCTGATGCGTTCATCATCTACGCGGCATTCACCACGCTCACCAATGTGAACTTCAACGCCAGCCAATTCGTCACCATGATCGGGGAAGCCGCCGCGCATCGTGACCGGTTGAAGGCGGCGTACGAGAAAGCAGCCGGGGCGAACGCATGGCAGCCGACCGGTCCGGCCGCGTTCACACCGGCGACGACGCTTGCGGACCTCACGGTTCAGGCGAAAGCCCACGGGATCCTCGACGCGACCCAGTCCGATGACGTCGTGGGCCTGCGAGCTCTCAATCTGTACGGGTTCAAGGGAGTCTCCGCGTACACCTATCATGCCTATGTCCTCGGACAGGCCAGCGAAGACGTCTTTGCGGCCCTAGAGGAGCATCTGGACTTCCTGGCTTCCGGCCCGACCGACATTGACACGTTGCTGGATCGTGCGCTGGGGCTCGGCACCCTCAATCTGACGGTCATGGGACTGCTCGACGCGGCCAACACGGGCCATTTCGGAATGCCCGAGCCCACACAGGTGCGCATCACAACCGTGCCCGGCAAGGCAATCCTCGTCTCCGGACATGATATGCGCGATCTGGAGGCCGTCCTCAAAGCCACGGAAGGCACAGGAATCAATGTTTACACTCATGGTGAGTTGCTTCCGGCCAACGCCTATCCCGGGTTCAAGAAATACCCCCACCTGGTCGGCAACTACGGCGGCGCCTGGCAGGATCAGCAAACCGATTTCGCGAATTTCCCCGGCGCGATCCTGCTGACCTCCAACTGTCTGATCGAACCCAAGCCGGCGTACCGTCAGCGCATCTTCACCTCGGGGCCGGTGGGGTGGCCGGGACTGCGGCATCTCGAGGGTGACTTCATCCCATTGGTGCAAGCCGCCAAGGCCCTGCCCGGTTGCACACAAGAGCCTGAGAAAAGGATCACGATCGGGTTCGCACGCAACACTGTCCTGTCTGTGGCCGGTGATATCGTCGAGGCTGTCAAGTCTGGTGCGTTGACCCACTTCTTCCTGATCGGCGGGTGCGACGGGGCGGCCCCCGGGCGCAACTATTACACCGAATTCGCCGAGAACGTGCCCCAGTCGGCCGCGATCTTGACGCTGGGATGCGCGAAGTACCGCTTCAACAAGTTGGAGTTCGGTGACATCGGAGGGATCCCGCGTCTGCTCGACATTGGACAATGCAACGACACGTACTCCGCGATCCAGATCGCGTTGGCGCTGGCGGACGCCTTCGACTGCGGGGTCAACGACCTCCCGTTGACACTGGTCCTGTCGTGGTTCGAGCAAAAGGCAACGGCAGTGCTGTTGACGTGCCTGGCCCTGGGAATAAAGGGGATCTACATCGGTCCGACGCTGCCCGCGTACCTCACACCGGCTGTGATCAACATCCTTGTGGAGAAGTTCGGGCTCACCCCCATCGGTGACGCCCGATCCGACCTCGACACGATTCTCGCAGTGGGGGCATGATGAGCACAGCCAGATTTCGCACGACAGATGGCGTGGAGTTGGTCGTCGACTGTGAGCCGGGGACCACACTGCTCGCCGCCGCCGAACAGGCGGGGTACTTGTTGGTTTCGTCGTGTCATCACGGCGCCTGTGGGATGTGCCGGTCCAGCCTGGCCGAGGGCGAGGTACGGATGGCAGATCACTCCTCGGATGCGTTGTCAGACGAGGATGAACGCGACGGGGACATCCTGTTGTGCTGCGGGCATCCGGTCGGCGAAGTTGTCATCGACCTGCCGTACGACAGCTCGAAGATCGCTTCCGGGAAGATCCCAGAACGGAAAGTGAAGATCGAGGAACTGGACCTGTGGCCGGGTGATGTCGCACGACTGGTTGTCAGGGCTGAGGATGACCCCGAGCTGGGTTCCGCGATCCAATTCGAGCCCGGACAGTACGCGGAACTCACCCCTCAAGCAGGTGGTCCGGCCAGAGCCTTCTCCTTCGCGTCGGCTCCCAACTGGGAGGGGACGGCGGAGTTCTACATCAAGCTGCACGAAAACGGTTATTTCTCTGACTATTTACGGACACAGGCGAAGGTCGGGGATGAACTGACGTTGCGTGGTCCCCAGGGATCCTTCGGGCTGCACGAGAATGGTCCCCGCCCCCGGTGGATGGTGTGCGGCGGCACAGGATTGGCTCCGTGCATGTCGATGTTGAGACGGATGGCTGATTGGGGGGAAACCCAACAAGCCTGTCTCATTGTCGGAGTCAACACCCCCGGCGAGGTTTTCGCGACCGACGAGTTGGCCGAACTCCAGGCCCAACTGCCGTCTTTGCGCGTCATCATCACTGTGGCCCGACCTGACCAGTCCTGGACCGGGCCCGTCGGCACTTCTGTGGACGCGCTGGATGCTGAATTGAGCGCCCGGACATCTGGCAGCGAGACCCCGGACATTTATCTGTGCGGCCCTCCCGGGTTCCTCCAGGCCGCTGTGGACTGCGCCGGGACCCACTGCGTACCCGGGGACCAGATCTATGAGGAGCGAATCTAGTCCAGCCCGCGTCGTCCGCCTTGCCGAATTTACAGTGCAGCATAAGAGACATTGGGAGGCGGAGTGACTTTGTCAGGATCTCCGATCTGGAGATCCTGACAAAGTCAGGATGGCGTCCACTTTCGGGCAGGATGAAATGTGGTTGGTTTTGTCACCAGGTGAGCTAGCAATTATGCTGGATAGAGGTTGGGATGCCGAAATAAAGGGGGAGCCATGTTTTCTCACTATTTGATGTTCGATGGGGACTGTGCCCAGGCGCTGGACACGTATGTGGAAGCGTTTGGGGCTGAGATCGTCGAAATGCAGACGTACGGCCAGCAGGACCAGGGATTTCCTGTCGCTGATCAGATGAAGGATCTGGTTCTTCATTCGCGTCTGCGCTGGGTGGGTTCGGAGGTGATGTGTGCGGACTCTTCCGAGCGGCGCCACCCGGGTGACAATATGTACATCGGGGTTGCCAGCCCTGATGAGGACTTCGTACGACGGGCCTGGGACGTCCTGCGGCAAGGCGGTACGATATACATGGACTTGGATTCCACCGTGTTCTCAGGGGCCCATGGATCGTTGAGGGACCGGTTCGGTGTCAACTGGATGTTCACAGTGACCTTGTGAAGGAGGAGACATGCCACGAACATTGACCTTGTCGTTCGGCGATGGGGATTTTCCCGTGGAGCCGATGAAAATCGATCGGAAGAAACTGTACGGATGGACTGAGATCCACGCTTTCGACGATGATGGGAACGAATGCCAGTTGGTGTCCACGGATTCCTCCGGAACCATCATCATCCCCAAAGGCGGGGTCGGGCTGGGGATGGAGTCCTCGGACGGGAAATGGGTGGACCGCAGCGAACTTCGTACAGTCAACGAGGACGGGAGCGACGCGGCGATGACGCCCTCGTCGTACTCCCAGGTGATCGAATTGACGCGCAAGGCGAGCGACGAGGACCTGCTCGACTGCTCGATCACCGGCTTCTACCATCTCGTCGGCGCCGACCCGGGGTTGATCGCGGCTGTCGGGGAAGACATCTACACCTTCGACTATTGTTATCGAGACGCCTACGAGACATCCCCGGCGTTCATCCTCGTCTCCGAAATCGACGGCACAAACCAACTATTCATGTTTGTGGGCACGAAGAATGATTTCGGGTTCATCGGTCTGGACGAGGTGTCCACGCCCGATGAGGAGGAAACCGACGAGGACGACGAATCGGACGACATCGACTTCAGCATGTTCTGACCGGAGAAGGATATGAGAACCATCAATTTGACCAATGAGAAGAAACGCGACGCCGAAGTGTGCATGGAGTCGGCCAGGACAACCTCCGGGTTGCACCGCGTGCTCGAATCCGGTGAGGACTACATCAGCATCAAGGTTTTGAAACAGAATCTGGCGCTGGCCTTCGACACACTGTCGAAAAACTATGAGGATTTGACTCACATGGGCGAGGCGATCATCGACGCAGACCCGGAGATCGACATGGAGATCATCGGCAAGAGGATCACCGGCACCCAGAAGCTCTATCTTGACGCGAACGACCACATCGCCTACCGGGTCAACATGGTCCAGATCCTCAAAGATCCCGCGGGCGAGGAGATCTCCAGGCGCGACCTCACCAAAGCCCAGTCGAACGTGACGGGGGAGTCGATCGTCCAATGGTCGGGTCGTAAATTCCCCAAACATGAGACCATCCGCAAATTCGTGTTCAGCCGGAACCTTCAGATCAAACACGTCTCCGGGCTGACCTTCGATTTCCTGTACGACATGGCCAAAGAGCTGCAAGACTCGAACACATTGATGTTCGTTGGCGGGGGCCAGAAAGGCAACGAGCCCCTCGTCCTCAGCCAGGGCGGCGAGCCGTACCGAGGTTTCCTGGAAGGCCGTGTTTCGGGCGACACCTATTGCCTGATCCTGCATCTGACCAACCTGGAAGTGAAGGTGATCGAATGAACATCGACACATCGAAACTGACGCCCACCCACGGGTACATGGAGGGCGGGGCCGACGTCGCCGACCCAGCCGACGCCCAAATCGCCATCGACTACAAGAGGGAGGTGTGCAGGAACTACATCAACCTGTCTGCCGACCAGATCGATTCCCGGCTGGGTGGGACGTCGTACTTCGTGACAAGGAAGTACGACGGGGAGATGAACGTGTTGTTCTTTGACGGGACCCAGGCGGCGATCATCAACCGCTCGGGACGGATCCGTACCGGACTTGGTTGTGTGGAGGACGCCTGCCGCGCATTGTCGGAGGCCGGCGTCGCATCCGCGATCATCCCCGCGGAACTGTACGCCGACGAAACTGAGGGTCGAACCCGCGTGTTCAACGTGCTCAATGACCTCTCAGATGAGAAGAAGATCGGCAATTTGCGCCTGGCCGTCTTCGACATTTTGCAGATCGACGGTGAGGTGTTCAAGCCCACGTCGTACAAAGACACCCACGACCGCATCACGGAGCTTTTCCGTACGGCGAAACTGTGCAAGCCGGTGGAATGCGTGCCATGCGCGTCCAAATCCGAGGTCAAAGAGGTGTACGCGGACTGGGTCGAGACCGGAGGCGCCGAGGGGTTGGTCGTTCGTACGGACATGCCCCTGGTGTACAAGATCAAGCCGAGGTACACCATCGACGTGGCTGTCGTGGGCTATTCGGAAGGCACCGGGGACCAGAAGGGCGCGGTTCGTTCCCTGTTGGTGGCCATGATGCCAGCCGAGGGGGAGTTCCAGATCATCGGGAGAACAGGCAATGGTTTCACCGAGGAGGAGAAGGTCTCCTTGCTCGCCCGGCTCACGCCGCTCATCGTGGACTCGCAGTACATCGAGACCGACTCCAACCATGTCGCTTTCCACATGATCAACCCGGAGATCGTCATCGAGTTGATGATCAACGACGTGCTGTTCGACACGTTGAGCGGGACGATCTACAATCCGGTTCTGGGCTTCGAATCCGGAAAGTGGGTGCGAAAAGGCGATGTGGAAGGCATTTCCGTGGTCTTCCCCATCTTCCAACGGTTCCGCGACGACAAAAAAGCCATCCGGGAGGACATCCGGCTGGAGCAGATCAACGACTTCTCGTACGTCCCGGTCGCCGAGGTGTCCACGGAAGAGTTGCCCCATTCCACCGTGCTGCGTCGTGAGGTGTTCAAGAAGGAAGCCGGCGGCAAACTCATGGTACAGAAGTTCCTCGTCTGGAAGACCAACAAACCAGCCCCGGACTTCCCCGCGTACGTCTTTCACTACACCAACTTCAGTTCCGATCGCAAGGACCCCTTGCAGCGCGACGTCAAGGTTTGTGAGGATGAGGCCCAGATCATGGAACTGTGCGACCAATCCATTGCTGACAACGTGAAACGTGGATGGAACCCCGTACTGTGAATCACCGTGCGTACCTGTGACAGCCGACGGTTGGACGGCATTTTCCCTGGGATAGGGCGGCGGTGGGGCCTAGCGCCATCATTCGTTCCACTTTGCGGTGGTGACAGGATGACATGTTGATTCTGTAGGATGGGCTGGTGGCGAATCCCCTGATCCAGACCGTGCGCAATCTGCGCGGCAATCCGCGTGCGTGCGTGTACACGGAACCGCTGTGGGGGATTTCGATGAGTTTGTGCCTGCCGTACGCCTCTGTGTACATGCTGGCGCTCGGGATCGACGATGTGAAATTAGGGTTCGTCACAACTGTCGGAATGCTCTCCCAGGTCGTTTTTGGGATTCTGGGCGGGGTCATCACGGACAAGATCGGCAGGCGAGTGGCCACAGCCATTTTCGACGTCACCGCCTGGTCGGTTCCCTGTCTGATCTGGTTTTTCGCGTCCCTTGTGGACCAGAAGTGGGCTTTCGCGTTCTTTCTCGGAGCGTCAGTCATCAACGGTACTCTCAAAATCACGCAGAACTCGTGGGACTGCCTCATGGTCGAGGACGCCAAACGCGAGCACATCACCGGGATCTACACACTCGTCATTGTCGCCGGGCACATGTCAGCCATCTTCGCGCCGATCGCGGCGGTACTGGTCGCCCACTATTCCCTGGTGCCAGCGGTACGGATCCTGTACGCGAACGCCTTCATCGTCATGTCGGCCAAGATCATTTGGCTGTACCTGTGGTCCCACGAGACCGAGATGGGGCTGAAGAGGAAAGCCGAAACCCATGGTGTTCCCATTCGCCGCCTGTTGGCAGGTTATGGCGGCGTGATTCGGATCATCCTGCATTCGCGCGGCACGATTTTCGCTCTGATCATCGGCATCCTGGCTGCCATCGTGTCCACGATCAACACCACGTTCTGGCAGGTCGTCGTCAACAAGAAGCTCATGGTCCCCGCCACTCTACTTCCCATTTTCGCGATGGCCCGGTCCATCATCGCCATGATTTTCCTGTTCACCGTGGTCCCTCGGATCACCCGTACCATCCATTTGAAGAACCCTCTTTTGATCGGATTCGTGGCGTACGGAGTGGGCCAGACCCTGTTGTCCACTATCCCCGCGCCCGCTGGTGAGGCGGGAGTTTCCACGTACGTCTTGCTGTGCACATCCCTGCTCTTCGACGGTTTCGGGATGGGCATCCTCGCCATGCTGGCCGAATCCATCGTCGCCCTCAACATCGACCAGCAAGAACGCTCGCGAGCCATGGCCGTACAAGGAATGATGATTATGCTGTGCGTATCCCCCTTCGGCTGGATCGGGGGGTACCTGTCGTCGATCTCCCGCAGCCTGCCCTTCATCCTCACGGCCTGCATTCTTGCCCTCGGCATCCTCGTCACCCTTGTGCATTATCGCCGCCAACCTGTGTGAGTCGATTGCCGATTGGCTTACCGGGAATCGCCGAAGTTTGGGGATCCCGATTGTTGAACATCTGTTGATTCGTATGTTCGAGGGTCGCCTCCGGTACGGGTGAGGAAGCACAAGACGTACACAAGCCGACCCTCGTACATCTGTCGCTAGAGTTGTTGTCGCTATTGATCATGATGGCGAAATTCTTTGAGCGTTTGCCTGGCGTTCACCTTTTCTGGTGGTTCCAGAAAAGTACGGGATCTAACGTGAGAGTCGAACACTGGGTAAGGAGCTCACAATGAAAAAATCGATTCTGGCGATGGCGACGGCAGCCGTGGCCCTGTTCCTGGGGGCGTGCGCGGCCAACGAGGCCCCCGTGGACCAAACAACAGGTACGACAAGTACGGCGGCCCTCTCGGGGACGATCAACGCCGGGGGATCCTCGGCGCAAACGGCAGCACAGGAAGCGTGGAGAGCTGGATTCCAAAATGAGAATCCAGGCGTGACAGTGAACTATGATCCCACAGGTTCAGGCACCGGGAGGCAGAACTTCACCGACGGAGGGTACATGATCGCCGGGACGGACGCCGCCTTCACCCTCGACAGTGTGGCGGGCCCCTTCGCGGCCTGTGCGCCGGAGTCGAAACTGGTCGAAGTACCCGCGTACATCTCTCCCATCGCCATCGCGTACACCCTGACGGGGATCGACTCGCTCAACCTGGACGCAGACACGATCGCGAAGATCTTCGCTGGAGAGATCACAACCTGGGACGATCCGGCGATCACTTCCCAAAACCCTGACGCCAATCTGCCCGCCACAGCGATCACCCCCGTACACCGTTCAGACCAGTCAGGCACGACCGAGAATTTCACCGACTATCTGGCCAAGGCCGCACCCGATGCGTGGACCTGGCCCGCGGCTCAAAGTTGGCCCTCGGACCTTGCCGGTGAAGCGGCCGAAAAGACGCAGGGGATGAGGGAAACCATCGCCGCCACCCAGGGGGCCATCGGGTACATCGATGCTTCTCAAGCCACATCCATGGGTACGGTTGCCGTCAAGGTCGCCGACTCGTACGTCCCCTATTCGGCTGGGGCGGCAGCAGCGGCAGTGGGCAAATCCCCTCTCGAACAGGGCAGGGATTCAGCCGACGTGGTGGTCGCCCTCGACCGTACGCTCACCGACGAGGGTGTCTATCCTGTTGTTCTGGTGAGCTATCTAGCCGCCTGTCAACAGTACGCCGACACCGCCGACAGCCAACTGGTGAAGGCCTATCTGAACTACGTGATCTCCGCCGACGGCCAACAAGCGGCAGCGGACAATGCTGGTTCAGCACCGATCAGTTCTGATCCGACTCTCGCGGCCAAGGCCCAGGCGGCGGTCGATTCCATCAACTGACATGAGTACTGCACTCCTCACACCCCTGACACGGCGTACGCGCGCCGCGAATCACTCGGCCAGAGCTGTCGTGACTGGAGCGAGCCTCCTTGTCGCGGCGGTACTGGCCGGTGTGGCAGCCTTCCTTGCCGTCCAGGGCTGGCCGGCGCTCATGGCGCCAAGCAGTGAACTGCCCATGCAAGCCCCCAGCTTGTGGGCCCTCGCGTTGCCCCTGGCGTTCGGCTCCCTGTGGGCCTCCTTCCTTGCCCTGCTGATGGCCGCCCCGACAGCGATCGGGGTCGCGCTTTTCATCACGTGGTACGCGCCCCGGCGCATCTCCCGCCTTTTGGGCGCGGTCATCGACGTGCTGGCCGCCGTGCCTTCTGTCGTGTACGGCCTGTGGGGCCTGATGGTGCTGGCCCCTCTCATGGCGAAAATCTATGCTCCGCTGAGCGCCCATCTGGGTTGGTTCCCACTGTTTTCGGGCCAGCCTTCAGCCACGGGGCGTACGATCTTCACCGCGGCGGTCGTACTGGCCATCATGGTGATGCCCATCATGGCGGCCATATGCCGCGAGGTCTTCCTACAGGTCCCGCCAGAGTCGATTGAGGCGGCCCTGGCACTGGGGGCGACGAAATGGGAGATGATCCGCATGTCGGTCTTCCCCTTCGCCCGCTCGGGAATGATCTCCGGCGCGATGCTCGGATTGGGCCGGGCTCTGGGAGAGACGATGGCAACAGCAATGGTCATCTCCCCGGCGCCTTTCCTGATCGGGGTGAGTCTGGTCAGCTCATCGAACCCCAACACAGTGGCGGCATTCATCGCACAGAACTTTCCTGAGGCCCACGGGATCCAGGTGAGCGCCCTCATAGCGCTTGGACTGGTGCTGTTCGCCATCACCTTCGCAGTCAACGCCATCGCCCGAAGGATAGCCACAGGACACGGGAGGGAGAAATGACCACCTATCCTTTCGCGACAATCAGCACCCGGCGCAAAGTGACGAATCGGGCGGCCACCATTGTCGTCGCGTCATTGTTCGTGCTCGCCCTCATCCCACTGATTTCGCTGCTGTGGACGGTCGCGTCGCGAGGGCTCGCACGGTTCGACCTCACCTTCTTCACCAATTCGATGAGAGGGGTTGTGGGCGACGGGGGAGGCGCGATCCATGCCATCACAGGTACGGCGCTGGTCACACTGGCCGCGGTCGTCATCAGCGTACCGATCGGTTTGGGCACAGCGGTGTACCTCACGGAGTACGGGCGAGGCGTCATGCCCAGAATCATCCGATTCCTCACCGACGTCATGACGGGGATCCCGTCGATCGTGGCCGGGCTTTTCGCGTACGCCCTGATCGTCATCTTTGTGGGCCCCGGCGCCCGTTCCGGGATCGCAGGAGCCGTCGCATTGTCGCTGCTGATGATCCCAGTGGTGGTCAAATCCAGTGAGGAGATGCTGTTGCTCGTACCCGATGAACTGCGGGAGGCTTCCATCGCACTCGGCGCCCCGAAGTACACCACTGTCACCGCTGTGGTCCTTCCCACCGCCATGTCGGGGATCGTCGCCGGGGTCATGTTGGGGATTTGCCGCATCATCGGGGAGACGGCCCCCTTGCTCCTTGTCGCGGGGTTCACCGATTCGATGAACCGTGACCTTTTCTCCGGGCGGATGGCCACATTGCCCGTCTATATCTATTCCCAGTGGCAGAACAAAGGCGCCGACCAAACAGCGTACGATAACCGGGCGTGGACTGCCGCCCTGGTCCTGATCGGTCTGGTCCTCATTTTCAACGTCGCATCGCGGGCGGCCGCCCGCTTCCTGGCCCCTCACACCTCACGATAGAAGGCACATCATGACTCAAACCATCATCCGCCCCCTCACGAGCGAATCCACCGCGGGACGGCTGGCGATCGTGGGATTGTCCGCCTACTATGGCTCCTTTCTCGCCTTGAGGGACATCAACCTCAGCATCGAACCCAGGTCCATCACGGCGTTCATCGGGCCCTCCGGCTGTGGGAAATCCACGTTGCTGCGTACGATCAACCGGATGCACGAGGTCACACCCGGGGCGCGTGTGACGGGGTCTGTGCGCATGTCGGGGCTGGATCTGTACGACTCGCGTATCGACCCGGTGTCGGTGAGACGCTCGATCGGCATGGTCTTCCAACGCCCGAATCCCTTCCCCACCATGTCCATCCGCGACAATGTCATGGCCGGGATCAAGCTCCAGCACCGTCATGTGGGCAAGAACCAAGCCGACGATCTGGTCGAACTGTCGCTGAGGGCCGCCAATCTGTGGGACTCGGTCAAGGACCGGTTGCACAAACCCGGCGCCTCACTCTCCGGAGGCCAACAGCAACGGTTGTGCATCGCCCGGGTGATCGCCGTGGAGCCTGAGGTGATCTTGATGGACGAGCCGTGTTCGTCTCTCGACCCCATCTCCACCGCCGCCATCGAGGAGTTGATGGTCAATTTGAGAAGGGATTACACTGTGGTGATCGTGACACACAACATGCAACAAGCGGCTCGTGTTGCGGATCGGACCGCGTTCTTCACCGTCGAGGCGACGGGGGAGCCGGGGCGGTTGGTGGAGGTGGGCGACACGGAAACGATCTTCTCCCATCCGCATGAGAAAGCCACCGAGGATTACATTTCGGGTCGTTTCGGGTGACCTGGTGGGTTACGCTAAGAACATGAGTCGTACGACCATCCATGGCTCGGATCAGGCGCTGGGCCACGTCATCGCCACCATGCGGGCGTTGGGCGGATTCACTGTGCTGATGACCAAACGCCACAAGCTTGTCTATTCATCTGCGCTGGCCAAGAGCCTGGTACCGGTTGAGAAGGGATTCGTGACCCATCCCGATCTGGTCGCCGTCGCCGACGAGGCGTGGAAATCCCGGGAGCACATCGCCCGCCCCTGCCGGTTGACCACGCTCGGACCCTTCCAGGAGATTGTGATCCAGGCTGCGGTTGTGGAGTCCCACTGGGTGTTGGTCAGTGTCACCGACCGTACCGAAGAAGTACGGGCGGTACAGATCAGGCGGGATTTCGTCTCCAACATCGGCCATGAGTTGCGTACGCCTGTCACATCGGTGGGGCTCATCGCCCAAACCCTCCATTCATGCGCGTCGGATCCGGCCGCCGTGGAACACTTCGCCAAACGACTCACCCATGTCGCCCAGCGGTTGGAGAAACTGGTGGACGGGATGCTCGCCCTCGACCAGGCCCAGGACGCCCCCACGGCCGAATCCGTCTCAGAGATCAGTGTGGGCGACCTGGTTGACAAAGCGGTCTTTCAGGCGATGGAACTGGCACACATCAAAGGGGTCAAACTCAAGACCAAGAAACGTGTGGATGCCCTTGTCAGAGGGGATGAGGAAGGGTTGGTCACCGCTGTTGAGAACCTGATTTCCAACGCCATCCATTACTCGCCCAAGGGGTCTCGGGTGATGGTGTCCAGCCAGGTGGACGAGGCTGAGGGCACGGTGAGCATCCACGTCATCGACCAGGGGATCGGCATCGAGACGAGGGACCAGGACCGTGTTTTCGAGCGCTTCTATCGTACGGATCTGGCACGTTCGCGACGGGCGGGCGGGTCCGGACTGGGACTGGCGATCGTGAAGCACACAGCATTGTCTCATGGTGGTACCGTGAGCGTGGACAGTCAGCCCGGATCGGGTTCCACGTTCACCATCACATTGCCGGTGCTGATCGGTGAGAAAGGACGAGAATGACCAAACTTCTTGTGGTGGAAGACGCTGAGGACGTACGCGAGCCGCTGGCGTACCTCCTGACCCGCGAAGGGTACGAGGTGAGGACTGCCTCAGACGGCGCGGCCGCCCTGGAGGAGTTCGAGAATCACACGCCTGACATCATTTTGCTGGATCTGATGATCCCTGAGATCTCCGGGATCGAGGTGTGCCGCACGATCCGGATGACCTCCGATGTGCCGATCATCATGCTGACCGCGAAAGTGGGTGAGGCCAACGTCGTCGTCGGTCTGGAATCCGGCGCGGACGACTACATCACCAAACCCTTCTCCACCCCGGAACTGCTGGCCCGGTTGAGGTCCGTCCTGCGCCGTCACCGCGCCGTCGAACCAGAGGACGCCATGCTTGTCTCCAGCGGCCTGGAGATGGATGTGGAACGTCACCGAGTCACCGTGGACGGAAGACCCGTGGAGATGCCCCTGCGCGAATTCGAACTGCTGGAACTGCTGATGCGCAACATCGGCCGAGTCCTCACCCGCCGCCAAATCATCGAACGTGTCTGGGGCGCCGACTATTTCGGCGACACCAAGACCCTCGACGTCCACGTCCGCCGTCTGCGCGCCAAGATCGAAGAAGACCCAGCCCATCCTCGTCGTCTGGTGACCGTACGCGGTCTCGGCTACCGCCTGGAAGAAGGCTGACCCGAGATAGCGGCCACGGGAACTGCCGGATTCACGATTCCATTGCCTGTTTTCCGCAGAGTACGACTATCATCCTTGCCCTACTTCATCCATTGTGCGGAAATGTCGCAAAAATATGACATTTCCACACAATCGATTCGGTAGGGCAAGGATGATAGTCGGCGAAAGTCATTCAGTGGGTCCGGGTTGGTGGGTCCGGGTTGGTGGGTTGCTGGATCCGGGTTGAGTACGGGGGTGGTCGACAAGTGGGAATGATGTACTGATACAGTATCTGCGTGAAGTGGTTCGATTATTTCTGGACATCCCCACCGAATGACCCTCCTGAACTGGCATTCGGGGTGTTCTCACCAGAACACCTTGTCGCCCTGGCGATCACACTTGTCGGCGCGGCCGCGATCGTGTGGGCATATTGCAGGGCGGGGGAGAAGAGACGGCGGACCATACGCTTGGCAGTGGGGATTTCCGCGCTCATCCTGGAACTCGTCTTCCGGCAAGGGATATTCATCGTGCTGGGGATCTACACCCCGTCCATTCTGCCTCTCCACGCCTGTGCGGTCGCCACTTTCTGTGTGTTCATCGACTCGGTCAAACCCAACTCATGGACCAGGGAGTACCTCTATGCGGTGGGAACGTGGGGGCCGCTGTGTGCGCTGGTTTTCCCCGACTGGGTCAACCAGCCGATCTTCAACCTCTACACCTGGCAGGCTTTCATCATCCACGCCCTGCTCCTGGCGTACCCCTTCATGCTGCTTGTCAGCAAGGAATTCCGTCCCAACGCACGCAACTTGTGGAAGGTGGTCGTCATCATGGCGGTCTTCGTCACCGCGTCGATCATCGTCAACAATGTGTACGGCACGAATTTCTGGTTCCTCGCCGCCGGATCTCCGGGCTCGCCCCTGGCACCCATCCAGAGTTTCGCAGGAGACTTCTACATCCCCCTGCTGGCGGTCCTCGTCGCCATCCTGTGGACCCTCATGTACCTGCCTTGGCATTTGACGAAGGCCAGTCGCTCGGCAAAACATCCGTCCAGCGTTGCCTCGTGAGGCGCCGCCAAGCCCGGGATGTGGGGATGTCGCGCCCGGTGACCGCATAGAACAAGGTTGAATCGTCGTAGAGGCATTCGCTCTGCTCGTCGAAGGCGTCGTGGGTACCGATCATGACGATCTCGTCGCCGATCTGCAAGTCCACGTCATCGCCGGGCAAAGCGATGGATTCATCGTTGCGCAGCAGCAGCAATGGCACAGCGGCGATGGGCTGGTCGTAGTCCTGGGGGGAGCGGAACAGGGCGCCCAATGTGATCTTGCGATGCTTGAGCCATCGCACCACCGTTGGGGCCTGGGACAGGTTGAGCCACATTCTCTGCGGTATCGGAGCGCCCTCGCCGATCCTTTCCACGAGCCGGTCTGTCAATTCCTGGCTGAAAGCGTCGTCGGCTTCCATGAGTTCGGTGATGAAACTCCACAAACGAGGAGTGATGAGGTTCGCGATGGCCCTCTGAGCCACCAACAGGGGTGGGAAGAAGATCGAATCGGGGCAGAAGGCGTCCAGCAGTGGCAGGTGGGTGTGCGAATGCTGGCGTACCACGAGGAAGATCTGGGGGTGGGTGTGGCGCAGATGCGCGGCCAGAGCCAGGTTCACCGTGTCGGATTCCGCGCCTGCGATGACAGCATCAATGTCGGTGTAGTCGTGTTCCTCGTCGGGAGAAGTGATGTGAACCTCGAAACCCTCCGCAACCAGGTCCGAGGCGATCTCCTCCCCGAATTGGCCGTCGGCAACGACCAGCCACTTCTTGACCGCCTGGTGCGGACGGATCGGCTGCAGCGGGGTGCCCTCGTCCGCCATGAGCCATTGGATCAGGCGATAAGTGTACGGGCGTTTGAGGGCCAGGGTGAGGAAGTTGCCGTAATCGTCGTACGGATTGATGATGGCTGTGGGGGAGAAGTCAGCCATGGCCTCCGCTATCCGTCTGCTGGACGCACGTGCGATCACGGGCAGATGAGGGCGCAGCAGGGAACAGGTCATGACGATTTGGAGGTTGACCTCCTCGTTGCCCGTCAGCGCCAGAATCGCTTCACAATCAGGGTTGCCAAGCCCGGCCAGGCCGAGCATGGACGGGCTGCGCGCGTCGCCGCACACCCCCGGGATCTCGTTGATGAGAAGGTCGGTGCTGAGCCGCTCGATGGCCTGGGGCTGGCTGTCCAGCACCACGACACGCCTGCTCAGCCTGTCCAGGACCCGTGCGATCGTACGTCCGATGTAGCCGTATCCGACGATGATGATGAATGGTTGGTGCATGTGGGAGATCGTCTTGCGTACGGACTGCGCGTCGCGGGCGGCGTGGAAAGCCTGGTCCTGGAGCAGGAACATCACCCGTGCGATGGTGTACGCCCATCCCAGCACGGACAGGTAGATGAAGAAGACGACCCACCATCGTTGTTCGATCGAGAACTCGTGGGGAATCTCCCCGAAACCGATCGTGGTGGCCGTGATGGAGAAGACATAGAAGGCCTCGAAAGCGGACAACCGTCCTGAGGACCCGTCAGGCTGGGGGATCCCGGGCATCAGCGACAGCCCGACGACAGCGATCACCGCCACCGTGATGAGAAACAATAAAGGCTGGCGCATCTTCCGCAACACGATGAAGATCGCTGTGCCATAGGGGATCTCCGAGGGGATGGCAACCTCGGCGAGTTGGAGGCGCCGGGAGCGGATGGGTCCGCGATTGTACCGTGTGGACCCACGCCGACGTCGTGGATGATAGGGGTGGGACATCAGCGGCGTCGGAAGGAGGATGTCTCGACGACGAGGAGGATCACGGAGACGACGTTGGCGAACAAGGCTCCGCCGGACAAGGACACCACAGTCGAGACGGTGTGCGCGGTCATGGGATCATCAGAAACCTGCCCGATGGTGTACACCACGGCGGCGGCGATGAGCTGGATGTCGGCGACCAGCGAGGTGGCCAGGTGGACGGCGCCGATCTGGGTGCGGTCCCCGAGCTTGAGGATGGTCGCGACCAGCCCGACCGCCAACGCCGCGTACAACTCGATATTGGAGTGGACATCCGGATTCGAGATGTCACCGAGAAAGAACCCGAAGTTCAGCGTCGCCGCGAAGAGAACGAAGAAGCCGAAAAACACCTTTTCAAGACTCATGGTAAAAACCTAGCACGAATGAGTAATGATCGTCACCAAACGTGCCATCACTGACAGGCGGGATGTTGAGGTCCTGGCCTCGTCAGGACGGTGCTGCGCTCACTCCCTGCCCGTACGGCGCAGAACGCTCGACAGCTTCTCAGCGGCGGCGACCACAGCTGGGGCGTGCAGACGCCCCGGCGAGCGGGTGAGCCGTTCGATGGGGCCCGAGACGGACACAGCGGCAATGATCTTGCCCGACGGGGATCGTACGGGCGCGGAAACCGACGCAACACCCGCCTCACGTTCGGCGACGGACTGGGCCCAGCCGCGATGGCGCACCGTCGCCAGGGTCTCGGCTGTGAAATGGGCCTGGACCAGGCCACGTTGGATGCGGTCAGGCTCCTCCCATGCCAGCAGGATGTGGGCAGCCGAACCGGCTTTCATGGACAGTTGAGCGCCCACAGGCACAGTGTCGCGAAGCCCTGACGGGCGTTCGGACGCAGCCACGCAAATTCTTATATCTCCTTGTCGTCGGAACAATTGTGAAGATTCTCCCGTAATGTCGCGCAATCGTGCAAGAATGGGACCAGCAGTGGCAAGAAGCCTGTCCTCCCCAGCGGACTGGGCGAGTTCGGCCAAACGGGGACCAAGGACGAATCGTCCGTTCAAATCCCTTCCGACAAAACGGTGATACTCGAGAGCCACAGCCAGACGGTGAGCCGTCGGACGGGCGAGTCCTGTCACGGAAACCAGGCCCGCCAAGGTCATCGGTCCCGATTCGAGAGCGGTGAGAACGGCGGCGGCTTTGTCGAGTACGCCAACACCTGATGAAATGTCCATATGCTGATACTACCGTCTTGGTATGTGAGAAGTCTAGTGCGATAATGAGGATGGCCTGAATGAACGGCTTGAAAGGAGTGCCATGGCGCGCACATTGAGTGAGAAGGTCTGGGACGACCATGTCGTGAAAAAGGGGTCCGATGCCCAACCGGACTTGTTGTACATCGACCTTCACCTCTGCCATGAAGTGACCAGTCCGCAGGCTTTCGACGGCTTGCGACTGGCGGGGCGAAAAGTACGGCGACCCGACCTGACGATGGCCACAGAGGACCACAACACCCCCACAATCAACATTCTCGCCCCGATCGCCGACCCGGTGTCCAGGCTGCAAGTCGAGACACTGAGGAAGAATGCGAGTGAGTTCGGAATTCCCATCCATTCGCTGGGTGACATCGACCAGGGCGTTGTCCACATCATCGGGCCGCAGTTGGGACTGACCCAACCGGGAATGACCATCGTGTGCGGGGACTCGCACACCTCCACCCATGGGGCGTTCGGAGCCCTGGCGTTCGGCATCGGCACCTCCGAGGTCGAACATGTCCTGGCCACCCAGACCCTGCCGCAGGCGAAACCCAAGACCATGGCGGTCACGGTGAACGGCCGCCTCCCGGATGGCGTCACGGCCAAGGACCTCATTTTGACCCACATCGCACGTGTGGGCACCGGGGCGGGTGCCGGGTACATCGCTGAATATCGGGGCGAGACCATTTCATCGCTGTCGATGGACGCCAGAATGACGATCTGCAACATGAGCATCGAATGGGGCGCCCGAGCGGGGATGATCGCACCGGATCAAACCACACTCGACTATGTGAAAGGCCGCCCGTACGCCCCACAAGGAGCATTGTGGGATGAGGCGGTCGCGTACTGGGCGACACTGGTCTCGGACCCGGACGCCCGTTTCGACAAGGAGTTTGTCATCGACGCCTCCCAGCTCACGCCTTTCGTGACATGGGGAACCAACCCGGGGCAGGGGGTCGGTCTGGGCGACGCGGTCCCGTCACCGGCGGATTTCACCGCTGCCGGCGACCAGGTCGCAGCAGAGCGGGCTTTGGCGTACATGGGCTTGGAACCGGGCACGAAGATGCGCGACATCGAGGTCGACACTGTTTTCCTCGGGTCATGCACAAACGGGCGTTTGGAGGATCTGCGGTCGGCGGCCCAGGTGATGAAAGGCCATAAAGTGGCCGATGGGGTACGGATGCTCGTCGTGCCCGGTTCAGCCCGGGTACGCGCCGAAGCCATGGCGGAGGGGCTGGACCAGGTGTTCCTCGAGGCGGGCGCCGAATGGCGCGAGGCCGGATGTTCGATGTGTCTGGGGATGAACCCCGACACGTTGTCGCCGGGGGAGAGGTCAGCCTCGACCTCCAACCGTAATTTCGAGGGACGACAGGGCAAGGGCGGTCGTACACACCTGGTGTCTCCCCTTGTCGCCGCTGCAACCGCTGTCAGGGGCCGTCTGTCGGACCCCTCGGATCTGTAAGGAGCAATCATGGATGCATTCACGACTCACACGGGAATCGCGGTACCGCTGCGGCGCTCCAATGTGGACACCGACCAGATCATTCCAGCGGTGTACCTGAAAAGGGTGACACGGACAGGATTCGAGGACGGACTGTTCTCCGCGTGGAGGGCCGATCCGGACTTCATCCTCAACCTCGAACCCTATTCAAAAGGATCAATACTTGTCGCTGGTCCCGATTTCGGCACCGGCTCCTCACGCGAACATGCCGTGTGGGCGTTGATGGACTACGGTTTCCGCGTGGTGATCTCCACCCGGTTCGGTGACATCTTCAAATCCAACTGCGGTAAAGCAGGCTTGTTGACCGCGATCGTGGACGAGGCGACCCTGGAAACCCTCTGGGACGAACTGGACGCGCACCCCGGCATGGAAATGACCGTCGACCTTGAGAAAAAGACCATCACAGCCGGGGTGAAGACCTATCCCTTCTCCATCGACGACTACACTCGTTACCGTCTCCTCAACGGCCTTGACGACATCTCGCTGACCTTGCAGATGTCCGACGAGATAGCGCGGTACGAGGCCGGTCGCCCGGCGTTCAAGCCCACCACGCTTCCGATCCGTACAGTCGAGAAATGACAGGTCACCGTCTCAGCGAGTATGTCCGCGCAGTGGGGGCGCGTCGCATGCCGCCAGGGTGGGATGATTCGGTCATCACACAGGTGACCTATGATTCCCGCGAAGTGGTGCCTGGGTCGTTGTTCATTTGTAAAGGGGTGCATTTCGACCCCGCCTATCTCTGTGAGGCGATCCAGAAGGGGGCTGTGGCGTACATCTCAGAAAAGGCCTATCCCGACATGGACGTGCCCGCCCTGATCGTGGACGACATCCGTGACGCCATCGCGACGGCAGGGACATTGTTCTACGACCAGGACTGGTCGAGCCTCACCCTGATCGGTGTCACCGGCACCAAGGGCAAGTCAACCACAACCTTGTTCATTCACGAGATTCTGGCAGCGTGGGCGAGAGCCGCCGGCAAACCTGTGCCCGGGATCCTCAGCTCCATCAGGTACGAGGACGGGGTATGTGACGAGGCGTCCACCCGTACGACCCCTGAAACCCTGGACCTGTACCGCCACCTGCACAATGCCGCCGCGAGCCATCTGGGGTACATGTGCGTGGAGGTTTCCAGCCAGGCCCTGAAGTACAAGAGGGTGGCCAACCTGAACTTCGAGATCGGATGTTTCCTCAACATCTCCGAGGACCACATCTCACCCCACGAGCATCCCGACTACGAGGATTACCTCAAGTCCAAGCTGAAACTGTTCTCCCAGTCCCGCATCGGCGTGGTCAACATGCGTACCCAGGATCTCGACCGGGTGTTACGGGCCGCGTCCGGGTGTGAGAAGGTCCTCACATTCGCTGTGAACCAGGCGGACAACGAGGTGAAGGCCGACGTCGCCGGCTATGGGATCACAACCATCGCCTCAGGACAACAGTTCAGCGTCGACATCTTCGGCGAAGAACACGATTTCACCACCACGATGCAAGGAACCTTCAATGTTGAGAATGCTGTGGCGGCGATCACCGTGGCGACGTGTCTGGGGGTCCCCGTGGAGTATGTTCGCGAGGGTTTGGCCGCGGCTTATGTGCCCGGGCGGATGGAGGTTTTCCATCTGAACAGGGGTACGACCGTCGTGGTGGATTATGCGCATCAGAAATTGTCTATTCAAACGATCCTGGACTGGGCGAAGGACAACCATCCCCACGCGCCCATCACCATGGTGTGCGGTGCGGTCGGAGAGAAAGCCTGGAACCGGCGGGCGGAGTTAGGGGTTCTGGCGGGGGAAAACGCTGACGAGATCTATCTGACTGAGCAGGATCCTGGCGATGCCGGCGTCGAGGAGATCTGCCACGACATCGACCAGCACGTCCAAGACAGTGGGCACAAACCCGCCCACATCGTACCCGACCGTCCAGACGCCATCGCCCAGGCCATCCAACACGCCCCCGACGACGGGTTGGTTCTGGTTCTGGGAAAAGGCGCCGAACAATTCCAGTACCGCTCCGCGGGGCCTGTGCCCGTACGATCCGACGTTGACACCGTACGTGGGATCGTCGAAAACCAGGGGTGACCTCACATCAGAGTGGCCAGGATTGTTTCTTGGATCCAGCCGCACCAGTTGAGGATGGAGACCGCAGGGGCACGGGGGTCGGTGTCGGGCAGCGCGGACAATGCGTCGGCGTCGGATTCGTGTTCGATTCCCAGCCTGTTGGCCAGCACCAGGCGAAGATTGGTCAAAGTCGTCAGCCACGAGTCGATGTGGCCGGGGACAAGAGTCACGTACCCGTCATGGGCGCCGGCGAGGTCGGCGTCGACTGTGTGGGCGGCACGAAGCTTGGCGTCAGCCTGTTCAACTTGGGTGTACCGGCGAAAATCGAGGCTGGCTTGCTCATCGTCACGGTAGGCGTCAGGGAAAAGACGGCGAAGAGCTGGGTCTGTGATCGGCAGATCGGGCCTGTCGGCCAGGGACAACATGGCGTCCAAATCGTCGGTTGACGTTGTTTGAGCCACAGGATCCAGCAGTTCGGTCAATTGGCTCACCAAGGACTGCAACACCGTGAGCTCACTGGGGAGGAGATGAGCCTGGAGATCCTCCCCATGACGGCTGAAGGCCCTCATGAGGTACGCTCCATGCTGGCCCACAGGCCGTACCCCTGCATCGCCTGCACATCCAGTTCCATTTGTTCGCGCCCTCCCTGGGAGACGACGGCCCGGCCCAGCCGATGTACCTGCCACATCAGGTTTTCCGCCTTCTCATGGCTGTAGCCGAAGTATTTCATGAAAACATGGGTGACATAGGTCATCAGGGTCACCGGGTCGTTCCACACGACAGTCGACCATGGCGTAGCGAGGCTGGATGCTTCCTCGGTACGCTCGTCCATCAACGGTGCTGTCGTCACCCGCATCAGTTTAGTCCTTGGTGATGACCGGTACCCCCTGAGATGAGCCGAGAGCAGCGAGACGGTGGTCGCACGTGGACACTATTCACCTGGACGGCGGCCACTGGTTGTGAGACTGTACCGGAGTTTCAGCGGCACATCGCAAGAGCGTCGGGTTAAGCTTGGTCCATGAATGCGACACTTGGCGATGTGGGAGAATTCGGGCTGATCGAAAGGATCACACAGGATCTGGTGAGGGGACCCCAGGTCATTCTCGGGCCGGGCGATGACGCCGCCGTGCTCAATGTGGACGGCACCCTCGTGACCTCCATCGATGTGATGAATGAGAATGTCCATTTTCGTACGGACTGGTCATCGGCCTCCGACATCGGACACCGGTGCGTGGCTGGCGCCGTGGCCGACATCGAAGCCATGGGGGCGGTGCCCACAGCGGTGCTCATCGCGTTGTCGGCCCCCAAGGACATCGAGGTCACGTGGTTGGACAGATTCCTGTCCGGCGTGAATGAGGAATGCGAAGCGGGTGAGGTGAGCCTGGCGGGAGGTGACCTGTCGCGCGCGACCCACATCACCGTGGCTGTCACGGCGTTGGGAGAGACACGCGGCAAACCAGTCATCCGACGAAGCGGCGCAATGCCAGGGGACGCGGTCGCGTACAAAGGACGTCTGGGGTGGGCGGCTGCCGGATTGGCCGTGCTCACCAGGGGATTCAGATCCCCGAGAGCTCTTGTCAACGCCTATCAGGTCCCTCAGGTGCCCTACGGCGCCGGTGCGGAGGCAGGGCGTCACGGCGCCACATCCCTGATCGACGTCTCGGATGGTTTGGTGGCTGATCTCGGCCATATCGCCGCCGCCTCGTCGGTGGTGATCGACCTTGATTCTGGGACGATGCCCATCCCCGAACCGTTGGAGGCGGTCGCCCATGCCACGGGCAAGGATCCGCTTGATTTCTTGTTGTCCGGGGGGGAGGATCATGCGCTGGTGGGCACCTTCCCGTTCGGCGAGGTCCCACAGACATGGACCGTCATCGGACGGGTCCTCGACCTCGACGGACGAGATCCTGCCGTCTTCCTCGACGGGGAGGAATGGTTGGGGGCCAAAGGATGGACCCACTTCTGACGGAATCACCGGTACACGGCGTGGGAATCTCACAAACAAAGGGTTACTAGCGTATTCTCGCGCTCATGGCGAGCCCATCATCATCATCTCCTCCCGCATCGCGTCAACCCCAAAAACGCGGGCGGAAAGCTGCGCGTACAGCCGCCAAAAAAGCCCCAGCCAAGCAATCGAGCGGATTCCTGCCGGCGCTGGGCCACGGTCTCGCGGTCGTGTGGAACGGTGCGGCCAAGGGCGTCGGCACCGTGGTGCGCAGCATCGGACGAGGCGCCAAAGACATCGATCCGGCGGTGCGCCGTGATGGATCGGCATTGTTCATGCTCGCCCTCGGGATCATCCTGGCGGCGTGTTTCTGGTTCCAGATCCCAGGGGCTGTGGGCCGGGGGATCAGGTACGGGATCACCACCCTGTTCGGCATAGGCTCGTACGCGATCCCGTTGATCGCCCTGATCACATGCGTGCTGATCTTCCGCAACCGGCGCAAATCCTCACCGGCACGACTCACAATGGGATGGATCGGTGTGGCGCTGGGTTTCCTGGGCATCCTCCATATCGCGTGCGGGCTTCCCCGCCCGGCCGACATGCCCGCTGTACGAGCCGCGGGCGGCATCCTCGGATACGTCATGTCCTCCATCCTCGCCGACCCGTTGTCGGTGTGGGTGGCAGTGCCCTTGTTGGTGATCCTCATGGTTTTCGGTGCGATCATCATCATCGGGAAACCGCTGTCACAGATCTTCTCGGAGGCAACCGGATTCATTCAGCGACGCCTCACCGGTTCCACGCCCGAAGACCAGGTCCCAGAAATCGAGCCAGTCGAGTCACCGACTGAAATCATCGACGTCGATGAGAACGGCATCGAGGAACCCTCCTTGCCGAAGCCGCAGCGTACGACGAAGAAAAAACCGGTAGCAGCGCCGATCCCGGAGCCCACGGGCCCATTGCGTCCCGATCCGGTGGTGTCCACTTCCTCGGCCGTCATCTATCGTCTGCCCGATCCCAACCTGCTCCACCCCGGCAGCGTGCCCAGAGCGCGCAGCCAGGCATCGGATGCGATCGTCGTCGCCATCCAGGACGTGCTGCACGAGTTCGACATCGACGCCACAGTGACCGGCTACACCCGTGGTCCCACTGTCACACGATACGAGGTTGAGGTCGGCACCGGGGTCAAGGTTGAAAAAGTCACAGCGTTGAGCCGTAACATTGCCTATGCCGTTGCTTCTCCGGAGGTACGGATCTTGTCGCCCATCCCGGGAAAGTCAGCCATCGGCATCGAGATCCCCAACCGGGACAAGGAAATCGTCTCCCTGGGTGACGTGCTGAAGTCTCCCATCGCCAGAGGAGACTCCAACCCCCTCACCGTGGGGTTGGGCAAAGACGTCGAGGGCGGTTTCGTCATCGTCAACCTGACCAAGATGCCCCATCTTCTCGTCGCCGGTGCGACGGGATCCGGCAAATCAAGTTTCATCAACTCGATGATCGTCTCCATTTTGATGAGAGCCACACCTGAAGAGGTGCTGATGATGCTCATCGATCCCAAGAGGGTGGAGTTGAATCATTATGAGGGGATCCCACACCTTGTCACCCCTATCATCACCAGCCCCAAGAAAGCGGCTGAGGCTCTGCAATGGGTCGTCAAAGAAATGGACATGCGCTACGACGACATGGCCAACAACGGGTTCCGTCACATCGACGACTTCAACAAAGCAGTACGGGCGGGCCAGGTCCAGCTCCCGCCGGGCAGCGAACGCGAGCTCGCCCCGTACCCCTATCTGCTCGTCGTGGTCGACGAGCTCTCGGACCTGATGATGGTCGCGCCCAAAGACGTGGAGGATTCGATCGTGAGGATCACCCAGTTGGCCCGGGCCGCGGGGATCCATCTCGTGCTGGCCACCCAGCGGCCCTCGACTGACGTGGTGACCGGGCTGATCAAGGCCAATGTGCCGTCCAGGCTCGCGTTCGCCACCAGTTCCATGACAGATTCCAGGGTCATCCTCGACCAGCCGGGGGCGGAGAAGCTCGTCGGCCAAGGAGATGCGTTGTTCCTGCCCATGGGGGCTTCCAAACCTCAGCGCATCCAGGGGTCCTGGGTGACCGAGGAGGAGATCAAAGCGGTTGTGGCGGCGGTGTCCGCCCAGGTTCAGCCCCAGTACCGTGAGGACATCGCAGAGGCATCGTCCACGACTCGTGCGGTCGCGGAGGACATCGGAGACGATCTGGACCTGGTTCTGGAAGCCGCACGGCTGGTGATCAACCTCCAACTCGGGTCCACCTCGATGCTGCAGCGCAAACTGAGAGTCGGATTCGCCAAGGCCGGACGTCTGATGGATATTCTGGAGAACCGTGGGATCGTCGGTCCGTCCGAGGGGTCCAAACCCCGAGAGGTGCTGGTGCGTCCTGACGACCTCGACGAGGTCCTCGCCTCCCTGGGAGCCTAGATGCCCACACTACACATTGTTTCCTTGGGGTGTGCGCGCAACGAGGTTGACTCAGAAGAGATGGCCGCACGGTTCATGGAGGCTGGATTCGATGTGGTCGACGAGGAAGTGGGCGCCGACGTGGTGGTGGTCAACACCTGTGGGTTCATCGAGGCGGCCAAAGCCGAGTCCATCGAGGAAATCATGGAGGCGGCCCAGCTGAAGCAGACCGGCCAGGCGCGTACGGTCATCGTCGCAGGATGCATGGCCGAGAGGTACGGGCGTGAATTGGCCCAGAGCCTTCCCGAAGCCGACGCGGTCATCGGGTTCGACGGGTACGACGACATCGCCGCGACGGTACGAAAAGTGATGGCCGGAGGACACATCGACACCCCCGAACCTCGTGACCGGCGTCTTGTGCTGCCCATCAGCCCCGCGGCGAGGATCGATCCGTCGAAGATTCCTGTCTGGGTGCCGTCGAGGCGCACAAGACTCACCGGATCGCCCATGGCGCCACTGAAAATCGCGTCCGGATGCGACAGGAAATGTGCGTTTTGTGCCATTCCGAGTTTTCGGGGATCTTTCCAGTCCAGGATGGCCTCCGACATCGTACGAGAGGCGTCATGGCTTGTCACTCAGGATGTCAGGGAGCTTTTCCTGGTTAGCGAGAACACAACCTCGTACGGAAAAGACTTCGGGGGGACCCAGCATTTGGAATCCCTTCTGGCCCGGTTGAATGAAATCGACAATGTTGGATGGATACGGTTGAGCTATCTCCAGCCTGCGGAGGTACGCCCCTCGCTCATCGACGCGGTGGCGTCAACCGAGCATGTCGTGGAGTACTTCGACCTGCCCTTCCAGCACGCCTCGGCCCCTGTGCTGCGCAGGATGAGACGGTTCGGGGATGCCGACTCCTTCCTGGGCCTGTTGGACCAGATCCGAAGCCACGTGCCGCAGGCTGGGATCCGCACCAATGTGATCGTCGGCTTTCCCGGTGAGACGGAGAACGACGTGGAGATTCTCAGGCAATTCCTGGGCGAGGCCAGGCTGGATGCGGTGGGAGTCTTCCCGTACTCCGATGAAGAGGGTACGGAAGGGGCCACGCTCGACGGGCATCTCGACGAGGACGAGATCCTTGCCCGTGCCGACGAGGTGTCGAGCTTCGCCGACACGGTGACCTCGATCCGTGCGGAGGAAAGAATCGGGGAGCGGGTGGATGTCCTGGTCGAATCGGTCGAAGACGGAGCATTCGTGGGAAGGTCCCGGCAGCAGGGCCCCGAGGACGGGCGTTCGTACATCCGAACCTGCGATCAAACAGGGTCAGTGGAGATCGGCGACGTAGTGAGTGGGCAGATCATCGGAACCGATGGGGTAGACTCAATCATCGACCTGTGACAAACAGGGAGACACCAGGGGGCGGGACAGACGAAATGGTCATGATATGACAGAATAGTCATGACCCTTAGCAAATGAGAGACAATGACTGACTCTACAAAGGTTGTTCCTGTTGTCAACGTGCCTAACACGTTGACCGTTATTCGACTGATCATGGTTCCCCTGTTCGCGTGGATGCTTCTGGCCCATCCACATGACGTCACATGGCGATGGGCGACCACGGCAGTCTTCATTGTTGCCTTGTTGACGGATCTGGCCGATGGGAAGATCGCCCGCAAGTACAACCTCATCACCAATTTCGGCAAGCTGTGGGATCCCATCGCGGACAAGGCCATCACGGGGATGGCGATGATCGGGCTGTCCATTCTGGGCGAGTTGTGGTGGTGGGTGACCATCATCATCCTCATCCGTGAGTGGGGGATCACCGTCATGAGATTTGTGACCGTCAAGTACGGTGTACAGGCCGCTGACAAGCTGGGAAAGATGAAAACCCTCACCCAGACCATTGCTCTGGTGGGGTTGCTGGCCCCGTTCATCTTCTACATGGACACTCTGGGGTCGGGAGTGTGGCACTGGGTGTGCGCGGTTCTCCACTGGGTTGGAATGGTTGCAATGGGTGTTGCCCTGATTCTCACAGTGGTGTCCGGGATCAACTACTGTGTCGACGTGTATAAGAGGCGCCAGAAATGGCTGGCCGAACACCAGGGCGTCAATGCCAACTCCTGATCTGGTCGTCCACACCCTGGAGCGCATGGGCCAGACTGTGGCCACCTGCGAGTCGCTCACAGGCGGGCTGATCTGCGGCGCGCTGACATCCGTACCCGGATCCTCCGAAGTCGTACGCGGGGGACTGATCACCTACGCCACCGACCTGAAGACCCGATTGGCCGGTGTGGACGCTTCACTGATAGCAGCTCATGGGGTCGTTTCTTCCGAAGTCGCCCGGGCGATGGCCGAGGGCGCGCGCCGTACGTGCGACGCCGATTGGGGAATCGCCGTGACCGGGGTGGCGGGGCCTGGGCCCTCCGACGGGGTCCCGGCGGGGACGGTGTGGCTGGCGGTGATCGGGCCGGGGTCTCAGTCGGTGATCGAGCTTCACCTCGACGGAGACCGTACGAATGTGAGGGCGGAGACCGTCGCCAATGCCATGGCCGCGTTGTACGACGTGCTCACCGGTGAAAATGAATCACAAACTGGCGCCCACACGGTAAACTAGAAGCATGCATGACACCATCCTTCTGCGGGAAGCCATCGGAGAGACCATCAGAGATCTTCGGATGCAGTCCCACCGTACATTGCGGGACGTATCAGCCGACGCGCAGATGAGCCTGGGGTACCTCTCCGAGATCGAGAGAGGCCAGAAAGAAGCATCGTCCGAGGTGCTGTCTGCGATCGCTGACGCTCTGGAGGTCAGTGTCGGCACCTTGATGTCGGAAGTCGCCGACCGGATGCTGGCGTACGAATCTGACACCATCGTCGCACTTCGGCTGGCTGCCTGATGCGCGAAGCAGAGTTGTGGGCGCGGATGGAAGAAGTCCTGGGGGCGAACTATGCGAGGGCGTGGGGAGATCTTGTGGTGATGTCTGACCTGGGAGGACGCTGCGTATCTGAGGCGATCATCGCCGGGATCGATTTCAAAACGATCTGGAGAGCTGTGTGGGCCCAATTGGAATTGTCCGAGACCTTCAGATGAGCGACACGCCGAACGGCACTTTCACTTTCGAACACATGTTCGGTAAACTATGGGGGAAATCAAAAGTTATCCACAATTTTGGCTATAGCGCGCAAAATGTCCGAGCTGCCTCCTATGGTTCTAGTGTCGGATAATTAACAGAAAGGTACGAGATGGCCACCGCCGATCGTGGGAAAGCCCTGGAGGCTGCCCTAGCCCAAATCGAGAAACAACACGGAAAAGGCTCCGTGATGAAACTGGGGGATAAAACCTTCCAACCCATGGAGGTGATTCCCACAGGGTCCATCGCGCTGGACATTGCGCTGGGCATCGGAGGACTGCCCAGGGGCAGGATCGTGGAGATCTACGGCCCCGAATCCAGTGGGAAGACAACCCTTGCCCTCCATGCGATCGCCAGCGCTCAGGCGGCCGGTGGGATTTGCGCCTTCATCGACGCCGAGCACGCCCTCGACCCCGAGTACGCGCACAAACTCGGTGTGAACACCGATGAGTTGCTCGTGAGCCAGCCCGACAACGGTGAACAAGCGTTGGAGATCGCCGACACGTTGGTACGTTCGGGCGCTCTGGCGTTGGTCGTCATCGACTCCGTGGCGGCACTGACCCCTCGCGCTGAGATCGAGGGAGAAATGGGGGATTCCCATGTGGGCCTCCAGGCGCGTCTGATGAGCCAGGCGCTCCGGAAGATGACAGGGGCGCTGTCGACAGCCAACACAACATGTATCTTCATCAACCAGTTGCGTGAGAAGATCGGCGTCATGTTCGGGTCCCCGGAGACCACCACAGGGGGGCGGGCATTGAAGTTCTACTCGTCTGTACGCCTCGACGTGCGCCGGATCGAAGGGTTGAAGGACGGCTCGGAGACCGTGGGCAACAGGACACGTGTGAAGGTAGTGAAGAACAAGGTCGCCCCGCCCTTCAAACAAGCCGAATTCGACATTTTGTACGGCGAGGGGATCTCCCGCGAGGGAGGACTCATCGACCTGGGCGTCGAGCAGGGGATCATTCGCAAGGCAGGCTCCTGGTTCACTTATGAGGGAGAACAATTGGGCCAGGGCAAAGAAAACGCCCGTGGGTTCCTGAAATCCCATCCTGAGATGGCCAAAGAGATCGAGGGCAAGATCCTTTCCATCTATGGAATCGGCGAGAAAGTCCCCGAGGGGGTCGACCCCGTGACCGGGGAAGTGGCCTTCTAAGAAGTCCCCACAAAGTGTCCTCCCTTCGCTACGCTCCGGTCCGGTACTTTGCGGGGACCCCGAGAGAAAGTGGTTAATCACGTGTCGGCACGACAGACTGACAAGGACCGTACCATCGCGGACCTCAAAACCCTGATCGCCTCTGTGGAATCCGAGTGGGACCGGGACCCGTCCGTGTCACTCACCGAGGACTCATCATCATCTCAGGACTCGTCATCCTGCCGCAGGCAGGATCTCCAACCCGAGGCAGAATCCAATGACTCGTCATCCTGCCGCAGGCAGGATCTCCCTGTCGAAGATGCGGAGGCCGATTTGTCGCCGCGCCAAGACCGAGATCTCGCAGTAGAAGCGAAACAGGATCTCATCACAGACCCGGAACAAGCCCGAAACATCGCGCTCCACAGGTTGTCCGCCCGGCCCCGAAGCAGGGCGGAGTTGAAAAAGGATCTAGTGCACCGTCATGTGGAAGAATCCCTCGCCGACCAAATCGTTGCCCGTTTCATCGAAGTAGGGTTGGTCGACGACAAGAGTTTCGCGCGGGAATGGGTCGCATCCAGACGCGGCCCGAAGTCCCTGTCAACAGCTCGTCTGAAGAGGGAATTGGCTGGGAAAGGAATCTCGCCCGCTATCATTGACGAAGCTTTGAGTGAAATGGATGGTTCGGAGTCGGAGATCGCACTGCAGTTGGCCAGGAAGAGGGCGAAATCTCTGATCGGCAAGGACAGGCCCACGATGACAAGGAGACTTGCAGCACAGTTGGAAAGACGCGGGTTCTCCCCGGCGGTCGTACGAAGAGCTGTCATCCGGGCAGTTGACGAGGCGATGGATGCCACGGGCGATGATTCACACTGAGTCCGGATCTTCTCGGCTCGGTGACAGGTGTGTTTGGTAAAATCGTGCCTGATGAGTAATGCGAAGACCTATCAAGTCATCACCTATGGCTGCCAGATGAACGTCCACGATTCCGAGCGGATCGCGGGTTTGCTCGACCAGGCGGGATATGTACCGGCCGAGGAGGGCACGACTGCTGATGTCGTGGTCTTCAACACCTGCGCTGTGCGGGAGAACGCCGACAACAGGTTGTATGGGAACCTCGGCCATCTGGCGCCGGTCAAGTTGGCACATCCCGACATGCAGATCGCTGTCGGGGGGTGCATGGCCCAAAAAGACAAGGACATCGTGTTGAAGAAGGCGCCGTGGGTGGATGTCGTCTTCGGTACGAACAACATCGGGCATCTACCCATATTGCTGGAGAAGGCCCGTGTGGAGAAGATGGCCCAGATCGAGATCGCCGACTCATTGGTGACATTCCCCTCGACCCTGCCCAGTCACAGGGAATCCGCATATTCGGGCTGGGTCACTATTTCGGTGGGCTGCAACAACACATGTACGTTCTGCATCGTACCGTCCGTACGCGGCAAGGAGACCGACCGCAGCCCCGAGGACATCCTCGCTGAGGTGAGGATGCTGGTCGACCAGGGGGTCCAAGAGGTGACCCTGTTGGGACAAAACGTCAACACTTATGGTGTGGAGTTCGGTGACAAGGACGCCTTCGCCAAACTGCTGAGGGCTTGCGGCGAGGTCGAGGGGCTGCGCCGGATCCGTTTCACCTCCCCGCACCCGGCGTACTTCACTGATTCGGTGATAGCGGCCATGGCTGATACTGAGACGGTCATGCCGAGTTTGCACATGCCTTTGCAGTCGGGCTCTGATGAGATCCTGAAGAGGATGCGCCGGGCGTACAGGCGGGACAAGTTCCTGAAGATTCTGGAGTCGGTCAGGGAACGGATCCCGAATGCGGCTGTGACAACGGATATCATCGTCGGGTTTCCCGGTGAGACCGAGGAGGATTTCCAGGCGACTTTGGACGTCGTACGGGAAGCACGCTTCGCAGCCGCCTTCACCTTCTTGTACTCCATCCGCCCGGGCACGCCCGCTGGGGTGATGGCCGACCAGATTCCTCATGAGGTGGTGCAAGAGAGGTACGAACGGCTGGTCGAGGTCATCGACGAGATCGCCTGGGAAGAGAACAAACGCCTGGTCGGCACCGACGTGGAGGTGATGTTCGCCACCGGCGAGGGCCGCAAAGACGGCGCCACTCATCGCCTCTCAGGACGGGCAAGGGACAATCGCCTGGTCCATGTGGCCGTGCCTGAGGGGGTTCATCCCCGTCCGGGTGATATCGCCACGGCACGGATCACGTACGCCGCCCCCCACCATCTGCTCGCCGACAAGGGTTTCTCAAACCTCATCCGTACTCCCGGTGGAGACGCCTGGGAAGCTTCCCTTGCCCCCTCCGTGGTCGAGTTGGGCATCCCCGTTCGCCGAAGCTGACTGGTGTTGCCCAAGAATTGAACGAAAAACTCTGAGAATCGCAGCTAAACTGATTCACAGAAACCTGGAAGGGAACAGGGAGCGATGAGCGAATCGGATTTGACGTCATTGCCTGAGATCGGCGCCGTGACAGCCAGACAATTGGTGACAGTGGGAATCGACACGCCTGCCAAGTTGCGTACCGTCGGTTCAAGGGAAGCTTTCTTGCGCATTCGGGACCAACTGGATCCGGGTGCCTGCCTCGCATTGCTCCATGGGTTGGAAGCCGCCGTCCAGGGAGTACGGGCACGCGAACTCGAACCGCAGGTCAAGGCTGACCTCAACCAGTGGAAAAAAGATGTGGAAAGGAATCAATGATGACACATTTCACAGTCAACCGGTATGGGGACGTCTCCGATTCGAACGTTCTGGCGATCATCCGCGACGCGATCCACAGCTTCTCCGAAGGGATAGACGATTTTATTATTGTCACACCCGATCCTCCCGTCCGGGGAAGCATCTACATGCAAGCAGCCGCCCCGACGAAGAGGCCGAAGAACCACAGGGGCTCGATCCCGGTGGAGATCCGTTTCGAGTTCCCGGACGGTACGGCCAGGCACTGCCAGTACTGGACCAGCGACAAGGATGAGGTGTACCGCATCTTCGCTGACTACATCGAAAAAGAAATATTGCCAGATTTGGCGAAATTCGAAGACATGCCTGATTTGTTGTAGGAGGTTACCATGTCGAACGACACCGTCCAGGCATGCTGTGACGCGATCGGCCCAGCACTGGATTTGTTGTCCGCTCCCGAGGTCGAACGGATGTGACTTGGCGCAAAGCGTGGGGCTGCCCACACCCGAGATGCATCATCCGATGTATCGGTAAATCTCGAATGGCGTTCCCTGGGAATCCTTGAATGAGATGGAATAGCCGTACGATGCTGTACGTTGGGCGTAGGACGCCGATGCCTCCTGACCATTGCCAATATAGAACAATGTATGTTGAGAACTCACGAAGATGTCGCCCGGCAGCAGGTTTGATGTGTTTTGAAGGTTGGTGATGCGCTGGTACTTCTCCGGGTGGGAACGCAAATAGTTCATCTGGTTTCCCGCTCCACAGCACTGATAGTTTTTGTCGAGACCCGTGGAACGCATGACGGTTGCCACGAACGAATCGCAACTGGCGCCGATCCGGGCATACTGGTCAGGGTAGGTGGACAAACCGGCCGAAGCCAAAGCCGATTTGTACTCAGGTCTGGGGTCGTAAAGGCTGTGTGTGCGGTCCGGCCACGCGATCTGCTTGATCTTGGTGACGATCGCGCTCTGGGAAGTAGAAGGGGTGATCCCTGTCGTGGACGTCAGGTTGAACTTGCCTGCTTTCGACTTGTCCTGAGTCGTGGTCAGGGCGGTGCCTGATGTGTCAGATGAGTACGTGACGTAGGTTCCCAGGCCGTTTTGCAGGTAGTACCATCCATCCCCGGACGGCACGAGGATCCATGACTGAGCCAGTGTCCCGTTTTGATCGTATTCCTGGATGGCGGTCCCATTGGTGGTGGAGGCCCCGGCGACATCCATCGCCTTGTCATAGGTGCCACCCACCAAAGTGGTCATGTTGTCGCTTCTGGCGATCGCCTTCCATTTTTGGGCGTTCGTCCCGTTGGGGGTGTACAACCAGATGCGGGTTCCATTCGCCGCAGCGTTGCTGGTGATGTCGATGGTGTTCCCGTTGGGAGTCGAGAATGTGTAGTACGTCCCGTTTTTCAGAACCTGGGTGGGGACCAGTGATATCGCCCATTTTTGGGCGGCTGTTCCGTTGGGGGTGTACATTTGCACCGCAGTGCCAGATGCGGCCACCCCGGATTTCACATCCCAGACCAGACCCGACTGTTTCGATTGAATCGTGTAGGTGGAGTCTGAGTTCTTGTTGATCACCCAGAAGAGAGCGTCGCCTCCCACTGTCTGGTCTTGTGAAACCCGTGTCCCGACTGTGGTGGCTCCCTTGGCGGGTACGATTGCCTGGGAGGCCACGGCTGAGGTGATCTGGTAATAGCCCGACACCCACGTGATGGTGAAAGACTGGGCTATCGTCTGGTTTGCCGCGTAGATTTGCAGGCCCACACCTGAACTTGTCGAGGCGCTAGGCACATCCACCACGAGGTTGCGTGACAATTGCGAAGAAAAGATGTACACCCCGTCGTCGAGGACTCGTGTGGACGGCACTTGAACGGTGGGCGCGGGCGCGCCAGTCGATATGGTGATCATGCGCCACTTTTGTGCGTTCGTGCCGTTGGATGTGTACACCTGTAGTGCCGTGCCGTTGGCCGAGTACCCACCTTTCGCGTCGAGGACGAGACCGGTTTTGAGTGCGGATTCGATCGTCGTGGACCCGTCTGCGTTCTGGATGAAACGCCATTTTTGTGCGTTTGTCCCATTCGAGGGGTACTGCCACACGATAGTCCCGTTACTCGTGGATGCCGATTTCACATCCAACACTAGTCCGGAGTGTTTGTTCTTGATCGAGCACCATCCATCCTGCCCGCAAGTCACCTGGAAGATCTGTGCGTCGGTCCCATTGGTTTGCCACAATTGGAGACCCACTCCTTGTGCGGTGGAGGCTGATGGGACATCGATGACCTGGCTGGCCGCAAGAGAGGATTGGATGGTGTACGTTCCTGAGGCCACAGGACCCACAGTGGTAGAGAGGGTTATCATGCGCCATTTTTGCGCGTTCGTCCCGTTCGATGTGTAGATCTGTATTGCTGTGCCGTTGGTCGAGTATCCGCTTCTCGCGTCGAGGACGAGCCCTGTTTTGAGCGCGGATTCGATCGTCATGGACCCGTCGGTGTTCTGGATGAAACGCCATTTTTGCGAAGGCGCTAGTGTTGACGCGGATTGTATGACGATGGTTGAGTTGGTTGCGGAAGCTCCTTTGACCTCCAGGTAGAGTCCTGAGCCGGTGTTCTTGATCGAGCAAAGTCCGTCATCGGCGCATGTCACAACGAATTTTTGAGCGTTCGTACCATTGGACTGCCACAGTTGCATCCCTGTCCCAGCCTGGGTGGAGGCTGATGGGACGTCAATGACCTGGCTGGCTGCCAGAGAGGATTGAATGGTGTACGTTCCGGAAGCAACGGGCGATACCGACAGTGATAATGGAGTCCAATCAGGCTGGGGATCCACGCCCGCAGTTGATGAAGACCGTTGCAGTGGGTCAGTGGTCGGCTCGGAGGAGTCTGTTGATCCGGCCCCGGTCGTACCATCGCCCGTCTGTTGTTCCGATCCTTTGGCCTCAGTTCCCGCAGCCTCGGTTGTGCCAACCTCGGCCGGTTGTGTGACCGGATCGGCCTGCGCTTGTGGGACAGCTATCATCATCTCGGCCAAGGCGACAACCACGAACAAGAAACTGTTGCGTATGCGCGTCCTTGTCGTGGTTGAACGGCGTCTCCCGGTTTGGCGACTGCTCATCTTTATCCGCCTCCTGTTGTCTTTCCTGTGTGCGCCCATGCTGAGCCTGGATCATCGACTCATGCTAACTGACGGGTTGGTGACACCCCCAGTTTTTCCGGTCAGCGCCCTCTCCAGTCGTGGAGAGTGTTGAGCACAACTAGAGAGTATGGCAGGTATCACGAAATATGGGAGGACGCGGTTTAGTCCAGATAGAATGGCCGACGTGGGTTCCATGAAGAAGATCGTCAATGAGAAGACCGTCGTGTGGTCCGTCTTCGCGGTGTTCGGATGCTCCTCGATCTATCTGATCGTCCTGCTCGCCCTGTCAGCATCGGATCCGCATCCAGGCGGGTACGGGTTCGTCCTTGTCAAGTGTGTCGTGAGTATGGCGGCGATGTTCGTCCCCGCAGCCCTTCGGCGTTGGCTCGTCATCCCCTCAGGGTTGGTCATCGTGTACGCCTGTTTCTTGTTCTGCGGGGTGTTCTTGGCAGAAGTTTGCTTCTTCTATGTCCTGATCCCGGCATGGGACACCATCCTCCATGGACTCAGCGGTATCGGTTTGGCCCTCGTCGCCATCTCGCTGACAGGATTGTTGAACAGATCCGGCTCTCTGAAGCCAGGGTTTGTTGCTTTCTTTGCCTTCTGTTTCTCGACTGCGTCCGGCGCGGTGTGGGAGATTTATGAGTACGTCTTTGACTCGATCGCCAACTTGAATATGCAAGAGTACATGTCAGATGACGGGCAGGCGTTGATCGGGCATGCCGTACTGGTGGACACGATGACCGATCTCATCGCCGACACCGCGGGTGCGATAGTGATGTCCGTGATCGCCTTCATCTTCATGAAACGAGACAAATGCTGGCTGAACCGGATGCAGATCAGTCGTCTCCAAGGCCAAAGTGATTCATGCTAGATCTCACCCAAAGACCCGATGACCCCTGCGACACCGCCGATGAACTCGCCTGCCGACAATAGTCCGTCAATCCCGTCGGCGACACTGGCCAAACCATCCAGAAGGGACATGATGTCCGCGAACGCCTCGGCCACGGTCCCAACTGCCTCCAGTGTCATGGAAGCCCCGGTCAGCCACCCTGGTTTGGGAAGAGGCACACCGGCTGCGGCCAGTTGCTCGAACAGTGCCGTCCATCGTTTCGCGCATCCGAAGACAATGGCGTACGGAAGGTACTCCGAGTAGATGTCGTGGCCTTCCTCCCACCTCAATTGGCCAGCCTCGGCGGTCTCCAAATACTTCTTGAATCCGAAAGCCTGGATGGCGATCATCGATCCGGCGAGCGTACGACTGGGCATTTTCTTGGCGATGAGAACCATCCCCACCCCGAGCACCAGGCATGGCAGAGCCAACCATCCATATCCGGGCAGGCCATGAGAAGAAAGGATGGCTGACAGGATCAGCATCACAACAGACCCCACAACCGCGACAATGGTTCCCACCCAACGCATGAAGGACACGATGCTTTGCGGATCTCCGCGGTACCATTTCTGCGCCTCGAATTCTTGCTGCGCGGCGAGACTGAGGAGCTTGAAATCGGCTGTGAAGAATCCCGATTTGACCAATTCGGCGCGGGAAAGGGTCGTACCTGTGCGGAACATCAGCCGATAGATCTGGAGTTCAAAGGGGTCGAGGACACACGGATCCGCACTCGTGGCACTGAAGAAGACCTCTTTGCTACGTGTGCCGACCGCTATGCGGATATGACCTCTGACAGCCATGGAGATGATGGTTGCCACAAGATCTTCCCCTGCGCTCCTCTCCCGTACTATCGCACCCACCAGACGCGGAGGGACGCTCTTGGGGGGAGTGAACCGTACGGGGGCGTCGGTGATTTCCTGATGCTTGACCACCGTGGGATCCCCGGGCAGGGGCGCCTCGCCGGGAACCACATGGGCGTACTGTTCATCGCGGCCCAGCTTCGTGAGTTCCACCGCCGCCCACACAGCGATCGCAGTCAACGCGACAGCCATGAATAAAGGAATTAAACCAGTTGTGTTCAGGGTGGGAATCAGACTGAGGGCCACCCCCGCCACCACGACGACACCCGTCACGATCACGAACCGTTTCACGATGCCAAGTGTACAGGTTACTTCTTGTCAACCTGCATCATTGGCCATCGTCATCGGTTTGTTCCACAAGGGCCGCCGTGACGAGCAGGCCACGTGCCACCGCGCCCCGAAGAATAGGCGCGACCGTCCAGTCGTCGCCGTTGAGTTCGACCAGGCCCACTTGTTCGAAGAAGCGGAGTTTCCGCGTCACTTGCTGGTTCAGCATGAGCTCCAACGTGTCCTCTTCCTGGTCGGGAGCATCCTGATCGGGGGCCAGGGCGTGCATCAGGCGCCTGAACGTGAGCGCGGCGACTTGTTCGTTGTACCAGCCCCATCGTCGCAGGTCTTCGAGGATCACCTCGGCGACGAAGACCGCGATGACTTTCTCCGCCAATTCCAGCGGCGGCAGTTCCTCAGCCAGCCATTGAGCGGCCATCGGGCCGGGGCGTACCACCGTCGACGCGGTCTGGATCACCTCAGAAGTACGAAGTGCGGTCCACCATGAAGCCAGCAGGGGTACGTCGAGCATGGACAGAGCGTACCCAGGGGCCGAAGGGTCCTCTGGAACATGTGGATCGTACGGTGGGATCCTGGCGACTCCGAGCGCCTTCACTCCCAGCATCCCAGCCACCTCTTCGATGTCTGCCCGGCGTACGCCTCCGGTGTCGGTGGTCTTGTGGCTCTTGCCGATCCAGGCCAGTAGGGCAGGGACCATGGCCACAACCCGCGTTGCGGCGTACGCTGCCCGGAGTTCTTGGGGGTCGATCTGGTCCGCGGTTTCGATCACCTCATCAAGCACGCTCGTACTCGGATTGATCTCATCCATGGCGAGCTTGACCTCTTCATGGGCCTCGATCCATCCGGACGGGTCCTCAGATGTCTGTATCCGGAAATGAGCATAGTCGTCGAGCGTGGCGAGGGCGGCTGCTGTGAAACTGGGGTCCTGGTCATTGAGCAGGCATATGTCGTCAACCAATCTTTCCAGACCCGGCGGGGTGTGAGGATCGATGTTTCCGCCCCGGGCACTGCGGATGAGGGCCGCGAACATGTCAGTCTCTTGTTGCACACTCGGTGCCGCGATCGTTTCCTGGCTGCGCATCCAGATGCTGAAATTGCGTACGACGGAGTAGTCGGCGGGTGACTGGGCACGCCTGGCCGGGTTGCCGGAAACATGCTTTTTTCTGGAGGATTTCTTGGGCGCGGAAGCCCGGCGGGGAACAGGTGTTCCAGCCATGGCCGGGGAATCCTCGGCCAGGAGTTCGTCGAAGGCTTGTCCGGCATCGATTCCGCGGGCTGAGGCCACTGCGTCGACCGATGCGGCCACGGCCAGCGCGGTGCCGTCGAGAACCGCCAATCCCGCGTACTTGACGATCAAGGTGTCCAGGGAATCGAACCCCCGCCCTTCGCGTGCGAAGGCGATGATCGCCCTGGCTGCCGCACGGCCTCGGTACTGCCAGGGGGCCAATCGTGGGTGGGTGAGGATGTCGTGCAAAGCGGGGTTGGTGTACCACGTGTCCAGCAGTCCCAGCCCCGCGCCAATCACATGGGAGACGGCGGGAAGGGTGTCGGTGGGTTCCGGTTGGACGGCGGTGACAATGGCCAGTGCGAGGTCATCGTTGCCTGCGATGATCGCCTCGCTGAACGTTCGCAAAACCGCAAGTGATTGGGTGCGGCGCTCACCGACGGGGGTGAAGAGCTCCAGGTTGTACTGTTCGGTAGCCCGTGCCAGCGCTTCGTTGATGGTGTCCAGATCGATGTCGCCGAGGTTGTCCACGTCGATCCCTTCGGCAGCCAACAATGGCGCGAGGTCGTTCATCATCTCCTTGGCCATTCCGGGCTTGTGGACGACACCGGCAGCCGCCATCGCGGCTTGGACCTCCGCGTCGTCAAACGGGTTGGGCACATCTGGTTTGTCAGGCACTGCCACAGTCTACTGCCAGAAGATGCGATAGCGATCACTTGTGACGGCTGGTGACGAGACGACGATCAGCACAAGTGATCCGTTCCTCGATCCAATCGTCTGTGGGGCGGCCGGGGCTCGAACCCGGGACCCAGGGATTATGAGTCCCTTGCTCTGACCAGCTGAGCTACCGCCCCATCGTCCGCACCGAGTGTATCAAATGATTGAGGAATCGGCTCACAGACGCGATGGGGGTGTGGGGGAACCCACCCCGCCTGATGGTTCACCGCCTCCGGATGAGGTACCGGAAGGTGAAGGGCTCGCCGAAGCCGACTCCGTACCAGATGGCGTCGGACTGGCGGATCCCGACGAAGAACTCTCAGATGGGGAGGGACTCGGAGAAGCGGAAGAGGACGCCGTCGAGGAAGAGGATTCAGACGAGGACGAGGAGGCCGTCGCGGAGCCTGATTGGGGGGAGGTTTCGGTGGAAGGGATCGGCGGCGGCGGGGGAGTCTGCGGCGCACGGGAGAAGATCAGGATGGCGATCAGGATGGCGATCGCGGCGATCAGGAGCATGAGCAGCCATGATGCGAGGATGCTCAACCGTCCCCCGCGGTCCCGGCGTCCGGGCCAGGGCAGGGGCCACACCCTGGTCAGTCCGGGTGCGACGCGATCCGACCAGTGAAGACGGTAGTCGGGTCCGGAAGGGGTGCCCTGTTCGGGCAGCCAGCTCAAATCCACCTCGGACAACACCCGTGACGCTTCGCGCACCGCCTGGGGGGTACCGTCGAATCCCAGGGACACCCATGGTGATTGGGTGATTGAGTCGATTCCCTGGGGGTCGTCGGCTTCGGAGCGGAATTTGGAACCGAGGCGCCCCGTGTCCTGTTCGAGTCCGCCCCGCGCGATGACAGTGTCGATGTCCATCCGGTCGACCTGCCCTGCGAAACGGTCCCGGGCGGCGGGATCCTCGGAAGCTCCCTGGCTCAGCAGGATCACCATCACAGGCGCCGTGCCGCCCGTCTCGTACGCCAGATAGGCGACTCCGGAAGGGGTGGCGACCAGGCGGGCGGAAGGCCAGAAATCACCGATCTTGGCAGGATCGATCGCTTCGAGGGGATAGGTGGCCACCCCGTACGTGTCATCGGTACCCATGCTCATCATCGATTCGGCAGAGCCTTCCTTTCAAAATATCCACCTTCTAGTTTGCCCTATTGAGCCGACTTCTGTGACCATTCTCAGACAAATGAAGGCAGAATAGATGGTGACAGGGTATCGTTAATAGAACGTGAGCCTACATGCAGGAGGATATGTGACGACAACACCAGTTCAGCCAGCCAAGCAATCTGCCCAAGCGGCGTCCAAGCTTCTCGCCGACGCCATCGCGCAAGTGCAGAGGGTCATCGTGGGCCAAGAACACATGGTCGAACAACTCATGGTGGCTTTGTTGGCAAAAGGGCATTGTCTGCTTGAAGGCGTGCCGGGCACCGCGAAAACTCTGGCCGTACGCTCCTTCGCCACTGTGGTGGGAGGGGAGTTCGCCCGCATCCAGTTCACGCCAGACCTTGTTCCTTCTGATATCGTTGGTACGAGGATCTACTCGGCCAAGACGGAAACCTTCGAGGTCCAGCTGGGGCCGGTGTTCGTGAACTTCGTCCTCGCCGACGAGATCAACCGAGCCCCCGCCAAAGTACAATCCGCCATGCTGGAAATCATGGCTGAGAAGCAGGTTTCCATCGGCGGACACACGTACCCCGCAAAGAAACCTTTCATCGTCATCGCGACCCAGAACCCCATCGAGTCCGAGGGCGTCTATCCCCTTCCCGAAGCTCAGCGCGACCGTTTCCTGTTGAAGGTGGACGTGGACTATCCACGTGGCAACGAGGAGTTCGAAATCCTGCGCCGGATGTCGGTCGAAGCCCCCGAACCCAATCCCGTCCTCAACCCCCAACTGGTCCTCCAACTCCAGGACAGGGCGTCGCAGGTTTTCGTCCACAACCTGGTGGCTGAGTACATCGTACGGCTCGTGCTGGCCACAAGGAATCCCGCTGATTTCGGGATGCCGGATCTCGCCAACGTCATTTCCATCGGGTGCTCGTCTCGTGCGACTCTCGGGTTGGTGTCCGCCTCTCGCGCGCTGGCCCTGATCCATGGGCGTGACTACGTTCTGCCCACCGATGTGCAAACCGTCGCACGCGACGTCATGGCGCACCGTCTCGTCCTGACCTTCGACGCGGTGGCCGACAACGTCGTGCCCTCGCAGGTGATCGAACGCATCGTCGCCATGGTGCCTCCGCCCACCCCGGTGTGGAACCAGCAGCAAGGCGCCCCCCGGCAGAGGTCCTGATGACCGAGGTCTCCTTCGCCCCGCCAGCGCCGGTCCAGTCGGCGGTGTCGACGCTGGTCAGCCAACCGACCACCGCGAGCCTCCCCCTGAGCAAGCTAGCCCCCGAAGCGGCGCTCAAAAGACTGGAGCTCACGATCGTACGCCGGTTGGAAGGCTTCCTTCAGGGCGACCATCTGGGCTTGTTGCCAGGGCCTGGAACAGACACGTCTGACGCCAGGGAGTACGTCCCGGGCCAAGACGACGTGCGACGTATGGATTGGGCGGTGACAGCGCGTACGACCGTGCCCCACGTGCGCGACACGATTGCCGACCGCGAACTGGAAGTGTGGGCGCTGCTCGACGTGACCCCTTCCATGAACTGGGGCACGGGCGGGGTCACCAAGCGCGACCTTGGGATCGCCGCCATCGCCACCATCGGATTCCTGTCCCAGAAAGTCGGCGACCGGTTCGGGGGGCTGATCATGGACCCCCACCAAATCACGCGCATCCCCGCCCGGTCCGGGCGGATGGCCTTGTACGGCCTGTTGCGCCGGATGCTCACCTTTCCGATCGTGCCTGACAACACCGACGGCCCCATGGACCTGGCGGCGGGGATCGAGCAGATGGCGCGCACCCAGCGTCGAAGGGGGATGCGTGTCGTGGTGTCTGACTTTTTGACAACGGGAGACACCGAGCTGGACCCGAATGTTGAGACCAGTTGGGAAAGGCCTTTGCGCAAGGTCTCGGTTCGCAACCAGGTGATCTGTGTGGAGGTCGTGGACCGCCGTGAAATGGAGTTCCCTGATTTGGGGGAGATCCTGATCCATGACCCTGAGACCCATTTCGACCGGTACGTCGACACTTCCGACGCGGCGGCCAGGGCCAGGCTCGACGCGGCGACGAGAGCCCAGCGTGAGCGCATACGGGTGGCCATCCGTCGTTCGGGGGCGGCGCACATCCAGTTGCGCACCGACAAGGATTGGGTCCAAGACATTGCGCGTTTCGTATTGGCCTACCGCCGGATCGCCGGCCAGTTGCACACCCCTCCGCAGGGGGTGAGCAAATGATTCTCGCGATTCCCTTCTACGGTTTCGAGGCGCCTGAGCGGCTGTGGTGGCTGTTGATCTTGCCATTGCTGATCGTGGCGTACATCTTCATCGTGCGTCAGCGTTCCCACCACGGGATGCGCTACACCAACACCACCGTGCTGGGAGAGGTGCTGCCCAAAGAGTCGCAATGGCTGCGCCATGTGATCGTGGCATTGTCTGTTCTTTCTCTGCTGGCGCTGGGATTGGCGTGGGCACGCCCGTTGGGCGTCGACAAGGTGCCCCAGGAACGGGCGACCGTGGTGATCGTCCTCGACATTTCCCAGTCCATGACCGCTGAAGATGTGCCTCCCACAAGGCTGGAGGCTGCGAAGACCGCAGCTGTGGGATTCGTCCAGGCGCTTCCCGACGGTTACAACGTCGCTCTTGTCAGTTTGTCCGGCTCGCCGAAGGAACGATTGTCCCCGGTGACCGACCACTCAGCTGTGATCAGGGCGATCCAGGCGCTCAGTCCCGAGGACTCGTCCGCGGTCGGGGACGCCCTGGGTGTGGCGCTGGCAGCGATCAGCCAGGTGGCGCCAGATGAGAACGACACCCCGCCTCCGGCGATGATCGTCTTGCTGTCCGATGGCGGGAACACCAACGGGCAATCACCCCTCCAGGTCGCACAGGAATCCGCCGAGGCACAGGTGCCCATCTACACTATTGCTTTCGGCACTGACAATGGGTATGTCGATCTGGACGGCGAGCGCAACCCCGTACCCCCTGATCATGAGCTCATGGACCAGATCGCCCAGATCACCGGCGGGCAGGCGTACTCAGCGGACAATTCCAGCGAACTGACCAAGGCGTACTCCAAAATCCATTCGGAGGTGGGGTACGTGACCAAGAAGAAAGAAATCACGGCGACCGCAGCTGGGCTGGGACTGATCTTCGCGTTCGTCGCGGCTGCGGGTGCGGTGTTGTTGGGAGTGAAATTCAGATGATCCTGATCGAAGTGGGATTCATGCGCCCCGAAAGGTTGTGGGCGCTGATCGCCGTACCTGTATTGCTGATTGTTTACCTGGTCTGGAACTTCGCCAAGCGGTCCAAGGTCCGCGCCGACCGCAGCAGTCTGGAGGTCCTGTTTCCGAAAAGGAAGGCGTGGAAACGTCACGTCGCGGTCGTCGCCGCGATCGCCAGCCTCGCCTCCCTGACACTGGCCTGGGCCACGCCCAACGGGTACGTGGACGTGCCGAAGGACCGCGCCACCGTCTTCCTGGTCGTGGACGTGTCCTTGTCCATGCAGGCGACCGATGTGGCGCCCTCCCGGCTGGAGGCCGCCGAGGAAGCCGCCAAGGGGTTCATCAACGAACTTCCTTCCGGGTTCAATGTCTCGCTCATCTCCTTCGCGGCGACAGCGTCATTGCTCGTACCTCCCACCACTGACAGGGACATGGTCGCGTCAGCCATCGACAACTTGAAATTGCTCCAGTCGACCGCGATCGGCGAGGGGATTTACTGCGCCCTGGATTCACTGGTTCTCATCCCTCCCGACCCCGACCACCCCAACGATCCGGCGCCCGCGGTGATCGTTCTGATCTCGGACGGGGAGTCCAACCAGGGCAGGGATTCGGGCGACGCCGCCCAGGACGCCAAGACAATGGAGATTCCGATCTTCACGATCGCGTACGGCACGGCCAACGGGTACATCATGGACCACGGGCAGCAGAACCCCGTACCCGTCAATAAAGAAGAGTTGCGCAACATCGCCAACATATCGGGCGGAAAGGCCTACTCGGCGGACTCGTTGAGCCAGCTCAAAGAGGTCTACTCGGGGATCTCGCGCTCAGTGGGGTACGAGAAGCAGGAGACCGAGATCACAGAGCGATTCGTGGGGTACGCTGCCATTTTCGGTGTGATCGCGCTGCTGGGAGTGATGTCCCTGGCTGCGAGGTGGCCGTGACGTCGATCGCGGAGAACCTGGGCCGCGTACGGCAGGAAATCGTTGATGCGTGTCATGCCTGCGACCGCGACGAGTCAGAGGTACGGTTGTTGCCCGTTTCCAAAACCCATCCCGCGTCTTTGATCCGGGAGGCGGTGGGTGCCGGATGTACACAATTCGGGGAGAACCGTGTCCAGGAAATGGTTGGCAAAGCAGGTGAATTACGCGGGGCCTCCTGGGTGCTGATCGGCCATCTGCAGCGCAACAAAGCTGGTTTGGCGTGTACGGTGATGAGCGAGTTGCAGTCACTTGACTCGACGAGACTGGCCGAGGTCCTGGAGCGTTGGTACGAGGAGCATCGTCCCGATGAGAGATTGAAAGTCCTTGTCGAAGTGAACACTTCTGGGGAATCCACCAAGTCGGGAGTTCATCTGGACGATGTCCTCACCTTCACCCGATCTTTGAAGGGGTACTCCCATCTCGATGTGCGAGGCCTGATGACTGTGGCCCACCCCGATCCCGATCTGGCGGTCGCGGGTTTCACCCAGATGTCCGATCTCCAACGCCACCTCCAAGACCGCGACGGCGGAGGTTGGCAGGAGCTGTCCATGGGTATGAGCGCAGATTTTCCCTCCGCCATCTCCCACGGTTCCACCTGTGTACGTATCGGCACCGCGATCTTCGGCCAACGAATCACTATACGCTGATATCCAGATAGACTCTCGGGAATCCAGGGAATCCACGGGGACGGTTCTTCTGTCTCAGCTTGTCAGAATAGGAAAATCGGAGAATCTGACAATCTATTTTGTCTGGTTTCGACACATCTTCATCAGAGTAACGCAAGGACAAAGACATATTAATAGAATTTGGATTTTTCGGTCCCCATGGTTTTGCATGATTTTGGGGGACTAGGACCAGACCTCGGTGAGGAAAGTGAGGATACGGGTGTACGCATCCTCGAGAGTGGAGGCTTGTCGGAAACCGTGTCCTTCGCCGTCGTAGAGGACCAATTCAGCTTCGAGACCCTTGGCGCGTACAGCGTCGTACATTGATTGGGCCTGATTGAGGGGTACGACCTTGTCCTCGGTCCCCTGGAGGAGGAGGAGGGGACAGGAGAGCCGGTCCACGTGATAGATGGGGGAGCGTCGGTGATAGATCTCCACCTCTTCAGGATAGTGGGCGACCAGCGCATCGGTGTAGTGGGATTCGAACTTGTCGGTGTCGCGGGCAAGACCTTCCAGGTCGGCCACCCCGTACATGGAGATGCCGGCGGAGAAGACATTCGTGGTGGTCAGGGCTCCCAAAGTTGTGAACCCGCCCGCCGAGCCGCCCATGATGGCCATCCGTGCGGGATCGGCCAATCCGAGCCGGGCCAGATGTTGGGCGCCGTCGACACAATCGCGGACGTCGAGGATGCCCCAATTGCCGTTCAGCCGTTCACGGTAGGCGCGTCCCATCGTGGACGAGCCCGAGTAGTTGACATCGAGCACAGCGATCCCGCGACTGGTGAAGTACTGAGTGACAAGGGAGAACACGGCTGGGGAGAAGGAGGTCGGGCCTCCATGGGACAAGACCAGCAGGGGAGGACGATCAACACCGGGATTGGGGGGATAGTGCCATCCCGTGACCTCGTCGTTGTTGGAGGCGTGCCACCGGACGAGCTCGGGAACTGAGATGGCGCCGGCGGGAATGTGAAGCGTCGACTCCTGGACCAGCTGAACAAGTTCCCCACTGTTCCAGTCGAGGATCGCCAGACTGGCGGGGGTGGTGGGGGTGCCGACTGAGATCACAGACTTGCCCGACACCGCTGGTGCGAGAGACGCCGACCCGTACACGCCGAGTTCGGTGAGGTGGGAATCCGGTTCGAGGATCCCCACATGGCAAAATCCGTCTTGCCACCACGAGCAGCCGACACGTGTGCCAACCTCGCCGGGCAACAGGGCGTACGGAGGCGGGCAAAGGACCCATTGCGTGATGCAGAAGTCGTACGGATGGTCGTGGAGACGGGTGACTTCGCCGTCCGCCCATCGGTGGAAGTTCCAGTACCCGGACTCGTCGGACAGGAAATAGAGCGAGCCGTCAGGAGCCCACTGGGGATGGACCGACGAGACCCCTGGGGTGTGAGCCACCGTGTGGCGGGTCCCATCGGGGGCCAAAGCAATGATCCTCGTGGATCCCCAGGGCATGGAGGGGTGGTCGTACTCCATCCAGGCGATCCAGCCGGTGTCGGAAACCGTGGGTGAGAAGTAGAAATCCGCGCCCTGGGCCACGGTGTGCCCACTGCCGGGGTTCGCCTCTTTCAGGTCGAGGATGACGATGGAGTCCTGCGGTTCGGGCAGTTCAGGGGAATGGTCCTCCCGTACGGCGACAACATGGCGATTGTCGAGGAATTGGAAATTTCCGTACATCCACGGGCCCACTTCAGAAACCTCGCGAAACTCACCGGTTGGTTCGCGAACGACCACCACGCCGGCACATCTGTCATAGAAACATGCGAGCGGACCATCGTGTTGGCACAGCATGGCCACCGCTGTGCCGCCATACTCGTGGACGGAGGTGCGCAGATCGTACCCAGGGGTCAAATCGACAAGATGTCCTTGAGGATCCCTGGTGACCAGGGTGGTGCGACCGCCGTCCGCCGGGTCGGACTGGACCCAGTACGAATCGTCGCCGCAGATGAAACCGTCGCCCAGGCGCAGTCGTTTCCCGGCGAGATCGGCGGCGCTGACAGGGGACGGCGAAGAAGACATAAAGCTCATGCCTCCACTGTATCCCTGAAATCGGGTACGGCGGGCTGGACACTGACATACACGGTTGTTTCCCGATGTCGAGGGTCGGCTCATGCCCGGTTTTGGCGGATTGAAACGTACATGGGCGCACCCTCGACCACACAGACAAACCTCAGTTCCTGATTCCCCACTCGTCAGGATGACATGAGTGTGGTGGCACGGGGTGGGACGGATAGTCTTGGGGGTATGCATGTGTGGAATTCTCCTGTCGTCCCTGTTCGTGGTGACACAGATCCTGACGACATCAGGATGACAAGTGACAAGATGACGGGTGAGGACAGGTTGACAACGGATGTGCTGCGACTCTTCGACACGAAGGCACAGGATGTGGTTCCGGTGGGACCCACCGCCGGGGAGGAGCGGGAAGCGACACTGTACGTGTGCGGAATCACACCGTACGACGCCACTCATATGGGGCACGCCTTCACGTACCTCACTTTCGATCTGGTGAACCGGGTGTGGCGGGACATGGGGATCAGTGTGAAGTACGCCCAAAACATCACCGACGTGGACGATCCGCTCCTGGAAAGGGCGGCACTAACCGGGCAGGACTGGGAGGAACTCGCGGCGGGGGAAATCGCCCTGTTCGGTTCCGACATGGAGGCGTTGAGGATCATCCCACCGGATTTCTACTTGTCAGTGAGCGAATCGATGCCCACGATCCTCGACTATCTCGATGACTTGCGGGACAAAGACCAGATCTATCAGATCGATGACGAGTACGCGGACTGGTACTTCTCCTTCGAATCAATCCCCGGTTTCGGGGAGGAATCCCACCTCAGCACCACTGACATGATCCCGGTCTTCGCCGACCATGGTGGAGACCCCGACCGGCCCGGCAAGCACCATCCGCTCGACGCCCTCGTGTGGAGGCAGGCCCGCCCAGGAGAACCTGCATGGGAATCAGACCTGGGCAGGGGCCGCCCGGGCTGGCACATCGAATGCGCGGCCATTGCCTGTTCAACATTGGGCACCGACATCGACATTCAGGGCGGGGGAGCCGATCTGGTCTTCCCCCATCATGAGATGTGCGCCATCCAGGCCGAGGCGGTCACGGGTCGTCCGTTCGCGAAGGCGTACGTCCACTCGGCCATGGTGGGCCTCGACGGGGACAAGATGAGCAAATCCAAGGGCAATCTGGTCAAAGTCTCCCAGTTGGTGAGATCGGGTGCGGACCCCATGGCCGTACGCCTGGCTCTTCTCACCCACCACTACCGTGCCGATTGGGAATGGACGCCCCAAACCCTGGCCGACGCACAACAGCGTCTCGACCTGTGGAAACGCGCCGCCAACGGCTCAACCAGCGTGGATTTCTCACCGGCGGCCCGCAAGGTTCGTACCCACATGCGCAATAATCTTCATGCTGACAAGGCATTATCCATTATCGACCGATGGGCGTACGAATCCCTGGACGCGACGGGCGACCACGTGGGCGCCAGGGACCAAATGGCCCGTACGGCAGACCTCATGCTCGGGGTTGCGGTAGCCTGAGGGTGTGAATGTGACGATCACGTACAACGATCAGGGGCTTGTGCCTGCCATCGCGCAGGACAGATTGTCGGGCAAGGTTCTGATGTTGGCCTGGATGGACTCTGAAGCGCTGCGCCGTACCCTCATCACCCGTCGGGCGACCTATTGGTCCAGGTCACGACAGGAATACTGGGTCAAGGGGGAAACGTCGGGCCACACCCAACATGTCGTGGAGGCACGTGCCGACTGCGACGGCGACACGATCCTTCTGATCGTCGATCAAATAGGTCCGGCTTGTCACACGGGGGCTGAGACCTGCTTCGACGCCCACGAACCCCTGCTCGAATCTGATGAGGATGTCCATGCCCCTGTACCTGCCTAGTCCCGCCCACGGTGTCTTCTATATCGGCCCGGTCCCGATCCGGGGGTACGCCATGTCCATCCTCGTGGGGATCATCCTCGCTGTTCTCATCGGGCGGCGGCGATGGCAGAAATGGGGGGAGAACGTCAGCCAATTCGAAAACCTGGCCATGGTCGCAACCATTGTCGGCATCATCGGTGCGCGGATTTACTGGGTCATCATCGAATGGCCGCGCTACTTCGGGCCGAATGGGACCTGGTACGAGATCTTCTACGTTTGGCAGGGCGGTCTGGGCATTTGGGGCGCGATCACCTTCGGCTTTCTCACCGGCTGGCTCATGTGCCGGCACTACAAGATTAATTTCCTACGGTTCGCGGACTGCGTGGCTCCGGCGTTCCTTCTCGCCCAGGGGATCGGGCGTCTCGGAAACTGGTGGAACCAAGAATTGTACGGGCTGCCCACGACACTGCCCTGGGCGCTCGAGATCGACCCGGCGCATCGGGTGGCGGGATATGAGCAGTACGCCACTTTTCACCCCACTTTCCTGTACGAGATGCTGTGGAATTTCGCCGGAGTGGGAGTGCTGCTGTGGGCGGAGAAGAAGTTCAAACTGGGGCATGGCAAGCTTTTCGCCTTGTACATCGCCATTTATGCGTGCGGGCGTTTCCTGATCGAATTCCTGCGCATCGACCCCGTCGACGTCATCGGCGGGCTGCGGGTCAACAGTTGGGTGACACTGGCCGGTTTGCTCTTCGGGCTCGGATTGTTCTGGTGGCTGGTGAGGCACAGGCCGGGACCCAATCAGATCCGTACCGCCGACGACGCAGATGTTGTCGAGGAATCCAAGGGATCTGAGGACGCGAATCCCGACACGGAAGACAAGCCTGGTAGAGTGTGGGCCAACAACCGCAACGAGGCTGATTCCGAGAAGGAACCCCAGCCCTGACGGAATCATCCTCTCAACGAGAGGCTGAAGTATGATCCAGGCCGGTTTCCACCCTGAGGGACTGTACACCCCCGCCTTCGAGCACGACTCATGCGGAGTGGGATTCGTCGCCCGCCTGGATGGACGCCCCACACATGAGATCATCGAACAAGGGTTAACGGTCCTCGCCAACCTCGACCACCGTGGCGCCACGGGTGCTGATCCGGGCGCGGGGGACGGCGCCGGGATTCTCACCCAGATCCCCGACCGGTTCTTCCGTGACAGGTTCCCCGACCTGCCGCAAAGTGGTCATTATGCGGTGGGGTTGGCTTTCCTGCCCACCGATCCGCGCGACCGGGACGCGGCCAAGGCCAGCATCGTACACATCGCCTCACAGGAAGGCTTGAAGGTCCTCGGGTGGCGCGAGGTCCCCGTACGCCCGGATGGGCTGAGCCCGGTCACATCAGCCGAGATGCCTTTTTTCGAGCAGATCCTGGTCACCGCGTACGAAGACTGCTCCGGAATCGCCCTGGACCGGATGGTCTATCCGTTGCGGCGCCGCGCCGAACATGAGACAGATGTGTACTTCTCCAGTTTCTCGTCGCGTACCCTGGTGTACAAGGGGATGCTCACCACGACCCAGTTGAGCGCGTTTTTCCCAGACCTGGGGGACCAGGCGTACGAATCCGCCCTGGCACTGGTCCATTCCCGCTTCTCAACCAACACATTCCCATCATGGAACCTCGCCCATCCGTACCGGCTGATCGCCCACAACGGCGAGATCAACACGATCGCGGGCAACCGCAATTGGATGCGGGCCAGAGAAACCCTGCTTCAATCAGATCTGATTGCGGGGGACCTCACACGCCTGTTCCCCATTTGTACCCCTGGCGGGTCGGATTCGATGAGCTTCGACGAGGTTCTGGAGCTGCTCCACCTGGGCGGACGCAGCCTTCCCCATGCGATTCTGATGATGATCCCGGAAGCCTGGCAGACCAATGACACCATGGATGAGGACATCCGGGCCTTCTACGAATTCCATTCGCTTCTGATGGAGCCCTGGGACGGCCCGGCCTCGGTGACCTTCACCGACGGCACCCAGATCGGCGCGACCCTGGACCGCAACGGGCTGCGTCCCGCACGGTACTGGATCACCACAGACGGACTGGTGGTGTACGCCTCGGAGGCCGGGGTCCTCGACATCGAACCGAGCCGGATCCTCACCAAGGGCAGGCTCAGCCCGGGACGGATTTTCCTCGTCGACCTGGACAAACACCAGGTTCTCGACGATCACGACATCAAGGCGGCGTTGGCCGGGCAACATCCGTACGCCCAGTGGCTGAAGGACAACTGTATCGACCTGGACGACCTGCCCGAACGCCAGCACATCGTCCACTCCCATGCCTCGGTCACCCGGCGTCAACAGCTCTTCGGGTACACAACTGAAGAGTTGAGGATGATTGTCGCTCCCATGGCGAACACGGCGGCTGAGCCCATCGGGTCCATGGGGGACGACACCCCGCTGGCGGTGCTCAGCGGGCGTCCCCGGTTGCTGTTCGACTATTTCCGCGAACTGTTCGCCCAGGTCACCAATCCTCCCCTGGATGCCATCCGGGAGGAACTGGTGACAAGTTTGTCACTCGGGATCGGGCCGGAATCCAACCTGCTGGCTCCCACGGGGATGTCGGCGCGCCAGATCCAGATCCCATTCCCCATACTGGACTCCGACCAGTTGGCCAAAATCGTCCGCATCGACAGGGAAGGCCCCCAGTTCGGGTATTACACCAAAGTTGTGAGGGGTCTGTATCCGGTCGAGCAGGGAGCCCAGGGGTTGCGTGACACCTTGGAGAGGCTGTTCGCCGACGTGGACCAGGCCATCGAAGCCGGGTCCCAGATCCTGGTCTTGTCCGACCGCCATGCCACCACCGAGTTGGCGCCCATCCCTTCCCTGCTGCTCACCTCGGCGATCCACAATCATTTGATTCGGAGGAAGACCCGTACCCGGGTGGGGCTCGTCGTCGAGGCGGGGGACGTGCGCGAGGTCCACCATGTGGCTGCCCTCATTTCGTACGGCGCCGCGGCCGTCAACCCGTACCTCGTCTTCGAATCGGCTGAGAACCTGGCGCGCAAAGAGTTCTATGTGACCGTCCCGCCAGCCGAGGCAATCGCCAACACCCGTCAAGCCCTGGGCAAAGGGGTGTTGAAAGTGATGTCCAAGATGGGCGTCTCCACGATCTCCTCGTACACCGGCGCCCAGGTGTTCGAGGCGATCGGACTTGCCAAGGACTTCGTCGACGAGTACTTCGAGGGCACCGTCTCCAGGATCGGCGGGATCGGCCTCACACAGATCGCCCACGAGGTGAAACAACGCCATGACCAGGCGTACCCTCCCCGAGGCGTGGCCCCCGGCCACCGTCGTCTGCAAACCGGCGGGCAGTACAAATGGAGACGCGAGGGACAGGAGCATCTGTTCGACCCTGAGACCGTCTTCCGTCTCCAGCAGGCCACACGCTCCGGGCGGTACGACATTTTCAAGCACTACACCGACCGCGTCAACGACCACACATCTCGGGCAATGGCTCTTCGCAGCCTTCTTGAATTCGCACCCACGCGCGAACCGATCCCCATCGATGACGTCGAACCGGTTTGCGAGATCGTGACGAGGTTCGCAACCGGGGCGATGAGCTACGGGTCGATCTCACAAGAAGCCCACACGACTCTTGCCATCGCCATGAACCGGTTGGGGGCCCGTTCCAACACCGGGGAGGGTGGGGAGGACCCCGACCGGCTGCACGATCCCGAGCGGTGCTCCGCCATCAAACAGGTCGCGTCGGGCAGGTTCGGGGTGACATCCGACTATCTGACGTACGCCACCGATCTCCAGATCAAAATGGCCCAGGGGGCCAAACCTGGGGAGGGCGGACAACTGCCCGGCCACAAGGTCTATCCCTGGGTGGCGGCGACCCGCCACTCGACTCCCGGGGTGGGGCTGATCTCACCCCCTCCGCATCACGACATTTACTCCATCGAAGACCTCAAACAATTGATCTTCGACTTGAAATGCGCCAACCGGGACGCCCGGATCCATGTCAAACTTGTCGCCGAGGCAGGGGTGGGCACGGTCGCCGCGGGGGTCGCCAAGGCCAACGCCGACGTGGTCCTGATCTCGGGGTACGACGGAGGCACGGGCGCGGCGCCGCTCACCTCCATCAAGCACGCCGGGGGTCCCTGGGAACTGGGCCTCGCCGAGACTCAGCAAACATTGTTGCTGAATGGCTTGCGTGACCGGATCACGGTCCAGGCCGACGGGGGTCTGAAGACCGGGCGCGACGTTGTCATCGCGGCATTGCTGGGAGCTGAGGAGTTCGGTTTCGCCACCGCTCCGCTGGTGGTCTCGGGGTGTGTGATGATGCGGGCTTGCCACCTCGACACCTGCCCGGTGGGGGTCGCGACCCAAAACCCTGAACTGCGCAAGAACTTTTCCGGGCGCCCCGAGTTCATCGTCGCCTTCTTCGAGTTCATCGCCGAAGAGGTACGGGAGATCCTGGCGGGCCTCGGCTATCGCAACCTCGAAGAGGCTGTGGGACATGTGGAGGACCTGGATGTACGGGCGGCGGTCGACGCCTGGAAGCTGGAAGGCATCGATGTGGGTCCCATCCTTCATCGGGTGGACACCGATTCCGCTCTCCACAAGGTACGAGACCAGGCATGGGATTTGTCGGGACAGCTCGACACCCAACTCATGGAGGTTGTACGCCCCGCCTGGGAGCGTGGGGAAAGGGTCTTTCATGAGATGGCGATCAGGAACGTCGACCGCAGTGTGGGCGCCATGATCGGTCACGAGATCACCCTCGCCACATCCGGAGAGGGACTGCCTGAGGGAAGTGTCGATCTCAGATTCACCGGTTCGGCCGGGCAGAGTTTCGCAGCTTTCATCCCGCGTGGGATGAGGCTCACACTGGTCGGTGACGCCAACGACTATCTCGCGAAAGGATTGTGTGGCGGGAGTGTGGCCGTACGCCCCCACCCGGATGCATTGTTCCATGCCGAGGAGGAGATCATCGCCGGCAATGTCGTCGCGTACGGGGCCACCTCGGGTGAGTTGTACATCCGCGGCCGCGTGGGGGAGAGGTTCTGCGTGCGCAACTCCGGGGCGTCCGTGGTGGTGGAAGGCACAGGAGACCACGCCCTGGAATACATGACCGGAGGCCAGGCGCTGATCCTCGGACCCACCGGACGCAACCTCGCGGCTGGGATGTCGGGAGGGGTGGCCTGGGTTCTGGACCTGGACCGGAACCGGCTCAACACCGACATGGCCGACCCCGTCGAGATGACCGGCCATGCGCTGAATCGCGTACGGGTATTGCTGCAGGCCCATGCCGACCGCACCGATTCCCCCGTGGCGTCTTCGTTGCTGGAACTCAGCGACGAGGAGTTGAAACCCAGGTTCACAATGTTGGTGCCGCGTGACTATGCGCGGGTCATGGCAGCCCGGGACATGGCCGAGGCGCAAGGAAAGAGGGAAGAAGAAGTGACAGATGCGATGATGGAGGCTTCCCATGGCTGATCCGAAAGGGTTCCTGACCCACCCCCGCCGTACCCCCGAACGACGCGACGTGGCCCAGCGCCTCCAGGACTGGGAGGAAGTCTATCCCGGCGGGATAGAATCCGCCCTGAGTTCGATCATCGTCGACCAGGCCAGCCGGTGCATGGACTGCGGCATCCCGTTCTGCCACGCCACATGCCCGCTGGGCAATCTCATCCCCGAGTGGAATGACCTGGTGTGGAGAGGGGACTGGCGCCGTGCCCTCGACCGTTTGCACGAAACCAACAATTTCCCAGAGTTCACCGGGAGACTCTGCCCGGCGCCGTGCGAGGCCGCGTGCGTCAACGGGATCAACACTGAGCCGGTCACCATCAAAAATGTCGAAGTTTCCATCATCGACAAGGCATGGGCCGATCTGCGCGTCGTACCTGAACAACCAGAGTGGCACAGTCTGAAGACGGTCGCGATTGTCGGCTCGGGACCGGCGGGGCTCGCCGCCGCGCAGCAACTCACCCGCGCCGGGCACACTGTCGCGGTGTACGAGAGAGCCGACCAGATCGGTGGGCTGCTGAGGTACGGGATACCCCAGTTCAAGATGGAGAAACACGTCATCGACGCCCGGGTCAAGCAGATGACTCTTGAGGGCACCGTGTTCATCCCCGACACGGAGATCGGGCGGGACATTTCCTGGGAGGGGCTGCGTGACAGGTTCGACGCTGTGCTGATCGCCATCGGGTCACGGGTGCCGCGCGACCTGGACCTTCCGGGGCGGGACCTTGAGGGTGTCCATCAGGCGTTGGAGTACCTTCCACAAGCCAACAAAGCCGCCCTGGGCGCCGAGGTGGACAACCAGATCCTGGCAACAGGCAAGAATGTTGTCATCATCGGTGGAGGTGACACAGGAGCGGACTGTTTGGGCACGGCTCTTCGACAAGGAGCGGCGTCGGTGACCCAGCTTGAGATCATGCCCACCCCGCCCATATCGCGTCCGGCGCATCAACCCTGGCCGACCTATCCCCAGATCTTCCGGGTCTCCTCGGCCCATGAGGAGGGAGGGGAGAGGATGTTCAGTGTGTCCACCACCGAATTCCTCGGCGAGAATGGGCGCCTGACAGGGTTGAGGATCGCAGATGTGACCATGGCTGACGGGAGATTCGTGCCCGTCGAAGGCGGTGACCGTGTCATCGACGCCGATCTGGTGTTGCTGGCGATGGGTTTCATCGGTCCCGAACGAGCTGCGATCGAGGCCCTCGGGTTGGACGTCGACCGAAAAGGCAACATCGCCCGGGACGAGATGTTCGCCACCAATGTGGACGGTGTTTTCGTCGCGGGTGACGCGGGACGGGGTCAGTCCCTAATCGTGTGGGCCATCGCCGAAGGCCGTTCCGCCGCCCACGGGATCGATGCGTACCTCACAGGTGAGCCATCCGAGCTTCCCAAACCCATTTCGCCTCTGACCCGGCCTTTGGCACTCTGATCCTGGGTCAGTAAACGACATCCGGCGGGATGTCATCTCATCATGAGGTGACATCCCGCCGCAGTCAAATTATCTTGTCAGTTGAGGATCGGGGCAACCGACGTCGGTCGTCGTCGAGTAGAAACTCACATTCAGATTGGACGGGTCGGAGAAATTGACGCTCATCGAGGTGACATCATAACAGATATAGAAATAGTACCTCTCGTCATCTCCGGCCCCGGCGACCGTCCGGCGTAGCTTCAGGTCGATTGGGGCGGTCGCTTCGGCAGGCTCGTCCTGCGGATCGTATGCGAAGGCTGCTGCGGAGAAATCGCTGCTGCCCGTGATGTACGCCCATTGGGTGGAGTTCTCGTCGACGTCTCTGATCTTGCCATCGGAATAAATCAGGGGCAGCCCGATACCGCAACTCGATGTGAGGGACTTTTCAGCCATGCAGCCGTCCAGTGTCGACGTGGCGGCGGAGGCCAGCTGGCCGGGGGTGTCGGCGGCCAACCCAACCGTCGTGTCGGCCAAGGATGGTGAGTCCATCGGGTATGCGACGACGAATTGTCCGCCCGTGAGGGTGAGCATCGAATTGTCAATGGTCAACTGATAGCTGCCGGGGAACAGCTCGACGTACGGCACCACGGCTCCTGTGCCGAGGGAGACGCCATTGAGTTTCATGCCGATGTCAGGGACATAGGTCCCGGTCAGACTAACGGGTGCGGAGACTTGTTCGATGAAATAGTATCCATCCTGCAGTGTGGTCAAATAGGTGGTGCTGACCGACTGGCTGCCGATCTGGTAATCCGCCGTGACAGCGATATCGTCTGTGGCGGTGGTGAGGTCCGGGCGTACCGCCTGCTGGAAGGTGATCGGGTTGATGGCCAAGCTGGCCGCCAGCACCGTATCAGTCAGGAACGTGGAGTCCAGGGGCGCTGTTGAGGAGAAGGACAGGGCGTCGGAGGAATTGCCGGCCGCCAACGCTTGCAGGTAACCGCGTACCGCCGCCTGGGCTGTCTTGGCCTGGCCTGCCGTGACGGCTTCATCATCGGCGCGACCGCCCCGGATGCCGTCGTCGCGGATGGCGTAGTACCAATAGGCGAAGGCGCCGCCGCCGCCGACCAGCAACACCGCCAGCACAATGATCAGGACAATCAACCAGGTCTTTTTCTTCTTGGGCGGCGTCATCGGTGGTTGGCCGCCGACGCCGTACGGCTGTGTGGCATAAGGCTGTGGGGCGTAGGGCTGACCAGGAGTGTAAGGCTGGCCTGGGACGTACGGCTGGCCCGCGGCATAGGACTGATCCGGGGCGTACGGCTGGCCCGCGGCATAGGACTGATCCGGGGCGTACGGCTGGCCCGCGGCATAGGACTGATCCGTGCCTGGAGTCGGCGCCTGACCCGGGGTGAAGGCAGGCGGGAAGTCGGTCGACGGGGAAGGCGTCTGGGGCGGGTTGCCAGGTTGGGACGACGATTGGACCGGGAGCGTGGCGAACGGTTGGACCGGGTCGACCGGGGGCATGGCGAACGGACCGGTTGGAGGTGTGGGGATCGGTCCGGCGGGATCTGCCGGTGGCGCGTCCGGCGCCGGCGCCGATGGGGGAACCCCGATGCCCTCGGGGGTGGGTGACGGCTGCGTCGGGAAAGTTGGTTGGCTCATGTTATCTCCTTGGGTGAATTGAGCTGGGCTTGAACCGTCTGGGCCTTGAGGACCGGCCTGGCGATGAAAAGAGCGAGGAGAACCCGCGGCACGGCGAATGCTGCCACTGTGATGATCCGCCCGTAAAGGGTGTTGACACCCATAATTTCCTCCACTTCACAATATTACCAAATTCTGGCGATGTTCGTTTCAATCGAAACAGATTTATTTCTTCTTCCAGCCCGGTGGTTCGTCGCGACACGCCCACGATGGGTGGGAAACCCCGCCTGAAGGGATAGTCTTATTCCCGTTGGCTTTCGAGGCCACGTACGTTCCGTACTATTGAAGGAGTCATCCGTGTCGTTCGCTCATCTCCATGTCCACACGGAGTTCTCCATGCTGGACGGCGCTGCGAAGATCGGCAAACTGTT
>JGI24699J35502_11134220_pt1 | contig 66991 bp, 48 predicted proteins | sample TergutMp193P4_FD_35502 | JGI IMG/M metagenome (IMG submission 35502)
CAATATTTTTTAGCATGTAACTTTCAAAAAAACGAATATTACATTTTTATACCCTACCTGTGAGGATAAGTAGGCATAACATCCGATAATCATATTATAAAATTATCAAAACGGGTACCTATATCGGACAGAGCAGTAAAAAATAACATTAACAAACTCAAAACCGCGGGTATTATTTCTCGTATCGGTTCTGACAAAACGAGAAGTTGGGAAATCATAAAAAAAGGAGGTAACGATGAATAAAGAATTTCAATTTTTAATCTACAATACACCGCAGGAAAACATAAAAATTGATGTGGTGGTAAAAGACGAAACAATTTGGCTTACACAGAAAACGATGGCTACATTATTTGGCACTTCGCGTGAAAATATTACTATGCACTTAAAAAGTGTATTTGAAAGCGCTGAATTAGAAGAAATTTCAGTATGTAAGAAATTCTTACTAACTGCCGCAGACAGCAAAAACTACAATACTCAGTTTTATAACCTTGACGCAATTATTTCCGTCGGCTACCGTGTAAATTCCGCCAAGGCAACTGCTTTTCGTCAGTGGGCTACAAAAACGCTGAAGGAATTTATTACCAAAGGATTTGTGCTTGATGATGAGCGATTAAAACAAAGTAAAACCACCTTCGGAAAAGATTATTTTCGCGAACTATTGGAACGGGTACGTTCTATTCGCGCAAGTGAGCGTCGTATTTATCAGCAAATTACCGATATTTTTGCTGAGTGTAGCATAAATTATGATCGTAATTCATCTACTACAAAAGATTTTTACGCAATGATACAAAACAAATTTCATTTTGCCATCACAGGACAAACTGCTGCCGAAATTATTTACACCAAAGCTGACCGAAATGCCGAAAATATGGGTCTTACGACTTGGAAAAATTCTCCGGATGGGCGTATCCTGAAATTAGATGTTACAGTTGCAAAAAATTATCTACCTGAAACCGAAATCCGTCGCTTGGAACGTGCCATAACAGGTTATTTCGACTATATTGAGGATTTAATAGAACGTGAAAACACCTTTACAATGGAGGAATTTGCTCAAAGCGTCAATGAATTTTTATCTTTTAGAAAATATAAAATTCTGACTGACAAAGGCAAAGTTTCTAAACAACAAGCCGACAAAAAGCCGAAACGGAATACGATGAGTTCAATAAAACACAAAAAATCATCTCTGATTTCGACAGAGAGATTAAAAGATTACAGCAGAAAGAAAAAAGTGATTAATGCCTAATGATGAAGAATGTATTGATTTATATTTATACTTAAATAAAAATATATAAGATTTCTTTTATTTGTACCGTATTTGCAACATAGCTTTATAACATATTGATATTCAATATTGGTTATTTTCCCGGGAAGTGAAGGAACCTCATTCAACAACGCAAAAATCGCTGTAAATGATTAATTTACAGCGATTTTTATTTTGCCCGTTTGTCAAGAAAAATAAATCTTCTCAATATCACAAATCAACAACCACAGGTTTTTATTTTGAACTTTAAGTTAAACGGATGAAAGAGTCTGATGAATATTTTTGCATCGGGAACAATAACATCTGATTGTCACACTTAATGAAGTCAAAACACATAAAAACATGGAACTGCAGATCATTCAGAACAAAATTTACGAAATCCGCGGCGAACGGGTCATGTTAGATTTCGATATATCCCAATTGTATGAAACAGAAACCAAAAGATTGAAAGAAGCCGTTCGAAGAAACATAAACCGTTTTCCCGAAGACTTCATGTTCGAACTCTCAAAAGAAGAATGGAAAAACTTGAGGTCGCAAATTGCGTCCTCAAGTTGGGGAGGCAGTCGATATTTGCCTTTTGCTTTTACGGAACAAGGCGTGGCCATGCTTGCAAGCGTATTAAGCAGTACAAAAGCGATTGAAGTCAATATATCGATTGTGCGGGCTTTTGTCGCTCTAAGACAACACATATCCGGTTATACGGAACTCAATCGAAAATTAGAAAGCTTCATGGTAGAAACCAACATGCAATTTAATGAAATATATCAGGCCCTCATCGAATTATCGGAAAAAAGAAAAGAAGAAGAAAAACCCCGAAATCCGATCGGATATGCAATATAAAACAAGACTAATCAAACAGGCATTACTTATGACATCATCGGAATTATATGGATGCCACACTAAAATAACCGAATAAATTAATTATTTTTGCTTTTTAAAGAAAAACGACAAAATACAAAGAACAATGATCAACTGCTTTATTCCCGTCAGTCAAGAGACCATCGAAAAAGCAAAATATACGCCGGACAATTTCAACCGATCACCTTTGATTAATAAGATATTCTTATTGACCGGACAAAACCTTGATTATAATTTATTTTCGGGGGAAATAATACCCGTAGATTCAATCCATCATTCCATTGCCGTAAAAAAGATTGTGGAAAATTCCGACACCGAATATTCCCTTATTTATACAAAACCCTCGGAACTACATCTCGGACAGTTTGCATTGGAACGTCTTTATCGTTTGGCAAAAGACAGTGATGCCGGATTATTATACTCCGATTATTATCAAATTATTGACAGGAAACAATCTCCGATACCTTTAATCGATTATCAACCGGGCAGTATCCGGGATGATTTCAATTTCGGTTCCGTACTTTTTTACCGGTCGTCGGCGCTGAAAGAGGCCGTCGACCGTTCCGGTTCCGAAAATTATTCTTATGCCGGATTATACGATTTAAGGCTGAAAGTATCCGAAAAACATCCGATTGTCCATATTAATGAATACCTTTATACAGAAATCGAACCCGACACACGAAAAAGCGGAGAAAAACAATTCGATTATGTCGATCCGAAAAACAGAAAGGTACAAATCGAAATGGAAAAAGCCTGCACCGGACATTTAAAAAGAACCGGCGCTTACCTTCCGCCCGATTTCAAAAACATAACCTTTGATACCGAGAATTTTCCGGTTGAAGCGTCGGTCATCATTCCGGTGCGAAATCGCGCAAAAACCATTGAAGACGCCATTTGCTCGGTATTGACACAAAAAACGAATTTTCCGTTTAACTTGATTATCATTGATAACCATTCCACAGACGGAACAAGCGAAATCATCCGGAAATATACATCAAGCGATAAAAAAATCATTCATATTATTCCGGAAAGAAAAGACTTGGGCATCGGCGGATGTTGGAACGAAGGCATTCATCATCCCGAATGCGGAAAATTTGCCGTTCAACTCGACAGCGACGATATTTACAGCAAAGAAAACACCTTGCAAATCATTGTCAACACCTTTTACGAACAAAAATGCGCCATGGTTATCGGCACCTATATGATGACCGATTTCAACATGCAGCCTATTTCTCCGGGAATTATCGACCACAGAGAATGGACTCCCGAAAACGGACACAACAATGCGCTTCGCATCAACGGTTTGGGAGCACCGCGGGCATTTTATACTCCGTTGTTGAGAAAAATAAAAGTCCCGAATACAAGTTACGGCGAAGATTATGCGCTCGGACTCGCTTTTTCCCGCGAATACCGAATCGGCCGCATCTATGATGTCATTTATCATTGCCGCCGCTGGGAAGGAAATACCGATGCGGCACTCGATATTCAACGTCTCAATGCCAATAACTTATACAAAGACAAGCTGAGAAGTATCGAAATCGAAGCAAGAAAACAGATGAATAAAAGTAAAGTAAAATATCGAAAATAAATAATATAATAACCGAATAAAAACAACATCATGAACGAAATTTTCCCGAAATTAATATCACAAAAGTTAAATATTTCCGAAAAACAAATAGCCAATACCATTTTTTTGTTGGATGAAGGCGCCACCATTCCGTTTATCAGTCGATACCGGAAAGAAGCGACAGGAGCGTTGAATGAAGTACAAATCGGGGAAGTCAGGGAAATGTACGAAAAGCTTTGCGAACTCGAAAAACGGAAAGAATACATTCTTTCGACCATCGAAGAACAAGGAAAATTAACCGATGAATTGAAATCCCGCATCGAAAAATCGTGGGAAAGCACCGAAATCGAAGACCTCTACCTTCCGTATAAACCGAAACGTCAAACACGTGCGGAAAATGCCCGAAAAAAAGGACTGGAGCCGTTGGCAAAATTCATCATGTCTTCGCCGCGTGAAAGTATCGAAGCATTTGCCGGAAAATTCATCCGGGATGATGTAAAAGACACGGACGAGGCATTGCAAGGGGCGCGGGACATTATCGCCGAATGGATCAGCGAAAACGAAAAAACTCGCAACACCGTGCGGAATATATTTGCACGGGAAGCCGTAATTTCCTCCAAAGTGGTAAAAGGAAAAGAAGAAGAAGCCGATAAATACCGCGATTATTTCGATTGTACAGAACCCTTGCGCAAATGTTCTTCGCACCGGTTGCTGGCCATGCGGCGGGGCGAAAGTGAAGGTGTACTCAAAGTTTCTATTGCTCCGGATGACGAAACATGCCTCGAAAAATTGGCCCGTTTTTACATTAAAGACCATTCCGAAGCTTCGGAACACATCGATAAGTCATTAAAAGATTCGTATAAACGATTGTTGAAACCTTCGATCGAAAACGAATTTGCCTCTCTTTCCAAGGAAAAAGCCGATGAAGAGGCTATCCGGGTATTTGCGGAAAATCTGAAGCAATTATTATTGTCGCCCCCTCTCGGACAAAAACGAGTGTTGGCCATAGACCCGGGTTACCGTACCGGCTGTAAAATCGTATGTTTGGACGATCAGGGAAATCTGTTGCACAACGAAACCGTTTATCCGCATCCGCCGCAAAACGAAAGCGGACGAGCATCCGTTAAATTGGCCAATTTAGTATCCATGTATAATATTGAAGCCATCGCCATCGGAAACGGAACCGCAAGCCGGGAAACCGAAAAGCTGGTGACCAATATTCCGTTTGACCGGAAAATACAGGTATTTGTGGTCAGCGAAAACGGCGCTTCCATTTATTCCGCATCTAAAATAGCGCGGGAAGAATTTCCCGAATATGATGTTACGGTACGGGGATCCGTTTCGATCGGTCGTCGATTGATGGATCCGTTGTCCGAATTGGTCAAGATCGATCCGAAATCTATCGGTGTCGGACAATACCAGCACGATGTCGATCAAACAAAGCTGAAAAAATCATTGGATCAAACAGTCGAAAACTGTGTCAATCAAGTGGGCGTAAATCTGAACACGGCAAGCAAACATTTGCTCACGTATATTTCGGGACTCGGCCCGCAATTGGCTCAAAACATTGTTGATTATCGTGCAAAAACAGGGAATTTCAAAAGCCGGAAAGAATTATTGAAAGTTCCGCGAATGGGAGAAAAAGCCTTCGAACAATCGGCGGGATTTCTCCGGATCCCCGATGCGGAAAACGCACTCGACAATTCGGCCGTTCATCCCGAAAGTTATCATGTGGTCGAACAAATGGCGAAAGATTTGTCTTGCACCATTCAAGATTTGATAGTAAATAAAGAACTGAAAAAACAACTCGACTTAAAGAAATATGTTACGGACAAAATCGGAATGCCGACATTAACCGACATCATGGAAGAATTGGACAAACCGGGAAGAGATCCGCGCCGGATCATCAAAGTATTCGAATTTGATCCGAACATCAAAGAAATCACCGACCTGAAAGAAGGAATGATTTTACCGGGCATCGTCACGAACATCACCAATTTCGGATGTTTCGTCGACATCGGCATCAAAGAAAACGGATTGGTGCATATTTCCCAACTTGCCGATAAATTCGTTTCTGATCCCGCGACTGTTGTTTCCGTACATCAACATGTCCAAGTCAAAATAATCGGCGTCGATCTGGACAGAAAACGGGTTCAATTAAGCATGAAAGGCTTTCAATAATTTACGATTCGACAATTTACAATTTACAATTTTGTCGGTACTCATACTGATTTCCGGATTCAAAATTGTAAATTGTAAATTTGTAAATTCTCAGACTCCGCTGAAAGAACTGAAGCCGCCGTCAACAGGCAGTACAACGCCGGTGATAAAACCTGCGGCATCGGAACATAAAAATTGAACGGCACCGTTCAACTCACTGATGTCCCCGAAACGTTTCATAGGCGTTTTGGCGAGTACTTTTTTGCTTCTGTCGGTAAGAGAACCGTCGGGATTGATTAATACCGCTCTGTTCTGATCACCGATAAAAAATCCGGGAGCAATGGCATTTACACGTACTTGGTCACCGTATTTCAACGCCATTTCCATAGCCAACCATTGTGTAAAATTCGTAACCGCCGCTTTGGCCGCCGAATAACCGGGAACCCTCGTAATCGCTGCATAAGCAGCCATGGAAGAGATATTCACGATACTTCCTTTTCCTTGTTCGGCCATGACTTTTCCGAACACATAACTCGGATATACCGTTCCGTTTATGTTTAGGTCAGTCACTTTATTCCAATCGGCAATATTCATTTCAAAAAAACTTTGATCGGGAGCAAGCGTTGCTCCGGGTAAATTTCCACCCGCAATATTCAGCAAAATATCGATGCTTCCCCATTGATCGATTATTTTACGGGCCACATTCTCCAAACTCCCGATATCCAAAACATTACCGACAACACCGATGACTTCGCCGCCCAAGCCCTTTAATTCATCGACCCGGACATCCAAATTTTCCTGACGAATATCGATTGCCGCCACTTTAGCTCCCGCTCCGATAAAACTCCGGGCGATATTTCCGCCCAACACGCCTCCGGCTCCGGTAATAACCGCTACTTTTCCTTTAATACTGAATAAATTATCCATCATAATTTGTTTTTAGTTACGCACTACGAATTACAGCGTAAAATTATAAAAAAGTTTTTAACGCCATCTCATTCCTCACCGTCGCCATAATTCCGTCCACTTGCGCCAACGCATACATGCGTCCGAGAAAAGAATATCCAGGATTATATGATTTATGAATATCGTCCAACATTAATTTGCCGTGATCGACACGCATGGGAAGATTCGGATTTTCTTTTTCGAAAATGCGAACCAACTCAATCAAATGCCCTCTTCCGCCCAAATGAGATGCTTCAACGAAATTTCCGTTTTTCTCCACATCCGTACTGCGCAAATGAACAAACCGGGTTCGACCGGCAAAACGTTTCGCCAAAGCCGGCACATCATTATGTAATCCGGAGCTTAACGAACCGGCACAAAATGTCAAACCGTTATTCGGACTATCCACCGCATTCAAGAACCAATCGATGTCTTCTTCCGAAGTGACGATACGCGGCAAGCCGAGCACAGGAAACGGCGGATCATCAGGATGTACGCATAAATTGACGCCGTATTTTTCTGCCGTCGGAATCACCCGTTCCAGAAAATACTTCATATTTTCCCTCAATTGCGCTTTATCGATTCCGTCGTACAATGCCAGCAAACGATTGAAGATAGCCACCGGATTTTGATCCCCTTCCCGAATGTTTCCGTTGATAAAACCTTGCGTTTTAACAATGATTGTATGAATCAATTCATCTTTTTCCGCTTCGGTAATCGTTTTATCCAACGCATATACCTGTTCCATTTCTTCGGAAGAATAATCCTTTTCGGCATTTTTCCGTTTCAAAATAAAACAATCGAAATAAGCAAACCGTATTTTATCAAAAAACAACGTATAAGTACCGTCGGCATTTTTCCGGTGTAAATCGGTACGAATCCAATCGATCACCGGCATAAAATTGTAGCAGACGGTTTTAACTCCCGCTTTTCCCAAATTCGCCAAACCGGTGATATAATTTTCGATCAATCGCTCCCGGTCTTTCCCGCCGTATTTAATACTTTCGGAAACGGGCAAACTTTCCACGACCGACCAGCGCAATCCGCCCGATTCGATATAATTTTTCAGTTCAAGAATGGCATCAAGCGTCCAGACTTCACCGTTCGGGACATCATGCAACGCCGTCACAATCCCCTCCATTCCTATTTGCCGCAACATCTCGAGCGTAATCGGATCTTTCTTTCCAAACCACCGCCAAGTTTTTTCCATCATTATTTCCGTTTATAAAAGAATTTGAATCTACCTACACTTTCTCCGGCACAAAAAGGTTGCCGAAAACTAAAATTTTCAACAACCTTTTTGAAACAACCAAATTTCCAAACCTTATTTTAGCAATCTTAATTACCTCAGATGTCCTTCGACAATCACTTTTATGATATAAACATCCAGAGTTAAATCGGATAAATCAACCCTCTCGATACGTTTTGTCTCGGAATAAGAAGGCGACCGTTGATATCTTTTAAAATGTATTTTTCCGGAGAATAAAAACCCCTCCTTAAATCGACACAAATGTAATATACAAAAACAACACCATCTATTTCGGCGGTTACAGGTATTTTTCTCCCGGTTACATTCGAAAAAAATGATGGATTTTAAAGAGATCAATTGTGGTGTTCCAAATCCAATTTTATGTTTTTCAGATCATCCAATTCGTAAATCGGACGTTCGATGTCATACGGAATCGGCCTGTTCGAAAATGTTTGAAAATAAAGCAGGCAGGCATCTTTCCACCAAACGGCATCGCGGGATTGAATTTTGAGGCGCGACTGTACTTCTTTGAAGCGTTCGGCATCAATATATTTTTCGGATTGATCCCAGATTCTTTGAAAATTCCGCACTTGTTTGACCCCTGTATCATATTTGTAACACAAATCATCCCAAAGAGAACGTCCGTCTTTCATCAGATAATTCCACGGAACATGATGAAACCAAAGCAAATACTTTTCGGGACAGGAACGAATATCATTCAATTCGTCACGCAACGGCGGATAATATTGAGAAACAGCATTACTGCCCGTTTCGGAGCGGTCGAACCCCAACCCGACAGAATCGGCCTGATGATAATATTTCGGCAACCAGTCGGGACGCGCACCGGGAATATCACACCACGGTTCGGGCCCGTAATGATGGTTCCAAGCAAAAATATGGTGTAACCCCAACGGCATCATATAATTCACTGCGGCTTCGTGGGAATCCATCATCATCTCCTTTACCGGATTCAAGAAGCCGGGATTTCCGGAAAAAGTCATCCGGATCCATTCATCAGCAATTTCATCAACGGAAAGCGAATGATTCCACGCCAATCGACCGAATGCATACCAATTGGCCTGAGCAAAATGATGTCCGCACCAATTTGCTTCATCGCCGATATTGGCCACACCCGCCATAGCTGTCAACGGATGAGGAAAAAGCGTTCCGTCGGTTGTTTCGGCGACGGTCGACCCTTCTCCGTTGCAATATGTGTCGCTCTCCAAAAATTCTTTCCATAGAGAAGCCAAGAAAACCAGATGATTGGAAAAGCCCAAATATTCTTGCGTAATTTGTAATTCGGGCATAACCGCCGTTTTTTTCATGGCTCCGAACAACGGACTAAACGGTTCTCGCGGTTGAAAATCAATCGGGCCGTTTTTTATCTGAATAATCACATTGTCACGAAACATTCCGTCCAACGGCATAAATTCTTTGTAAGCCTGTTTTGCCCGGTCTTCTCCGTCGGGATTATAAACAAATGCCCGCCACATCACCATGCCGTTATGCGGTTTCAACGCATCGGCCAACATGTTTGCGCCATCTACGTGTGTACGACCGAAGTCCTGTGGACCGGGCAATCCTTCGGAATTGGCTTTGACGAGAAACCCTCCGAAATCGGGAATCAAGCGGTAAATTTCATCCGCTTTATCTTTCCACCATTGACGAACATCAGAGTTCAACGGATCGGACGTAGACAGACCGCCTAATGATGCCGGCGACGAAAAATTAATCGACAAATACACTTTGATATGATACGGACGCAATATATCAGCCACAATTTTTACTTTTTCGAGCATTTCCTTCGATAACACTCGTGGAGTTGCATTGACATTATTCAACACCGTTCCGTTAATTCCGATCGATGCGTTTGCCCGTGCATATTCAACATAACGCGGTGAAATACGGTTCGGCAATTCGTCCCATTTCCAAATAGACCGTCCCGCATACCCCCGTTCAACGGTACCGTCCAAATTATCCCAATGATTCAGGATTCGAATATCATATCCGGGCGATTCTTCAATATTCAATATTCCGGCATCGTTTCCGGTTTCTTGCAAACGCAACAAATGATAAGCCCCGTAAAGCAGTCCTTGTTCGGTAGATGCCAGAACGGAAACTCCCGTAAGTTTATTTCCCGTAATCCGATAAGCGTCTTTTCCCCGATTTCGGAGTTCCTTACTGTTAACTATAATCAATTGAATCGGAGCGCCTTTCCATTGCGATTTCAGTTCCTGTTTGGCAATATCAACCGTAGGACTTTGCTTATTTGCCGTAACAGTTGCGTTATGCCCCGATTCAGCACGCAACCAAAGTCGGCTTCCATCTTCAGCGTAAAGCCCGGCAGAAAGCAGAAATATGTAAAAGATTATAATACTTTGTTTCACGTATCGAACCCGGTTTTTATTATTGTTTCAGGATTTTTTTCCCGACTGTTCCGCTCTCTGTTTCCACTTTCAATAAATATACGCCTTTTTCCAAACGTTCGATGTTAATATATCCGTCATTATATTGTGTCATCAAGCGTTTTCCCGAAATATCATAGATGTCCATTCGTTTTACTCCGTTCCCTTTCACAATAAGATAACTTGTTGCCGGATTGGGATATATTTCAATTTCTTCGTCATGAAAAATATTTTTCTGCGAAGCTGCGCTTTCAAATTTGTCAGGAACTTGACTTGCTTCGGAAGCCATATAATTTTTTAACCAGACCATTGCTTTCCGTTCTTGTCCGTTTGATGCTACAATGCCCGTTCCTTCTTTCCAGGTTGTTCCCGTTATATATCCCCACAATGTAATGCCTGTCACTGATTCGTGTTCCCATAAAACGGGAAATTTTTCTTTATATATTTGATACTGACTTTCTTCATTTCCTGCGGGATTGCCGCTGACATCCAGCTCCGAAACAAAGATCGGAAGCCCTGTTGCACCTAATAGATCAAGTACCGTCTTCATGGTTTGCACTGAAACCCCATTGATGTTGAACTCGTGACATTGGATTCCGATGCCGTCAATCAAATTTCTTTCTTTCAGGATATTTACGATTTCAAGATAACGCATCGCCGCATTAACATCGCTTATAATGCCGTACTCGTTTATCAGTAATTTACCTTTCGGAAAATATTCTCTTGCTTTTTGGAACGACCAAATGACCCAATCCCACCCCGTTGCGCCGTCTCCGCCCAATGCTTCCCTGATGCCGGAAGGCGCATGCAGGGGTTCATTCACAACGTCGATGAAGTCAATATCGGGATAACGCACCGCAACCGCTCTCATAAAATTTTCCATCGCCGCTTTCTGTTCAGCCGGGGAAACAGAACTTATCCATGAAGGTTCCTGACTGCCCCAGACAAATGTGTGGTATTTGAACTTGTAACCGTTCTTTTTTGCATAATTGTATGCCTTATCCAAGGCCGTCCAGGTCATATTGCCGCGCCAAGGTTCTACCGATGCCCATTTTCCCGAATTTTCAGGCGTTATTTGATTCCAGTATAAATCGAAGAATGCAGGAATATCGTTCGGAACAATGTTACCTAAAAATTTTTCATGTTTTTCAGCCAACGGAATTGTTCCTCCGGCTACAGGTTCCAACGGTTCTTCATACGATAAATCTTCTATTACGATATCGTCTAAATAATATGTTTTACCGGCAACTTTTCCCGCATCAATTCGAAGTTGAAGGATGTTCCCGACAGCTTCCATTCTCGAACCGTAAACTGTTTCATACGCATATTGCGTCCATCCGGAACCGATGCTCATATCGGACAGATACTGCCTGTCTGCCCCGCCCGTTTCTGCCTTAAGCTGATATGGATCTGCCGTGGAGATACGAATCATTCCGTTTCCGCCTACAGTTCTCGCCCAAAAAGAGATTCTATAAAAATGCGTGGAATTGACACTGATTTGAGGCGTTTCTAATTGAATATCCCAATAATTTGTGCAGGAAGTACCCGTAACCAACTTGAGCGAATATTGTCCGTCATGTTTGTCTTCCCGGGTAATCTCAATTTCTCCGTTAATATTTAACTTATTCCAACCGCTCAGATTTCCCGATTCAAAATCAAAGACAGTTTTGTCCACACTGTTTTGAGCATATAAACCGGTATATACTTGCAGCGTTAATAAAGTTAAAAATAGTACGTTTTTCATTTATTTTCCTCTTCCTTCAATTGTTTTAATCGTTCCGTCTTCGTTATATTCCAATTCAACGACTTTCAGACTGCGAAGCCACGTTCTGCCGCCCGAAGGAACACTGTCGTGATGAAACAGGTACCATTTGCCTTTAAATTCGACAATGGCATGATGCGTCGTCCATCCCTCAACAGGTGTGAGAATCACCCCTTGGTATGTAAACGGCCCGTAAGGGTTGTCTCCGACCGCATAACACAATAAATGCGTATCCCCTGTGGAATACGAAAAATAATATTTTCCGTTGTATTTATGTATCCAAGATGCTTCGAAAAAACGCCGTTCGGTATCGCCTGCGGTGAGCGGGTTCCCGTGTTCGTCAAGAACAATCACCTCACGAGGTTCTTCGGCGAATTGCAACATATCGTCGCTTAAACGAACCATGAGCGAAGGCAGAGCCGGTTCATGATCTGCGGGAAAACAAGCACTTTCCAACGCTTTGTTGTTGCGATAACGTTGCAGTTGTCCGCCCCAAAGACCGCCAAAGTACATATAAAAATTGCCGTCACCGTCATCCAAAACAGCCGGGTCGATACTGTAACTACCCCGAACCGGATCGGGACAAGGAGTAAACGGGCCTTCGGGTTTATCACTCACTGCCACCCCGATGCGGAAAATATCGGTTTTGTCTTTCAACGGAAAATACATGTAATATTTTCCGTTTTTACAGGCCACGTCACAATCCCACAATTGACGTCCGGCCCAAGGAATATTTTTCACATCCAGCACAACACCGTGATCGATTAAAGAGCCGTTTTCGATATCATCCGTCGAAAAAACATGATAATCAACCATATCAAAATGATCGCCGTTATCATTTTCCGGAATCCCGCTTTCCCGGTCGTGAGAAGGATAAATATACAACTTATCATTAAAAACATGCACGGCAGGATCTGCCATGTAATCGTTCGGAACTAAATATTTCGGTGTTTTCATTTATATATATAATAAATATGAGTATCAAGCAAACAACTTTTATTCCTTTTAAACTTTATATTACAAAGATACATATTCTATCAGGCTTTCTATATAAAAATCCGAAAGAATTTTCCGGAAATTACCTTAACCCGGCACCTCTGCCGTTTACTGTTCATCTCCTGCCCTACCTGCTATATCTATTATTTGATTAACAATGACTTTGGGCTGATAATTGCGGTCGAACAATAACGGATAATCGGTTCGGCCATACATAGGCCAGTTGTTTCTCCAACTTTGATTGTCTGTCACTCCCCACAAGGTAACGCGGCTGATTTTATCGCTGTGTTTCAAAAACAACCGGAAGAAATCATTGTAACGGTTGGTCCATGCTGTGGCAACAGAATCGGGCAATCCGTCGGGATAAGGATTCATCTGTTTTTGATACTCATAATTAAGCGATACCTCCGCGCTATTGACTCCGGGTTGAGGCGAAGGCAATATGGTAAGATCCAACTCGGAAACCGCTACTTTCACCCCGCACCCGGCAAAAGCCAGCAGACTCTTTTCAAATTCATCAACAGAAGGAAAAGACATACTCATATGCCCCTGCATTCCAATCTCATCTATTTTCACTCCCTGCTCCCGGAGGTCTTGAATCATTTTCACCACACTGTTTCGTCTACCTTCATTGGCCATTGAATAATCATTGTAAGTTAAAACCGCATCCGGATCGGCTTCCCGGGCAAATTCAAATGCCAGGCGAATATAATCTTCGCCGATGATCGTATAGAACTTACTTTGACGCCAAGAACCATCATCCATAATCGCTTCGTTGACCACATCCCAACTTTTGACTTTGCCTTTGTAACGGCCGACCAACGTAAAAATATGATTTTTCATCCGCTCTATCAATACATCACGGGAAACGTCATTTCCTTGATCATCGACAAAAAACCAGGCAGGGGCTTGCGAATGCCAAACCAAAGTATGCCCGTGAATGTACATATTATTTTTCATTCCGAAATCAACGAACCGGTCGGCTTGTGTGAAATCAAAGACTCCTTCTCGGGGTTGGATAACTTCGCTCTTCATGCAGTTTTCCGCAGTGATGGAGTTGAATTGTTGTGTTATTACTTTGACAGACAATGAGTCTTCTCCCGATGCCTGTTCATCATTGATAGCGGTTCCGATCAGGAATTTTCCGCTCAAAGCTTCTTTCAATGTTGTTGCAGATAACCCCTTCGCAGACAAGGAAGATGCGGACATGCATGCCAATAAACCTAAGAAAATAATCTTTTTCATCGATAAATTATCATTCATATAATTTCATTTAAGTTATACATAATATGAAATATTTATAAATTTGAGAAGACAGATAATAGATTTGGAAACCAAAAGACAATCTTTTTACCTTTATAATCTTTCTGTCTTCTCTTAGTCTTTTTTATCACTTATCTTTATTTAGCTCTTCCTTCTTCAATCTCTCTATTTATTTTGTCGATTACATCATCGTCCAATTCGTATTTTGAGATAATAAACATAGCAAGAAGGAGCAATAACGCAGGAATAATTGTCATCAACCATAATATTCCTTGTTGCGCTAAAGGTGTTTGTACCGGCAAATCCTTATCGAATTTTACAACGGCAAGTACCAACAACGGAATCGCACCGCCCAATGCAAAACCTGCTTTAAAGAAAATACCCGTCAATGCATTGACAACACCCGAAATGCGTTTACCTGTTTTCCTTTCGCCGTATGAAATTACTTCAGGAACTAACGCCCACATATAGCCTGTGGCGACGATTACACCCGTGGATTTGATAAATTGTGCAACGCAAATCAACCAAATTTGACTTTTTAAGGCAGGAATTACCGTGATTACATACAGCATTGCCATTCCAATAATTGCAATTGACAAGAACACATAAAACATTTGTTTTTTGCCGATAGCCCGTTTTATGGCAGGTACCATAGGCAGGAAAATAAATGCGGGAATTGATCCCAAACCATTAAACCATGGTACAATATCATCTCGGCCGATATTATATCCCAAATAATAGGAAGAGGCTGTGTTGCCGATAGCCATCATTGCAAATGCCGTGATAAAGAAAAATGCTAAAACACGCAAAGGACGGTTGTAAATAAATTCCTTAAACAAATCGGCATAATGTACCGATTCGGTCTTGCTTGATTCCATTACAACTCGTTCTTTGGTTTGTGTAAAGCAAAAAACAAGTAACACAAGCCCCGCTACTGCAAAAATCAGCAAAACCGTAAACCATGCATCAGCCGCTGAAGCCTGTTTCCAATCATGGTTGGGGGCAAGATACTGAATAAATGCAGGAACGCCGAACTGCACGGCAAAACCACCGATGTTTGCCATAAGCATACGTACAGACGTAAGTTTTGTTATTTCGTCAGTATCTCTTGTTAATGAAGCATTTAACGCTCCATAGGGAACATTTACCAACGTGTAACACATTGACAGTCCGACATAGGTTACATAAGCGTAAAGCAATTTGTGCGAAAGCGCAAATTTAAGACCGAAAACATTGAAGCTGAAACTATTTTCCAAACCAACCAATCCGTTCCAATAACAAAGAATAGCAAATACCGTAAGCGGAATGCCCCCAAAAATGAGATAGGTACGATATTTCCCCAATTTTGGACTGCGTTTATCAACAAACGCACCGACAAACGGATCCCATAGGACATCTATCAATCTGACAACCAAAATCATAGCCGCAGCAGCACCGGCTGAAAGTCCAAAAACATTGGTATAAAAAATAGCCAGATAGGTAGAAACCGTTTGATAAATCAAGTTTTGCGCCAAATCGCCGGAACCGAATCCGATCCGCTGTACCCAAGACAGTTTGTAAAATCCTCTCGTCTCGTTAATATTAGCATTCATAACAACATCATGTATTTTTTATTTTTAATTTAATTATTTCTTTACAATATCATCTGTTTGAAACGGCGACGCCGGCAAACCTTCTTTATTGTAAAGATTGGCGCCTTCGGGATTATCAGCCCAAGCGTATCGAACCATGACAGGTTGAGTTATGTCATCACTCCAAACCATTACGTTATTCCCGGTTACGATCGCCTTCGCATTCACAAATTTTTTATTCAATCCGGCTATTGTAAAACCCTTCAATTCATCGACGGGTTGCAAGTCATTTGTTCCTTCTTCAAAGGATAAAATAATTTTACCGCCTTCAACAGTCATCGACTTGTAAATCGGGCCGTTACAGATCACATTTTTATATCCGTAACTGATATTTTGAGCCAATAACGATAATCTTTTGCCCACCTCTTTTTTATTCAACGGATGAATATCATTCCATTCCCCGATGTCAATCGTCACAGCCAATCCCGTATTCGGTACCGCTTGCGACAGTTTCAATTGCACCTCCCTGAGTTCCGCCCAATTGCTTTCGGTCGGATAATCATACGATTTCATGAAACTCGCCAATTGCACGATAAAGAAAGGTAAATCGGGTTGATTCAGGCGATGACGCCAATCGGCAATCAAGGTCGACATCAACGAATAATACTCGTTATATCTTCCCGTATTGGATTCACCCTGATACCAAAGTACACCTTTAAATCCGGCATTCAACAAAGGCGCGATCATGGCGTTATACAATCCTGCCGGTTTATATTGAAAAGAAACCTCTCCCTGCAATTGAGGCATTTCGGTTCCGCATTTCCATTTCCATTTGCCCGTAAGGTCTATTTCCGTATTGTCGATGATCATTTTATACGGCTTATCTTCGACAAATTCGGGATATCCCGAATAACTCATCAACCGCACGGTGATTACATTTCCGCCTTTTTTCAGCAGACCTTCGGGAATCGGATAGATACGGGGCGGATAACGATAGGAAACCGATCCGACAAAAACACCGTTTACATACACCGAATCGGCATCGACTATGCATCCCAAACGCAAAACGGCTTGTTTTCCCGCCAAGGATTCCGGAATTTCGACTTTCTTGCGAAACCAAAACGAGCCGTTTATCGGATTCAGTCCGTCTTTTCCCCAAGAGTTGTCGAATAAATCGATCGTATTCCATGATTCATCGTCATAGTCGGGGGAATACCATTTTGTCCCGGCATTCAGCCCCTGATCCCGGCTGTAAAGAACGGCATTCCATAAATCCCGTCTTTTCCGGTCCAACGCTTTTACCTCCGAAACATATTCATCCGACCGGCAAATCATCATATCATTATAACAGGCGGGAAAAGATTTCAATTTTTCGGCGCTGATCCAAGCTTCGGCAGGCGAACCGCCGACACTTGAGTTAATCAATCCGATCGGAATCTTTATTTTATCGTATAAATCCTTTGCAAAGAAATAAGCAGTTGCCGAAAAATCCGGAGCATTGTCGGGAGTCAACGTTTTCCAAGAAGCCGGGTTTACATCGGCTTCCGGTTGATGAAAATTATAATGCAGCGGAATTTTAATATGTCGAATCATCGGATTTGAATAGGTTTTGATTTCTTCCCGAAACATATCCCCGACTCTCGAAACTTGCAATTCCATATTCGACTGTCCCGAACACAACCATACATCACCGATCAAAATATCTTTCAGTTCGATATCATTTATTTTCATGATATACGGACCTCCCGCTTTTTGGGGCGGCAATGTAATTTTCCAATTCCCCGATTCATCTGTATCGGCATGATACGTTTTATTCAAAAAACTCACGGAAACTTTTTCACCCGGCCGGGCAAATCCCCACACCGAAATGTCCTGATCCCGTTGAAGCACCATGCCGTCGGAAACCAATGCCGGAAGCTCCACCTTTGCTTCACATCCTAATGATGTGAAGCACAAGATGAAACCCATCAAACCAACCTTTAAACACCTATCAAACATAAAAGTACCTGTTTATCGTCTTCTTTGTGAGTCCTGCCAAATTTAAATCGCGTCTGATCTAAAATAATACCGGACTAATATTTCAATTCACCCGAAAATTCGGAACTGACATCCTTTCCGGCCAAGCCGTCGGCAAAACCTTTGTAAGCATGTTTACGGGCATAATCAGCATTCCAGAGACAAGGAGCGTCATTTTTCAACCAGTATTCATGTTCATTTTCATTATCGGAAACGCTCCAAACGGTTATACTGTAACGTTGATTAGCCGGAATAATTTTGGTGTATATATCGGCTACATAACGATATAATTCGGCTTGACTCGCAAATTGATCGAGAGTAGGAGACACCGGATTTGCCGGTGACGAACTTCCATTCGAGTCACTTGAAATGGCAACATCCAATTCCGAAACTTTTATCAGCTTACCCGTAGCGGCAAGTTTTTGGAACATAGTCTTAATTCCTGTCGTATCACTCCAATTGATGTTCAAGTGCAATTGAGTGGCGATTCCGTCTACTGTAGCGCCTTGACTTTCGATATACCGTACATAATCGATCAAACCGTCGAGTTTGGCGCTGTTTGTCGATTCCAAGTTGTAATCGTTGATAAACAATTTAGCGTCAGGATCAGCAGCACGAGCAGCTTTAAAGGCTATTACAGCATAATCTTTACCCAAATAATCCTGCCAATAAAAATCATCTCCGTCGAGCGTTGCACCCACGCCCGTTTTCAACCCGCTGCCGTTATCATTCATCGGCTCATTGACAACCTCCCACGCAGGCACCATTCCTTTGTATTTAGCAGAAGTAGAAAAATGAGTAACTACATCTGTGATATATTTAACCAAAACAGGTTCCAAAATGGCTGCTTTTTCCTCCGGTGTTTTCTCAATCGTGGTAGGACCGGAGCGCAACACACCTCTTGATTTTAGAGATGCTTCCGACATTACGGGAGCCGCATCAAGGTCTGTGATTTCTATAGCATCAATGAGGTAAGTTACATTCGGTACAGAAGCGAGCAAAAGGCGAACGTGCATAGCATTATCATCGGTTGTTGCAATCATTACCGGGGAATCACCGCCAACTGTTTCAGTATTGTAAATCACTTGCGTCCAAGTGGTACCGACAGGAGCAAATTCTGCCCCATTTACATATGGATATTGATTTCCGAGATTTCCGTTTGGAAAATCGATCGTTACTTCACCGGGCGCTGAACCTTTAATCCAAAAAGAAATCTGGTAATGATGACCTTTAATAATTGAAAAATCCGGACTGTTGAGTTGCCCGTGTCCATCGTATTTACCACCTGTGGCATCGCTCGGTATTATAACCTGCAAAGACTGCGTTCCGTCCACGGCATCATTGCTTACAATCGAATAATTTTCTTTATAGTAGGCTGCCGCCCAACCGGCCATTCCATTCTCAAAACTACCATCCACGAGGCTTTCGTCCGGAGTGCCGGGAATAATGGTAGGCGCAATCAAACTGTTCAAATAAGAAGCTTGCTGCTGAGTATGCCACACAAGCACATGTCCGTAAACCGTCAGATTTGCACTTTTCAGTTGATCAAATGTCTTATCTACATTGTCAAAATTAAGCACGCCGCTGCTGTTCATCAACGACGACTGCTTCATTTCATTCCCGGCTACAATTTCGTCAAAATTTTCGTTTACAAGATTACGGTACTCTTCGTTGTTCGTATAGAGATTGAAATCAATCCCCACGCCCAACTTGAAATCGGTGTACGTTTTCAACGCATCGTAGCGGGAAATAGCTTCCTGTAATTGCAACGGCAATTCCGCCGCTGCAGGATGTGTGTAAGGGTCTCCCCATTCCATTTTTTCATCGTAACACCCATTCAATCCGAAAATTAATGTTACAAATACAAACGGTATAATATTTTTTAATTTCATAATATACATTATTTTAATTAATTATTCTTCATCGGGAAAATCACTATAAGCAGGCGCACTTAACGGCACTATACGAATATTATCAAAATAAATCTTTTCAGTAGCAGCCACCGGATCAAAAACATCTTTTATGCCTGAATTTTCAAAAAATGGCCCTGTCTGCATGTATGAAGCCTGGCCCATTTGTGCAATTACGTCGCCCAGCGTTTTATCTGTAAAATCAGCACTTAAACTGAACGGCAATGTAATTGTAAACCAGCAGCCCGGGTTTACGAACGCTGTAGCATTATAAGAAGTCCCATTGGGGTAAACCGGTTGATAAAGCATACAATATCTATCATTGCCCCAGCCGTCAGCCGCAACATAACGGATTATACCCGAATTCCACGCTCCATCCACATAAATGTCCATTTGAATGCCGCATTGGTCGGTTGGAGTGGAAGCCGGTAATTTTCCCATAATATCCATTACAGGACTTGAATTAAGCCAAAATTTCTGTACATTACCTGCAGCAAGATTTCCGTCAGCATTGAAGCATTGATACCCGCCTTGCGATTTGGGCGAATTGCCTGCCGAAGATGGAATAACAGCCGTTAAAGCCGTATTATCAATACCCGATCCCCAGTTATAATTTTGAACATCGTCGAAATTATGCAAAAGTCCTTCTTTGTAGTTGAAGTAAGCCGGCGAATATGCTCCGCCGTTTGCACCGATTACCGTTATTGAGCCGCTTGTTGTAATGCCTGCGGGAACCGTAACCAAACACCATCTGCCGTCTTCATTATCGGAAGTGATGTTCGTTCCTTCAATATTTCCCGGGAAAAGCACTTGTTTAACGCCTTGCAATCCGGTTCCATAAATAGTAATTACATCACCTGCTTGCGGCATGGTATGAGAAATGCTCGTAATGGCCGGAGCGGCTGCCCTTATCTCGAAGGGATGTTCATATTGAGTACCGCCTTTTTCCATGATAATGGTATTGAGCACATCCGGGGCGGCATCTATGATAGGCGTTCCATCGGGAATCTGCACAAAAAGATTGTTATCCGTTGCCAAAGCCGGATTGAACGTGGCGCTTTTGCCGTTAAAATACACTTTCTGAACACCGGTGAAGCCTGACCCTTCCAATCGCAACAGTTGCCCGATACGGGCGAATGCTACTTCACGATCGGTCACGGAAGATTTCGCATCTTCGAGATATACTTTCGTAATGGTCGCAGGCGAATTACTTCCATCGTCGTCGTCCTTGCAGGAACTCCCCCCCCATGCGACAAGAAACAAGGTAATCAGTACAAACAACGACCCTATATTTTTATACGCTATATTTTTCATCATCTCTCTATTTTATTTATTATTCAAACAAATCGGTAATTTTTTCTTCGGCGAATGTAAACGGCACAGGAGGATCACTCAGCTTCGGATCCATGATGAGGTCGGTTTCGGGATACGGCAACTTGAATGTCGATGCATCGGCTTTGCCCACGGCCCGTGTGCCCGGACTCCTGTTTGGATCGTTCCGCAGATTATTGGGAGCGGTGAACAGATATGCCGGAATCGTACCTCTGTTTTGCCCGTTAATGTAGTTAATCACTTCCTGCTGCTTGTAATAAGCGCGACTGACCAAGTCGTACCAATAGCGGCCTTCCATACAAAACTCGGTACGTCGTTCATGACGGATGTCTTCCCATGTGATAGAACTTTTCGGATTCAGTCCGGCACGTTCACGTACTTTGTTGAAGTATTCCAACGCTACCACATCGGAAGTACTCGGCTGATTGCCCAGTATGGCTTCGGCATAATTCAGGTAAACTTCCGCCAGACGCAGCATATAATTATCGAGCGCCGAGTTCATCCGACCGATAGCCGGATTATCATCCTTTGAGCCTACTACGCCTTTTTTAACGCAAAGGTCTGTACTTGCATTTCCCGAAGCATTGAGTTGACAGAGATAGCCGTTGTCAGCCTTGTCTATTTCGGGATAAAAATCGCCGTAACCCATCCACGTAGCCTTGCGGCGGATGGTATCATTCAATTCATATTCCTTGAGCACATCGTAGGTACAGAATACGTAGCCTCCCCACGCCGCGTCGTCGCCGGTAATGGCAGAGTTGGCGGCAAAATAGGCCTGTTGTGAATTAATAACGCCGTATCCTGTGTCATTGTTCAATCCGGGTATCCACTGAAAAGCAAACATGGATTCGGAGTTGTTGTTGTTTTCGATCATGAACAGGTCGGGATAATTGTTCATCAATTGAAACGAACTGTGATTGATCACCATTTCGGCAGCTTTTTTGGCCAAGTCGAGATAGGCTTGATCACGTGTTCCCACATTCGGGTTTTCACCGTAATTGGATGCCACGAATCCCGAATAAGCCAAATATATTCTCGACAACATGCCGAATGCACTGTATCGGTTTACACGTCCGGCCTGCGATGAGGTTTCGGGCAAATATTTGGCGGCAAATTCCAGATCACGGATCGCATATTCGTACACATCTTTTTGCGGATTGGTATTTTGCAGGGGATTTGCAGCCGCTGCAGCAGCATCTTCCACGATAGGCACGTCACGCCACAAAGAGGCTAAGTGCCAATAAGCCGTACCACGCATAAAGCGGGCTTCGGCAATGTATTGATCTTTTACCGACCGGGCAGACGAACCGGCTTCGATCGTATTAATGGCGGCAGTAGATTGCCCGACGACCACATAGAACGAACTCCACGCCGAGTTCAAGGGGCCCGTGAGACCGTTCACCTGCAAATCCATAAAAGGATACACATAATCTGAGGTACGCGCCAGCAGATTGTAAGACATTCCGTCACCCAAACCGTAATAGAATTTATCGTTGAAATCGAACCACACTTTATTATATAAAGGCGAGACAAGCGCGGGCAGATTGTCGTCGCTTAACGTTTGTCCGGTGATCGTGCTGTTGAAATCGTTGTCTAAGAAATCACTGCAAGACACCGTAAACAACGCCGCCGAAAGCAATAATGCATATATTTTTGTTTTCATATTCATAAATTTCATTTTTAAAGATTAGAAAGTAACATTGAGGCCCACCGTATAGATCCGTGGAGAAGGATAACGTCCGCTGTCGAACCCGCTCACCCAGTTGCCGTCGATATAGGTGGATCCTATTTCGGGATCATACCCTTTGTATTTCGTAAAGGTATAAAGGTTCTGGATGTTGGTATATATTTTCAGGCTCTGAATGCCGGCTTTACTGATCAAGCTTTGCGGCAGATTATAACCGAAAGATATATTTTGGATGCGCAAGTAGGAACCGTCTTCCACAAAGCGGTCGCTGAAAGCGAAATCATAGTCACTGGCATTTTTTCCCAACGGCAGACGCGGCGCATGCGAATCTCCGCCAATGATATGAACATTGCGGTAATCGTTTGGTCCGTTTTCATCTATCAATCCGAGTTTGGCATAATTCAACGCGGAAGTAAACAGGTTGGAACTGTTATTGAACGGATTTTCCATAAAACGACGGGTATAATTGACCACATCATTCCCGTAAACGCCCGAAAGTTGAATCGTCAAGTCAAATCCTTTGTAAGAGAAGGTGTTGCCTATCCCGAACGTGAATTTCGGTTCAGGGTTTCCGATGGCGGTACGATCGTTCATATCAATGACGCCGTCACCTGCATCAGGAATACCATCGCTATTCGTATCTACGGTTAATTGGTCTTTATAGATATAATCTCCGATCCAAATACCACTTCTTTCGTCAATCGGCAAGTCGAACATTACCGGTGTACGTACCACGTCCCCTTTTTCGTTATATCTGTAGAAGTCGGTAGCTTTTTCGAAACGTCCGATCACCTGATAGCCGTAAAACTCACCGATAGGCCGTCCCACCATGGAACGGTTGATGGTTACATCTTCGGTTACGCCATAAGCATTGCCGCTAACCGAACGGGTTATGATGCCGGTAGGCGTATTGATGGAAAGAACTTTATTGCGGTTCAGTGAAAAGACGAAATTGGAACGCCACATAAAGTTTTTGATATCCAAATTCACCGTGTTCAAAGTCAATTCGATCCCTTTATTTTGAAGAGAACCCACATTTACCCAAGGAGATTGATAACTTCCCTGTCCGTTCGTTCCTGTAAAAGCAGGAACAGCAGACTGCATTAATAAATTTTTGGTCTTTTTGTAATACAAGTCGGCAATAAATTCAATACGGTTTTTGAACAAATTGAGGTCAATCCCGACATTGCTCGAAGACGTCGATTCCCATGTCAGGTCAGGATTAGGCATATTACCAGCGAGCAACCCTGCACCCCAATTGGAAGGGTTGACTCCATAAGCGGCGATATAAGCCTCATTAACGGGAATATTCTGATTTCCGACCAATCCGTACCCAAAGCGGAGTTTCAGATTGTCGATTACCGGATTGTCTTTCAGGAAGCTCTCGTTCGATAATTTCCAGGCAACCGCAACCGACGGGAACGTTCCCCAACGTTTGTTTTTCGCAAATTTGGATGATCCGTCACGACGCAGGGTAGCAGTCAGCAAATACCGGTCGTCAAACGAGTAGAACACCCGTCCGAAATAAGACATCAACCCTGCCATACCGTCATATCCGTCGTCGTCGGCCGTTTTTTGATCACCCAAACGCAAGGCGTGAGAGCTGTTGGTGAGAAAACCCGTACGGCTGCCCATCAGGTAATCCCATGTAGACTTCGACATTTCCTGTCCGAGCATGGCAGTCAGGGTATGCTGTTCGCCGAAGGTTTTATTATACGTCAAAACGTTATTCCAATTCCAATACTTGTTGTATTGTTTGGTGTAACGCCCCGAGCTTACATTATTTAAGCTATACCGTGAAAGGTACCATGTCGGCTCGAAATGTGCCGTGTTATTCGTATTTATATCAAACGAAAGTTCGGTACGATAGGTCAGTCCGGGAATAAGGGTTGCTTCGGCGTATGCATTGGCGCGCAAATCGGCTATTTCAAGAGAATTGTCAATCAAAGCCGCCATGGCCATCGGATTGACCGGTATATATTGATTATCATCCGAAGCGGCAAAAGTACCGTCAACGTTTCGTACCGGTACGTTGGGCGTAACCCGCATGGCAGTCAATATCAGCGACTGATCGGACACCGTCAGTTTCTGGTGGGTATTGGCGAATGCAAAATTAACGCCGGACTTAAGCCATGTTTTTACTTGCGAATCAAAATTTCCGCTCAAATTCAGACGTCTGAATCCTGAGCCGGCGGCAATACCCTCCTGGTTCATGTAGCCTGCGCCCATGGCATACGTCGTTTTATCGCCTGCACCTGATATGGACACGTTATGGCTGTGCATCATGGCCGTATTAAACAATTCGCTTTGCCAGTCGGTACCCGGCCCCAGCAAGTCGGGACGCACAAAGTTGCTGTTCGAATTAGCGATGCCGTTTTGGGCAAGCACGTTGATATTTGCCGCATACTGCGGCAAATCAAGCAGGTCTAACTTTTTCGGGATCTGCTGCCAACCGATATATCCGTTGTAGGATACGGCCGCTTCGCCTTTCTGTCCGCGTTTGGTGGTGATAATGATCACCCCGTTGGCAGCACGCGAACCATAAATGGCCGTTGCCGATGCATCTTTCAGGATGTCTAACGTAACAATGTCGGCGGGATTGATATTTGCCAACGCATTGGTATTGGTATCATTATCACCAATTCCCCCGCCACTTATCACTACCCCGTCTATGACATACATAGGTTCGTTTGATGAGTTTAACGAATTTATCCCGCGTATGCGGATCGAGGCGCTTGCTCCGGGCATCCCCGAATTTTGTTGCACCTGCACTCCGGCCGCACGACCTTGCAACACTTGATCAATAGAGGTCGGTACAGACTTTGCGATAGCATCCGATTTAACCGAAGTAACCGCTCCCGTCAAGTCTTTCTTTTTCATCGTACCGTACCCGACTACGACCACTTCTTCCAATGCTTTTGTATCTTCTTTCAACACCAAATCGATCGTTTTTCTTCCTCTTACCTCCATCGTTGTGGTTTGGTATCCGATAAAAGAAAAAGTCAATTTGGCATTGGAAGCCACCGTTATTTGATATTTCCCGTCGGCATCGGTAATCGTTCCGTTTGTCGTTCCCGATTCGACAATGGTTACACCGATTAAAACGTCACCGCTTTCATCTTTCACGACACCGCTTACGGATACGGATTGTGCAAACGCACAAAACGGAAAGAATAAAATTAATAATAAAAGCCTGAATTGCTTCCTTTTTTGAATAGTGTTACCCATGACTTTAATTCTTTGGATTTTAAGAAATTTATACAAATTACAATTTTATATGTTTGATTTACACATTGATTTTCAAAAACACCGGCCCATGTAAACCATAAAACAGGTAAAATTTAAAAGTTTGTGCAGAAAATAGGATCATGTTTTCAATATTCGGTATTATCTTTAATTAAAATGACGGGATCAAGATTTTAACCCGCTGTCAGTCTGCCATCGGACTTCAGCAGGCCGTAAAACAGGAACAAAGTTATAATATTGTGCCGGAGGAAAGGAAAAAGAAACTCCGGGAAGTTTTCCCGGAGTTACATCGCTTGCGTGTGTGTTACAAGAGGTTTGCTATTTGATACATAGAAGAGGATAAGGACAGGTCGGGTACATGATTGCCCGGCTGCTGAGTTTGCTTTTTTAGAATAAGGTTTTTTATCTTACTATATCAATATGAGTAAAAATGATGACGGAATTTGCTTTAATTACTCAATCATTTTCTGTTCCGTTCGGCATATTCTTTCGGAGACATGCCGTAAAATTCGCGGAAAGAATTGGAAAAATGAGATAAGTTACTGAATCCGAGCGCATACGCAACTTCGGAGACCGTCAGCTTCTGATTCGAAAGCAATTCACCGGCTTGTTTCAACCGAATCGATCTGATAAAATCGCGCGCCGACATCCCGGTCAGTTCTTTCAGTTTCCGGTGCATGTGAACCCGACTCATTCCTACACCGGATGCCAGCAATTCGACATTTAATTCGCTTTCCGAAATATTTTCGTTGATGATTTTAATGATCTTTTCATATAAAATTTGATCAGAGGAACGCAATACAACCGGTTTTATCAATGCCTTGTTTTCTTCCGAATCACCGGCTTTATGTTTCAACCGCTCGCGATTCTCAATGATGCCGGCGATAATCCTTTTCAGCAAATCGACATTAAACGGCTTCGACACATACGCATCCGCACCGATGTCGTACCCCTCGGCTTTGTCTTTGTCCGTGGCTTTGGCCGTCAGCAAAATCACCGGAATACGGTTGATATTGATGTTTGATTTCACTTTTTTGCATAGAGTCACTCCGTCCATTTCGGGCATCATAACGTCGCTGATCACCAAATCGGGCTTTTCCCTCAAAATAAAATCCAGCGCTTCTTTTCCGTTAACCGCTTCATATACATGATACATATCCGACAATTCGGACGACAAATATCGCCGGATTTCATTTTCATCATCCACAATCAATACCCGGTATTTTGTTTTCGATTTTGTTTTGGCTTGATCAAATCCATCATCCGAATTATACCATTCCGCCGGAAGTTTATTTCGCGTCCATGCCGGTTGCCGCTCATCTTTTTCCGACAGTTCCGTATCTTTTAAGTGGGCATTTCCCAAAGGCAGACGAATGATAAATTCGCTTCCGCTGCGGTCAAGACGGTTGCGCGCATACAACACGCCGTGTTGAAGCTGTACCAACGAGCGGGCCAAATGCAATCCGACTCCTGTGCCGAAATCGGAATTTCCGTTTTCGTTATTGATTTGATAAAATCGTTCGAATATTTTTTCGATCTTACTTTCTTCAATGCCGATTCCCGTATCGGCAACAACAATCTCGAAGAATTTACTCAACGGGCCCGCCACCGTATCATCTGTTCCGGTTCGAAGCGTAATCGTAATTTCGCCGTTATCGGGCGTAAATTTAAACGCATTGGAAAGAATATTCACCAGTACTTTATCGAAATTATTCATATCCACCCACACTTTCAATTGCTCGTCGGCATGAACAAACGAAAAATGAATATCCCTTTTTGCAGCCTGATATTCAAATGTTTGCATCAAATCGTCGATAAAACCGACCATATCCGTTTCACGAGCCTTCATGAGCATCAATCCTTTATCGAGCTTCCGAACGTCCATCAATTGATTGATCAGCCGCAAAATTCGTTGAGCATTGCGGTACATCAGCAAATATACTTTCCGTTTTTCGTCGTTTGTATTTTCCGAAATCAATTTTTCGAGCGGACTGATAATCAATGTCATCGGAGTACGGATTTCGTGCGAAATATTGATGAAAAACTGTAATTTGGCTTCACTGATTTGCTCTGCATGTTCCCGGCGCATCAATTCGTTTTTGTGCCGGATTCTCTCGGAAATATACCGTGTAATTCCCCACATCAATGCAATTCCCATCAATACATAAAAGAGCTTGGCCCACCACGTCAAATACCAAGGCGGCGAAATGATCAGGGTGATGATTTTTTCTTCCGACGAATTGTTATACACAAACGCTTTAATCCTCAAGCGATAAGTTCCATACCCGAGATTCGTGAAATTAATCCGGTTCACTCCCTGTTCGGTGTTCAACCAATGAGAATTAAGCCCTTCCAACATATAACGATAATACACCCGTTGAAAACGTCCGAAATCAAATGTTGAAAATTCCAGCGCAAACAGATTATCTTTATAATTCAAATGAATGGTATCGACATCGGAAATAAATCCGTTGAAAATAACATGATTCCCCGACTTTTGTCCCGAAACAACCGGATTGCCCATGATATACAACCCGGTCAGATATAAACTGATCGGAACATGCCGGTCATTGATTTCGGACGGATAAAAAGAAGAAATTCCTCCCGTCCCGCCGAAAAACATTTCTCCGTCTCCGGCTCTAAAAGCGGCGCCCATGCTGAATTCGTTTCCCTGCAGGCCGTCGAATCCGTAATAATTGACAAAATGGTCTTCACCGACCGGCAATTTGGAAATTCCGGAATGAGTACTCAACCAAATATTGTCTTTATCATCTTGCAAAATACCGCAAACGACATTACTCGACAAACCGTCGGCAACAGTATATATTTTCGATTTCAACGTTTTTTTGTCAAACCGGGACAGCCCTTCCGTCGTGCCGATCCATAAATTTCCCGAACGGTCTTCACTGATGCAATACACCACATCCCCGGGCAAAACACCGGGTTTGTCGGAATAATTCACGATTTGATTTCGAAGCGGATCAATGCTGCAAATCCCGTTGTACGAACCGACCCATATTAATCCGTCTCTATCGCATATGATGCTGTTTATCCAATCATTCGGGATATGCCGTTCACGATTTCCCGACTGCGAATAATGATCGACAAACCGCTGTTCACGCAAATCAAAAACATAAACGCCGGCGCCGTTTGTCCCGATCCAAAGCCTGTTTTGTTTGTCTTTCACCAGGCAGAATATTTTATTCCCGGCTGTATTATTATCGGAAGGTGTTTGAATGTGATTACTATAATAGGTACAAATCCCCGTCCGTTTATCCAATCGAACCAATCCCGACAAATAAGAACCCAACCAGATATTGCCGGCATCATCATCCACCATCGACAGCACAGTGTTGGGCGCCGAACCCGAAACATCGTTCGATGCAAAATGCACGGTTTTATTGTTTTTGTCGAGTTTATAAACACCGTCATTGTCGGTCCCTATCCATAAAACATTCGTTTTATCCTTCAACAAGGACATGATGCATCCCGACCCGATCAAGTTCCGGTCGAACGATTTAAATCCCCAATAATTAAATTTATTCGGATTTTCGGGATCGAGAAACACTCCTTTTTGAAAAAGCCCCGCCCAAATGTTGCCGAAATTATCCTGACAAATCGCATGAACTTTCATTCTGGAAAAATCGAACGGCGTGGACAACATCCGGAAATCGTTCAGCCATCCTTTTTCCTCGTCGTAAATTTTGATCCCCTGCCCGTCCGTACCTACCAACAGTCTGTTTTTATTGTCGACCAGCAGACATTTCACAAATAAAACAGAATTCCGGACATACGGTACCGCTTCGAATATCCGCATACGTGGATTATATTTATACAGTCCGTCAGTCAACGTTCCGACAAAAATATTACCGTACCGGTCTTCGCAAATCGTCGAAATCTGATTGCTGCCGATACCGAGAGGTGCTTTAAACTGCACGACTTCATCGGTTCTCGGATTATACATGTTTAACCCCTGATTTTCCGAGGCGATCCAAAAAACGCCCCGACTGTCTTGAAAAGCATACGTCAAATACATGCTGCTCAATCGGGAAGAAAGCCGGGCGTCGGTCCGGTAAAATGTATCGCCCTCTTTAATACGGATGACACCCTGTTCCGAAGTGATAATCCAAATTTCATGATCCTTACTTTCGATGATATGCGTAACATGCGGAGTCACCCGCCTATCGCCGTTATATAAAGCCACTTCTTTAAAGCTGTCCGTAGCCCGGTCGTACAACAACAACCCGTTGATGCAGCCGATCCAGAAACGTCCGAAACTGTCTTCGAGCAAACATCTCACATAATTACTTTTAATGGATGACGAGTCGTTCGGACGATTCTTGTAAATGGTAAACCGCACCCCGTCGAATTTATTCAATCCGTCTTCCGTCGCAATCCAAATGTAATTCCGATGGTCTTGATAAATCGAATTAATCAGGCTGCTCGATAAATCTTTATCCGTAGAATAAAAAATTCCGATTTGGGCATGCGAGAATGAAAAACAAACAAAGAAGGAAAATAAAAAAAGTAGTGTTTTTTTCATGTGAAAATAATTATAAACCGTTTTTTTGCGGCATCCTTAGCTCATGCCGGTTCTAAATTAACCGGAAAAACAGACATCAAACGGGTGGTTTTCCTTACAAAATTATAAAATAAATGCCTTTTCCCTACGCTCAATCACAAATTATTATCCTTATTATTCGTGTTAAACGGACAAAAGTAACGAGCGGAAAACATTTTGAAACAAAAACGATAATCGTACAATCATAATCTGATTATTTTTGTGCATCAAGTAAAAATCCAACTGAATTTTCATTCAAATCCATGTCACATCCAATCCGAATAGTTGAAATTTGACCATCATTTCATCATATCCGGATGAAATGTCCATGATGCAAAAGCGCCACCGTGCAAGATGAATCTCATGGACATTCTGATGCAACCATAATTATAAAAATAAAAAATAAACACATGAAAAAGACCCTGTTTTTTGCCGGTTTATCGTTCCTTACAGCTGTCACCTCATGTCGACCCGAAAAAGAACCGACAGCCTGTTTCAATTTTTTCGAATACCGGGGAAACGACCAGATTTTCAATTCAAAAATAGATTCGGAAAAACAATATTTCAATCCGATTTTGTGCGGATTTTATCCCGATCCGAGCATCTGCCGTAAAAACAAGGATTATTATCTGGTAAATTCGAGTTTTGCGTTTTACCCGGGCATTCCGATTTTTACAAGCAAAGATCTCGTCAATTGGGAACAAATCGGACATGTGTTGGATCGGCCTTCTCAACTTAAATTAGACAGCATCCGGATTTCGGGCGGCATTTATGCACCGGATATCTCGTACAACAAGCACAACGATACATTTTATGTGATCACCACCTGCGTGGACGGAATCGGTAATTTCGTGGTGAAAACCAAAGATCCGCGTGCCGGATGGTCTGACCCGATTCTCCTTCCGGAAGTGGGCGGAATAGATCCTTCTTTATTTTTCGACGACGACGGAAAAGCATACATCGTCAATAACGACGCACCGGAAGGGCCCCCCGAATGGGACGGGCATCGGGCCATTTGGATTCATCAATATGATGTCGATACCGATAAAACATTCGGAAAATCGAAAGTCATTGTAGACGGCGGCGTCGATAAATCGACCCGTCCGGTCTGGATCGAAGGCCCTCATCTGTACAAGCGGAACGGGAAATACCTGTTGATCGCGGCCGAAGGCGGAACAAGCATCAATCATTCAGAAGTCGCATTTTTAAGTGACAGTGTTTTCGGCCCGTATATTCCGTCCGACAAGAATCCGATTCTGACCCAACGGAATTTGCTCGAAGACCGCAAAAACAAAATCACGAGCGTCGGACATGCCGATATAATAGAAGATGCAGACGGGAAAACATGGGCGGTTTTTCTGGGCTGCCGGCCTTACGAAAAAAACCTCTACAACACCGGAAGAGAAACATTCCTGCTTCCCGTGGAAATGCATGACAATATTCCGGTGATTCTGCCGAAAGGCGAACAAGTTCCGCTGATTGTCGAAAAAGAAAATACTCCTTCCGAAAAAAACACATTCAACGGAAATTTTACATGGCGTGACAATTTCGATCGTACCGATTTAAACATGCGTTGGTTGATGATACGCACTCCCCGCTCCCGATGGTATGACATCGTCGACGGACAGCTCAACCTGCAAGCTCTCCCGACAAGTATATCTGAAAAATCGCAACCGGCTTTTTTAGGATTCCGTCAGCAACATACCACTTTTGAAGCGATTACGGAACTGACATTCACCCCGCGGTCGAATAGGGATATTGCCGGTTTGGCCTGTTTCCAGAATGAAGGATACCACATTGTTTTCGGAAAAACCCGGGAAAACGGAAAAGATGTTTTGGTCGTGGACAGAACCGAAAAGGGAATCAAACACACCTCCACAGTCGAAATTCCCGACAACTACCGGGAGGTTCCGATTAAACTTAAAATAACGGGAGCCGGAAAATTTTACGGATTTTATGTTGCTTACCCTCCGGAAAGCAAATGGCAACCCGTCGTCGAAAACATAGACGGAAGCAACCTCAGTACCGACAAAGCCGGTGGTTTTACGGGAATGGTAATCGGACCTTATGCTTCTTCGGGAAGAAGATAAAAGTGAATCGACAGATTTATTTTCCGCAGAAGCTGTCAAAATGATTGAACGGTTGAATAATAGAATGACCGGATAGTTGTTATTCCCGATTATTGGGGCGACTAATTATCGTTCCATTGAGCAGAGTTACATTATCGGGTAACATAGATTGATTAAAACGAGCTTTATAATCGGAAAGTTTTCGTTCTCCATCGCAAGAATTAGATAAACTAACGGAATGCCTTAAAGGTGGAAAGTAAACAAATATTTTATGTGCCGGATTTATTTCCCGTATTAATTCAACGGCAGTTATTATATCACTATCAGCCGAAACAATAATAATTATATCACATCTATTTTTATATACATCGTTAATTATTTGTGTAGCTATGCGTACATCCGTTTCTTTTTCCTCATAAGAATGTATAGTATTTTTACAATAATTACATAGAATATCTTTTTTTAAATACTTGCCTAACACTAATCGAAATTTAGGGTTTAATTTATTGGCACTAAAAAATAAATCCTGCCTTTTTGAAGCGGCATCATCATGAAGACGAGCAGAATAATAATTAACTTCTATTAATTCTTGTTTATCATTCAACATTTTTTCAAAAAATGCCACTATATCAAGCCAATAGAATTTTTTCCATTTGTTATCTTTTGAAGATATTGACTTTAACCCATAATAGAAGTTAAAGCCATCAACATAAACAATTACTTTCTGTTTTTCCATCATCAAACATAATTAAAAAAGAAAAACCACCAAGAATGGTGGTTAGGATCTTGGCATTTCTCATCCAAGAGGGGCGTGTATTATTTCTAATACTTTGCAAATGTAAGGTATTTATTTTCAAAATGCAAATTTGAAATAATAAAAATCACTATTGACCGACTAAAATCTGAGACGTTGAAAAAGAGGTTGTAAATTTTTAAAGCCGTCAACGTACCGTAAGTGTGAAATTCGGATAACCCCATAACTGTCAGAGTCTGTTATGAATAACCCAATCGCTACTCTTCCCCGGTTGCCGTGTGATTATATCGCGTGGTAATGTGAAGATTGTGATTATAAGATACCACACGATACAACCGTATGGCAACAACAGGTATCCAAGGAAAATTCATTGTAAAAAAAATTATCACTGATTGTAAAAAAAGTTTACAGTTTTTGATTTTTGTGATTTTATTATCTGCTGATTATCAACTGTATGTGTTTTTGGCATCATTTTCGCATCGTTGTTTGTGTTGAAACAAACAGACATAATTACAAAACGATCATGAACACGTTATTTACTAACTTCTTACATGTATTGAAGCACTTTAAGACTTCGTCCTTTATCAACATATTGGGGCTGTCGGCCGCGTTAATGGTATTCTTTGTGGTACTGATGCAAGTGCATTACGATTTCACTTTCGACAAAGGATATCGAAATGCCAAGAATATCGTGCAATTCAACAGATATGATTTCGACGATGGCTATGCAGGTACAAATATCAATTTTAAACTTCCGGCATTAATCGGCAGCCGTCTTCCCGAAGTGGAAGCATATTGCATGTCTGCTTATTATTGGGGAGAAAACCAAATGTTCGATATAGACAAAGGAAACACGATAACGGAAACATACGAAATCCCCTATTTACAAACAACGCAAGGTTTTTGGAAGGTCTTTACTCCGGAAATTATTCTGGGCGATACGACCGGCATCTTCTCTTCGCCCGGGTTCGCCATGCTTTCGGAAAAAACGGCGCAACGCTTGTTCGGCAACGAAAATCCCATAGGGAAAGTGATTCGTTCCCATTACGGGACAGACCTATTGACCATTCAAGCCGTGTATCGTGATTTTCCCGATAATACTTCACTCAAAAACGGATTATATACTTACCTGCCGGAAAGCCCTGAAACAGAAAATAGTTTTAATGCTTATTTTTTGATTCGTCCCGGAAGCCTGAAGGATATTAATCAAAAGTTAAATACAGTGGAAGTATTAGGAGAAGATCGTATGAAACGTCGGGAAGAACATCCGGAATTCCGGTTTCAATATCGTTTGTCGTCCATGAATGACTTGTATTTATACAATAAAATCAATGGAAGTAAACGCATCAATACCACCCTATCGTTATTAGCCATAGGAGTCCTTACACTGTTGATTGCCTTTGTCAATTTTGTCAACCTTTCATTGGCGATGGCTCCTTCGCGCATCCGAGGCATTAATATCCGTAAGATATTAGGCATCGACAAAACTACGCTTCGGTTTGCTATAGCCATGGAAAGCGTCTTGTTTACAGCACTTGCTTTGATTGTCGCTTTTGTCGGAATTTATTTACTGAAAGAAAGCGTTTTCGCACAGGAACTGTTTCCGATTATCGACATTTCCTTGAGATCTTATGTCGGACTTTTGGCTGCGGCATCGGTTGTCGTTTTGCTTTTGGCTTTTGTACTCGGACTTTATGCCATGCGTTACAGCACTTCGGTGAATGAATCGGAGGCTTTGAAAGGCTCGTTTGCTCTTGGGGTCAAAGGCGTTAAATTGCGTAATATTTTGATTGTCATTCAATTTACTACCGCTTTTGTTTTGATATGCGTTTCCATATTTATCAAAAAACAGAACGATTACATGCAGAACTACGATTGGGGCATTCCGAAAAAGGATATCATTTTTCTTCCATCGGCAGGATTGGGTGAAAGCGTTCAAACGTTCGGACAGGAACTTTTGCGGGATTCACGCATTACCGATTATTGCGTCACCGGCGCTTTACCCGGGCGATTAAAAATGAGTTGGGGATTCAGCAATTTTGAAGGAAAAGCGGTTGAGTTTAATGTTTGGTCGGTAGACGACCGCTTCTTCGACTTTTTCAATATCAAAATTATAGCCGGACGAAAACCGGAACGCATGGATTCCATTGTTTCCCAAATGGTGGTCAACGAAGCTTTTTTGAAAAAATACGAATTTGATGAAAGTATTGTAGGGAAAGATTTCAATACTTTCGGGCCGGGACGCATACAGGCGGTAGCCCAAAACATCAATTACGCATCGTTGCACGATTCGATTACTCCGATGGCTTTCGGCGTATTAGCGAAATGGCAAAATTTCCAATACGTATTGGTTAAACTTAATGGAACCGAAATTCCAAACGCTATCAAATCCATTGAACAAACTTGGAATAAATTCAGTAAAGATCCTTTCGATGCTCATTTTCTGGATGAGGAAATGGACAAACTGTATCAGAAAGAGAGCAATATGGCAAAACTGATCGGCTTGTTCGGGTTCATTATCGTCATCATCGCCGTAATGGGCGTTTACGGATTGATAGTGTTCAATGTCCGTTACAAAGCCAAGGAAATCGCCATCCGTAAAGTCAACGGCTCCACCGTTCGGGAAATCATCCTGATGTTGAACCGGAATATGTTGATACAACTCGGCATTGCCTATCTGATCGCCGTTCCGGCAGCATGGTTCATTACAAAGAAGTGGTTGGAAAATTTTGCCTATAAAATTCCTGTTTATTGGTGGGTATTCCTTTTGGGCGGATTGATTGTTTTGCTGATCACTTTACTTACGGTAAGTATGCAAAGCTATCGGGCAGCGGTCAGAAATCCGACAAAAGCATTAAATTTGGAATGATTCATTGCGATTGAATCAAGCACTTTTTGACACATCGGATTGCACACATTTGAAAAAAATTTTTCTTTTACGAAAAAAGGCGTATATTTGTACAACATTATCTAAAACAATGATGATACAAAACAATGGCGGCAAAAGAAACAAAAAAAAGGAAAAGAACGCCGAAGGCATACTATTACCCGAATGGCATTAAAACGGAATTTGTTTACGAAAGAAAATCCGACAAGTTATCTGCATACGGTTTATGGAGAAAAGAGCATCCGGATGGCATAGGAGAAATATTAGATATGAGGGCTGCAATGAAATGAAAGCTCTATGGCTCGTTATCTTTTAGACACAAATATTGTGTTGTTTTCGTTATTTTCTCCTAATGAATTAGAGCGAAGAGTAGACGAATTATTGGGCGATTATGGTAATTTGCTATATATCAGTACGATTTCCATACAAGAAATAATCTATTTATACAAAAGAAATAAAATCAAGACCAAATGGGAAAAACCGGAAGATATTTTACCAAGCATCGAAATGAATTTTGAAATTCTTCCGGTGAAAAAAGAGCATCTTGCAACGTATTCCGGATTATCTATAGTGAGCGATCATAATGATCCGTATGACCATGTGATTATTTCCCAAGCAATAACAGAAAAGATTACGCTTATCAGTTCCGACCAAAAATTTGAATATTATACGAACCAAAAATTAAATTTCATTTTCAACAGCCGCTGATTTTTGCAAAACATATTTCAAAGCGTGTAATCCAATAAAATAAAACGGATTGCACGCTTCTTTTTATGTAAAAATTTTTCATCATTAATTAATCTTACAATAATCACGCCTTTATGTTCAAATGATCGAGAACCGCCCGAATTTTTTCGAAGGTCGTGATTCGGGTGGGAACAAGCGGCAAACGAAGTTTATTTTCGCAATATCCCATGGCATGAAGCATACATTTTACGCCGGCAGGATTACCGTCGACAAATAATAATTCGAATAACTCGGTAAAATCATGATGGATGCGAAGCGCATTTTCCCAGTCGCCCGATAGAGCCAACCGCACCATACGGCTGAATTCTTTCGGAAAAGCATTTCCGATGACGGAAATTACACCCACCGCCCCCAAAGCGATCAACGGATAAGTGATCCCGTCATCACCCGAAATAACCATAAAATCATTCGGTTTGTTTTTAATAATATCGTCCATTTGCACAATATTACCCGAAGCTTCTTTAATTCCCGCGATATTTTTAAAATCACGCGCCAATCGTAAGGTGGTATCGGCGGTCATATTGACGCCGGTTCTTCCCGGAACGTTATATAACAGAATCGGCAAATCGGTGGCTTCGGCAATGGCTTGAAAATGCCGGTACATCCCTTCTTGAGAAGGTTTATTGTAATACGGAACAACCGAAAGAACAGCATCTACACCTGTAAAATCCTTGGTTTTCAAATCATTTACGACAGCGTGGGTATTATTTCCGCCGACACCCAATACGATGGGAAGTTTTCCTTGTACTTTGTTGATGATAAAATCGGCGACCTCTTTCTTTTCATTGTCGGTAAGCACAGGAGTTTCTGCGGTCGTACCTAAAACGACCAAATAATCCGTACCGTTTTGAAGCTGAAGATCCACCAGTTTACCAAGCGCTCCGAAATCAATACGGTCATCTTCTTTAAAAGGAGTAACCAACGCCACTCCCATTCCTTTCAAATTTACATTTATCATAACAATAAATACAAGAATCGTCTTTATTTTACATCAGACGCAAAGATACAAAAAACTCTTTTTATATCGAAACGGAGTAAAGTTTTTGGTGCACGGTACGCAATACACGGTTAAAAACTCAGATGATGTTTTTCGCCGAATATTTTTCCGGTCATTTGATCGATTTTCATCACCCAAATTTGAACATTCTTCACCGAAGGCAGGGAATACGTAAATGTTTTTTCGGAATATTGGGACATGATGATATTCAGCGCTTCCGTTTTTTTGTCGACGTCCTTTTCAAAAACAATCTCCCCCCGGCATATCACGCTTTCGGATTTCATGCGGTAACTGCAAGCCACCTGCTCGTGTTGATAGGCCAAACTCGCAGACGAACAAAATGTAATGCAGGCTTTGGGATTTTTGTTGATCATTTCGACATGACGACCTTCGGGAGCCGAATGCAAATAAATCGTTCCGTCTTTATACCCGAAATTCATCGGAATAACATACGGGATACTCCCTTCATCAACCAACCCGACGTAACACACCTTACATTTTTTAATGATGGACTCCATCCGTGCGGAATCGCTTATGGAATACGTTTTCATAAATCCGGCATTCAAAAATCATACGGAAAGCCGGCCCGTTTATACTTTCTCAAATCCGAAAAAGGAACTAAAAATCCGGTTTCGCAATTTCGTGCGGCACGGTAAAAAATCGGCGTAAACACAATTCCTTCTTCGGTAAAGTGCCAACTCGGAAAATCCCAATATTCCAACTCGGTATAATCGCAATCATCCTCTTCCGGATCGGGCTTTTCAAATTTTTCGATCTGATTGACCAATTTAAAAACTCCGGGTCCAAAATAATTGCTCCGGTATTCGCTGAACGCCGAAAAACCGCCTTGAGATTCGGTCGTGACACTTTGATCGAAAGCCAGCACTTCATCGATTTCATATTCTTTACCATTGTTCAGATCCAGCAAATAACCGACTTCGCCGAAATCGGGATGAGCGCCTCCGCAAAACCAGGACGAAAAAACGGAAAATCCCAATAAATTATCGGTCAAATATTCGATTCGAATGGTATATTCAATACTATTTCCTTCATTGTAATACCATTGTGCCGAGCACGACAATTGGGAAATGGCATTATACAAATGAATTTCATCTAATTTCGGATTCACCGCCTGCAATGTTTCAGTCGAAAATCCGTTTCCCAACCGGAAAAAAGGAGCGTTACAATGCGATTCCTTAAACCAAACGAACGATTTTCCTTTATAATCGGCAACCGAATCCCCGACGAAAGAAATCAACCCCGACCGAATGTAATTAAAAGCATCTTCCTGTTTTAAATTTTTGATAAAATCCAACTGTCCGTATGGATGATGATCTATATCTTGTACGGAAGTCGGAACAAGCGATACCGAAAGTCGTTTTCCGTTCGCACTGTTCCATGTTCCTTTAAATTCTCCGGCGGCATTTTTACTCAGCACAAACTTCTCGTCATACCCGTTTTCCGATTTATTGACGTACAGCACATACTTACCGCCTTCCCGATTTCCTCTCATCACAATATCTTTCAACGAAGAAACATAAAAATACAAGGCATCAAGCGTTTCGTCATCATCCACATTTCCCGAAGAATAATCATTCACAGACATGTAAATATCGGAATTACCGATTTTACCTTTCAACAGGTAATTTTCAACGGAAAACAACGATCCGTGACACCAAAACAATACAATCAAAACAAATACAATTTTTTTCATCTTTTAACTCTTAACTTTTAATTCTTAACTCTTAACTTCTCATTCCATCATCAAGCTCATCACGGCATTTTCGGACGGAAAAATATGGTATTCGGACGGAAGTTCATCAACTCGATATCCCAACAAAAGACGGGTCAATAACCCGACGGACAGTTCAAAGTCAGGAACTCCGGCATTTGCTTCAGTACATTTTCCGGAATGCACCCGATACGTTTTATTGTTCCAAGCAAGCTGTTTATCGATGACCTTAACGGAGAACTGCAATCGGGGCTGTTTCATCGCATACTGTTCCAGCATTTTTTCCGCATCCACAATACGGGCCATTCCGAGAGGTTGAGCGCCTTCTCCCCCGCTTTCGGCAACCAAAACAGCGCCAGAAACCCTGTAAGTGTTTGCCACAGACGACAAGAGGCATAACCCGGAAAGTTCATTTTCCGTCAATAAATTTTTAATGACGAGACGATTTTCCTCCCTGCGGGTAAAACAAACCCCGGTCAATTGATTTCCATGTCGTGCCATAAATATCTTGCCGTCCGAAAAAAAACAATCCTCAAAAACAGCTCCCCAGTCTTCGGTTGTTTTCTGAATGGTCAAATCCTTTTTTCCAAAAATCCGGTTACAAAAGTTCGCCACCGCCGGAACATCCTTCATCTCCGCTTCTTTTACGACACAACCACCCTCACGCATATTCTCCGGCAATTCGATGATTTGTTCTTTCGTATCGAACATTGCGGTATATCCGAATTTTTCATAAAACCCGACCACCCCGTTTCCCTGCGGGATAAGAATTGTCAACGGAATCTGATGCTTTTTCATTTCGGTAAACGCTGCATGCAGCAATTCCTCCATGTATCTTTTATTCCGTTCTTCGGGCAACGTGCACGCGCCGGAAATATACGCCGTTTGAATGCGTTTTTTCCCGAATGTCATGTCATACGGAAGCATTTGCAACGAGGCAACCGCTTTTTCGTCGACCACCTTCACCAAGGTATTTTCATTACGGTATTTTGTCCGAAAATAAATATCCATAAACTCATCCGAATCCTCAAAGCAGATTTTCCACATCCGCATGATTTCCGGGAACAATCGATCATCAGCATAAACAACCATACAAAAGCCTGTAAGTATGTTGTAAAAACCGGTTTATATTTCAAACGCTAAAGCGCAAAGATACGAAATTTAAATTCTTTGTGACTTTATGTCTTCGCGTTTAAATCAACTCTTAACTCTTAACTTTTAACTCTTAACCTGAACCAGCCCCTTCTCCAATAAAATTGCAGGATGATAAGACATTTTCGCTTTACGCAACGACTCCAAGTCCAAGTCCTCTTCCCGATTCATATATTTATAGTTACAGGCGACATGTTCGGCTATTTGTTGATTGATGATGGCATAAACGCCGTTCAACGCTTTTTCGACGTGTACACCGAAAGTATCTTGTCCGATCGCCTGACCGAAAGAAAAAGCAGTAAGTTTCCCGTCTATTTTAATGACACCTCCTCTCAATTGCAAATCCTCATAGTTGTTCAACGCCGTTCTTACGGCATGCGCTTCGCTGTGGAGCATGTCACTGTCGGTACAGTCGTTTTCGATGCACCATTGTTTCTGCATTTCCAGACAAGCCGGAATCAATTCTTTTGTAATGGGAACAAATTCAAAATCGGGATAATCGATTTTGAACCGGTTGATATGATTTCTTTTGCTCTGATATTTTTTCCCGGCCAAATGAATTAAATCTTCGGTCAGATAAACATAATCCGAACCTCCACGCATGGGTATAAACTCAAACGTATCCGGCACAGCCTTTTCGAGCAAAGCAAACATGTCGTCCGTAATCGACATCAACCGGAACGGAAATCCGTTTTCTTCGGCATCCGCCATCAATATTTCCAGTACTCCGGTCAAATCACCCGTTCCGAGCGGCATGATATAACAAGGCTTTTGATCGTCGACAACCACAAAACGAATCACCAAAAAACCGTTTACGATGCCATACGTTGTATGGTAACGCTCTTTCCAGCAGAAAATATTGGAAAAAGAAAAATCACAATTCCGATAATCAGACTTTAACAAATAAGAATCAAGCAACGGCTTGTCTTTCAGCTCTACGGTTTTAAATTGTAACATTATATTATTTTAACTTTTAATTCTTAACTCTTCATTCTTCATTCTTAATTCATCAAATACATCAACCCGACCGGAAACGTTTTCCTCGTATTCGCCCAATTATGCCACCCATCAAATTCAACAAATTCAAATTCATATCCTTTTCTATTCAAAACTTTTACAAATGTCCGATTAGAGCCTAAAACCATATTTTCCTGCAATCCCCAATCGAGAAACAACTTCAGATTTCTTTTCACTGCGGTATCGAATTGACGAATCAGCCAATCGTTTCTGACTTCATTCCCGTTCGTATCTTTCAAAATCAAATCACGCCAAAAAGAACCCGATTGAGACAAAACTTTCCCGAACATACCGGGATGATGAAAGGCGATAAAAGCCGCATTCAGTCCGCCGTAACTCATTCCTCCGATGATATTGTCGGCCGGATTCGAAGACATCGTATATCTTTCTCTCACAACAGGGACAAATTCCGAAACAAACGCATTCATAAAATCAAAATTCAACGCGTATTCAGTATATCTTGATTCCGAAGTCGGATTGTCGAACATCACCGCAATCACCGGACGAATCATCCCATCCGCAATCAAATTATCCAAAACAACCGGCACTTCCACCCGATTCATATAAACAAATGCATCAAATAACCACACCGCCGGATATGTTTCCGTCCCGTCATACCCGGGCGGCAAGTAAACATACACATTACGAATATTGTTCAATAACCGGCTGTTAATATTGAATAAATCAATACGGCTATCCACACCGGCATGCGTTTGTTCGTTCCGGTCGGGATGATTCCGGCTCAAATCCAACACCGAATAACTGAAATCTTTCCTCTCCCCCTTCGGAATACGGTTATCGTTATACCGGTCCAAATCTTTGACCGTTTTTCCCGTTTTTTTGTCGGTCACGTCAAACCGATACGACATACACACATCATCCGGCAACAAATAACACCGATAATATACCCCGGTATTTTTCAGCCGGTACATTTTCAGGTCTCCGAAACGATTCTCGTCGTAAATTCCGGGAATAAACAACTTTACGTCGACAGCTGTCTCGGAAGAGTTGTAAATAAACGTAACATACACATAATCATCGTATAACGAATCCTTTTCGACTAACGGAAGCCCGTTTTTCGAAGCATTCGTCCAAAAAACATCCAATTCATTGTTCAAAGAAACATCATCCATATTTTCCCATTCGGCAATCGTAGGACTGACCGTCATGTAGGGCGCCTTTATCTCCGAAAAACAAACGGTGTTTTGAGAAAATATTTGCCGGACAATAAATAAAAAGACAAAAAGACAAAAAGATAGTCTCATACAAAAATATTTTTTTGTTAAAGGTCGCATAAGGTACATTTGACCCCGTAATTTAAACAACCTCCAAAAAATAAAAGCAAAGATAAAACTCAAAAACAAAAAATCGTACCTTTGCACCAAAAATAAAATTGCACAATTCTAAAACTGACACAAAAAATTCACACTATGCCTACACCTCCCTATAAATATCAAGACCCGTTTCCGACGGGAAAAGACACGACAGAGTATTATCTGCTGACAAAGGATTATGTGTCTGTATCCCGATTCGAAGGAAAAGAAGTTCTGAAAGTGGAAGCCGAAGGTCTCACCAAAATGACGAATGTCGCCATGCGGGATGTCTCGTTTTTGCTCCGGCCGGAACATCAGGCCCAAGTTGCCGAAATATTGAAAGACCCCGAAGCCGGCGAGAATGATAAATATGTGGCATTAACCATGTTGCGCAATGCCGAAATTTCGGCCAAAGGCGTTCTTCCATTCTGTCAGGATACGGGAACGGCCATCATCATGGGGAAAAAAGGACAACAAGTATGGACCGACGGTCATGACGAAGAAGCATTGTCTTTGGGCGTATATAAAACATACACCGAAGAAAACCTCCGTTATTCGCAAAATGCACCGTTGGATATGTACAACGAAATCAATACCGGATGCAATTTACCGGCACAAATCGATTTGTACGCCACACAAGGCAACGAATATAAATTTCTGATGATCGCCAAAGGCGGCGGTTCAGCCAACAAAACCTTTTTGTATCAGGAAACCAAGGCTTTGCTGAATCCCGAAACATTGGAAAAATTTCTGGTCGAAAAAATGCAGTCGTTGGGAACGGCAGCTTGTCCGCCTTATCACATCGCGTTTGTCATCGGCGGCACATCGGCCGAAGTTAACCTGAAAACGGTAAAATTGGCATCCGCCAAATATTACGATCATCTGCCGACACAAGGAAATGAGTGGGGACAAGCTTTCCGCGACATCGAACTGGAAAAAAAGATTTTGAAAAAAGCGCAAGAATCGGGCATCGGAGCTCAATTCGGCGGAAAATATTTTGCACACGACATCCGCATCATCCGCCTGCCGCGTCACGGCGCCTCTTGCCCCGTAGGATTGGGCGTTTCCTGCTCGGCCGACCGGAATATCAAAACCAAAATCAACAAAGACGGAATCTGGATTGAAAAACTGGAAGACAATCCCGGACGTTTCATCCCCGAAGCATTGCGCAACGCAGGAGAAGGAAATGCCGTGAAAATTGATTTGAACCGTCCGATGAAAGAAATTTTGGCGGAACTGACCAAATATCCTGTGGCAACACGTTTATCGTTGACCGGTACCATCGTTGTGGGACGAGACATCGCTCACGCCAAATTGAAAGAACGGCTGGACGAAGGCAAGGGACTGCCGCAATATGTTAAAGATCATCCGATCTATTACGCCGGCCCGGCCAAAACTCCTAAAGGAATGCCTTCGGGCTCATTCGGTCCGACAACAGCCGGACGTATGGACAGTTACGTCGATTTGTTTCAGGAAAACGGCGGCAGTCTGATCATGATCGCCAAAGGAAACCGCAGCCGGCAAGTAACCGATGCCTGCAAAAATCACGGCGGATTTTACTTGGGAAGCATCGGAGGCCCGGCAGCCATTCTGGCGGAACAGAACATTAAAAACGTGGAATGTCTTGAATATCCCGAGCTCGGCATGGAAGCCATTTGGAAAATTGAAGTGGTGGATTTCCCCGCATTTATTCTGGTGGATGATAAAGGGAATGATTTTTTCACTTTGTTAAAAAACAATAAAAACGGATAAATCACTCCATTTAAATTAAAAACATAAAATTACGGGATGATTCTTAAAAAGTAATAACTTATATTTGCACGCTTAAAAAACATTCTGATGCGACAACGATGAAAGAAGAAGAAATCACAAGTACAAAAAGCGGGGATGACGAAGCGCAAAAAGCAGGCGTTGACGTTTATCAATCCGAAACAAAATCCATTTCACCCAATAAAAAACAGTTTCCTCTATTTATGAAAAATATCAATTATTTGATTAGTGCCGTTTTAGCGGTATGCGTAATCATCCTGTTTATTCTTCATTTTTCATCGAAAAAAGAATCAGCTCCGACATTTGCAATAAAAGGCTCTTCGGATTCAATCGGTACGGTTTTGCCGGTCGCATACGTAAGACTCGATTCTTTGTTGGTAAATTATAATTTCTCGAAAGATGTAAGTGAAGCTCTATTGAAAAAACACGAAGATTCACGATTGGCGTATACCCAACGCGCCCGTCAATTGCAATCGGATATGAATAAATTTCAAGAGAAAATCCAAAACAATGCCTTTCTTTCCCGGGAAAGAGCCGAAGCCGAACAACAAGCTCTAATCAGAAAACAGCAAGATTTGCAAAAAATGGAACAAGATCTTTCCAATGATTTTGCCAAAGAACAGCAAAAGCTGAATGATCAATTGAAAGATTCCATCACTCTTTTCTTGAAAGAGTACAACAAAATCAAAAAATACCAATTGATACTCACGGGAGAAGCAGTACTACAAGGTGAAGATGCATACGACATCACCAAAGAAGTGGTTGACGGACTGAATGCCCGTTATCCGGAGAAAGAGAAAAAGAAATAAAAACAACGGTAATATTTCCTACAAAAATCCCCGAACAAGTTATCAAAATGTTCGGGGATTTTTGTGGAAAAACATATAATCATCCAATGGATTTATTCATTTAGCTCTACTTTTCTTGATCAACCGGTCGTACACCAGGCAGGCTGTCAAAAAATAAACACCTGTTTCAAGCCATAAGATAAAATACTCTTTGGCCACTTCATTCAACCCGGCATTCATGGTGTTGATGCGAATATATCCCTGAATCCCGTGCGTAGACGGGAAAAGATAGCTGACCGCTTTCCAAAACGCAGGTATTCCGGATTGAGGCCATGAAGCTCCGGCCAAAAACAACAACGGCAAAGTGGAAAATAAAAGCAACAAAAAAGCGCTTTCCATGTTCCGCATGAAAATAGAAATGGTCATCGCCAAGAATGTGGTCGACAACAAAAAGGGAATCATAAACAAAAATAACGTCCATCCATTTCCGATATGAGGCAGATTATAAATGCGCGGAATCAGTCCCGTCAGGTAAAATGCCAACACCATATACAACGAAAAATAACAGAATCCTTTTCCGAAAACAATGTCCAATGTTCCGAAACGCCGGTTTTGATGAATTATCAAGTTTTTATATCTGTTTTCTTCCCAATATACCCCTGCCAACATATTTATGCCCAATATTAATGTCTGATAAAAAATCAGGATAAACACTGCGGGAAGCAAAAAACTCCCAAATCCGCCGCCACCGTTAAAAATCGACATACCTTCACACGGCAAGGGATTTACCGACACGGCAGCCTGTTGCGTCGTCAATCCTGTACTAAGCAGATTCTGATATTGAATTTGAGCTCCGACCTCTCTTGATACAATACTTACGGCTGTCAGAGTCGCTTTATAATACAAAAAACTGCTCATATCCAAATAAACCGACACAAAAGATTGAGTTCCCCGATAAATATTTTTATCGAAATCACTTGAAATAAAAATGATTCCGTGTATTTGATGCCGATAAAAAAGTTCTTCGGCTTCCTTCAGTGACTGAGGTTTAAAAGCGACATACAATTCGGGGGTTGCGTCCAATGCTTGAATATATTTGCGACTCATGGACGATTGCGACATATCGATCACGGCCACCGGAATCTCCCTCAATACTTCATTTCCGTAAATAATGCCATACAGCAGCGGATACAAAAGCGTTGCCGCGAAGAAAATAATCAATACACCCGGCTCCCGCATAATATTCAAATATTCCTGTTTCCAAATATGAAACACAGACATCAGCCGTTGTTTGAATATATTTGATTGCATATCTGTACTCATCACGAATTACAAATCTTTTTTATTTTATCGGATAATCTTGAAAAATCATGGCCTTTTTTAATCGTAAGATTACGACGAAGGGCAATAACAGAAACAGCAGCAACGCCAAATACGATATCCAATAGTATGAAATCGGAGAACCGATCAGCGCACTGTCTTGGTATATTTTAAAAAAATGCTGCATCGGAAACAATTGTGCCAATGACCGGACAGACAATGGCATTTGTTCGACGGGAAATGTAAAACCCGAATAACTGATTCCCAAAATACCGAAAACCGAGGCAAAACTCAACGCATTTCTCAAGACAGGCAACGTTCCTATAAGCGTAATTCCGATGGCTTGACCTGCCAACACAAACAATACGGAAGCCGTAATCATGGTGATGAGACTATTATGCAACGGAAATCCTAACAAACGAAATAAAAACACATTCTGAAAAATAACCAATGCAGTAAAAATCACGGTATAAGGAAACAGTTTTCCCGACAATGCAACAAATATGGATTTATTGCCGGTTCGCAACCATTCAATCGAAGTTCTTTCTTTCAGTTCAAGTCCGATTGCAAAAACGGTAATCAGCACAATCATCAATTGTAAAATACCGGGCATCAATACGTTCGACAAATAAACAGAATAATTGACATACGGATTTCCGATCATGTGAGCATCCACGACAATCGGTTGCAACTGCCCCATCAATTCTTCGGTGGTTTTGCCTTTGGCCAATCCGGTCGATAACCCGACGGAAGCGGAAAACAGGGAAGTAATCAAACTCAAATCTTTGAATAACAGCCCTCCCGGAATAAAATACGCATTATTATAATAAAACGCAAGTTTCGGCTGCCGACCCATTAACAAGTCCGACTGCATATTCGGCGGAATAACCAAAAAAGCATAAATATTCCCTTTTTTCATTTCATGTTCCGCTTCGCTGAAATCGGCACAATGCATCACAATATGTGTCATCTGCATAGCATCGGTTTGACGAATAAAATCACGTGACAGCGATGACCGATCGCCATCCACCACACCCACCGGAAGTTCGGTCGGCAGCCCTTCAGCAAATACCGTCGCAAAAAGCAGGTAGGAAGATATCGGAATGACCAATGCAGCCACCACATAAATCCGACGGGAAACAATCCGATTCAATTCCCGCCAAACGACTCTTGCAAAACAATTCATATCCTGTAATTCGTAACTATAATTCAGCTTGTACGCTCATTCCGGGACGTAGTCCTTCGACAGGAGAAACGGGTTTAGCTCTTACGGAGAAACTTTTCAAATCGAACTCTCCCGATACTTTCGTGGCTTTCCAAGTGGCATAACTGCCCAATGCTTTAATGTGGGTGATTTTCAGTTCGATTTCTTTATTCCCTAAAGCAGGAACAAGGGCTTTGAAGATTTGTCCCTGCTTAATTCCCGCAAGTAAATCTTCCCGTACATTGAATATAATCCAAATATCATTCAAATCAAGCACATTCATAATCGGAGCGCCGGTTCCGACCAGTTCCCCCCGCTTCGGGAATATATCCGAAATCTCGCCCGAAATCGGCGACAACAGACAGGTTTCATTCAAATAAGCTTCCACTTCGCTGACCGCACCACGCGCCTGATTCAACAATGCTTTTGCAGCATCCTTATCTTCTTGTCGGGCGCCGGCCAACGCCAAGCTGTACTGAGACTCGGCCGCTTTCGCCAAAGCCGTCGAAGCTTTATAATTCGCTTCGGCTTCGTCCCTTTTCTGAGCAGGAAGCACTCCTTTTTCATATAAATTTTGCACCCGTTCAAATGTCTTTCGCGCAATATCGGCACCCGCTTCGGCCCGTTGCCATTGCTCATAAGCTCCTTCTATCTGCTGGCTTCTCGCACCCTTTTCCGCTTTCCGGTTTTGGGCCGAAGCCGCCTCTTCAACAGCCGAAGCTTGCATCAACTTGGCATCGACTTCGGGACTGCTCAACAGCACCAATGTATCTCCTTGTTTCACCGATTGCCCTTCCTCGGCATAAAAACGCACAACTCGTCCCGGTACTTTCCCCGAAACCCGCACTTCAGCGGCTTCCACTTCACCCTGCCATCTTGTCGGCTCGGGCCGAAATATAAAAATTCCGATAAGCGATACCATCAAAATCACGGCAACCACTATAATCAATGCCGTTATCAACGATTTATTTTTATTTTTACTGCCGGCCATAAATCCAAAATTGAAAGGTTACAAACTAAATCACTGAAAACAAGACAAATATTCATCATATTTTAATCCTAACTCTTAATTCTTAACTCTTAATTCTTAATGGTCAACAGCCCTGTCACTTTTTTTAAGTAAAGGTTGTCGATCCTCAAACCGATCAGAGCATCCTCTTTTTCCGAATAAGCGGCATACCAAGCGGCTTGAGCGTCCAAAACGTCTGTCACCGCAACAAGACCTTCATCAAAAGACAATTGGGCATACCGTAAGTTCTCATCCGCCTGATCCAAATTATTTTCCGCGGCGATAAGCCGTTTTTTCGTTTCTTCAATTTTGTACGCCGCCTGCCTGAACTGAAGTTCGATTTTTTCCTTGGCATCGTCCAATTTCACTTCATTGATGTGCCGTTCGCTTTTGGCCGCACGTATTTTCTGTTTTTGCTCTCCCCAGTGAAGAATCGGAATTTTCATGACCACACCGACATTCCACGAACCGGAAAATTTTTTTTCAAATCCGTTGAAAAGATCCGGATTGGAATACAAATAGTTTGCCGTCAATCCGATTTCCGGAAGATAATCGGCAAACGCGATTTTTTCTTTTGACTCGGACAAGTCGATCAATTTTCGCAGGCTTTTCAGTTCCGAGCGATTTTCCATTGCCCGGTCCAATCCGATATTTTCATCGGATACAAACCCGGAATCCTTTTGCGATATTTCATCCGACAACAGCACATCAGTATTCACAGGCAATCCGATGTATTGACACAACTGCATTTTCGCCAGACTCAATCCGTTTTGCGCTTTGGTGAGATTCATATCAACCTCGTTCAGTTTTACCCGAACCTTTAAAATATCAGCCCGCGTAGCCATGCCTTCATTAGAAAGTTCCGTCACGTTTTTCGCCAATTGTTCGAGCAGCGTTTTGTAATCAGCGGCGGTTTTCACCTTGTTGCTGACCGAAATAACCATCCAATAAGCGCTTTCGGTTTGATATAATACCTCCGATTGCTCCAATGACTCCTGTTGCTTGGCAATATCGATGCCGATTTTCGCCATTTTGTTGGTTTCCCGGATTTTTCCCCCGGTATAAATCGGCTGCATCAACGACAACGCCCCAATAAATGTATTTCGGACATCAATGGACAATTCGTCGCGAGGAATGGTCGTATAATCTTTCCATTGAATCTTCTCGGGATTAGTTTTCGGATTAAACGGGTTTCCGTCGGCATCCAATGGTACCGGATTTCCGTCAACCATGGTCCACCCGTTATATATCTGATCCTGCCGAAACCCGAAGCTCCCGTCGGTCATTTTCGTACCGACAGGCAAAAACTTATCATCCGGCAACAAATAAATCTTATTGCTCATCCGAAGATAAGAAAGCTCCGCATTTACTTTCGGCAAATAAGCCGTTTTTGCCTGAGCTTTTTTATACTCGGCCATTTTCACCTCTTCACGTTTAATCTGCAAATCATTACTTTGATTCAACGCCAAATCAAGACATTCTTGAAGCGACAAAATTCTCGTCTGTGAAAAAACAGACATCATACAAAAAAACAGGCAAAAAATAAGACAAAATCTTTTCATCATAAAGTGCTATTGCTTACTTTTATATTTTATTTTGAACAACAATGATTGCCTAAACAACTATACACTGTATAAATAAAACAAAATTACGTCAGATTTTCAAAAATTTTCTTCAACACATTTCTACAAATCATAATCTCATCCCCGGACATTTTCGACAACGTTCTTTCAACCACATCCTGCACAATTTGAGTCGCTTGTTTTTCCAAATCCATACCCTTTTGCGTCAGATAAATAAGATTCACTCTCCTATCGGTTGAATCAGGAACTCTGACCGCCAGATTCTGTTTTTCCAGATTATCGATCAACCTCGTCATGCTCGGTTTATCCCTGAATGTAATATCCGACAACGTCTGTTGCGTCACTTTATCCTTTTGCCACAAACAAGCCAATACCGTCCACTGCTCTACCGTGATTCCCAAATTCGCTTCTTTAAAACGATTAAAAAGATACCGGTTAATCAGTTTCGATATTTTTCCGTTCAAAATTCCGAAAAGTTCGATCTGATTCAGCTTTTGCGACAAATCCATAGTTGAAATTTATTACGAATAAATACATGGCAGATTTTTTTTAGTATCTATTTATTTTGAATATCCATTATTTTGAACGCGAAAATACAAAAACACAAAGTCGCAAAGAATTTAAACTTCGTCTCTTTCCGTCTTTGTAACCCGACGTTAAAATAGATACCGTTTTTTGAGACATATTTATTCCCAATCAGGATTAATTGCATAAACAACGATGTAAAAATACAACCATTTATTAAAATAACAAGTACAATATCTATTTTTAACATAAATAATCACTCATTAACTGATGTTCACGATGCACAAAGCACGGTAAACGAGTAGACGAGGTTGGCTTTATGGTATCCGAAACCTATTTATTAAAGTTTATTCCGATTTATCGGGCGTAGCACAGTTCAGCGTAAGGAAAACCTGCCCGTACCCGTACCTCAACCCCATAACGGGTTGAACTACTTCGGAGTTCTATAATGCCGGGTTGTGCCGCCTTACCCCGATTGCATTTCGCTTACTTGGGGTTATCCATGTTTGCCTCCTACAGAGGCTTTACCGATCTTAATAACCGGTCATTTCATGCTCCGAAAGAGTAAAATCAAACAGCGCGGAAATCGTTCTGCGTCGAAAATGACGATAATAAACAGAAAGCCCTGAGGGGGCGTAATCATTATATTATCAATTGATTACGACCCCTCAGGGCTTCCAATACCCACTTGGTTTTACTTGTCTACTCGTTATTTTTGATTCCTGATGCGGTTAATCCATGAATCACTTTCTGTCGACTTGGCTTTTGATCAGCTCTTTGTTCATTTTCATTTCCGCCAGACTTATTTTGAACACTTTTTCCGGAGGCAGTATTTTTTTAAACTTAGCATAATATTCTTTTACGATCTCAATTTCTTTTGAACGTACTTCAAGTTGACTATCAACCATTTTTGTATATTGTGCATCTGTAATATTTTTACCGGCCATGATGGTCTTTATTTCCCTCCTGACTTCCCTGTTTATTTCAAATCGTTTCTGCGTCATTTCATGGTAAAGGGGAAAAAACGCACGCGCTTCTTCCGGAGTAAGTTCCACTTCTTGTAAAATGATCTTTTCCTGCTCCGCCCGAAAAGCTTCTACATCAAATTTTTGTCCGTCTCTCCGAAGTTGATTCTGAGCTGATACGCCTAACGAGAATATACTCATTAATGTCAGCAAAAATAGAATAGGTTTCATACTGATTTATTTTTTCAATCTTTAGAATTACTTTAAAAATTACCGTTTGTTTCATGAAAATATTCATACAAATCGTAATCATTCACGGCTGAGATCAAGATGTCTTCATCCGACAAAGGGATTGTTTCCGATTGGTTTTGTGCCGTGGAAAAACCCTTTATTTCATGAGTTCCATATTGTACATATAAACGTATCCCCACCGCAATACCACATATCATAGCCGCCATGTACACCCACGGCAATATTTTTTTCCGCAACCCGATTTTAATCGGCTTCGCCGGGTTTTCGGGTAATGAAGCCATTACACAAGCGGTCAGGTTTTCAAAATATCCTTCCGGAACGGTAAACGGATTTTTGTTCCCTACTTGCTCCAAAGAGGTGATCTTATCGGTTTTCATATTGTTTTGTTGTTTTATTGTTTTATTTTAACATTTAAGCATCCGTGTACACTGCTTTTCGCGATACCGATTATTAGACTTGTTCAAAACAAAAAGGTTTAATTTCTTAAAAAGAATGAACATCTATTTTTACAACGTATTCGAAAAGTATTCCTCGATCTTCTTTACGGCATGATGATATGATGCCTTCAACGCTCCGACCGAGGTTCCCAATATCCGGGACATTTCCTCATATTTCATGTCTTCAAAATAATGCATGTTAAATACCAATCGCTGTTTCTCGGGTAAAGTGAGAATTGCTTTTTGCAATTTCAATTGGGCTTCGTCTCCTTCAAAATATTCCTCACTTTCCAAAATATTGAGCAAAGGCATTTCATCATCAGAAAGAGAAACCTGATGGCGTGCCTTTTGACGATTCAGAAAGGTAATGCATTCATTTACCGCAATCCGGTAAAGCCATGTGGATATTTTTGATTCCCCGCGGAAATTTTCAATGTTTATCCATGCTTTCATAAACGTATTTTGCAGCACGTCATCGGCATCATCATGGGATATCACCATCCTTCTGATATGCCAATACAGACTTTCGGAATATTGAGATACAATGCTTCCAAATGCTTCCCGTCGTTTTCTCTCATCTTGCAGTTGAAGTATAATTTCTTTTTCGTGATATGCAGGCATAGTCATAAATCCGGATGATTAATCTCGCAAAGGTAACATTTTATTAAAATAAAAGGGTACACGATTTACGGCTCTCTTCACCTCTTTGTCCGTCATTTTATTTTTCGACGGAAAAATTCTACCTTTGTTTAATGTTTTGAACTTAAAATAAAGACTATTTATGATTTTTGACATTGATCTGATCCAAAAGGTATATGATTCATATCCCGGCAAAATTGCCACAGCAAGACCAATCATCGGACACCCTTTGACGTTGACCGAAAAAATTTTGTATGCTCATTTATCCGAAGGAACCATCCTGAAACGATATGAAAGGGGTACGGATTACGTGAATTTCGCGCCGGATCGTGTGGCCATGCAAGATGCCACCGCACAAATGGCTTTACTGCAATTTATCACTGCCGGGAAAAATCGTACCGCCGTACCGTCGACCGTTCATTGCGATCATCTGATCCCGGCTCACCACAATGCCGCCGAAGACCTGAAACAGGCAGAAATAACGAACGATGAAGTTTATACATTTTTACGTTCGGTTTCCCAAAAATACGGCATCGGCTTTTGGAAGCCCGGCGCCGGTATTATTCATCAGGTTTTACTGGAAAATTATGCTTTTCCCGGAGGAATGATGATCGGTACCGATTCGCACACTCCCAATGCGGGCGGATCGGGCATGATTGCCATCGGCGTGGGTGGTGCGGATGCCATGGATGTGATGGCGGGTATGTCTTGGGAATTGAAAATGCCGAAGCTGATCGGTGTAAAACTGACGGGAAAAATGAACGGATGGACTTCCCCGAAGGATGTCATTCTCAAACTTGCCGGCATCCTGACCGTAAAAGGCGGAACAAATTCGATCATCGAGTATTTCGGCGAAGGAACAAAATCGATTTCCGCAACCGGAAAAGCCACGATTTGCAACATGGGGGCGGAAGTCGGCGCCACCACGTCGGTTTTCCCTTACGACGAAAAGATGAATGAATATCTCCGGGTTACGGGACGCGAAAAGGTGGCGAAACTTGTCGCCGGAATCGCCGCATGTTTGCAACCTGATCCCGAAATTCTTGCCGATCCCGAAAAGTACTATGACCGCATCATAGAAATCGACCTCGACCAATTGGAGCCTTACATCAACGGGCCGTTTACTCCGGATGCCGCTTATCCGGTATCCGAATTCGGCAAAATAGTGAAAGAAAAAGATTACCCGCAAAAGATGGAAGTGGGACTGATCGGTTCCTGCACCAACTCGTCATACGAAGATTTGAGCCGGGCGGCTGCCATCGCTCGCCAAGCCCGAAAAGACAACCTGAAAGTAAAAGCGGAATTAATCATCAATCCGGGATCTGAACAAATCCGCCATACCACCGAAAGAGACGGCATCATTTCCGATTTCGAGTCGATCGGCGGTGTGATCATGGCGAATGCCTGCGGCCCTTGTATCGGACAATGGCAACGGGATGATCAAATCGGACGTCCTAATTCGATCGTCACTTCTTTCAACCGGAATTTTGCCAAAAGAAATGACGGCAATCCGCAAACCCATGCATTTGTGGCATCCCCCGAAATGGTGACGGCGTTGACCATTGCCGGTGATTTGTGTTTCAATCCATTGACGGACACTTTAATCAACGAAAACGGACAAAACATCAAGCTGAAAGAACCCGAAGGATTCGAAAGTCCTCCGAAAGGCTATTCCGTAGATGATCCGGGATACATCGCTCCTCCGGCTGACGGCGGAAACATTACGGTTAAAATCAATCCCGATTCTCAACGCCTGCAATTGTTGCAACCGTTTCCCGCTTGGGACGGAAAAGATATCGAACAGCTTCCGTTGCTGATCAAAGCGAAAGGAAAATGTACGACGGATCATATTTCGCCTGCCGGCCCGTGGTTGAAATTCCGCGGACATCTGGAAAACATTTCGGACAATCTGCTGACCGGCGCCGTCAATGCATTCGACGGCAAAGCCGGTTCGGCATTGAATCCCCGAAACGGCGAATCTGAAAGTGTATCCGTTTTGGCGAAAGAATACAAAAAAGCAGGCATCGGCTCCATCGTGGTGGGCGAAGAGAACTACGGAGAAGGTTCTTCCCGCGAACATGCCGCCATGGAACCCCGTTTTTTGAATGTCAAAGCTATTTTGGTGAAATCTTTTGCCCGCATTCACGAAACGAATCTGAAAAAGCAAGGGATGCTTGCTCTTACTTTTTCCGACAAAAACGATTACGACAAAATACAGGCAGACGATAAAATCAGCATTCACGGATTGACCGCGTTTACACCGGGAAAACCGTTACACGCGACATTGCATCATGCTGACGGAACAACCGATGCTTTTGATGTTTTGCATACGTACAACGAAACTCAAATCGAATGGTTCAAGGCCGGAAGCGCTCTCAATAAAATGAAATCCGAATAACCGGAATAATTGAATATATGCAAAAAATAATATTGAAAGACAATCAATTGCAGGTTTCCGATTTTCCCGTGATTCCTTTTATCGAAGGAGACGGCATTGGAAAAGACATTTGGCCGGCAGCCCGGTCGGTAATGGATCAAGCTGTGGAAAAAGCCTATCACGGACAACGTCGAATCGAATGGAAAGAAGTTTTGGCCGGAGAAAAGGCTTTTCTCCAAACGGGTTCCCGGTTACCGGAAGAAACGATGAATGCCTTCAAAGAATATTTGGTCGGAATCAAAGGCCCGTTGACCACACCGGTCGGTGGCGGCATTCGATCGTTGAATGTCGCATTGAGGCAGGACTTGGATTTATACGTCTGTTTACGTCCGGTTCGATGGTTCAGAGGGGTCGAATCTCCCATCAAGCATCCGGAAAAAGTCAATATGGTTATTTTCCGGGAAAACACGGAAGATATTTACGCCGGCATCGAATGGATGCAGGGAACGGAAGAAGCACAAAAGTTCTACCACTTGTTGGAATCTGAAATGAACGTAAAAAAAGTCCGATTCCCCAAAACTTCATCATTCGGCGTAAAACCCGTTTCGGTGGAAGGTTCCGAAAGATTGGTGCGGGCAGCAATTAAATATGCGTTAAAAAATAATTTGCCGTCGGTGACATTGGTTCATAAAGGAAATATCATGAAATTTACCGAAGGCGGTTTCAAAACATGGGGGTATGCATTGGCTGAAAGAGAGTTTGCCGATGAAATCAAATCGGGGAAACTTGTAATCAAAGATGTGATCGCCGATGCTTTTTTACAAAACACGCTGTTAAAACCCGAAGATTATGCGGTAATTGCCACATTAAATCTGAACGGCGATTATATCTCCGATCAGTTGGCAGCCATGGTGGGCGGCATCGGCATTGCGCCGGGTGCGAACATCAATTATCAAACGGGACATGCCATTTTTGAAGCAACTCACGGAACAGCCCCCGACATTGCGGGAAAACAAATTGCCAATCCGTCTTCCTTGTTGTTGTCGGGCGTTATGATGCTGGAATATCTGGGTTGGAACGAAGCCGCCGGACTCATTGAAAAAGCAATGGAAACTACGTTTCTGAGCGGAAAAGCCACCGGCGATCTGGCCCGTTTCATGAAAGACGGTCATACCCTTTCCACGAAAGAATTTGCGGCAGAACTGAATGCGAACCTTTGAGAGTTAAAAAGTTAAGAGTTAAGAATTTAGAGCATTAACAATTTATATTTTAAACGCCAAGTCACAAAGACGGAAAGGCGCAAAGTTTAAATCCTTTGCGCCTTTGTGTCTTTGCATCTTTGCGTTTGAAATGATTTAATTAAATTCTGCCATGTACCTAAAAGCCGGAGTTGAAAGCAAAAAAGTCCGCATGAATTTGCGGACTTTTTTGCCGGATAAAGGTTCTATCAGTTTTTGATGATCTTTTCTGTTATCACATTGTTTCCGGTTTGAACGGTAACCAAGTAATACCCGGGTGTTAAGTCATTTACGGGAATATCCACTTGTTTCATTTTACAGAGAACGGATTTCACCGTTCTGCCCGATAAATCGGTTATCTTAACCGATTGAATGATTGATTCTTCACCGGAAACGGATAATACGTCTTTCACGGGATTCGGATAAAGTGTAAAGGAAGAAACGGATACATTATTCAATGACGAAAAAATTTCAGGCTCTATTGTAATATCAATATTGTTTAAATAAGACCTATAATTAGAAACCAATTTTCTCTCTCCTGTTGCTGCTTTTGCATACAAAGCTAATTTGTATGTACCGGCAACTGTCAATGCGGAAGTAGAGAAAGTTGCTTCTGCCACATAATTTTGCTCAATGGAAATGTTTGTTTTATCAATTAATTGTGCTAACTCTCCGGTGGAAGGAGAATATAATCCTAAGTCCAGTTCACCGATAAATGCCGAGCCCTGATTCCATAATCCTGCTATAACACTGAATGGTTCACCTTTTTTTGTAGTTGAAGATGTTACAGTTAATCCGGGATCTTCAGGTCGATAGTAATTATACATCACTAATTTACTGTTATCGGCAACAATCCCGTTTTCTACTTCCAAAGGAAGGATATCTGTTGATAAGGCATCTCCCTCAATAACGATCCAATCGCCATCTGTCGGTTTAACCGCTGCACGAATTTTATAATTTCCCGGTGAAACATCGGACGAAACAGCACAAGTAACAGTAAATGCGGCTGAGAAAGAATATCCTGCCGGTAATTCCTGTGCATTATAACTGCCTATCGGCTCAATGATCTCGTCATTATCATCCACCAAAACAATCCCGTAAAGACCGGAAAAATCTGTAACCCCGGCGTTGGCATAAGTTGCCTCAACGGTAAAACTTTCTCCTCTATCAACAGATGTCGCAGGAGAACTCAAACTTGTTTTGCTTTTTAACTTCATTTCATAACTCTTTATACCGTTTTGATTCGGCATAATATTGAGAATGATCCCTTGATTGGTGTTATACACACCGGAACCTGAACCGGCGCCATCGATTCCGGGATTCAACATATTCGACGCAAAATAGCCGTCATGTAAACCTCCCCATCCCCAATTAAAATGAAAAAGTCCTGTATTGTCGTATCCGTCACAAACAAAGGCATGACCGGCTTCATTAACATCCGAACCGGAGTAAAATACCGGCCTTCCCGCGTCAATCTCATTTTTTAACATCCCATTCCACTCCTCATCGTCATAATACACCCGTTGTTTGCCCTGCACGCTTTGATCATAACCGAAGTAAGTCATCCAAGCTTTGCCCGCAGCTATACTGCTTGCCGCGCTCCCGCCGTTGGTTGCCAAATTATAATCCATTCCCACACTTACTCCACAATGATACATCAATGTCGCCACAGCTGCATTTTGTTCGGCTGTGGATGTTCCGTCATACGTATTGGTCATATTGTTCCAATCATAATTGACATTAAAATCAACAGACGGAATATCTATACTCATCGAATTCGTTGTATAGGGGTCACTGCTTCCCGTTCCCGATGTCGGATAATTATAATACTTCATGATTTGCGCCATGGCTGTGGCCACACAACCGGTCACGGTTTTTGTTCCGCCGATGGACGGACACAAATCATTATACGGTCCGTATTGATTCCACCGGGTTTGGATCAATGGAAGCACCGCCTGAACAGATCTCAAAGATGCTGCATTCCCGGTCAGATAAGCATTCCACGTTGCTTTTGTTTCTTCACTTTGAGGCAGATTATTTTCGACGGCATACGCAATTTCCCGTTGCAAATAATCAATCCAATACGCCATATTCGGGGGAAGATTATCCGGGTCGTATCCCCCTTTACCGTATCCCAACACTGGCGCAGTCGCATCATCGCCCGAAACCATGACAAATCCGTCATTTTCTCCGACATTAAACACATAGTAATAAACCGCCTCCGGGGAGGCTTTTGAATTTCTTAATCCCGTTTGACTTGCGGCGGTATATACCAATTTTAAATCAACGGATTTACCGCTTCTCAATTGATCTTGAGAACGAACAAGTCCCAAAGCGACTTTTTCCGCCTTTTCGACATCTACTTTTCCCGCATGCAAAGGAGCAAATAAGAACATCAATGCCGAACCCATTAAGAATACCGATTTTTTCATAAATTTGTAAATATTAATTAAATAAAATCATTCATCTATTTTCACCATTTTTTCCGTTATTGTGCCGGTTTCGGTTTGAACAATCAATAAATAAATTCCCGGATTTATCCCGCTTACGGGAATATCAGTTTGCTTCGCATCATTGCAAGCAACGAACTTTATCATTTTTCCCGATAAATCGGTTATCTTCACCGATTGAATGGTTGAACTTTCACCGAAAATATGCAATATATCTTTCACCGGATTCGGATAAAAAGTAAAGGAAGAATTAGTAACCGAAGCAATAGCCGACTGATTCTTCAATATTGTCAAATCCATTTCATTTTTATAATCAGTGTATGAAGCAACCATTTCTTTATTGCCGACAACACTTTTTTGATATAACGTCAATTTATACGTTCCGGCAGAGGAAGTTATTTCAGGTGAAGCTAATGTAAAGGTATAATATTGGTTGTCATTAGGAATCGAAACAGCCGGTTGAGACCCGATCACTTCAATCAGCGTACCGTTTTGATACAACCCTAATTCCAGTTCTCCGACAAAAGCGCCGGTTCCACTGTTATTGATCCCGAATTCAACCGACAAAGGGCCTCCCTCATACGGGGAAGCGGGCGTTATAATAAAAGCCGGATCATCCCCGTTATACAATATCAAATCGCTGTTATCGGCAACAATTTCATTATTCACGGTTAATGGAAGAATATCCGTTGATGCAGGATCACTTTCAATAACCATCCAGTCACCATCTGTCGGTTTTACCGCTGCACGAATTTTATAATTTCCCGCCGAAACATCGGACGAAACAGCACAAGTAACAGTAAAAGCAGATGAGAAAGAATACCCCGCCGGTAAATCTTGTTCATTATAAGTGCCTATCGGCTCAATGATCTCGTCATTATCATTTACCAAAACAATCCCGTAAAGACCGGAAAAATCCGTAACCCCGGCGTTGGTATAAATTGCCGAAACGGTAAAATCCTCCCCTCTATTAACAGACGACGTAGAAGAACTCAAATTTGTCCCGCTTTTTAACTTCATTTCATAACTCTTTATACCGTTTTGATTCGGCATAATATTGAGAATGATCCCCTGGCTGTTGTTATACACACCGGAACCTGAACCGGCGCCGCCGGTTCCGGGATTCAACATATTCGACGCAAAATAGCCATTATGTGAACCTCCCCATCCCCAATTAAAATAAAAAAGTCCTGAATCGTCGTATCCGTCACAAATAAAGGCATGACCACCTCCTGCATCATCTATGCCGTAATAAAATATCGGCCTGCGAGCATCGATTTCATTTCTTAACATGGCATCCCATTCATCCGGAGCATAATACATCCGTTTTTTCCCCTGAATACTCTGATCGTAACCGAAATAAGTTGTCCAGGCACTTGCCGCATCCAAACTGCCGGCCCCGCTTCCGCCGTTGGCTGCCAAATCAAAATCGGTATTCACACTGACGGCGCAATGATACATCAATGTCGCCACAGCTGCAATTTGTTCGGGTGTAGATGTTCCGTCATAAATATTGATCATATTATCCCAATCATAATTGACATTAAAATCGACAGACGGAATATCTATACTCGTCGAAGCCGTCGACGTATAAGGTTCACTGCTTCCCGTTCCCGATGCCGGATAATTATAATACTTCATGATTTGCGCCATGGCCGTAGCTACACATCCCGTAACGGGTTTCGAACCGTTTATCAACGGACATGAATTATTGTACGGTCCGTATTGATTCCACCGGGTTTGAGTCAACGGAAGCACCGCCTGAACAGATTTCAAAGATTCTGTATTCCCGGTCAGATAAGCATTCCACGTTGCTTTTATTTCTCTACTTCGGGGCAGACTATTTTCGACGGCATACGCAATTTCCCGTTGCAAACAATCAATCCAATACGCCATATCCGGAGGAAGACTATCCGGGTCGTATCCCCCTTTACCATATCCCAACACCGGCGCAGTCGCATCGTCGCCCGAAATCATGACAAATCCGTCATTTTCTCCGACATTAAACACATAATAATAAACTGCATCCGAGTAGGCTTTTGAATTTCTTAATCCCGTTTGACTTGCAGCGGTATACACCAACTTTAAATCAACGGATTTACCGCTTCTCAATTGATCTTGGGAACGAACAAGTCCTAAAGCGACTTTTTCCGCCTTTTCGACATCCACTTTTCCCGCATATAAAAAAGGAAAAGAACAAATAAATATAAGTCCTGTCAACAGTCTGCCTTTAATCATAATAGTAATGTAATATCGGATAAAATAATAAATTTAAGTGAAACATCAAACAAAAAGATGTTGTTTTTTTCGGCACAAAAATACAAAAAAGAGAGGATTCTTTGACGGTCTGTTAAAAAAGTCCGATATAAAACACCTTATTAAGAAGATTTTTTTATAAAAATTATTAAAATCTGGTTGTTTAAGACATTTTTTTATGAAAATGTTACCTTATTTAAAACAAGCATGCCGCAATTAAAAACAAGTATGACGCAAAGACGTTGAGTTTAAATTTGTTATGATTTTGTATCCTGCTTCTTCACAGTTGAAATAACAGACATTTATTTAATGTCGGCGGGTAATCCGGGAATTATCGATTTTTACAATAATTCTATTGCATATATTATCATTAAAGCTTAGCTTTGCGAACGATTATTACACTTGTCAGATCATATCTGTTTTTAAATATTACGAAGTGTTAAATCTATCCATGATACCATCATGGGGTTAAGTTTATTTAACAAAGTTCCGGACGTAATATGATGAATAAAGATAGTTTTTTCATGAAAACAATTAACGGCAAATGGTCGTTAACATTGATTACTCTCGTCACCATACTTTGTTGGAGTCTTGTCATTGCTTTCAAATCAGACGATTTTTCCATCCAACCCAACCACAGTTTATTTTTCGGCCCGCTTACAAAGCTCGTTTCCCCCCGAATTTTATTGTTTGTCAATTATCTGTTGGTGTTGGGAACAAGTTTCTTGTTATTATGGCTTGATCAGGTTTTCTCGATTATCCGAACCAAAACATTTCTTCCGTTTTTATTTTATACCCTTTTTATTACCACTGATCCCGGTTCATTCTTTTCATTGCCGGGAAATCTGACGACTCTTATTCTGTTGGCGGTTATTTATCAACTCTTCCGGTCATATCAAAAGGAAAAAAACGTGGAAGAAGCATTCAACATCGGCCTTTTGATCTCCGCGGGAAGTCTCTTCTCGACCCGGATTCTTTTTTTCATTCCTGTTATTTGGATCGGATTATCGTATACACGGGCTTTTTCCCGGAAATCGTTTTTTGCCTCCATCGTCGGATTATTGACTCCTTATTGGCTGACTTTTTGTTGGTTTTTATATCAAAAAGATATATCCGGATTTATCGAACCGTTTTATCATTTTTTTCAGGTCAATCCTTCTTCCGCTCTCGAATACGAAATTTCCGGTTGGATCAGGGTCTGTTTTTCTCTTCTGATCACCATTTTTGCGGTGATTAATTTCAGGATGCACAGTTTTAAAGACAAAATCAAAACCCGCACTTATTTTTATTTTATTCTGACACTTATTATTTTTGTCGCTATTTTAATCATTTTTAATATTATACCCGTCACAGAATACGCCGGAATCTATTATTTGTCCGTCAGTTTATTTGCCGCACATTTCTTCGTGACAGTCAATTCCCGTTTATCCGCTGTTTTTTTCTATCTGTCGCTTATCACATTCATCGGTCTGCTGTTTTTTTAAACATAATCTTAATTTTTAATTCTTAATCTCTTAATTTAAAAAATTAGTATATCTTTGTGCCAATTTTGAGAAAACTAACATAATGTCCAACCCAATTAATTTTTAATATCAATATTTTTAATGGAAGATAAACAAGTCAATAAAGAAGTAACCGCAAATCCGGATTTCGATTGGGCAGGTTACGAAAAAGGGGATACTTACGGAAATGTAAGCAAAGAAGATCTCACCAAAGCGTATGATGAAACCCTCAACACCGTAAAAGACAAAGAAGTAGTTGAAGGTACCGTTATTTCGATGAACAAACGCGAAGTGGTTGTGAACATCGGTTACAAATCGGACGGAATCGTTTCCATGAACGAGTTTCGCTACAATCCCGACCTGAAAGTAGGGGATAAAGTGGAAGTTTACATCGAAAGTCAGGAAGATAAAAAAGGACAACTCATTCTTTCTCACAAAAAAGCGCGTACCACCAAATCTTGGGAACGTGTCAATTCCGCTCTTGAAAAAGACGAAATCATCAAAGGTTTTGTCAAATGCCGTACAAAAGGCGGTATGATCGTGGATATATTCGGCATCGAAGCCTTTTTGCCGGGTTCTCAAATCGACGTGAAACCGATTCGCGATTACGATGTGTTTGTAGGCAAAATGATGGAATTTAAGGTGGTGAAAATCAATCAAGAATTCAAAAACGTTGTTGTTTCTCACAAAGCTCTTATCGAAGCCGAATTGGAACAACAAAAGAAAAATATTATTTCCAAACTCGAAAAAGGTCAAGTGCTTGAAGGAACCGTTAAAAACATTACTTCTTACGGTGTATTCATCGATTTGGGCGGCGTAGACGGTTTGATTCACATTACGGATCTTTCTTGGGGGCGTGTTTCTCATCCGGACGAAATTCTTCAATTAGACCAAAAACTGAATGTGGTTATTTTGGATTTCGATGACGAGAAAAAACGTATCGCTCTCGGGTTGAAACAATTGACTCCTCATCCGTGGGATGCTTTGGACGAAAATTTGAAAGTAGGCGACAAAATGAAAGGACGTGTGGTGGTGATGGCTGATTACGGCGCTTTCATCGAAATTGCTCCGGGGGTGGAAGGATTGATCCACGTTTCGGAAATGTCTTGGTCTCAACACTTGCGCAGCGCTCAAGATTTTATGAAGGTGGGCGACGAAGTGGAAGCCGTTATCTTGACATTGGATCGCGACGAACGAAAGATGTCGTTGGGTATCAAACAATTGAAACCGGATCCGTGGGAAAGCATCGAAACCAAATATCCGATTGGTTCTCGTCATACCGCGAAAGTTCGCAATTTCACCAATTTCGGGGTATTTGTGGAAATCGAGGAAGGGGTTGACGGCTTGATTCATATTTCCGATCTTTCCTGGACCAAGAAAATCAAACATCCGTCTGAATTTACCCAAATCGGTGCGAATATTGATGTTCAAGTACTGGAAATCGATAAAGAAAACCGCCGCTTAAGCCTCGGTCACAAACAATTGGAAGAAAATCCGTGGGATGTTTTCGAAACAATCTTTACGGTTGATTCGATACATGACGGCACCATCATCGAATTGCTCGACAAAGGCGCTGTAATTGCTCTTCCTTACGGGGTTGAAGGTTTTGCCACACCGAAGCATCTGGTGAAAGAAGACGGAAGCCAAGCTCAAGTGGACGAAAAATTACCATTCAAAGTCATCGAATTCAATAAAGATGCCAAACGCATCATTCTTTCTCACAGCCGTATTTTCGAAGATGCCCAAAAAGCAGAAGCCCGCGAAGCATCGGCTGCAAAAAAGGCTGCCAAAAAAGCCAAAAAAGAGGAAGAAGCCGCTTCTGAAGAAAATGCTGCTCCTAAAGTAGAAAAAACAACACTGGGAGACATCGAAGAATTGGCTGCATTGAAAGAGAAATTATCGGAACAATAATTTTTTCAAATTATATCCAAAAAAACCGGTTCCCGAAAGGAACCGGTTTTTTTTATGACTTCGACACTTTTTCTTGCGTTTTTCCTTCTATGTCTCCATAATAAAGTAATGCATCGGGATTTCCGACATACCACTTTCTCATCTGATTTTTCTTTCTTAAATGAAATATCTATTTTTTCAATTTCTTCTGTTCATTCTCGAAATTTTCGATAAAGTGTATTTCTACCGGAGAAAGTTGAAAAGGAGTTCTTTTCTTATACCTGTCATATTCTGAATTTGCTTTTTCTTTAGCTGTTTCTGCCGAGATTGTTCCGGCATGAGTAAGCAACTCTTTTCCTGAAAGTTTCAAAAAATCATCCAATTTCCGGATCCAATCCTTCATATACATAGGGGTATGGCTTTGAGCTTGTAATTCTGCAAAATCAAGGAACAAACTGACTATGCGGTTTAATGTATCAAGTTCCCTTTCGGTCAAATAATTTTTTGCATATTCGGCATCATTACGTTTAGGCAATGCTCCTGTCCATATCGTTAATCCCATGAAGTCTTTTTCTGCATTGGCACGAGTATATATGACTTCGGCAGCAGTATGTCCATGAGCAGAAAAATGCATTTTGTTTTGTACCGTCGCAAAAAATGCCTTTGTAGCTTCTGTACGAGGATCATAGTCAATACTTAAAGCGTATATCTCAAGTATTTTTCGGTAGAATATCTTTTCAGATGAACGGATGTCACGAATACGCTCCAATAATTCATCGAAATAATTTCCACCACCCGCTCGTTTTAATAAATCATCATTTAAGACAAACCCTTTTGTCAGATACTCTTTTAATACCTGTGTCGCCCATATCCGGAATCGAACGCCACGATGTGAATTAACACGATAACCTACGCTGATAATCATATCAAGGTTATAGTATGCTACTTGATAGGTTTTTTCATCGGAAGCAGTTGTTGCAAAATATGCAACAACTGAATTGGATTGTAATTCTCCCGAATCAAATACATTTTTGATATGACGCGAAACAGTAGATTTATTCCGTTGAAACAATTCAGACATTTGGTCTAAGCTAAGCCAAACAGTGTCACCCGATAGTGTGACTTCTACTTTAGTTTCACCATCTTCGGTTTGATATAATAGGATGTTTCCTTTTTCTTTCTCTTCCATAAATGAGGAATTAATTGTACTGAATTACTCATTTTTCGAATCATAACGCATTTTTTAAATCCGATAACAAATCCTCTGCATTCTCGATTCCGACGGATAATCGTAATAAATTATCCGAAATGCCGTCTTCTGCTTTTTGC
>JGI24699J35502_11134219_pt1 | contig 66475 bp, 66 predicted proteins | sample TergutMp193P4_FD_35502 | JGI IMG/M metagenome (IMG submission 35502)
TCATCGTCGACGGGCATCCCGTCCACCGTGCCAAAGCCGTCACCGACTGGGTCGCCTCCACCGATGGGATGTTCACCCTCGAGCGTCTTCCCGGCTACTCTCCCCAGTTGAACCCCGACGAACAAGTATGGAAGAACGTCAAACACGACCGTGTCGGACGGCGCATGGCCACCGGCCCCGACCAGTTCAAAGCCCTGTGCGTCTCCGCGTTGCACCGCCTCCAAAAACTCCCCCACATCATCCAAGGCTTCTTCCGCCACCCCGACCTGGCCTACATCCACCTCGCCGACGCCACCGCCTAAAGTCCACTAACCAACGCTCCCCTTAGTAAAATCCTTGGACTAAGGATGGTGAACGTCCGCTACGTCGTTTTCCTCATCCTTTTCATGCCAGTCACCATCACCGCCTCGGTTCTGCTTTCTCTTCCATTCGGTGGCTCCCTCGACCAGTTGCATCTTTCACCAGAGTTCAGCATTGTAAGCGGCTCTGTTATCGGAAGTTGGGTCGTCGCAATCCTGGCACCAATGTTGGAGGAACTCGGGTGGAGCAGTTATGGCATCGACTCCTTGCGAGGCAAGACCCGGCTCATTTTTCAGATGTTGTTCTTTGGTCTTTTCTGGAGCATTTGGCATATGCCTTTATTCTTCATTCATGGCTATTACCACTCCAATCTCTTGGCTGCAAGCCCTTGGTTTGCGGTGAATTTCCTCGTCAGCGTAGTACCACTCGCTGTCATCAAATATTGGCTGTACTACCGAAACAATCGGATTATGCTGATGTCAATCTTGTTCCATATTCTGGTCAATGTGTCATCCGAAGCATTTTCAATGACAAACACAACCAAATGCATCGAAACTGGCGTCATTGCTGTTATCGCCATCCTAGTTGTGGTCATTGACCGACGGTTCCTTATCGCACGAGCTAGCCAGCTCCCTCAACGACCAAACAAAAGGAGCCCCCACCAACTGTCAACCCACACAGAAGCTGAAAAACCGAGTCTTGCAGCATTGGACTAAGGTGTAAGCTTGATATTGATTTTTCATAATCTTGGCTCAACCAATGTGACCCACTATTCGCCTCTTCTTCGATGCTCATCAAGCGTCCTGACCTTCGCCAGTCAACGCGTCCGCGCCCTGCTGGTCAAGATCACGCCACCCATCGGCCACCGCCTTCGCAGCATCAGCTAAGACGGACAAGGAATCAACCATCTTCGCCCGCGTGTCATCCCACTTATACGCGAAACCATGCACTGTCTCTGCCAGCCCACCATGACCCACCGCATCAGCGATCACATCACTATTCGCGTTTGCATTCCCGAACTCGCCAGACACACTCGCCAAATCGCTGCCAAGCTGACTAATAGCGTCGACGTCAATCGTCATCGCCGCTATGGTTCACCACCCTCACCGTCAAACTGTTTGTGAACCCAGATATGAGGACCTTGGTCCCCCTAGTGTTGACAATCACCTGTGGACACATCCCAACCTGATCGTCCACCAAGCAGTGAAGCCGACCAGGCAGATGGAATGTGAATACTAGATGTGTCGATCCTGTGGAGCCAATCCGTCGCACACGTCGGATCCGACAAGATCAGCCGCGCAACGCGCTCCCGAACTCATTGTCGGTGTTGACCACAGTATCCGCGTACTGCTTCAAGAAATTGCCCAACGGTTCCAGATTCGCGTTGACTGAATCCAAAGCTTTGGACAAGTCCAAGAACTGTTCGGAATACGCCCCCGACGCGGCCTGGGTGGTGAACCCAGTTCCAATCAAACCCTTAACCGCACTTTGAGCGGTAGACACCTTCTCGCTGATCTCGCCCTTGATTCTGATCAAAGTGTCAGCGACAGACTTCATTTCCTCTGGGGAATAACCATATGCGTTAGCCATTGCAGTACTCCTTACCTCCAACCGCCCCCAAACAGGAGGGTAACTGCATTTCACATTGATTGCACATTATTGAAGGGTCGTCGTTATACTCCCCTGCCGGGAAGGTCACCATTTACTCACCGAAAACACCCGTAGCCACACCTGGACAGTCGGAACTATTCCAGTACACTGTTGTCAGCTGGGTATCAGCCGATACCCAGCTGACAAGGGAAAACCCGAACTAAACCAGGACATCCATAGACAACCACAAGAGACAACGTTTCTACCAGAGGTCATAGGTTCAAATCCTATCCCCGCTACAAATGTGGACATCGTATGTCCTAGTCAATGAGGGTTTTCCATGAACAAGAGAGGTTCATGGAAAATGAGCAGGTCACCGAAAACTCACCGAAAACCCCTTCGCCACGACGAAGAATCCACAACTCGACTCGGTTATTCCGGGTCGCTCGGAGTGTCCTGGGCCTTCATCATGAACAAGATCAAGGAAGGGAACCTCACTAGCATCAAGAAGGGAACTCGACACCGCATTGCCGTGACAGAAGTCGAACGATTCCGTCAATGGTATCTCCACGATCTGGTGGAATTCTCCGCTGATGATGCTCTGAAGGATCTGTTCGGTGGTGACCAGTGAATGCACTCGCATTTCTCGATGCGAGCCGTACCCTTCAAGATATAGCAACGGATCATGATTCGTACTGCCGAATGTCGCCTTGGGTACGCGCCAGTTCTGAAAAAACGTACATAGGACGACACTCGAGATCACAAAACAACGTGTCTGGGAGCAGAATTTCTATAGACTGGTTCCGGAAAGGACGATTGAAGATGTTTATCAATAGTGTCACGGGCCCGGTCGACACGGCGACCCTGGGTCCCACTCTCATCCACGAACATGTCGGGGGCGCCGACTGGTCGCTGCGTATGAACGGTGGGAAGCGATTCTTCGACTATGACGCGGTCGTCAGTACGGCCACAGCAGCGTTCTTGAAAGTGAAGCAAGAGTGCGGGATCACAACTATCGTTGACGGTACCCCGATCAACCTGGGACGGGATGTGAATCTGATCCGCGACGTCGCCGAACGTACCGGACTCACTTTCATCGTGTCCAGCGGGTTCTACTACCATGAGGAACCCTCGCTCGCGAATAGCAGCGTTGATGACATCTACGATTTCCTCGTGAATGATTGCCAGCATGGCGTGGCCGAGACCGGAATCATGCCCGGCATCATGAAGGCGGCGGTCGGAACACTTGGGGTGACGCCGTACCTTCGCAAGGTACTGACCGCGATCGCACGTGTGTCAGCGACGACGGGTTTGCCGGTGTTCTGCCACCATGACGTGCATGCGAGAAGCGGCGGCGACATCCTCGACATCTTCGAGTACGAGGGTGTCAATCTCAAACGTTTCATCCTCGGCCACAGCGGCGACACCGACGATCTCACGTACCTTGAAGCCATGTTGAAACGCGGCTGCTATATCGGGATGGACCGTTTCGCGTACTGTGACTTCATGCTCGGTTTGCAACCGCGTGTGGACACGATCGCGGCGCTGTGGAGGAAGGGGTACGGGCCTCAGATGATGCTGGCCCATGACCTTGTCGCGTACCGGGGCGGCCTGACCGGTGACGACACAACCCCGCGTCCCGAACCGGCTGATCTCACCTACATTCATAAGACCGTTTTCCCTGCGCTTGTCAAAGCCGGCGTGCCGCAGGAGGAGTGTGTTCGCATGATCACCGACAACCCGCGGAAGCTGTTCGAAGCCGTCTGACCGGTCGCACAACAGTCACTGTGATGGTGGGAAGACCATCGCCTTTTTCCGCTTGCCTGCCAGGTTCACAAGGAAATTCTCATCGGCTGGTTTCAGGTGTACGACGACTTTCAGGATGATTTGGTCGAAGAGCAGCCTGACCTGGTTGGCGGCATAGAACAGGGGCAATGCGTGGAAATTCACAAAAATCATGGCCGTGAGGAGAGGGCCGAACGTTGGTTTGGCGCGAGATGTCATGAGACGCCGGGACTCGCGGTGCCATCTTCGCATCGTTTCCTGAAGTTTCCTTGTCGGGGGGAAGTCGAGATAAATGTGGTAATGATCGCTCACGAGCCTCGACAGATATGAGTACATGCATTGTCTATGGGCAGAGTCGAGGGAAGGCAGGATCTGATTCCAGTACGTCAAACAGGATATCGCCGCCCGGTGGTACTGGTCCACGTTCCTCATCAGATTGAGGTGGCTGATGGATTGGGATTCGGACCCGTAACGATACACGTACAGCGGTGTCGGGCACACAATCACTGACGTCACATGCGGGAGGTTGTAGATGATGTACTCCGCGTCCACGTAATAGGTGTGCTCATCCAGCGGTTTGGGGTTCGCCTGAAGGATCTCGGTTCGGAAAATAGCCTCATGGATCATGATGGGAGTCGTGATCCGCAGGTCGGAAAACTCGTGTTTTTCAAGCGGGGGAATTCGCGTGAACAAACGTTTATAGAATAATTGCTTGTGCCCTGTTGCCACATCGAAGAAGAAGATGGGATCGAGGACGAGATCCGCGTCGGTCCTCTCCAGCAGATCGATGACGACTCTCAGGGCGTCCGGTTCCACCCAGTCGTCGGCGTCCACCACCTTGAAGTACTTGCCGTGAGCTCGTGGGATCGCGGTGTTGATCGTGGACCCGTGTCCCCCGTTCTGTTTCGATATCACTGTGACGGAGTCTGGGTACGCCTGTTCGTACCCCCGCGCTATCTCCTGCGTCGAATCAGTCGACCCGTCATTCACAATAAGTATTTCAAGCTGGTCCATGAGACCGCTGGCGATGAAGTACGACAGACAATGATCCAAATAGGGTTCCGCGTTGTAGCTTGGAATAGCGATTGTCAGGACTTTCGGGCCATCCTCGACCGATGCGACCATTGTGATCTCCCATCTGAATTCCCTGCATAAATACACTTTGTTGCTATCATATCATCGCTTGTCGTACGAAGCTATCTTGTCGGTACCTGGAAAAGAGGCAAGATATCCTCATCCATCATGGTCAGGGCGGAAGAAATGGTCGCGTCCATGTCGAGGTAGGTGTAGGTTCCAAGACGTCCGGCGAAGAAAACATCGGGCTCACGTCGCGCGGCGCGATTGTAGGCACTGAGCGTGTCAAGATCGTGGCGAGTTCTCACAGGATAGTACGGCTCGTCCCCGGGCTTTGCGAAGCGCGAGAACTCCCTCGAGATCACGGTCGCATCATGGGGCTGATCCCTGTCGGGATAGAAATGGCGAAACTCATGGATGCGTGTGAACCCGACATCGAGATCGGCATAGTTCATCACCGCGGTGCCCTGGAAATCCTCACACGCAATGATCTCAGTCTCAAAATCTAGTGTGCGCCACGACAAGGCTCCGGCATTGAAGCCGAAGTAGCGGTCGATCGGGCCTGTGTACACCACGGGAACCTGTCCGACCACATGGGAGTTCGACAATTCGTGAGACTCGTCGAAAAAATCCGTGCCGAGGCGGACGTCGATGCGGGGGTGGTCGATCATCGCTTCGAACCACTTCTCGTACCCTCCTGTCGGCAGCCCCTCATGAGTGTCATTGAAATAACGATTGTCGTAGGTGTATCTCACGGGGAGCCGGGAGATGACGCAGGCGGGCAACTGGTCGGGCGCAGTCTGCCATTGTTTGGCGGTGTAATTCATGAAAAACGCCTCGTACAACGGCCTGCCGATCAGGGAAATGCCCTCCTCGACGAGGTTCTCCGGTTGTTTTCCCGCCATTTCCGCGGCCTGGGCTCTGATCAACTCTCGGGCTTGGACTGGTCCCATGGCCGTACGGAAGAACTGGTTGATGGTCCCCAGGGTGACCGGAAGCGGGTACACCACCCCATCATGGACGGTGTAGACATGGTGGACGTAATTCGAGAAGGACGTGAAACGGTTGACGTACGACCACACTTGTTCATTGCTGGTGTGGAACACATGGGACCCATACCGGTGGACCTCGATGCCTGTTTGAGGATCGACGTCAGAATAGGAATTCCCACCCAGATGAGACCGGCGATCCAGCACGACAACCCGCAAACCCGACCGAGATGCCTGCTCGGCGATCGTCAGGCCGAACAACCCTGCTCCGACAACGACAAGATCCGCGCAAACCATGCCCCTCCCCTCCTTCACTCATCAGTGTATCCACTCTCACATGCCGGTGGCCCAGCCTCGCCGACATCGACAAGACTGGACCACCGCCCTCCGTTGCCGGGCCCACTACACCCGGCACTTCCTGGTTGTCACACTATGAGTCCTAGAGCTATCACCAGAGGCAGAGAGAACACCGCCGCAAGTGAGGTGACGACGGTGAGTGTTTTGAGTGCTCCTTGCGTGGACAGTCCCAACATCGATTGGAACATCCAGAAGAAGTTACTGTTCACTTGGACAGCGAACAATGCGCCAGACCCGACGGCAAGACCCAGGACGACGGGGTCGACGGACAGGGAACCGGCGATCGGGGCGAGGATGCCCGCAGCAGCGATGGCGCCAACGGAGACCGACCCGATGGCAAAGTGCAGCAACGCCGCGATGACCCATGCGAACACCAGGCTCATCACGATCGACGCGCCCGCGCCGCCGCTGGAGAAGAGCGATCCCAGCGTGTCGGGAAGCGGGGTGGCTTCGATCACAGCACCCAGGGAACCGCCGATGCCAGTGATCAACAGGATCTGGCCCGTGGTGTTCAGACCACGCTCGACAGCCTTGTCACACTGATCTTTGCCCACCGTGAAGCGCGACAGCAGGTACGCTCCGACCAACCCGATGAACAAAGCGAGGTTGGCGAACGACTTGTCGGCCATCGTGGCGACAATGACGTTGCGATCCGCAGCCGGGATGACGGCGCCCATGATGGCGCCCACCGCGATGAGGATCAACGGAATGATGATCGGAAGCAAAGAAACCCACAACGGCGGCAGTTTTCTGGGCGACTCGCCGTCAGAGCCCAGGTCTTCATTCAGTTTTTCTTGTGCTTTCAATGCCTCGTTGAGATGCTCGTCGACCTCCGGCTTCCACCAGTTGCTCTTCTCCCGCAAGAAAATCACCTTGTACAGCCAGGGCACGATGATGGCTGTGAGTGGGCCGATCAGGATGCCGAGAAGCAGGTACCGCCCCAGCGACAGATCCAGTTGGCCTGAGATGACCAGGGTTCCGAGTCCGGGGACCACAAAGACGTACCCGGCGAAAATGCCGGCGCCCAGGGAAGCCGCCATCAACGGCAGACCACGGCCCTTGGTCGAAATCTGGGGGGCCGCGCCACGAGCCAGAGGCGCCGCCAACACCAATTGGACATCCACATAGATCGACGAGAACAGCGTTGTGAGAGCTCCGGACAAGGTGTACGGAAGTTTCTTCGAACCCAGGACTCGCAGCAACACTTTGACGAGACGCTGGAGCGCCCCGAGCGCGTGCATCTGGGCGCCGAGCAGAACCCCGAATCCGATCAGCAGACCGACCTTGGCCATGATGTCGCCAAAGCCGAACGCGATCTCTTTGACGGTACCGAGGACGCCCACACCGCCCGCGATTCCGAGATAGAGGGAGCCGATGACCAACGCGATCACCGGGTCCCACTTCCTCCAAATAATGAGAACCAAGACGAGCGCTATAGCGATCGCCGCATGTAAAATGATCATTTTTAGCTCCTTAGCACGTATGACCTTTGTAATCGCGACTATGGCACAGCGATGTGGGGTAAAAAAGGAAAACAGGGGTTATGTACATAACGGTCTTGGGCCAACGCGGAACCAGGTTTTGTACATTGAGTTCGCATCAATATTCTTCCCTGTCAGACCATGGTTGACGTAGTGTCGAGTCCAGATGGATCCGACCTCATGAAAGGGAAAAACCATGGCTGAGACATCGGCGGTGATCACGGACAAACTGGAGCAGCTTCGTACCAAACGTCAGGCCGCCCTGATCGGGGGCGGCCAGTCACGTGTCGACGCCCAGCATTCCCGGGGCAAACTCACCGCACGAGAACGACTGGCAATCCTCCTTGACGAGGGATCCTTTCAGGAGTTGGGAGCCCTGGCCACCCACCGTACCTCCGATTTCGGAATGGACCAGATGAAGTATCCCGGTGACGGGGTCGTGACCGGGTTCGGGAAGGTCAACGGGCGCCGGGTGGCCGTTTACGCCCAGGACTTCACCGTTCTGGGAGGCTCGTTCTCCCAGGTCCAATCCCAGAAGATCTGCCGGATGATGGATTTGTCCATGCAGGCCGGAATTCCCCTGATCGGGCTCAACGACTCCGGAGGGGCGCGGGTCCAGGAGGGTGTGCTCAGCCTCGCGGCGTACGGGGAGGTCTTCTACCGCAATGTCGCGGCCTCAGGGGTCGTCCCGCAGATATCAGTCATCATGGGGCCATGCGCGGGAGGCGCGGTCTACTCCCCCGCGCTGACCGATTTCACAATCATGGTCGAATCCACGTCCAACATGTTCCTGACAGGGCCTGGCATCATCAAGGAAGTCACAGGCGAACAGGTGACGATGGAAGAACTTGGCGGTTCCTGGGTCCACAACACGCGCAGCGGAGTCTCCCAATTCCTCGCCGACTCCGACCAGACCGCCTTGACCCTGGTCAAGCTCCTGCTCGGGTACCTGCCCCAGAACAACACGGAGGATCCTCCGGTTCTCACACCGTACGACGATCCGGCCCGGATGGAGGCGGGCCTCAACACGATCATGCCCGAATCTGACAACATGCCTTATGACATGCGCGAGGTCCTCGGACTCGTCGTCGACCAGGGCAGCTTGTTGGAGAACCACGAGCACTATGCGACCAACGCGATCACCGCCTTCGCCCGTCTGGACGGATCTCCCGTCGGCATCGTGGCCAACCAGCCCATTCACTTGTCGGGGGCTCTCGATCTGGACTCCTCGGATAAAATCTCACGGTTCGTTTCCATCTGTGACATGTACAACATCCCTGTTGTGACCTTCGTGGACTGTCCGGGATATCTGCCGGGAGTCGACCAGGAGTACAACGGGGTGATCCGCCATGGCGCGAAGATCATCTACGCCTACGCGCACGCGAGTGTGCCGAAGCTTTCGGTCATCACACGCAAGGCCATCGGCGGTTCGTACGTGGCTCTGAGCTCAAAACAAATGGGCAACGACATCGCCTTCGCCTGGCCCACCGCCCAAATCGCCGTTATGGGCGCCGAGGGGGCGGCCAAGCTGCTTCACGGGAAGGCGATCGCCGCCGCCCAGGACCCCCGAGCCGCCGAACGGGAGTTCATCGCAAGCTACAAAGAGCAGCTGTTCAACCCGTATCAGGCCGCTGATCTGGGCCAGGTCGACGAGGTCATCGAACCGTGCGAGACCAGGCTCAGATTGATCCGCGCCCTGGAGGTGCTGCGTACGAAAGTGCAACCCAGCATCGCCAAAAAACATGGACTCTTCCCAGTTTAGGAGGCTGAGATGTCGAACATCGGATTCGGTTTGTGGATGACCGTGATGGGCATGGGAACAGTCTTCGCCATGCTCGCCTTGCTGATGGGCGTACTCGCCCTCATGGGTTTGCTGGACAAACGGAAGAAACCCGAAGCTGAGACGGAAGATGACTTTGATGCCATCCTGGCCGAGGACACACCCTCTGACGTCAGTCTGGCAAAGCCAGGATCTGTGTCACGAGAGTTGGTCGCCGCGGTCACCGTCGCCGCGGTCACCCACCAACGAGTACGGCGTGGGCAGGCGGCGCCGGAGATGCGTGAGGTTCGCCCTGGAAGCCATTTGTTCGCGAGCCGATGGGTGTCCATCGGCCGTTCTTATCAGAACACCCCCTGGAAGTGAGATGACATGAGACATTACGACATACGCATCAACGAGACCACGTACGCCCTCGAGGTGGAGGAAATAGCCCACGACGCTTTCACCGTCCATCTCGACGACGGCCAACTGATCGATGTACGCCTGACCGGCCACCATGACCTCAGCCAAGCCCTCATCTCTCCCCAGATCGAAGCCGGTCGATCATCACCGGCCCCCGCCCCTGTTCGCGAACAACCCGCGCCCACACGTCCGAGCATTGTCCCCGTGCGGCGCAGCGCTCCAGGATCTTCCAACGCGATGACGGCGCCCATGCCGGGAGTCGTCCTCAGCGTGGAGGTGGCCCCCGGCGCCCAGGTGGTCAGAGGTCAAACATTGTTGGTGCTGGAAGCGATGAAGATGAAGAACGACATCAAGTCCGACCATGACGCCCATGTCAAGCACGTCCACGTGGCTTCCGGGGACCAGGTGAAACACGGCGACCTGCTCATTGAATTCGAGGCCCATGATGGACGCTGAGAACCTGAACAGACTGCTCGACGGCATCCTGAATCTGAGCTGGCAGTCGGCGGTGATGATGGCCGTCGGCGGGGTGCTCATCCTCCTCGCGATCGTCAAGGAGTACGAGCCATTGCTGCTGCTGCCCATCGGGATCGGGGCCATCCTGACCAATCTGCCGCTGTCCCCCCTCGTCGCAGAGGACGGATTGCTCAAAATTCTGTACGAGGTCGGGGTCGGCAATGAGATGTTCCCCCTGTTGATCTTCATCGGGATCGGCGCGCTGACCGATTTCGGCCCACTGCTGGAGAATCCGAAGATGGTGTTGCTCGGCGCGGCCGGACAGTTCGGCATCTTCCTGACTCTCATTTTGGCGCTGCTCCTCGGTTTTTCCCGGGAGCAGGCGGCGTCCATCGGCATCATCGGCGCCATCGATGGACCCACGTCGATCTATGTGTCGGGGATTCTGGCCCCGGACCTGCTCGGGCCGATCACTGTGGCGGCGTACAGCTACATGTCGCTGGTGCCGATCATCATGCCCCCGGTGATGCGCGCGTTGACGTCGAAGAAGGAACGGGCGATCACCATGGCGTACACCCAGCGTGAGATCTCCACCCGTACCAGAATCCTGTTCCCCATCATTGTCACTGTCGTCGTCGGGATCCTGGTGCCGTTCGCCACCCCGCTGATCGGATGCCTCATGCTGGGCAACCTGATGCGGGAGTCGAAAGTGGTGGAAAGGCTCACCAACACCTCGTCGAACGAGTTGGCCAACATCGTCACCCTCTTCCTGGGGCTGGCCATCGGCTCGACCATGGCCGGGGAGTCCTTCCTGAAACTCACCACCTTGGCGATCCTGGCCCTCGGGTTGTTGGCGTTCGTTTTCGACACCGCGACCGGGGTGCTGTTCGGCAAACTGTTGAATCTTGTCAGCCGGGGAAAGTTCAACCCGCTCATCGGTGCGGCCGGCATCTCAGCCTTCCCCATGGCGGCGCGAGTGGTTCAAAAGGAAGCCTCCAGGTACGACTTCTCCAACTTCATCCTGATGCATGCGATGGGCGCCAACGCAGCCGGGCAGATCGGCTCCGTCGTCGCGGGAGGGGTGCTGCTCGCCCTCATGTCCTGACCCGTGCCCGGACACGATACAGGTACTCTGGACGCCCGGTCTTGCCGTACACGGGGATGCGCTCGCATCCTCCCATGTCAGCCAGGTATTCCAGGTACCGGCGCGCCGTGACCCTGGAAGCTCCGATGACCTCCCCGGCCCTGCTGGCGGAGATCCCATCCGGTTCGGCCAGAAGCGTGGCGCGTATCGCTATCAATGTCTCTTTGCATAATCCTTTCGCCAGGGTCGTACGCGCCGGGTCCCTCAAGGCGGCCAGAGCCGCGTCGATCTCCGACTGGTCGGTGACCTCCCTTGCCCCGGCGGCTGCTTCGACGTAACTGGCATAGCACTGCAGTTTGGACCTCAAAACGGCGAAAGAAAAAGGTTTGACGATGTAGTGCAGTGCGCCGCCGCGCATCGCGGCGCGTACCGTCGTGAGGTCCCGCGACGCGGTCAGGACCATGACATCGGGGGCCTGGGGCATGGACTGCAGCACACGGGCGACTTCCAGGCCACCCATCCCCGGCAATGCCAGATCCAGGAGTACGAGGTCCACCCCGCCCTGCGAACATCGCGCGATGGCCTGGGGACCATTGTGGACCACACCGACGACATGGAAACCGGAGACCCGTTCCACATACCGACGGTGGCCCTCGGCCACGATGGGATGGTCGTCCACCACTAACACCTTGATCATTGTTCATCCTCCTGTGCGATCCGCGGAAGGGGCAGGACCACGTCGAACCGGGACGGGTTGTGAAAAACTTCGATGCTCCCTTTCAAACGCCGAACTGTGCTGGCCACGAGCCACAGGCCCAGGCCGCGACCATGGGGTCGGCCCGAATCGGATGGTTTCGTGCTCCACCCGCGTTGGAAGATCGAACTCATCAGATGCGGTGGAATTCCAGGGCCGCTGTCCGCCACCTCGAATCCCACTCTCGTGGGGTCCTGCGCCTGGTCGGTCCAGGCGTTCACACGTACCCACCGGGGCTCGCCTGCCTGATCCGCGGCGTCTATGGCGTTGTCGATCAGATTGCCCAGAACAATCAAAATGTCGCCCGCCTCCAAGCCTGTGCTGGGAATGTCCAGGTTCTCGGCCAGTCGCAGGCTCACGCCTCTCTCCTCCGCCTGGGCCATTTTGCCCAACAACAGTGCCGCGACCGGTGCGTCCTTCACGGCGGTGGTCACGGCGTCGATGAGCGACTGGCTCTGTTCGATGGTGGCTGTGGCCAGCTTCACCGCCTCGTCGCCGCGCCCCATCTCCACGAGCATGATGACCGCGTGTAACCGGTTGTCAGCCTCATGGGCACGGCTTCTGAGCATGTCTGAGAAAGATCTCAAACAGTCCAATTCACCTGTGAGCCGGACCAGGTCGGTACGGTCGTACAGAGTCGTCACCCACCCGAGGTTGACCCCGTCCAACAAGGCCGGCACCTGGGTCGCCACCAACGCCTTCGACCCTGCCACGTAGGTCTCCCCCGTACATCGGCGTCCGCAGGACATCAGATCGCCCAGATCCGGGTCGAGGCCGAGTTCGGCCACGGCGATACCCGGATGGACGCTGGGCGCGTCGAGGAGATGACTGGCCTCGTCATTGCACAACACCACTGTGCCGTCACGTCCGACGAGCACCACCCCCGCACGTACCGAGTGCAACACAGCCTCGTGGTAGGAGTACAGCCGTCCCAGCCCGATCGGGCTCAACCCGTGGGTTTGGCGATGGACGCGGCGGGTGATGACCCAGATCCCCGCTATGCCGATGAGCAGGGAACCGATTCCGATCAGGGCGAATTGAATAGAACGGTCATTGGCGGTTTGGTTGACGGATTCCATGAGCACCCCGGCTGCGACCAGCGCGATCACCTGGCCGTCGCGGACCACCGGCACCACCACGCGGATCGACGGGCCCAGGGTCCCGACGTACTCCTCGACGACGGTCCCGCCCGCCAGTGCGGCAGCCGTCGAGCCCATGTAGGTACGACCGAGTTGGTCGGGGTCCGGGTGGGTCCACCGTACCCCTGTGGTGCTCATGACCACGATGAAACTGAGGTGGCCTTCACGTCGGACCTGTTCGACCGGACCACCCAGCGTCGAAGGCGGGTCGGCGGACGCGACGGCTTGGATCACCCATGGCGAAGCCGCCAGGGAGACTGCGGTCGAATGCGCACGGGCGATGGCCTCGTTGCGGGCGCTTACCTCTGCGGCACGCAGTGACAACCAGTCAATCGGCACGACCAGGATCACCAACATCAACACCACCACGAAAAAGATCTGTGCTGACAAACTCCATCGATCGGTGGAATTGGACCACAGCCCGGAGGTGGACCGGGGGAACCGGGCGAGCCTTCTGGTGCCAGTGGGTGCCGATATCTCTTGCGGCTGCACTGTCACATGAATAATTTTATACCTTATCAATATGGGAATCTAGACGTATTTTTGTTCTATCTTGCCCACATTCGTGTCAGATGTGAGAGTCACAAGTGGACATGTCCGGGTGCAGGAAAACGGTCGAGTATACTTGGTCGACGGCGATGGATCCCGCCTGGATTTGATCCGAACTGCACAACGCTAATGGTTCCTCCCCAAGGAAGGAAGCTATGAGCGATTCACGACTGCTCGTGATCGACCCCGATCTTGACCACACCGATGCCACACTCGATGTTCCCGATCATCCGCGACCCCACAGGATCACTCTCCACCGTTTCGTCACCGTGACTCTGATCGGGTTGGGCGGAGCATGCGGCACTCTGGCCCGGTGGGGGCTTGAGTCGGCCTTTCCCGCCCACACCAACTCGATACCCTGGACGACGGTGGGGATCAACGCGCTCGGCGCGGGACTGCTGGGTGCGCTCCTCGCCTGGTTGGCGTGTTCCGGTCCCGACCAGGGTTGGCGCAGGAGGGTACGTTTGACGCTCGGCACGGGGTTGATCGGCGGTTTCACCACCTACAGCGCTTTCTCCATTGAAACAGTTGACCTACTTCGCGACGGCCACTGGTGGCTCGGGGCCTCGTACTGCATCCTCACCCTGGTGGCGGGCCTTCTCGCTGTCGGGCTGGGCGACCGCCTCACCACCGCCGTACTCACACGCACCTCGCTTGTGGGGGACCGCTGATGTGGCTGCTGATCGGGTGCGCGGGAGGCTCCGGCGCCGTCGTACGTTTCCTGGCGGACAGGTGGTTGACGTCTCGGATCAATTCGGCCTGGCCCTTCGCGACGCTCATCATCAATGTGACCGGATCCTTCCTGCTGGGACTGATCACCGGATGGTGCGCCCGCCACACTGGATTCTCCGGTTGGCAGACGATCCTGGGAACCGGATTCCTCGGCGGGTACACGACATTCAGCGCCGCCAGTGTGGAAACGATGAGGCTTGTCCATGAGAAACGGACAATCGCAGCGGTGGGCCACACGTCGAGCATGCTGGCGGCCTGTGTCATCGCCGCGGGGCTCGGCTGGGCAGTGATGACTTTGCCGGGATAGAGGCTAGACTGGCCTGTGGCGGTGGGGCTCGCCTGTTTTCGAATCGCCGTTTGTACGGCCAACAGTCCCTATCTGATGCACAACCCGTGCCGAGATAGGGCATCGCTCCTTGATCATCGGGTTGTGGAACCCATGAAGGAGTTATGATGACTTTTAAAATTGACAATGCCAGCGCTATTGAGGTGCTGGATTCCCGTGGACGCCCGACGCTGATTGTGACGGTGAAGCTCGGCGACGGGACGGTGGCCGAAGCGGGGGTGCCCTCCGGAGCCTCGACCGGTACACGTGAAGCGGTCGAATTGCGCGACCATGATCCCGCCCGTTTCTCAGGTCTCGGCGTACGAAACGCAGCGAACAATGTGAACACCGAGATCAGAGCGATGCTGTCGGGCCGAAGCTGGGAAAGTCTGGCCGAGGTGGACCAGGCCATGCGCGACCTGGACGGCACTGCCAACAAAGCCCGGCTGGGCGCCAACGCCCTCGTGGGCACCTCGATGGCTGTGGCGCGGGCCCTGGCGGTGTCAGCGGGGAAACCGTTGTACGAATCACTGCCGGGCTTCGGTCAGGCGAAGAGGTTGCCTGTGCCGTGCTTCAACGTCCTCAACGGTGGGGTGCACGCCCCGAATCCCCTGGATTTCCAGGAGTTCATGATCTGCCCGTTGGGCGCCCCGACGATGGCTGAGGCCGTACGCGCGGGCGCAGAGGTGTGTCAGGCGTTGCGCGGGTTGCTGATCAAAGACGGCCAATCCACGGGTTTGGGCGACGAGGGCGGGTTCGCGCCTGATCTGGCCGAACCTGAGGATGTACTGGCATTGATCGTTTCCGCCATCGAGAATGCCGGGTATCCGACAGGCCCCACCGGGGTCGGCATCGCACTGGATCCTGCGGCCTCCGAGTTCAACCAACCCGACGGCACGTACCATGTGAATGGGAAGAGTTTCACCAGCGCTGAGATGATTTCCCGTTACGAGGAGATGATCGCCCGCTTCCCGATCTGGAGCCTGGAAGACGGACTGGGAGAGTCCGACACCGAGGGATGGAAAGCATTGACAGCAGCTCTCGGGGACAGGATCCAACTGGTCGGCGACGACAACTTCTGTACGAATCCGGCGATCATCACCACCGCGATTTCCGACCACATCGCCAACGCCGCGCTGATCAAGCTCAACCAGATCGGCACCGTGACCGAGACCCTTGAGGCCATGAGGATCTGCCACGAGGCTGGGTACGCCCAGATGGTTTCCCACCGCTCCGGCGAGACCCCCGACACCTTCATCGCCGATTTGGCCGTCGCCACCGGTTGCGGCCAGATCAAGACCGGCGCCCCCGCCCGAGGCGAGAGGATCGCGAAGTACAACCGACTGGTCCAGATCGAGTCCCTCACCCCATCCCTCCCCTTCGGCCTCAATCCCTGAAAATTGGCAATCCCTGAAAATGGGGACGGTTCTTCTGTCTCACCTTGTCAGATGCTATATTTTTCAGTTTTTGACAATATCTTTTTTTTGGCGACGATGACCGTGCCCGCATACAAGATTCGTTGCGCAATTGATCCAAATATGGGCTCTGTCAAGCTGCGACACGGGAACCGTCCCCATTGGATTTCGAACACCTTCAGGGTACGAATGGAATCTGTGCTGTGACATGGTCTTTCAGCGGGCCGGACGGTCGTGCCACTTTCGAGTTTCGCACGGTCGACAATGAATCGTGTCTTGTGTGGCGTCGTATCGGCCACGACGCGATCAATCGCCAGCCATGAACTAAACTGTACCTTCTACCACAGAAGAGAAGACAACCATGTTGACTCACATTGTCTATGCGCATCCCACGCATGACTCGTTCACTGGGCAGATTTTGGATGCGTTCGTCCGTGGATTGGACAAAGTTGGGCACAGCCACACGATTTCCGATCTGTACGCCATGGGATTCGATCCCATTTTGGACTTCGCGCAGTACGAACGTGAGTCGCGCTACACCAAGTTCATCGTCTTCGACAGTTCCCCAGATCATCGTCCCTGATGGGGACGGGCACACCGTACTCAGGTCAACTCACTTTCTGAGTAGTCTGCTACCAAACCAAGAACAGTTCTCCAGAAAAGACCTGAAATGTGCCCTTCTGCACGTTTGAGGGCGAGAAACCGTGCAGAAGCCAACATTTCAGCCAGTTTCGGTAATTACGATATTGTTTGTTCACCAGGAATGTTTCCGGAACCCGACTCAGTTAGAGGGCGGAGACGAAACCGTCGATGGCGGAGGCGACATCGGTCAGGATGGTCAGGGACGCTCGCCAGTCTCCGGGGATCTCCAGGCGATGAATCGCGCCGGGGACTTCCAGCACCGTTCCTCCGCTGCGTGCGAGATCGCCGTCCCAAGCTGGGTCGGCCGTACCCCCCACGAACAAAGCTGGTATTCCCAGGGCGGAAAGGTCGCGTACCGATGCCCGAAGCTCTGGTTCTGCTTGCTGTTCGGACAACAGCGGTGTGAGCCACACCCCCGCCACCTCCAGATCGACGGCGGTCGGTAGGGCGAGAGTTCCCAGGGACTTGCCAACCACAAGGTACGTCGCACCCGATTCGACGGCGGTACGCTGGCGCAGCACCATGTCGTACGTCATCCGTACCTCTTCCCGACTGTCGGGATTGCCGCTCCACACAAGGGCCTCCGTCGTCCAGCCGTGGGAACCGAGGACCTGCTCCGCGTACCACAGCAACGGTGCTTGAGTTGTGTACCCGGCGCCTGGGAGGAGCAGCGCGCGTAGGTCGGAATCTCGGTCAGTGGTCATCAGGGAAAAACTCGTCATATTTCCAGTATGGCAGATTCGTTTCCCCTTCCGGATTCCACGTGACCCGGGCGTCCTTGAGGGAGGATTGCCGAATCATTCTCATTGGTGATAATATTCTAATTAATGATAATGAAGGAGGGAACGTGGACAGCGGGACCACAATCGAAGCCCTGACAAACCCTCGCCAGGCCAGACTGTTGATAGAGATCTATGCGAACGAGAAAATGACCGCCAAACAGTTGTCCGACCACTTCCCCGAGATCCCGGTGGCCACGCTCTACCGGTACCTCAAAAAGATGTGTGACAAGGACATTCTCCGGGTCGTCGAGACCAGGCCGAGACGAGGCACAGTTGAAAAAGTGTACGCCGTGACAGCCAGTTTCGAAGTGGACACTGAGGCCATGCTCAAAGCCAACGACGGCCAGGCGTACGCAACTTTGTTCAATCAGTTCGCCCTGGGGATCATGAACGAATTCCGCACGTACGCCTCCCGCCCGGGCATCGACATTCTGCATGACGGGTCCGGTTTCACGGTCAACCCGGTGTACGCCACCCTCGATGAACTCACCGACGCGCTGATGAAGATCCGGGAAGCCCTCACCCCGCTCGCCGACAATCCCCCTTCTGAGAACCGCAAGCTGCACAACATTTGTGTCATCACCACACCACCGACAGATTGAACCGCCATGGATATCAAACAATACCTGCCCGTCATCATCCCGCTCGCCGTCATCCAGGTGGGCTTGATGGTGGCAGCATTGATTCACATTTTCACCCACAAACATTACCGCTTTGGCAACCGCGTTCTTTGGGTGGTCATCTCGGTGGTCATCAACACCATCGGACCCATTCTGTACTTCGTGATCGGCCGGGGCGAGGACAACAATGACTGACGTCCTGCGGATTGTCGACCTGCACAAGAGTTTCGGGGCCACGCCGGTGATCGAGGGGATCTCGCTCTCGGTGCCGGCCGGATCGGTGTTCGGGTTCATCGGCGAGAACGGAGCGGGCAAGACGACCACGATGAAGATGGTGTTAGGCCTTCTCAGAGCTGATTCTGGAGAGGTTTATGTCCGTGATGAGAAGGTACGGTTCGGCATGACGGCGACGAATCGTTTCGTCGGATATCTGCCAGACGTGCCGGAATTTTATCCGTACATGCGCCCGCGTGAGTATCTTCGGCTGTGCGGTCAGATCACCGGATTGAGCGATTCTGAGATCCGCACCCGCAGCGGGGAACTACTGGAATTGGTCGGGCTGACCACAGCCAATCGCAAGATCGGAGGATTCTCGCGAGGGATGAAACAACGGCTGGGTGTCGCCCAGGCTCTGATCGGCAAACCGACCCTGTTGATCTGCGACGAGCCGACGTCGGCGCTGGACCCCGTGGGGCGTAAAGAGGTGTTGGACATTCTCACGCAGATCCGGGGGGACACCACCGTGATCTTCTCCACCCATGTCCTGTCGGATGTGGAGAGGATTTGCGACCGGGCGGCGGTGCTCCACAAGGGGCACATCGTGATGAACGGTACCTTGTCGGATTTGAAGGCTCAGCACGGCTCCAACGGGTTGAGGATCGAGTTCTCCCACCCCGACGATCTCATCACGTTTGTTGATCTGGTTCCTGCCCGGCTCGTGACATCTCGTACTGACATTGAGGTGATCCTCAACATCACCGATGAGAAAGCGGAGTTGTCCACCCTCCACCTCCTGTCGGAGAACAATATCTTGCCCACCGCCTTCGAGATCCTGGAACCCAGTGTGGAGAACCTCTTCCTGGAGGCTGTGTCATGAGGTCGTATCTGGCTTTCTGCCGCAAAGAGATCATGGAGAATCTGCGGACCTATCGGCTCGTGATCATGCTCGCCGTGTTCGCCGCGTTCGGGCTGATGAGTCCGCTGATCGCGAAAATGCTTCCCGACCTGCTCTCCGGGGTGGACATGGGTGGACTCGTGGTCCAGATCCCTGAATCGACCGCCTTCGACTCGTGGACCCAGTTCTTCAAGAACAACGGACAGATGGGAATGCTCGTTCTCATTATCGTGTTCTGCGGGATCACCGCCAACGAGTTCACCAAATCGACATTGATCCCCATCGTCACCAAGGGGATGAACCGGCGTACTGTCATCCTCGCCAAAGACACCGTGTCGATTGTCATCTGGACTGTGTCGTACGCGGTTTCGCTCGCGGTGACATGGGCGTACACCGTCTATTTCTGGGGGAACACTCCCCTGCCGAACGCTTGGCTGGCCTTCGTGTCCCTGTGGCTTTTTGGAGTCCTGATAATCGTCCTGCTGATCCTCGGCGGGATCTCAATGGGCAACATCTATGGGGCTTTGTTGTTCTCTGGCGGTGCGGTGATCGTGATGGCCCTTGTCGGCATCGCCCCACAGGCGGCCAAGTACAACCCCATCTCCCTCGCCGGAGCCACGGTGAACCTGTTGAACGGAGCTCAACCCCCCTCCGACTTCATTCCGGCATTGTTGATTTGTATCGCCCTGGCCATGGCGGGTCTGCTCGCATCCCTCCTCATCTTCGACAGGAAACAATTGTAATATTTCGTGAAAATGCCTGAAATGTCGGCGTCTGCACGTTTTCCGGCCAAAAAACGTGCAGACGCCGACATTTCGGCCCAAATAGCGGGAGGCGACAATGATAGGTGCGATGAATCAGCCCACCGGAGCCGCGGGTTTCGAGGCTTACAGCACGTGAAGCAATCGGCCGATCCCACATCCCCCGAAGCTAAAGTGTCGCACGCAGTTCCTCCGGGTCACGGTGCCGTACACAATCTGCCAGATAGCACACATACGTGAGTTCGCACTTCAGGGGTGCCTCCGGTCGTACGCCCTCAGTCACGACCCGGTCGTACACCGACTCGACGTCTTTTCTTTCTTTCCTGAGATCATTCAGGCGGGCCTGCCTGTCCTCATCTGTCCAAGCCGGATCGGTGTCCTGTTCACAAGCCTTGATCATGTCGGCTTGCTGGCCCATCACTTCCTGGAACTTGTCGGCGCAGTCGTTGAGCCTTCCTAGAGCCTTCAGACAGTAGAAGTACGGGCCGAGTCCGGACGCGAGAGGATACCACTGGACACGATCGTACGCATCGACATACCGCGCGAACTCACCACATGCGTAGTACAGATTTGCCCGGTCATCCGCGGGATCCGGATCGGCTGCGTACGACATGGCGAGATAATGCAGAGCTGAGCCCCGGTCGCCCAGGGTATGGGAACAAACAGCCAAGGCGTAGAAAATATCCCGGCCCCCCTCACCTAGGCGCTCCATCTTCTCAAGCATGGCCTTTGCTTGTTTCCATTGTCCGTTGTACGTGAGGGACACGGCATAGTTGTACCAGTAGACAGGCTGGCGTCCTCTGCGCGCAGCTGCCCGCAGAAGCACCAGGGCGCGCTGATCATGTCCTTCTCCCAATTCGAGGTCGCCCAGGGCGGAATAGGAGTACGGGGTGTCAGGCGAGAGCGCGACTGCTTTCTCCAGATAGGCGCGCCCACGATCCATGTCAGCGCCACTGACGACACCTGTGCGGAGATCCTCACAGTCGAAGTAGGCAAGATCGGTGTACACACGGGCCATGGCATGGTCGTCGAGTCCCCCTTCATCCACAAGTCGATGCAACACCTCTTGGGACATCTCGAACGGTTCCCGCAATTCCAGATAGATGTCAGCCAGTTGGCATCCCGCATCAAGGTCTCTGGGGTTCTTCGCTAGCCGTCGTTCGAGGTAGTCCCTGTATTCCTGTAAAAGGGGCAGGCACTGGTCATAGTCTTTCATTGCCAACAACTGGTGGAGGCGGAGTGCGTACTCGAACATGGAGGTCAGCTCCGGAACCGCAGGGGGACGTCGACGATCCGGTCCACGTCCCACTCACGCTGCCAGCCGCCCAGCCTCAGCAGGACATCGACCACGGCGGCGGTGAAACCCCACAGGAAGAGGTCGCCCATCTGCCAGGCGGGCCCAGTGCTTCCTCGCGGATGACGGGCGGTGACACGGTTGGCCGGGTCGGCGAGGTCGGGCAACGACCAGCGAAGGATAGTGTCGACTTCTTCCTTGTCATACACGGTGAGCGGATCGGTCCCGGACCACAGACCCACGATGGGTACGACCCGGTTCCGGCTCACGATGATGTCGCGGGTGTGCAACTGCCCGACCGGTCGTACACATGTTGGAGAAAGACCTATTTCTTCCTGGGTTTCGCGTACCGCGGTGGCGGTGGGCGAGACATCCCCGGGCTCCCGTCCCCCTCCAGGCAAGGATATCTGTCCTGGGTGATGGTCGAGACCAGCCGCCCGCAATGTCAGGACGAGATCGGGATCCTGATTCACACTGAGCAGTACGGCCACGGCGGACGGGCGCTCCCCCTCGCGCGGTGGTGTCCATGTTTTCTCCAAAGAGTCGAGACGCCCAACCAGGAGGTTCGCCCAACTGGGCGTGGCATCATCCACAGAAGAAAACACGTCGCGTACCTTTGCTCGATTTCAACAGATTTCATTGTATCGGTTTCGAGGTTGCCATACACTCATTGTGTGAGCGATAACAGGTGGGAGATCCCGGTCGACGTGACGGCTTTGGACCCGAAAGATCCCGGGGTCGCCGCCGAAGTCGCCCGACGCCTGGCGAGCGGGGATTTCGAAGTGCTCGAGCACGCGGACAAAGCCGACCCCTTGCGCCTCACGTCTCAGACCAGCACTTTTGTCTCGGTGAAGAAATCTGTGTTCGGATGCGTGCTGCTCGCCCTGAGCGTCGGCGCGGTGGCCACCATCATGGCCGAGACCAATCCATGGATCCCATTCACAGCCCTGTTCGCCTGTGGGCTCCTTCTCGTCTTCAACAGGAGGATCCTGAACGCGACCCTGCCTGCTCGTCTCGTACGCAAAGAGTTGGCGCGCCAGGTCCGGCTGAGTGAAATGGCGCGCAGGAACTCTGCACAGTACCGCGTCACTGTCGTACCCGGGGAATCCCTGTTCTCCCACAAGACAAACCCCGTCCTCATCGGGTCAGTATTGTCCACGTTCGCGTCCGCCCATTTGTGCGAAGTCGGGGACAGTTTCTGTTCGGCGGACGACACAGACTTCTTCCCTTGTGAGTGGGGAAATCTGGTGCTCTATTCTCCCTATGCCCCCACCCAGGCCGACGGTCGGCCCATCGCCTTCCAGGGGTGGTACATGATTGTCGCCCTCCCCCGGGCGGTGCCACACATCGTCCTCGACGCGAAGGCTGACAACCTCGGATCGGACCTGGTCATCTCGCTGGACCCCAGCCAGCGCGTACGGATGGACACCCGGTTCGATTCGCGTTTCACTGTGTACGCGCCCACGGGGTACGACCAGGACGCGCGGGACCTGGTCTCTGAAGAGGTACGACAACAGGTGATGGCCATCGCCTCAGACGAGAACATCGAATTGGCCGGAAAAGCAGTGATCTTCTTCGGCACGGGTACCACCGATTGGGCCAGGGCCGAACCGTGGGAAAGAGTCAACCGGCTGCTCGATCTCGTCCAAGAAACAATGTACCCGCGAATCGGGGAGTACGTCGACTCCCACCTCGCCACGCCCAGCACGACAGCGGGCCACTATCCTCTCCTGCCCACCAATCCACGCTCGGCGCGCATCGCGGCCCAGGGAAAAGTGTTGAGATCTGGCCGAAGGGGGATTGTCAGGAGAGTGGCAACCATCCTGATCCCGACGTTTACGATCATTGTCGTCGCCCTGGCAGTGATGTTCCACATGGCTGTGACAGGCAACAAGGTCGGCGCCGTCATCACCGTCGCAGTGATGTGCGTGTGCTGGATCGTTCTCGTCTTCTTCATCGTCCGCTCCCAGCTTCACCGCCCCAGACGGGAACAAAATCTTCGATGACGACTAGACTTCTGATATGAGTGAGGGAATGTGGGAGGCGCCCGTCGATGTGACGGCTTTGGACCCGGACGATCCCGGGGTCGCAGACGAGGTCGCCCGACGTTTGGCGAGCGGGGAACTGGAGGTGGCCGAGGGCAATCTTCCTTACAAAGACCCTTTACGATTGAAACCGTCAGTGACCGCAGACCAGACACGGTGGTGGACAGCAGCCTTCTTGGTGATGACTGGGCTGTACACCGTCATCTTCGTCCTCAACAGGGCAGCGTGGTGGTGCTCGGGGTCCCTGATTGTCATGCTCGTCGTCACACTCATTGTCGCGGTGAGGTTCAGGGTTTTCTCTTCGACTCCTTCCAAACGCCAGGTGAAAGCGGAAGTGAAACGACAGGTACACCTCGCCCAGATGGCGCGGAGAAACGCTTGCTGGTACCGGGCTGTCGACGTGCCGGGTGACTCCCTGTTTCCCACATCGAACCCCGTACGCACCGATTCGCTTCTGAAGGGATTGGTCACCCATGGCGTGTACGCTGTCGGCGATGATTTCTGTTCCGGGTCGATCAATCCCAAGAAGAAAAACGACGCTGCCCGACCTCCGGCCGAGTGGGGCAATTTCTCCGTGTACGTTCGCACCAAGGGAAAATCCGGTGATGACTACACCACCTCGTTCCGTGGATGGTACATGATGGCAGCCCTTCCCCGCGTGGTCCCCCACATCATTATCGACGCCAAATCCGACAATCGGTTCGGATTGGACCATGTGATCAGTCTGGATTCCAACCAATGCGTCCCGATGGACCCCGACTTTGACTCCCGTTTCACTGTGTACGCCCCGAACGGGTACGAGGATGACGCCCGTGATCTCATTTCCACAGCTGTAAGACAAGAGTTACTGGCTGTTGGCGACGATATGAACGTGGAATTGGTGGACAATGCTGTGATCTTCTTCAAATCAGGCCCCCTGGACTGGAACGACTCGTCCTCATGGTTCCTTGTCGGCCAACTGCGTGCTCTCGTCCAGGAAGCGATGTACCCCCGGATCGGCGAATACGTGGACGGTCATGTTCGCGCACCGGCGAAGAAAAAAAGACAGGAGTATGAGCTCTTGTCCGACAAGTTGCCAGCTGCGAAGATCGCAGACCAGGGCAAGGTGCTGAAACCACGGATCGACACGTGGAAACTTCTCGTGTTCGCCGTCCTGTTTCTCGGCGCGATCTTTCTGTTCACACGGTTCTTGAACTCCTTGTCAGGCTTCCAGGTGGTGCCCATACTGTTCGCCGTCGCCTGGGTCCTTGACATGATCGCCATCATCCGTCCCCGATTACGCCATCGACCTGCACAAAACCGTACTCTGCGCTGATTGAAAAGTGGAAGACTGAAAGTAACGATTTTCTTTGGAGGAAACATGCAGTATCGCCATATTGGAGACTTCACCGTCAGCGCCGTCGGATTAGGCGGGATGCCGATGTCCATCGAGGGCCGCCCCGACGAAGCCCAGTCCATCCGCACCATCCATGCCGCGCTCGACGCCGGGATCCGGCTCATCGACACGGCCAACTCGTACCATCTGTACGCGGGCGAGGTCGGGCACAACGAACGACTCATCGCCAAGGCCCTGGCGTCCTGGAGCGGGGACAAATCTACGGTCCTCGTGGCCACCAAGGGCGGGCACCTGCGCCCGGGCGACGGGAGTTGGACCCAGAACGGTGACCCGGCGTACTTGAAGAAGGCTGCCAAGCAGTCGGCGAAGGACTTGGGAGTGGATTCGATCGGGTTGTACTACTACCATCGCCCCGACCCGCAGGTTCCGTACGCGGACTCCATCCAGGCTCTGGTCGAACTACTGGATGAGGGGGTCATCCAAAGAGCCGGGATCTCAAATGCCTCCATCGAGCAGATCCATCTGGCCCAGGACATGCTCGGGCCGCACCTGGTCGCGGTGCAGAACCAATACTCCCCCAGCCACCGCTCCACCGAGGACACCCTGGTGGAATGCGGCACCCTCGGCATCTCTTTCCTGCCCTGGAGCCCGCTCGGCGGGATCGGCGCCGCCAAGTCAGTGGGCGAGACCTACTCAGCGTTCGACCAGGTCGGCAGGGCGCACGGAGTATCACCCCAACAGGCCACTCTGGCGTGGGAACTGGCCAAGGGCCCTCATGTCATCCCCATCCCCGGCGCTTCACACCCCGAGTCCATCATGGACTCAGCGAAGGCGGCCGACCTGGTGTTGACCGATGAGGAATTGAGATTGCTCGGCTAGTGTGCTGCACCGTAAGTTCGGCACATAAGAAATCGGTTCAGACGTGGTGGATCACAAGGCGGACAAGGGAGACGGGCTGGACGCCCGTCGACTGAGGACAACGCAGTGAGGCGCCGTGGCTGGGGTGATTTCTGTGACGAATTAACGGTGCGGGACACTAGTGTGCCGAACTTACGGTACGGGACACTAGATCCGCAGCAGTTCGCCTGTGCGATCGATGATGGTCAGGCAGTGGGTGGATCCGGTGACCAGTTCGGCCTGGATCCAGTCCTCATCCTTGACGGTACGCCACACAAGACGGTCATGGGCGTAGTCGACAATGGTTGTGCTTCCATCGACCAACCAGGGATGGGTACGGCGGATGTGGATCGCCAGTTGGGTCAGTCTTTGCGTCTCGGCTTCTTCATCGGTACGAGGCTGGGGCGTGTCGGGCAGCTCCGGGCGAAGCGCGTCATCGCCTCCCGCCCGGTCTTCTTTGACGCCGGTCCATCCCCATTCGTCGCCATAGTAGAGGGCCGGAGTTCCCGACAGCGTCATGAGAATGCCCAGGGCCTCATGGGCCAGATGCGGGCCGACCTGTGAAAAAATCCTTGTCACATCGTGGTTGGAGATGAATGTCCACGGGGTCTCATGACCCTGGGTCGCCTGATTGCGTTCGATGGCCCACATCAACTCATGTGGGTTGTCATCTTTCAACGACGACCAGATGGCTTTCCACAATTCGTACTGCGTGATCGAGTCGACCCCGGTTTCTTCAGCGATGGTCGCATAATCGCCGTGAAGGATCTCAGCCATGACCCACACGTCGGGATGGGCGGCCCGTACCCTCGGCAGGACCTCAGCCCAGAAAGCGTGCGGGACCCGGTAGGCCGCGTCCAGGCGCCACCCGTCGGCACCCCGGTCAAGCCACTGGTTCATGATCCCCACCACATACTCCGCGACCTCCGGGTGGGAATGGTCCAACTCGACCAGGCAATCATGCCCCTCGAAACGGGCGAGTCCCTGCGCGTCGGCGGGGTCTGCTTTGAGCATCCGCGCCGCGGGGGCCTCCCATCCGCTGCGGATCACCTGACGTACCCATTCATGGTCGGCTGACACGTGGTTGAAGACCCCGTCCAGCATGACCCTGATCCCCTTCGCATGACAGGACGCCACCAGATGGTCGAAGTCCTGGTCGTCTCCCAACCGTGGGTCGAGCCTGGAATGGTCCTCGATGTCATACCCGTGGGTGGTGGAGGCCCAGATCGGCCCCAGCGCCAAGCCGTTGCATCCCAATTCGATGATGTGGTCCAGCCATGCCTCAAGCCTGGGCAGGCGGTGATGGATCCCGGGTGTGTCGTCAGTCCAGATGGGGGCACCGCAGGCCCCCAATGGGTACACACTCCACCAAATGGCGGTCTTCGCCCAGGTCATCTTTTGAAAGTACCCATCAGTACCCCGCGCGCCAGCGTGTGCGGCACGGCAGTCGCGCAGACGAGGTCTGGGGCTGTTTTACGCCCATGGGGAAGGTCGAGATGGGCCACATCGAGAGCATGGACGGCGAAGAAATAGCGGTGCGCCCTGTCGCCCTTGGGAGGCGCGGCGCCCATGAAACCGGTGGTGCCCAATGTGGTGGGCAGGTCGATGGCGTCCTCCACCCCGGTGGACGACGAAGGACGGAAGAACCTGCTGGCAACCAGTTTCAAAGCGGAGGCGCTGACCCCTTCCGGGATGGAGGTCACGCTCGGCGGGATGTCGGCCACGACCCAGTGCCAGCACCCTCCCCGTGGGGCGTCCGGATCAAAACATGTCAACAAGAAACTTTGGGTGTTTTCTGGGAATCCCGACCATGACAATTGAGGAGAAACATTGCCTCCATCAGCCGTGTGGAGGATGGGCAGTTCTTGCCCCTGCTGTACAGAGGTGCTTGTCAGGGAAAACGCTGGGACGGACGGCAAAATGGAGTACGGGTCCGGCGCGACTGGGCGGTTCATATCGATGGCCACCCTCTGATCTTATTGTGTGGCGGGGGATGTGCACAAAGCGACAGTGGGAGACAATGGACTCATGAGCAAGAAACAAACCTCGGGGACACCCGCCATCCTGGCCCTGGACGCGGCCGGTGTCACGTACCGTCTCCACGAATACGAGCACGACCCCCGCACCGATCTGGGGTTCGGGTTGGAGGGGGCAGAAAAACTGGGGATCGAACCACACAGGATCTTCAAAACCCTCATGGCACTGGTCGACGGGAAGCTCGCGTGTGGGATCGTACCCGTCTCCGGCACACTCAATCTCAAGGCGCTGGCTAACGCATGCGGTGGCAAAAAGGCGACGATGGCCCAGCCGGCTCAAGCTGAAAAGGCCACGGGGTACGTCGTGGGAGGAATTTCCCCCCTGGGCCAGAAAACCGCCCACCCCACGGTCATCGATTCCTCAGCTCTCGAGTTCGACACTGTCTTGGTCTCCGGGGGCCGGCGAGGCCTCGACATCGAGATCAGCCCCACCGACCTTCAAACCCTGATCGGCGCCACCTTCGCCCCCATCGGGAGGGCATAGACCCAGGAATTGCTTCCAGCGCGGTACTTCACGTCGGGCCTGCTCGAGCCCCTGATCGTACGCCATCTGTTGTTTGGCGCGATTCCTGGACAGTTTGCCCACACTCATGTGCTCGGGGAAGAACAGGTACGCCCTGCCCTGGCGTTCCAACTCCAACAGTCGCTCACGTGTCGCGTTGTACTCGATGGGCCTGCGCAGGTTCGCCCGTGCGATGGCCGGATGTTTGCGGGACACCAGATTGACCAGCGGCGCCGACGAGTCATTGGATTTCTTCACATAGGAGCGCTCCCGGGTGAACACGACGAAGAATTTCTCATACCCATCCTTTTGGGCGATCGCCAGGGGGATCCCGCCACCCTCGCCGAAGGACCCGTCGATCATCGCCCGATCCCCGATTGTGACCGGCGGCATGTAGATGGGCGGGGAGGACGACGCCATCTTCTTGCGCATCAGATCCTCGACGCCGTCGATATCGTCCTTCGACCAGTACACGGATTCTCCGGTGTCGGCGTCGACGGCTCCTATGCGTGTCTGGGCCGGGTTGGCCATGAACGCCTCGTAGTCGAACGGCAGGACCCCATCCGCTCCGTACGAGTCGAAATCGGTGTCGACAAAGCCTTTCCCCCGAATCCAGCTCTTCCATGGTGAGAACATGGGGTCATCGGCCAGGTCGACGAACATTTTATGGCCCCGCTGGGGATCCCTGGAGACATAGTTGAGCAGATTCGTGCTTCCCGCCGATATCCCCGCCACATAGTCGATGAAGATTCCCTCACTCAGCAGGGTTTCCACGACGGCGGCGGTGTAGACCCCCCGCATCCCCCCGCCTTCCAGGACCAGTGCTGTATCTGTGACGTTGTTCGTTAATTTCATGATCTCCCCCTGTGGTGGTCTGATTCTATCACTTCGATATCTATTCAGTACCCATCAGTCAGCATTCCGTCGGGGCCGGTGGCCTGTTGTAAACTGATCTGTTGTGGATCACACCTACCCCCTGCGCACATCGACGACCAGCAATGGCATTCGTGTCGTCGTCAACCCTGACCCGTGGGTACCGGGAGTCGCCGTCAATCTGTGGTACGGGGTCGGCTCCGTCCATGAGGTGGCCGGCAAAACCGGGTTCGCCCACCTTTTCGAGCATCTGATGTTCTCCGGGTCGGCATCGGTCGCCTCCGGGGAGCACCTGGCGTTGCTCCAATCCCTGGGCGGGAACGCGAACGCCACGACGAGCTTCGACCGTACGAACTACTTTGAGACCATTCCCACCGGCGGGCTCGACCTGGCTTTGTGGCTGGAAGCGGAACGACTGCGCTCCTTGCTGGACGGGGTGGACCAGGCGAATCTCGACACCCAGCGGGATGTGGTCAAGGAGGAGAAGCGACAACGGTACGACAATGTCCCGTACGGGGATTGTTTCGCCCAGATCATGGGACTCGTCTTCCCGGGTTCCCATCCGTACTCCCATATGCCGATCGGATCGATGGAGGATCTGGACTCGGCGAGTCTGGAGGACGTCCACGACTTCTTCCACCGTCATTATTCACCGAGGAATCTCATCCTGACACTGTCGGGCGCCATCCAACCCGAGGAAGGGTTTTCCCTTGTGGAGAAGTATTTTTCCGACATCGAACCGGGTGAGGAGAGCACCGATCCCCATCTGGGGCCTCTGGGAAGGATCACGGGAATCCCCCGGGTGGACATCGAGGACGAGGTGCCCCAAGACGTTCTTTACTGTTGTTGGCTGGTGCCGCCGATAGCCGACGACGCCAATGACCCGCTCAACCTGGGGTTGTCGGTCCTGGCCGGTTCCATGACCTCACGGCTGCATGAGGACCTGGTACGTTCCAGTTTGGCTGATTCGGCTGAGGCGTTCGACCTGGGGTTGCAGCACGGCAATTCCCTGATCGTCGCCACGGCTGCCTGTGCGGATGGCGTGGCCCCAGAAAAAGTCGAGCGGGCCATGATGGCGGCGTGGGGAAGATTCTGTGACGAAGGACCCACCGATGCGGAGATGGCCAGGGCCGTCAAAGCCGAAGACCGGGAATTCCTCGCCGACCTGGCCGGGATCGAATCCCGGGCCGACCATATCAGCGCCTCCTGGTCCTATTTCTCAGACCCCGGCGAAGTCAACCGTCATCTCGACGCCATCCACTCACTGACTTCGCAGGATGTACGCCGGGAGTTCTCTTCATGGATGGCCCCCGAAAACCGGGCCGTCGTGACCTATCGGAGGATCCCATGACCCCTCGCCCGCTTTTCCGCCCAAGTTCAGATTGGGCCTTTCCCACCCCGGATGTGACGACACTGGACACGGGACTGGTGGTGTGGACCTACGATCTGCCCGGCCAGTTCATCCTTTCCTGCGATCTGGTCCTCGAACTTCCATTGAACTCGGAACCGGCGGGCCTCGACGGGGTGGCCACCATCGCCGTACGCAGCCTCGACGAAGGCACCGACCCCCATCCCGGTCCCGAATTCGCCAAGGCCCTGGAATCTGTGGGCGCTGCGTTCAACGGGCTGGTCGGGCTGTCCACCACCCAATGCCTGCTCGATCTGCCCTATGACAGCCTGAACGAGGGCTTGCGCCTGCTGGCGGAAGCCGTGACCACACCCCAGTTGGCCGACTCTGACGTGACAAGGATCATCGCGAACCGATTGGCTGAGATCGAACAACAACAGTCCCGAGGATCCTATGTGGCTGCCTCAACGTTGCGGGAGTCCGTCCTGGCTGCACATCTGCGCGTCGCCCGTCCTGCTGGAGGCACATGGGAAACCGTCTCCGGGGTTCATCAGGTGGACGTGGCATCCTTCCATGATTCCTGCTACACCCCGACGGGGGCGACCATGATCATTGCGGGCGATCTTGAAGGACTCGATGCGCAAGACGCAGTCAACCAGGCTTTCGGCGGCTGGGATCCATCGATCTCACCTCTCACGCCTGACCTCATCGCACCCGGAACACAGACCCGCCAGATCGTCCATCGTGACGGAGCCGTCCAGGCCGACATCCGTATGGGATGGTACGGCATCGACCGTCATGACCCGCGCTGGGCCGGATTACAGGTCGGGCTCGCCATCATGGGCGGAATGTTCACCTCCCGCCTCAACACCGTCCTGCGGGAAGAAAAAGGGTACACGTACGGAGTGTCCATGAACTCCCATCCCTTCCGATCCGGTGGCATCATCGACCTGGCGGCCTCCACCCGTACACCAGCCGCCAAAGACCTCATCGCCGACGCACTCGACATCCTTGCCGCCAAACCCTTCACCCAGGAAGAAGTGGACCAAGCCATCGGCTATCTCACCTTGTCAGCACCGCTTTCCTTCGACACCGCCGAAGCTGTGTCCTCTCAAGCTGCCACCCTGGCCGCCGCGCGGCTCCCCCTGGACCACGTGAGCTCATCCCTTTCCGCGATCCGCCACGTCACCCCCACCGCCGCGTACGAGGCTTTCACCGATCTCGTCGACCCCACCCAAGCCTCCATTATCGTTGTCGGCGACCAGGACCAACTTCCCGACCTGGCTGATCTGGCTTTCTCCCTGTGACCTCCCCGGCAAGCCCGATCCCCGATGACGAAGATCCTCCTGCCATCCTGCTCCAGGCAGGATCTCAGGGATGGGGTCAAGTCCCTGCGGGGCGCCAATCGGGGGAAACGACGTCTCTGGACCCCTTTTCGCGCCCCGCAGGGGGTGTACTCCCCTCCATCTTGCGTGAATCTGCTCCGCAACCCAGCCAATACCGTACGAGATTCCTCATTGATTCCGGTATTGGGTGGGTTCCGGCACGGAAAATCGCGAAATCAGGGCCGGAACCCACCCAATACTGTCACCACATCGCAAAAAGACACGCTTTTGGCAGGTTGCGGACCATTGGGACGTTCGGCCGAGCCCGTCGAGGCACGCCGACCATCACAAGGTTTATTGCCCCATTGCCTGGAGGGCTTTTTCGACGGCGGCCTGGGCCGCCTCGTTCGCCTGCTGGTACCCGGCCAGATCTCCGCGCTGGAGCGCGTCCTGGGCCGCCTGGAACTGGGTTTCCGCCTCTGCCAGTGCCGCTGAGACGATCTCGTCTTGGGTTTGTGGCGCCGGGGTGGTCGTCGATGTTCCCGACGTTGTCGTGTTCTGGTCCTCGGTCTCACTCGTCGTGGCGCCCGCGTCCCCGGAGAAGACCTTGTCCAGGGCTCCTTGAAGGGTCGTGTCGATGGCCACAGCCGTACCGAATCGTACGACCACGAATCTCAAGATGGGGTAGGCGGCGTCAGTGTTGGACTGTTTCGTGTAGATCGGTTCGACGTAGAGCAGACCGCCGCCCAGAGGGATCGTCAACAGATTGCCCTTCTGGGCGATCGCCGAGGAACTCTCAGACGAATACGGCAATAGCCATTGTGACACGTCCGCGTCCGACATCATGTTGTTGTAAGCCTGACTGGGACCATCGATCTGTTGAGTGTCAGACATCCGGAGTATTCGGATCTGTCCGTAATTGGGCGACGTCGCCTCGGCGACCACAGACATGTACGCCGCCAGATTCTCCCTGTTGTTCGGGGTGTAGACGGTGGTCTGGCTGAACAGGGGACCCGAATCGCCGGGAACGGTCTGGCCGTTCACCTGGGCATCGGGCCATTTGATGGACAAGAAGTACGTCGGTTCCTTGGCCCCGGTGTTGAGTTCCTTGACCGGATAGGCGGGGATCTTCCACAGATCGGACTGGCTGTACCACGAAGTGGGACTGGTCATGTGGTACCGCGCCAAAATCTGGCGTTGGACTTTGAACAGATCCTCGGGATAGCGCAGATGGGCCATGAGTTCGGGAGAAATGTCCGACTTCGGCTGTACGGTGCCGGGGAAGACGTTCATCCACGTTTGGAGCACGGGATCAGATTCGTCCCAGGCGTACAACGTGACAGAGCCGTCGTAGGCGTCCACCACCGCCTTGACCGAATTGCGGATGTAGTTGATCTCCGACTTCAACGTGTAACTTTGCACATTAGAATTGGTGAAAATGTCAGAAATGGCATCCTGATAGGTGACTCGCTGGGAGTTCGGATAGTACATGCTGGTCGTGTATGCGTCCACGATCCACACGATCCGCCCGTTGACGATGGCCGGGTAGGGATCCGAATCCGGTGTGAGCCAGGGGGCGACGAGGCTCACCCTGTCCAGCGGGGTACGGTCGTACATGATCCTCGACTGGGAGTTGACCCGGTCTGACAACAGAAGGTTGAACGACGCGAAGCGTGTCGCGTACAACACCCGGTTCCCGATGGACCCGACATTGACGCCTCCGCCACCGGTGTACGTGTTGTACTGCTCACCCACTTCCGATCCGCCGCCCGGAGTGTCGTACTCAATGGGAGAAGCGCCGTCCTCACGTCCGACGATCACATAATCGTCGGTTTGTTCCCCGTAGTAGATACGAGGTTCGTCGGCATTCAGCAGCCCGACGGTGGGAATGTCGCGGGCCAGCCAGTCCGGTTCCCCGTCGCCTTGGCGCCTGTTGCCGTACGCGGCGACAATCCCGTACCCATGGGTGTAGACGGTGTGCAGGTTGTTCCAATTCTGGACCGCGGGATCCAGACCCGAGTGGTCCATCTCGCGGGCGGCGAGAACCACATCGGTTTCCTTCTCGTCGATCAGGTACCGGTCGACGTCCAGGACGCTCGGGAAACTGTAGTAGCCACGCACCTGTTGGAGCTGTTCGAAGGTGTTCTGAACCAGTTGCGGGTCGATCAGCCGGATGCCCGGCAGCGCCTCCGCGTCCGACTTCAACTGCCCGGCAGCCGTGGTGGTCACCGCCGAGTAGTCCTCGATGGCGACATCCTCGATCCCGTACGCGGCCCTCGTGGCGGCAATGTTCATTTCCATGTATGGGCGCTCTTTGTCCGGCTCGGTCGGATTGACCTGGAATGACTGGACGATGGCCGGATAGACTCCCCCGATGACAAGGGAGGACACGACGACCAGGGCGACGGAGACCAGGGGTAGGCGCCATCCTCTGCCGAACGCCGTGGCGAAGAAAAGGATCGCGGTCAGTCCCGCGATGATGGCCAGTACGAGGTTCGCGGTCAATTGGGCATGGTCCAGGGTGAACGTCAAACCGTCCAACAGGCGTCCGGAATTCATCAGGAGCCCATAACGGTCGAGAAGTTTGCTCGCGCCGTACCCGATGGTGATCAGCCCGAGCAGGACGCCGATATGGATGTGGGCGCCCTTCGATGTGGATCTCTTCCCGTTGACGTCGGCGAAGAAACTCCCGTTGAGGAAGTGGCCGACGAGGGCGATGATCGCGCACAGCACGGTCACGGTCAGGAAGAAACTCGTGATGGCCCGGTACCAGGGATAATCGAACACGTAGAACGACACATCCAGTCCGAAGCGGGCATCCGTCTGGCCGAAGGGGACCTTGTTCGACCAGGCGAGGAAGGTTGTCACATTGCCCAGCCAGGACACCCCGGCGAACAGCCCCAGCACCACAGCCGGGACGAGGATGAGGGCCTTGCGGCGTAACCCCTGGAGATTGTGGAAACTCGCCTGGGCGTGTGTGCGGCCCCCGTTGAGAGGCTTGGTCCTGACGCACAGCCAGATGTTGACCCCCACCGCGGCGCCCATGATAAGACCCGCGATCAGGAAGAGAATCACCTGGGTCCCGAGCCGGGTGGTGAAGACCTGGTGGTACCCCACTGATCTGAACCACAGATGGTCTGTCCAGATCCGCGCGAACACTGTGTAGGCATAACCCAACACAAGGACAATCACGATAGTGGGCAATAGGGCTCGTACACGAGACGAACGGTGAGGTGCCGATTGTGCCACAGGGCCTCCTGGGAAAAGTGATGTGGCCCCTTAGCATACAGTATGGGGATGAGATTCAACAGTGAGGCAGAGTCACACCCGCGGAATGATTTTTGACGGCGTTGACCGCATCGTGGAGCGTGGCCACAGGCACGATGTCCATACCCGGGAAATCCTCGGTCAGATCGTGACAATTGTCCTGGGGGATGAGCAACATTGAGGCATGGGCGTTCATCGCCGACATGGCGTGCTCATTGATCCCCGACACGCGGGAGACGTCCCCCTCGTACGTGATCGCGCCAGTGGCGGCCACGGTTTGCCCGGCGGTGGTGTCGTCGGTGCTCAGAAGGTCATAGGTGGCCAGAGCCAGAGCGAGACCCTGGGAAGGATCCCCCTGGTCCACGTCCATGCTGAAACTGACGCCCGGATCGAAGAGGTACCCCGGCCCGGGTGTGGTCCCCAGAGTCGGGATCGTGGTGTCGGTCGAGGTGCCGGCCAGGCGCGGGATGGTGACCGTCTGCTCGCCGACGGCACCGGGACGCTGCACGGTCACAACCACCTGGTCGCCGACTTTCTTGCTGCCACGGATGTACGTGACCATGTCGCTGGGGGTGCTCATGGGTTCCTTGTCGATGGCCAGGATGTAGTCCCCTGGGAACAACAGGTTGTACGAGGGGCCGTTCTGGCGTACGGCCAACAGCTTCGGATGCTCATCAACATGGATTCCTGCTTGTCGTACCCCTGAGGCGATGGCCTGCTCCCTGGAGGACTGGATGTCTTGGCGCAGGCTGTCTGTCGTCTCGGTTTCCGTACGACCCGGAGAGTACACCGCGTCACGCGGCAACACCGCATGGTTGTCTTTGAGATAATTGAGGATGACGCTGGGAAGGGCGACCTTCGAGGTTTGTGGGGTTTGCACCATGGATGTGGCCAGAATCTGCCCGTTGACAACGTGGGACTGGTCGTCGGCTATCTGGATGAGGGCCGTGGTGGCGCCGGTGCCCGCCACATCGATGGACGCACCCGGGGACCAGACGACATAGTCCGTGCCGACCGCGCACACGACCACCGCCATGGCGACAAAAACAGCGCCAGAGCTGACCAGGGTCCAGATTTTTCTCACGGGTCAACTCTAGCGAACCGATGACCCACGGGCGGATAAATGCGTGAGGTTTAGGGAGGAATGAGAGACAATAGAGGAGAGAAAAGGAGGACGCATGGATGCTTACGGCCACGATGAGCCAGAGGACCCCATGGAGGCCCTGAAGAAACTTCTGCGGAATTTGGGCTTGCCGGAAGACGCTGACATCAACGACCCCGAGGTCAGAGCGGACCTCTTCAGATCCATGATGCAAAAGATCATGCCATCCGACCAGGTCTCCGACGAGACGGTTGTGTGGGAGACCGTACGCGAGATCGCCCGCCAGCTGGTCGCCTCCCTCGGCCCGGATCCCACAGGCGGGTCCAGGGCTTCCCGCCAGATCTCCGAGGCGGTCCATCTGGCTGAACTGTGGCTGTCGGAGGCAACAGTTCTTCCTCCCATGACGATGACCCCCGTGGCCTGGAGCAGAGCGGAATGGATTGAAACAACGCTTCCTGCCTGGAAGTCGATGATCGAGCCTGTGATCGGCATATTGTCCACAGCGATCTCTGACGCGACAGGACGCCGGATGGACATTGAGACGTACGGAGAGATGGGTGATATGGCCTCGCTGCTGCATCCGATCTTGTCCAAGGCGATCAGTGCCATGTTCGGCGCCCATGTGGGTGAGGGGCTGGGGCAGGCGGCGACCACCACGATGACCGGCACAGACCTGGGCCTTCCTTTGTTGAGCACACCTGTGGTGGGGATCCTTCCCACCAATCTGAGCGCCATCCAGCAACAAACCGACCTCGATGAAGAGGGATTGCTTCTGTATTGTTCATTGCGTGAGGTGGCACGGCAGAGGCTCTTCTTGGAGATCGGGTGGATCGCTCCCCAGATCATCGCCCTGGTCCAGCATTACGCGCGGGAGATGAAAGTTGATCCCGACGCTATCACCACTGCCATGGAGGATGTCGTCCCGGATGAACTCACCTCGGAATCGATGGCCGAGTTCAGAACCGATTTCACCTCGATTCTGTTCACACCCGACCCCTCCTCGGAACAACAGGAAATACTTGCGAGGCTCGCCACTCTGCTCGCCCTGGTCGAGGGCTGGGTCGATGATGTGACGAACAGCGCCGCGAGTCATTGGCTGCCGGGTTGGGAGGCCATCTCGGAAAGCCTGCGCCGTCATCGTGCCACGAGCAAACCAGCCCAAACGATGGTGACACCGTTGATCGGCTTGAGCGCCACTCCCCGGATGGTCAGGGACGCTGCTGCTTTCTGGGGTGCGGTACGCGAGGCGAGAGGCATCGAGGGCCGTGACGCCATATGGAAGTACCCCGAGTCGATGCCCAGTGCGGCCGACATCGCCGATCCGGCCAGTTATCTCACCTGCGGTGAGGACGAGACTGATCCCTTCGATGACGAATTGAGACGATTCCTGGACTCGGAACAGTGATCTTGACCGATTTATTTTCCGACACGCCCAATTGAGTTGAGGCTGGGATACGAAGAATCTGGGCGAGGTACGCTACGGTTGTTAGGTGATCATGAGGACGGAAGCGTCCTCGAAACCAAGGAGGACATTGTGTCGGACAAGTATGAGGGCGAATTCTATTGCGTCAAGTGCAAGGAGAAGCGCACCGCTAGCGGCAACATCGTCGTGAATGACAAGGGAACCCGTATGGCGAAGGGCAAGTGCCCCGTCTGCGGTACGAACCTCAACCGCATCCTCGGCAAAGCCTGAGAACTCTTCACGCAACGGTGGCGGATTTCGGTCCGCCACCGTTGCGTAAGTGAGGGGTGGGTGTTGTCCAGATGTTGTCTGGCTGTGGATAACTCATCGAAGAGGTTGACAGATCCACAAAAATAGAGGTATGCAGTTTCCTCGACTCTTACTTCCCCGTATCGCGGTGTGGCGCACACCGACCGATCTCAACATAGGTGGGCCGTCCAGTCCACTGGTCGTGTCGTCGGTGCCTCCACAAATCGCTGACATCGTTGAGATGCTCGACGGCTCACACAGCGTGGTCGAATTGAACCATGACTTCAGTCCGCAGTGGGTTGAATGGCTGTTGACTGTTCTGGATTCCCACGGATATCTCAAAGACGGTCCCGCCCAATCCCAACAACTCAATGTGAGGGTTCACGGGGATTCAGCCCTCGCGCGCCGTGTGGCGACATTGCTGGCCGCCTCCTCACGCACGACCACTGTCAAAGACTATGAGCATTCCTTCGATCCCACAGCTTTGCATGTGGTGGCCGCTTCGACGGTGGAAGTGGACCGGGTTTTGACCGACGAACTGCAAAAACAGCGCTGCGCCCACCTGATCGTACGCGCGGATGAGACCACCGCTACCGTGGGCCCGTTCGTCATCCCGGGAATGACCAGTTGTGTGACCTGTGCCGACTTGTCGCGGCGCGACATGGACCCCACATGGCCCGTCCAGGCTTTCCAACTGGGTCAGGTCGAAACCCACCCCGGTCCCTGGTTGTGCTCCTGGGCGGCAGCCACGGCTGTCGCCCACGCTCTGGTCTACGGTCGCGGGCTCATACCGGAATCCGCCTCCACCACCTTGGAGATCTCCGCCTGGGACGGACGTGTGACGTACCGGGGATGGCCCGTACACCCACAATGTCCCTGGCATTAATTATTCATGTGCGTTCAGTCTCTGCAGTGCCTCAAGGACGATCGTACGATTGGTGGTCATCCACAGATCAGGCATGGATGTGAGAAGGAAGGATCCGTACTTCGCTTTTAAAAGGCGTGAGTCGAGGATCGCGACGACTCCCCTGTCAGTGGTACGGCGGATGAGTCGGCCCGTGCCCTGGGCGAGCATGAGCCCCGCGTGGCTGGCCGCGACCTCCATGAACCCGTTCCCGCCATGGCGGCTCACGTCTTCTTGCCGGGCTTGGATGAGTGGCTCGTCGGGGCGCGGGAAGGGGATACGGTCCACGATGACGAGGTTGCAGGTGTCCCCCGGCGCGTCCACGCCCTGCCACAACGAGATGGTTCCGAACAGGGACAGGCTTGGGTCGTCGATGAACTGGCGGATCAACTCGGGCAGATGGCCGTCACCTTGGACGAGGACCTCCATGCTTGTGGTGTAGCGGACGAAATCCGCGGCCCGCTCCGCGGCGCGCATCGAAGAGAACAGGCCCAACGTGTGCCCGTCGGCGGCTTGGACCAGATCTGCGATTTCACTGAGAGCCTCATCACAGATCCCGTCCCGGCCTGGGGGCGGCAGGTGGGCAGCCACATAACAAATCCCCTGAGAAGGATAGTCGAAAGGAGATCCCACATCCTCGGCGACGTACTCCGTGTCGTCCCCAAGTCCGATCCCATGCGCGATCGGAGAAAAAGAATCACCCAATTTGAGGGTCGCCGAGGTGAGAATGGTCGTTTGATGGTCGAGGATCGAGTCCTTGATGGTGTCAGAGACCCGAAGAGGTGCGACAACGAGCTGTGGACCGTACATCGGCCTGGACGACACCCAGACCACATCGGTTTCGTCGCCGCTGGTGATCCGCTCGCAAATGTCGTACACCTCTTTGAGCGCATTCGCGACCTGTTCCTGGCGGGGATTCCCGGTGTCACGCCCGATGGCGCTCACAGCCTTGCGCATCGCGGCGCGAAGGTCGGCCACGGCGTCGATCGCCGGACCCTGCTTGACACGGCCCTGCTCGGCGTTGTCAACAGTGTCGGCGAAGCGGGCCGCGGCGCCTTTCACCTCGTCGAGGGTTTGCTCGGTGAGCATGGCCGTCGCCATCCGTACCGCCCGGTCGACCATCTGCGGGCTCAGCTCATCGGTACGCGACGTCGTCACGCGCGCAGCCAGTTCATGGGCCTCATCGAGGATGAGGACGTCAGGGTCGAGAATGGCCCATCCGTGGCTGGCTTCGATGGCGACCAGCGCATGGTTGGTCACGATGAGCTGGGAGCGTGCCGCCCTCTCCCTGGCCTGTTGGACGAAACATTCAGTGATGTACGGGCAGGCCTGGCCCACACATTCCCGCCCGGAGATGGAGATCTGTGACCAGGCGCGTCCCGAATGCCCGGGGGCGTCGTCCCGGTCCGCGATGACGCCTGTGTCGGCCTGCTCCTCGGCCCATGCGCGCAGTGCCATGACCTGTTTGCCCAGACTGGAGGTCGCGTCCGTCTCCTCGTCATCGTCGTCGGCCAGCCCGTCCAGGGCGTACTGGCGTTCGGCGGGGTCGACGGGCGCGTCCCTGATCTTCATCAGACAGGGATAGTTCGATCCCCCTTTGAGCACGCACCAGGAGACGTCGGCCAGCTCCAGATCCGAGGCGGCCGCAAGGATTGTAGGAATGTCTTTCCTGGCCAGCTGAGATTGAAGCGCCAATGTTGCTGTCGCGACGACGACCCGGGAATCTGGATTGTCGTGAATGTGGGCGATCGCTGGTGCGAGGTACCCCAGTGATTTTCCGGTGCCCGTCCCCGCCTGGATGAGCGCGTGGTGATGACCCGCGATGGCCTCGTCAATGATCTCGGCCATCCGTTCCTGACCAGGCCTGGGACTTCCCGAAATTTCTTCGACGGCCTTGTCCAGCAGGCGCGTGCTCAACCTCTCTTCAACCACCGGAACAGTTTACCCTGTTCATGTCCTCCCACCGGGGGTGTGGGACCGAGTGGGTCAGAATGAGGTGCGAGAACTCAGATGATGTATTGTGCCAGGACCCCTTGCAAAGCGGGGTCCACGTGGGCTCGAACCCTCGTACCGTTCTCGGTGTGGTCCACTGATTCGATTCGGCCCTCGTGGTGGATTCGATCGACCAGGTCGCCGCGATCGTACGGGAGGAGGACCTCCACCAGGGCGTCCAGTTCGGGCAGGCGTTCCTCGATCCGGGCTTGGAGATCCTCGATTCCCTCGCCGGTGAGGGTGGAGACCAACACGGCGTCGGGAAATCGGCTGCGAAGCCCAGCGCGTACCGTGTCGTCGACGAGGTCGATCTTGTTGATGGCGATCTGTTCGGGGATCGAATCGGCGTCGATGCTTGCCAGCACCTCCCGTACCGCCTGGATCTGGCCCGCGGGATCAGGGTCACAACCGTCGACGACATGGACCAGAAGGTCGGCGTTCATCGACTCCTCGAGGGTGGAGGCGAACGCCTCGATCAGGTCGGTGGGCAGACGCCGGATGAAACCGACCGTGTCGGTGAGGGTGTAGATCCGCCCACTCGCCGTTTCAGTGCGCCTGGTGGTGGGGTCGAGGGTGGCGAACAGGGAATCGTCGACCATGACATCCGCCTGGGTGAGCGTGTTGAGCAGGGAGGATTTGCCGGCATTCGTGTACCCCACGATGGCCACAGAAGGAATCTTGTTCTTCACCCGCTCGGCTCGTTTCACCTCGCGTGTGGATTTCATTTGCTTCAACTGGGCACGAAGCCGGGAGATTCTGGTGGCGATGCGCCGCCGGTCGGTTTCGATCTTGGTCTCGCCGGGTCCGCGCCCGCCGATCCCGGCGCCAGAGGCCGCACGTCCGCCGACCTGGCGAGACAGGTTCCCGCCCCAGCCTCGCAGCCTCGACCTCATGTACATCAGCTGGGCCAGTTCAACCTGGGCCTTGCCCTCTTTGGATTTGGCGTGCTGGGCGAAGATGTCCAGGATGAGCGCCGTACGGTCGATGACCTTGACGCCCACCCGGTCTTCGAGGTTCCGCAATTGGGCCGGGGTGAGCTCCCCGTCGCAAATCACCGTGTCAGCATGGGTCGCGGCGACCAGGTCTTTGAGCTCGACCACTTTTCCACGTCCGAGATAGGTGGCCGGATCGGGCACGGAACGGGTTTGCATCACGGCGGCCAGTACGTGGGATCCTGCCGTTTCGGCGAGCAACTGTAGTTCAGCGAAACTGCGATGTACCTCCTCGTCTGACAACCGGGAACTGCCGATGCCAACCAGGACGACCCTCTCCAGTCGAAGGGCGCGGTACTCGACCTGGTTGATGTCCGTCAGATCGGTGTGGATCCCCTCGACCCGTCTCAGCGAGATCCGGTCCTCCAGATCCGCCTCGCCCTGGTCGTAGTCGAAATCGCCGAAATCGTCACGCATCGGGCAACGTCACCTCTCCGCGGGCGACGATCACGGCTGGGCCTGTCAGGCGTGCCCCACCATCGGGGTCGAATTCCACCTTGAGAGTACCGCCGGGGACATTGACGCTCACCGCTTCAGCTCCCGTCCGTACCCTGAGGTCGAGACTCGCCGCGACCACACCCGTACCACAGCTCATTGTCTCCCCCACGCCTCTCTCCAGGACCCTCATCCGTACGTGGGTCGGATCCAGGTCAGCCACAAACTCCACATTCGCCCCGGTTGGGAACCGTGCCCGATCCATCCGGGGAGTTCCGGTGAGGTCGAGATTCGCCAATTCCTCCTCCGAGACACGGATGACACAATGATCATTCCCCACATCGACGGGGTGCCCGTACCATTCCCGATCCCCCAGCCGTATCCATGTCTGTCCGGGGTCCCAGCAGGGGGTGCCCATGGTCGTCGTGACCCTGGAACCCCGGCCCATCGTCACCTGGCGCAACCCCGCCCGGGTGGCGATCTCGATCACATCTCCAGTCGCCAGATCCTCTTCGGTCAGCCAGCGCGCGAAAACGCGGATCCCGTTGCCGCACATCTCGGCCATCGAACCGTCGGCGTTGCGGTAATCCATGAACCACAGGTTTGGGGCACCGTCCCACTCGGGCATGTTCTCAGCCCTGACAGCCCTCAAAAACCCATCTCCCCCGATCCCCGCGCGCCTATCGCACAAGAAACGTACGTCGTCCACACTGGGGTTGAGCATCCCCGAACGGTCCTTGATCAGGACGAAGTCATTCAAGGTCCCGTGCCCTTTGGCGAATGACCACGTGCGCATATTCCGTCCTTTCCCGGTGTCGAGAACAATACTCCCACACATCAGCCCCCAATGGAATCGCCCCATCACATTTGTGGGCTGAGCCATGGGTGAGCCATGGCTCACATGGCTCACCCGCGGCTCAGACAGGGACAGACAGAAGGAGGTCCTGGGTATCGATGCCGACGGGGTACCAATGGACGCGGGGGTCTCTTCGCCACCAGGATAGTTGTTTGCGGGAGAACTGGCGGGTCTTCACCACGGTTGATTCTTTGGCTTGTTGTTCGGTGATTTCACCGTCCAGGTAGTCGATGATCTGACGGTAACCGATGGCCCGGGATGCTGTGGGGGATTCGCGCAAATCGTGTTGGAGAAGGTCCTGGACCTCGGACACGAAACCCTGGTCCCACATTTTTCGTACGCGGGCGGCGATGCGGGCGTCCATCTCGGCCCGGTCGATGTCCAGACCTATCTGGACCACGTCGTCCAGGGCGTACGTCCACTCGGGGAGAGTCGATCGGAAGGTGCCCGTCAGTTGGATCGATTCCAGGGCGCGTACGATGCGGCGAGAGTTGTTGGGTTCGATGCCACTGGCCGCTTGGGGATCGAGGGAACGAAGCCGATCGTACATCGCCTCAACCCCGATTGCGTCCATCTCGTCGGTCAATCTCGTACGCAGGGTGTGAGATGTGGGCGGGAACTCGAATTGATCGATGATGGCGTGAAGGTACAACGCTGAGCCCCCCACCACGATCGGGATCACACCCCGGCGGCGACAAGCGGCAATGACATCACGAGCGAGGCCTTGGAAGAGGGCCACGGACGCAGGTTCGCTGATGTCCATGATGTCGATCAAATGATGCGGGACCCCACGTCTTTCGGCCATCGTCGGTTTGGCCGTGCCGATGTCCATCCCGCGGTAGACCAGCATGGAATCCGCATTGACCACCTCGGCCGGGCGTCCATCATCACCCAGTTCACAAGCCATGTCGACGGCCAGAGAGGATTTGCCCGTCGCCGTCGCCCCCAGAAGCACGATGACTGGCAGTTTCACCCCACCCGGCCAAGAACTCCGATCCATCACTCCCCCTCCAATTCCTGGGCCACATTGAACCATTGTTCCTCCACCTCATCCCTGGCGGCCTGGGCCTGGTCGATCTGCCCGGTGAGCCCCTGAAGCGCCATCCAGTCGGAATGGTCAGCCATGGCCATCTGCGCCGACAAAGACGCGATCAGATCATTGGCTTTCGCCAGTTTGTTCTCCAACTGGGCCAGCTTCTTGCGCAGTGTGCGCTCCCGGTTCGAGTTGGTCTTCTGGCTGGTCGTCCCGCCGTCCGCCCTTGTCGTCCCGCCGTCTGCGCTGGTCGTCCCGCCGTCTGCGCTGGTCGTCCCGCCGTCTGCCCTTGTCCTCCTGCCGGAGGCAGGATCTCCTCCCCGGGCGCCGGGGATCCTGACTTCGTCAGGATGACGAACGAGCGCGTCAAGACGACGAACGGGTGTGTCAGGACGACGCGAGACCGGGGTGGTCACAAGCCCGAGGTACTCGTCGATCCCGCCCGGAAGGTGACGCAACCGGGAATCCAGGACCGCGTACTGTTGGTCGGTGACCCTCTCCACGAAGTACCGATCGTGGCTGACGACAATGACCGTGCCCGGCCAGCTGTCCAACAGGTCCTCCAGCGCTGTGAGCATCTCTGTGTCCACGTCGTTCGTCGGCTCGTCCAGGATCAGCACATTCGGTTCGGCGCACAAGACGAGCAGAATCTGAAGGCGCCTCTTCTGCCCGCCCGACAGTTGTGAGACCCGGGCGCTGAGATGCTCGGATGAAAACCCGAGCCGTTCCAGAAGTTGGCCGGGGCTCACCTCTTTACCGTCGACCTGGAAGACATTCTTCAGCCGGGCGACCACCTCTCGTACCAAATCCTCCTGGATCTCTTCCAAACCCGCGTACGTCTGGTCGAGAACCCCGACGCGCACAGTCTGGCCCCGGGTCACCCTTCCCGATGTGGGGTGGAGTTGCCCGGTCAGCAGCTCGAGCAATGTGGATTTCCCAGCTCCGTTGGGCCCCAGGATCCCCGTCCGCTCCCCCGGCGCGACCCTCCACGTCGCATCGTCGATGACAAGGCGATCCGTGCCCGGATAGGAGAAGCTCACATCCACCATGTCGATGACTTTCTTGCCGAGTCTGGCAACAGCCATTTTCGCCAGACTGACAGAGTTCCTGATTTCCGGCACGTCTTCGATCAAGACATTGGCTGCTTCGATCCGGAACCGGGGTTTGGACGTACGCGCGGGAGCCCCGCGTCTCAACCACGCCAACTCTTTGCGCATGAGGTTTTGCCTCTTGGCTTCAATCGCCGCCGCCTGGCGGTCCCTTTCCACCCGTGCCAAGATGTACGCCGCGTATCCGCCTGAGAAAGGATCGACATCGGTGTCGTGGACCTCCCATGTGGTACGGGCCACCTCGTCCAGGAACCACCTGTCATGGGTGACAACCAACAAACCTCCTTTTGAGGAGGGCCATCTGGACTTCAGATGGCCCGCAAGCCACCAGATCGCTTCCAGGTCCAGGTGGTTGGTGGGTTCATCCAATCCGATCACGTCCCAGTCCCCCACCAACACGGCGGCCAGAGCCACCTTGCGGCGCTCCCCTCCGCTCAACTCCTCGATCCTGGAGTCCAGATCCATCCCGGCGAGCAAACCATCGACGATCCCCCTGATGCGGGGGTCGCTGGCCCATTCGTACCTCTGCTTCGCGCCGAACAATCCTTGCTCGACACTGGCTGACGCCATCTGGGCCATGTCGTCCGACTGGCTGAGGTAGCCGATCCGCAAACCGTTGCGATGACGCACCTGCCCCGTACTGGGTTCGAGATGGCCGACCAGGATGGACAGCAGGGAGGATTTCCCATCACCGTTGCGCCCGACGATCCCCACCCGGTCGCCATCGTCGATCCCGCAGGTCACCGACTCGAGCACCTGGCGTGTGGGATAGTCCAGGGATATCTTCTCAGCGGACAGCAGATGCGCCATGCGCCCTCCGGGTAAAACTCATGCCATTAGGTTACAGTGTCCATCAGGTGGCTCGACTAATTGATCCCCAATGTGGGTTCATAGTATTATCAGGATATGACATGTCCGCTAGCACCCAAGAGTGGTCACCGAGCAGGTAGCAAGCGCGCCCTCACATGCCCGTACTGCAATCCCTCCCCTCCTGGCGGTGACGAGCCTGAAGACAGCCGCGCGATGTTGCATCAGCTGTTCCTTCCCCGAGCTGACACACGGTTGCGACAAGGGGTGACACACGACCTTGATTCCATCGCCGACCAGTGCGTCTCACTGGCCGCGGCACGCGGAAGGCCCCCTCATTGGCTGTGCCCGGCGCTGACCGGTTGGGCCGACAGTCTGGACGGTACGATCTTCGCCGATCTTGATGAACCCCGGCTCAAAGCCGAACTCATTAGACGCCATTGTCCATTGTGGCTGGCGCAGAGTCTGTCCCCATCCATCACCCTCCTCCTGCCGAAACTGACCGCGGCGATCGGACACCAGGGATCGATATCACTCATCGTCCACATGCTGGCCGTGTGGGTGTGTCCCGTGCAGGCCATGTGCCCCTCGTACTATGAGAATATGTTCAGGCTCACCTATGAGGGTTTCATGGCGAAAGCGCCAACATCCGTACTCGTGTAACAAATCCGAAACATCGGCGCAATCGTCAGGCAACTCCCAACTGAAAAGCTCGCCTCATCACACTTTTACAAGGTCGGAGGAAATATGTTCACCACTGCTGACGAATTGCTGGCGTACGCCAAGGAGCACGAGGTCGAGAATTTCGACATCCGCTTCTGCGATCTTCCCGGTGTCATGCAGCACTTCACGGTTCCCAAAGAATCATTCGGCGAGGACGTCTTCACCCAGGGTTTGGCTTTCGACGGATCCTCGATCAGGGGATTCCAGCAGATCCACGAATCCGACATGGCTTTGCTGCCGGACCCCACGACGGCTTTCATGGACCCCTTCCGTTCCACGAAAACGATGGTGATCAACTTTTTCGTCCACGACCCGCTCACATTGGAGCCGTACAGCCGTGACCCGCGCAACATCGCCCGGAAGGCGGAAACCTATCTGATCTCGACCGGGTTGGCCGACACCGCGTACTTCGCCCCCGAGGCCGAGTTCTACGTGTTCGACTCGATCCGGTTCGAGACCAAGGCCTCGGCCGGGTACTACATCATCGACTCCGAGGAGGGCGCCTGGAACACCGGCGTCGCGACCGAGTCGAACGGACAGCCCAACAGGGGCTACAAGATCAAATACAAGGGCGGCTATTTCCCGGTGACCCCTGTGGACCATTTCCAGGATCTGCGCGACGAGATGGTCACCAACCTGACCAACGTGGGGCTCACGGTGGAACGCGCCCACCACGAGGTCGGCACCGCTGGACAGGCGGAAATCAACTACACTTTCAACACTTTGCTGGCCGCCGCCGACGAGCTGATGAAATTCAAGTACGTCGTGAAGAACACCGCGTGGGAGGCGGGCAAGACCGCCACATTCATGCCGAAACCCATCTTCGGCGACAACGGCTCGGGGATGCACATCCATCAGTCGCTGTGGGCCAAGGGCTCCCCCTTGTTCTATGACGAGGCCGGGTACGCGGGATTGTCGGACATGGCCCGCCACTACATCGGAGGTTTGCTCCACCACGCACCGTCCCTGTTGGCGTTCACCAACCCCACCACGAACTCTTACCACCGGCTCGTCCCCGGTTTTGAAGCTCCCGTGAACCTGGTGTACTCCTCACGCAACCGTTCCGCCTGCATCCGGATCCCGATCGTGGGCGCCAACCCGAAGGGCACACGCCTGGAATTCCGCTGCCCGGACCCGAGCTCCAACCCGTACCTCGCTTTCGCGGCCTGCATGCTGGCAGGTCTCGACGGAATCCAGAACAAGATTGAACCGCCGACCCCGATTGACAAGGACCTTTACGAGCTTCCTCCCGAGGAGCACGCCCAGGTCAACCAGGTACCGGGTTCCCTCGACGCCGTTCTGGACGCTCTCGAGGCCGACCACGACTACCTCACCGCGGGGGATGTGTTCACACCGGACCTGATCGAGACCTGGATCGACATGAAGCGCGACGACATCGACGCGATCAGGGCCCGTCCCCATCCTCACGAATTTGAAATGTACTACGACCTGTGACCGTCGCCATCCTGACGCTGTCAGGATCTGCGTGACATCGTTGTATCGGTCTTGCGGGGGTGCCAATCGGGCTTATCGAGTCGGTTTCACCCCGATTCACGCCCCGCTCGTACCCGAGCGTGCAATATCGGTTTCCCTAGTGCGTCGACTGTGCAGAAATGTACGATTCGCCAAACATTTCCGCACAGTCATCACCGCAGGGCAAGATCTCTAGTCGTGTACGGCTCTGGGGTCACACTCGTGAGTCCCACGGTTCATGCTGCGATACGATGGCACAGATCGTCGCTTCGACGCAGGTAGTCGTTCAACCAGCCAGCCACCGATTGGCGGATGTCTTGTTGGGCGGACCTTATGTCGGTCTCGCCATTGTTGGCGTTCGCGTCATCTGGGAGTTGTCCCAGGGCACTCAGCGCCGCGGACAGTTCCGACTGCACACCGTTCAGGATCGATTGCACATGTCGTACGTCCCGGTTCAGTCCTTGAAGGGCATCGATTGTTGTTTGAAAATCGTTCATCTCTGTCCTAATCGTCGACCCATACCATGATGTCGATCCGGTTGGCCTCCGATATAGCCCTGCTGATCGCCTCTTGGGCAAATCCACAGGATGTGACCGCCCTCGTCATATCCGCGATGATCTGGTCACCGAGGGCGTGGTTCGGTCCGAGAGCCGTACGGGCTCGTCCCTCTATCGTCTCCTCCCGCTCAATGGCACCATCGATCCGGTCGAAGGCCAGGTTCAAATGCCTCAACGCTGCGTCCCTGAGACGTTGTTTGCGTCTGTTCACCACCCAGGTCACAGTTTGCCCCTTGTTCTACTTCGTCAGGTCCTGGATGAACAAATCGATTGTCGACCGCAATGTGGCCAGTCTGGCGGCGGATTCCCGTACAGCCAATTCGGCTTGATTCACGAGCCGGACAGCGTCTTCACCCGTGCGGGAACCGCGTACAGTCGCCGCTAGTTGCGCGGATTGGGTATGCAGGTTTTCGGCGCATCTCATGGTACGCGCCTGTGCTTCCTTGGCGGATTGTCCGATCTGGTAGGAAGCGTCTGCGATGTCTTGGATTGATGCCATGGTCGTCTCCTTCAGATGGCGCGGACGCGGTCGAGTGCGGTGGATGCTTGTTGCAGGCTGGCCAGTGAAGACTTCAGCGATGTCTCCGCTTGGTTCAATGCGGTGAGCATCTGAATGTCGTACCCCTTGGTGCTGCCTTTCAACTGTGTGGATACTAGATTTATTGTGTCATGGTTGCTGCGCAAGAAGTCGGTGATGAGCCGCATCTGGTCCTGTACCGACTGTTGAAGCGCGGTGACATGCGCGATGGTGTCTTGAAGTGACATTCCTCCTCCTGTCTGGGTTGGGTGTGGGTTGTGGGGAAATCAGGGCGTCGACGGCCAGGACTGGCCATGCCAGGACCGAGGCGACCGCGCCCATCGCGCCTGATGGGTCCTTAGTCGGCGGTGCGGGATGGTCGTGGGTACGCCCCGGGTCGCGTTCTGGATCGTACGTCATTGCGCGCCCCGGATGATCCGGACGGTGTCAGGGCGCAGGGTCGAGTACGGGATGACTGTGATCGCCTCCGGAAGGTCCGCCACGTCCCAGGCGAGCATCCGGTTGTCGATGGGCGTCCACTGGAGCAAAGGATCCTGCATGAGTTGTTTGGCCGATTCCCCGTCGAGTTTCAACGCCATCCGGATGTCGAACATCGATTCCCAGTCGTACCCGGCGTGTTGCCGCAGCGACGCCATCTTCGACCACCAGCCGATCACATGGACGCCCACAGCCGGGCCGTCTTTCAGCAGGTCCTGGAAATCGATGGGAAGAGTACGGGCGCGGTCCATGCCCAGGCCGACAAGCACCAGCGGGACGTCGGTGGTCTCACGAGTGGCCAGAGTTGAGGCGACGCTCGTGATGGCATCAGGGATGTGTTCTTTGGAGACGATCTCGACCGGGGAGCCCGCCTCACGAACCATCGTCATGAAACTGTCCTTCGTCTGGTTCCATACCTCGTTGCCAGCCAGCACATCCAGAACCACGATCTGATGCGGTTTCTGCACTGCCAGCGACACCACCATGCTCTCAATCTGCTGGACGGTGTCACCTGATCCGAGCACCACAGCGTTGCGGCCAATATCCGATCCGAACCCGAGACTGAGAGTCTGTGATCCGACTTCGATGCGGGAACCAAGGAGAAGCTGTGGAGTGGCGCAGTTCCGAAGGCTGCGCAGACACCCGGCGTCATCGACCAACGATCGTCTCTTCTCCCCCTCGAAAACATCCGGCGGGGTCACCCTCCCGCGGGCGGCTTCCCACCAGCGGTGGCGCAAGCCTGCCATGGTGTCCCGGTCGGCCAATGCGATCGTCGTCTTCTCATTGGAGGCGACCTCACCGTAGTCCTGGTTGACGATGGCCTGCCCGACACGCAGGTACGTCGCCGCGTCATTCTTGATCGACAACGTCGCATGGGATTCCACCAAAGAGTTCTTCAACGCGATCCGGATCGGTACCTGCCCAAACAGCCCTTCGCCGGCCGATCCCATCAAAGCCATGTTGCCGCCGATGGTCTGCGATGCCAGAATCACATGAATGCCCGAAGCGCGGAACAGCCGCACCCCGCGTACCAAGAGGTCGGCGATCTCGTCGGAGACCCGGTCGTGCTCGGTGAACATCATCTGGAACTCATCGATGATCACCACGATTCGGGGCATCACCTCCTGCGGATGGTCACGGCGGTACTCCCGGATCCCCTGGACGTTCGCCGCCTTGAACTGACGCATCCGTGCCTTGTACACATCGAACAGGTGGCGGAAGACGCTCAACCCGAATTCGCGGTCGGCTTCCAAACCGAGCACACGGGCTTGCGGCAAAAACTCCCCCGTCGCCGGGTTGAAGAATTGCTGCAACGTCACTCCCTCTTTGAAGTCCAGCAGGTACAGTTCAAGTTCGGACGGGGAGTACCGTTGGCACAAACTGTGGATGATCACCGAGATCAAGTTCGATTTGCCCTGTCCGACAGCGCCCGTGATGAGCATGTTGTGCCGCTGGTTCACCTCGTCGCCGAGCGTCAACTCCACCACATCACGCCCGTACCGCCCGATCGCGAATGTCAGCCCGTTCATGCTCGACTGGTTCCACATCTGGTTTGTTGACTGCACCTCGGCGAAGCTGATCGGCTCCATGCCAGTAGTCGCCATGGCGTGCGCGATCCGGTCGGAACTGGCCACCAACTCTCGGGCTGTCGACGGCGCCCACCCCGTGATGTCGCCATGCCCGACCCATTCGATCTTCCCACCCCACGGGCTCAACTGCTCGAAAGTCTTCAACAAGTACTCGTTCACACCGTCGGCGATCGAGTGGACGATGAAGGACACTCCGGCGGCCGGGCCCGCTGTGAACAAGACCCCCAATTGCGTACGAATATCCTCGTTGAGCAGCGAAAAGTCCGCGGACACCACCATCAGCTTGTACCCCTCGACGGGATATCCCAGCTGCTTCCTGTACTCCGCCAGAGTGGGCGCCTCACCCCTCATGACTTTCTTCACACTTTGAATATCGTCACGCAGGTACGCCAGGGCGCCCTTCAAATCCTGCTCGTCATTGAGCACACGCAGCACCTTGTCAGTCCCGTCGCCCAGGGGTTTGAACGGCGCCGCCAAACCGGAGAGCGCCTCGTCGTACACGATCACTTCGAGTTGGCCCGGGGCCGTCCCCTCCAGCGCCTTTTGCACCAGGGCCTGGACCAGACAGACAGACGCATCCGGATCCGAGGCGTCAACCCAGACATTGCTGTGACCCAGCAAAGGCAATGTAGCGTTGCCGAGGATCGTCGACTCAGCGACACTCAGGCTGTCCATCACGTCTACCTCTCTCTCATGCAAGCATCAACGGCGCCGGATAGGGTGGATCAGCAGTGAGGCTCTGCTCTGCCGCAATCACTGACACAAGGCGTTTCTTTTCCCTTGCGCGTTCCGCCTGCATGCGTTGCTCTTCGGACCGCTGTGCTGTCTGAAGACGCGACTCCTCCGCGTCTCTTGATCCCCACAGCGAGATGATCGGGCTGACCATACCTTGAAGGTTGTTCATCGCCGCCTGGGCGATGAAGAACTGATCATGTTTGGCTTGCCAGGCTTTCCGGTCACGCATCTTTACCAGAGCGTAAATGCCCATGCATCCACCCACCAATGAGACCACCATGAAGAGATAGGTCAGACCAGAGTCAGCTGAATGACCGCCAACCACGGCCACGATATTCAGGATTACGACACCCACCAATGGGATCAGCCACACAGCCAATGGGAGAAGACAACCCATAGGGCGCTTGATTTGTATGCCGCCCAGGTTCTGGAGGCGCTGCTGCAGATCCAGGATGTCATCTGGCGTGACAGGACCATTGTTGCCAACGTCGAGTCCCATAGCGCACAAAGAGGGATATTGGGTACGCCAGTGCTGACGGAATTGAGAAGACGACTGGGCGATTGCACTGTCAATCTCCGGCAGACGGGTGTTGGCCTGGACGGCAGTGGCCGACGAGCGTTGTACGGCGGGCAGCAGCTGTAGATTCTTCAGTGCTTCCTGCGCCTGCCGCACACGTTCACGGGCGGCTCCAGCATTCCCCACCTGTGTCGAATACTCCTCGACTCTGCGCTTGTTGGCTTCACAATTGCCGATCAGCACATCCTTCGCTGGCGTGTTCATGTTGCCATTGCGAACCCGATCAGCCCAGTTGCCGTACTCTTGCGAACGCGAAGGCAACGGCGTCTCCTCACTGAGTCTGACCACCAACCGAGACCACAGTGACTCCAGAGGCACCTGCATTGGTTCGATGCTTCCAGGCTCGTCAGACAATGCCGTTTCACAAGAGGAGACAGCTTGTTCCGGGTCCTTGGACGCTTCGTACGCCAATGCCATCCGCAAGAGCAATTCTGCTTTTTCCAGTGGGTTATTGGCAGTTGAAAGGGCGCTCTTGTAACTCTGGATGGCTCTCGGGAGATCTTTGAGGAAGTAGAAACACACTCCGCGCACATGGGCCACATCCCCGGCGGCAGCGCTGCCGAACGGCGTGTACGCTTCATCGGCGTACTTCTTTGCCGCGTCCGTCAATGCCGCGAGGGCGGATTCCGGATCATTTGCAGCCGTGCGATCTTCCCTTTGGAAACGCTTCAGAACGTCGTCCCACGACTCGTCTGACGCCAACGGATGGCGGGTGATAGGTGCCAAAGCGATCCACGCCGAGACCACCCACACATCTGGATTGTCTCTGTCCGCCTCACGTGCTCTGCGCGCCGCCACCTCCGCAGGCCCAAAGTCACCCTGTGCGTAGTACGCCCATGCCAACTGCAACCAGTCCGGCCCAGAGGTCTTCTCGACAGGCGGTGTCGACCTCAGACTCTGATCATATGCCTGCCTACTTGTGTCATCTATGAAAGAAGGCTCAATCTCCTCGATTTGAGAGATTCTCGCCCGGGCTGCTTCCCCAGCCGCATCCGAGCGACTCGCCCTGGTCGCATCATTCGCCTTGATCCGAGACAAACGATCTTTGATACTTGCGGTTGGCTCGCTTGGATCAATACCCAATTCGTCATAAACGTTCAACACGACTCAAGTCTAGTGTGGCCAAGTGGCGAATCGCGGCATTTTCTTCCGAAATTGATCATTGCGATCAGTTCATTTCAAAAGGAATAGTCCACGTATCCACGCATACAATTGACGTGAAACTCCTACGGCAGGATGACACAGGTCACTCGGTTTCGCCCCAGAAAAGACGGTCGGTGACGCCACGTGCCCGCCGGGCGATCCGGTGCCACTCGTCACTGAGATGGGAACCACCGTCGAAGCCGAGTACGGTGGCGACCTCACCCAGGTCGGAGGCGTTGGCGGGAAGGAGGTCGGAGGGTTTGTTCCTCACGAGGGTGATGGTGTTGCGGATACGGCTGGCCAACAGGAAAGCCTCGCGCAGGCACTCGGCGTCCTCTTCCCCTATCAGGCCGGCACCTACGGCCGCGTCCAACCCGGCCAGGGTCCCAGTGACCCGCAGCTCCGGTACCTCGAAACCGTGATTCAACTGACAACATTGAACGGTCCACTCCACATCCGACAGACCTCCGGGACCGAGTTTGACATGGTCGCGTGGGTCGATCCCGCGTCCAATCCGTTCGGCCTCCATCCGAGCTTTCAGTCGTCGGATCTCGGTAAGTTGAGGCAACGTGAGTCCACCTGTTGGGTAGCGTACCGAATCTGCGAAGTTCAAGAATTCAGCCGAGAGATCTTCACTTCCCGCGCCATGCCGGGCACGGATGAGCGCCTGGGCCTCCCAGGTCGCCGACCATTTCGTGTAGTAGGAGACGTACGACGAAAGGGTACGGACCATGGGCCCGTCCTTGCCCTCGGGACGCAGTTTGAGGTCGATCTCCAGATCGGGGCCGGGGCCGGGAACCTTCAGCATCTTCCGCAGCGTTGTCAGGATTTGCGCTCCCTTGCGCACAGTGTCGGGGTCGGCGCTGTCGGCCAGAATCACCATGAGGTCCGCGTCGGAGGAGTACGCCATCTCCTCCCCGCCCCAGCGTCCCAGCGCGATGACCGTCATCTCGGGAGGATCCTCGACCTGGCGTTTTGCGGATGCGAGCGCCGCTTCGATGCTCGCCCCATTCAGATCGGACAACCGGATGCCAACCTCGGCGACGTCGAGGTTGCCCAACACGTCGCCCACGGCTATCCTCAACAATTCCCTGCGGCGCGTGGCCCGGATCACCTCGCCCGCCTTGGCATCCCCGCCATAACGGGCGACCACGTCTGTCAACTCAGCCACCAACGACTCGCGCGATGGCAACTGACGCCGCCCCATGAGGATCTCAACATTGGTGGGAGACCTTTGCAGCAGCGCGGATGCGTACCTCGACGTGGACAGCACAGTTGCGAGGTTCTGAGCCATCTGGCCTTCGTCACGGAGCGCTCGAAGGAAGAAGGGCGAGGAGCCCAACGCCTCAGCCATCTGGCGGAATCCGAGCAGTCCGGCGTCCGGGTTGAGACCGGCGGCGAACCACCCGAGCAGGGCTGGGAGGAGTTGGCGCAGGATTTCGGCGCGGCGAGTCATGCCCTGGGTGAGGGCCTGGATGTGGCGCAGCGCTGCCACCGGATCAGCGTACCCCAGGGCCTTGAGGCGTACGGCGGCCGCCTGCGGCGTGAGCCGGATTTCGTCGGTGGGGATCCTGGCGACGGCTTCCAACAAGGGGGAATAATAGATTTTCTGATGCAGTTTGAGCACAGTTTTCGCTGAGGCCCTCCATGCGGCGCTCACCTGGGCGGGTTCTTTCAACCCCACCGACCGGGCCAGGCGGCGAAGGGCCACATCGTCGGTGGGCATCAGATGGGTACGTCGCATGTGGTACAACTGCAGCCGGTGTTCCAAAAGACGTTGAAAACGATAAGCCTTGTCAAGCTCGGGACCGTCCGCGCGCCCCACGTACCCATAGGCGACAAGGGCGTTCAACCCGGGCAGGGTCGCCGGCACGCGCAGGCGCTCATCGCTGCGGCCATGGACCAGTTCGAGCATCTGGACAGAGAATTCCGTGTCGCGCAGTCCCCCGGCTGAGAGTTTGATGTCCCTGGTCGCCTCGGATTCGGGGATGAGGGCGACGACGCGGGCCCTCATGGCCTGGGCTTCGGTGACAAACCCCTCATGTTCGGCGGCGGTCCACACAAGGGGAGAGACCATGTCCACGAACTCTTGGGCCACTTCGCGATCCCCTGCCATGGCGCGCGCCTTCAACATGGCCTGGAACTCCCAGTTCTTCGCCCATGTCGTGTAGTAGGACCGCATTCCGGCAAGGGTGCGGACAAGGGGCCCGGCCGCGCCTTCGGGGCGCAGGTTGGCGTCCAACTCCCAGATGGTCCCGGCAGCGGTGTACGCAGAACAAATGTTGGTTACCCTCGCCGCCATCTGGGTGCCGATCTGTACCGCCTTTTGCGCCGTGCAGGTTGGTTCCCCATCGATGAGGCGGGGTTCGGCGAGGTAGATCACATCCACGTCGGAGATGTAGTTGACTTCCCTGGCCCCCGTTTTCCCGAGGGCGACCACCCCGAACCTGATCAGGTCATGGTGGGGCACCGATCGACGTGCCAGGACGATCGCCCCCTCGACCACCGCGTCATCCAGATCCGTGAGTTCCTCGCAGGTGGTCTCCAGCAAGGCCCCCGGATCCACGCTGGACAAGTCCCGTGCCGCGATTCTCATCATGTGGCGCCTGAACGCCCATCTCAACTCGTCGGTCCCCTCCTCGACGGTGTCCTTGTCGATGCGGGCGAGGATGTCCTCTCGTATAGCGTCACGCCCCCACGGGTCAGTGGATTCGAAGAACACTTCCCTGTCCCCCGGTCTTTGCCTCAGCCATCTCCCCAGGGCGGCCGACCCGCCCAACAGGGCCATGAGGCGTACCCATCCTGGATCGTGGGGGTCGATCTGGCTCACATCGCAGACCTCCGACAGTGCCGCGTACGCGGAGAATCCCAGGTCGGGGTCTGGGATCGCTGCACACATCTGTGCGACTGTGCCCGCCTGTTCCGCAATGCTCTGCGCGGCGGCCGCAGCCCGCTCCGGTTCCATGAACCCCCACCGGATCCACTCGGCCCTACTCGGAATGCTCATGGATTCACGATAACCTTCCTCTATGAGAATTGTCGATCCCGGCCTCGCAGCACGGGTACGTGCCGAGGCCCGCCGCCTGGCCGATCGGCGCCCCGGAAAGGCTGTCGAGCTGCGGATCCCCCCGTACGCCGCCGTCCAACTGGGCACCGAACAGGGCGGGCCGACCCACCGGCGCGGCACCCCGCCCACCGTGGTCGAAATGGATCCCGACACTTTCCTCGCCCTTGTCGACAAGGAACTGACCTGGCCAGACGCTTTGCGTTCCCATCGCGTCTCCGCCTCCGGCGCCCACGCCGATCTGACCGATTTGTTCTCCTGAGCCAATAAGACTTGTTTCGCTACCAGAGCAGGTGCTGGGGGCCCGGGCTCCTATGGATGGGTACCGGGGGTGTTGGTTGTGTGATGAGAGTTTTTATCATGGGTTCGTTCGTACCGATGGGGTGTTCATCTGGCGGACGGGCCTCGCGCACTATGTGAAGGAGCATTCTGTACGGTTGCCGCAGGCGTTCTTGGATCATGTGAACTGGATTGTCGAGAGTTTGGATCCGGATCCGAACGAGGTGGATGAGGATCCATGGTGGCAGGGTGTCGACCCGTACTCGGACACTGGGTTGGAGGTCGCCCGTAGTCTGGGTACGGGGTCGGCGTTGGGGTCGTGGGAGATGAACACTGATCATGGTCATGACCCGAGTAAACGGATGAGGTTTGATGTGGTGGAGTTGAACTTTTGGGCCGATGAGGACAATCCTGATCCTCCTCGCTTGGAGGATCATATTGATCACAGGACGTTCAGCAGTCTTTCCAGTTCCCAGGGGGTGACCTGGCGGCGAAACTCCTCGTACTCGGCTCTCTTATTCTTGAGGAAGTAATCGAAGACGTGCTCCCCCAGGGTTTCGGCGACCAGATCGGAGTGCTCCATGAGGTCCAGCGCCTCGTCGAGGGTACGGGGCAGGGGCGTGATCCCCATGGCCTTGCGTTCCCGGTTCGTGAGGCTCCACACGTCGTCCTCGGCACCGGGCGGCAGTTCCATCCCCTGCTCGATCCCGTCCAAACCGGCGGCGAGCATGAGGGCGTACGACAGGTACGGGTTGGCGGCGGTGTCGATCGAGCGCAGCTCCACCCGTACTGATTGTCCCTTGTTCGGCTTGTACCCGGGGACCCGTACCAATGCAGAACGGTTGTTGCGGCCCCAACAAATGTACGCCGGGGCTTCCGCGCCGGACGCGAGACGGGAATAGGAGTTCACCCACTGGTTGGTGACCGCGGTGATCTCGCCGGTGTGCGCGAGGATCCCAGCCACGAACTGTTTGCCGACCGTCGAGAGGTGGTACTCGTCGGAGGCGTCGTAGAAGGCGTTGACGTCCCCATCGAACAATGACATGTGGGTGTGCATTCCGGAACCTGGGGAATCCATCAGCGGTTTCGGCATGAAGGAGGCGTGGATGCCCAAAGAGGCGGCGACCTCTCTGACGATCACACGGAAAGTCATGACATTGTCGGACATGGACAGGGCGTCCGCGTACCTCAGGTCGATCTCATGCTGTCCGGGGCCCGCCTCATGGTGAGAAAACTCCACAGAGATCCCCATCTGTTCCAGCATGGAGATGGCCTGACGGCGGAAATCGGAGCCCTCCTTGAGGCTCGTGTGGTCGAAGTACCCGCCGGTGTCCATCGGGATCGGCGGCTTGCTGAGATTCTTTTGCGGTTCGAACAGATAGAACTCGATCTCCGGGTGGACGTAGAACGTGAACCCCTTCTCGCTGGCCTTTTTCATGGCCCTTTTCAGGACGAAGCGGGGATCGGCGTACGACGGGGAGCCGTCAGGAAGAGTGATGTCGCAGAACATGCGCGCGGTCGGCTGGACCTGGTCCCGCCATGGCAATATCTGGAAAGTCGTGGGATCGGGACGGGCGACCATGTCCGATTCGTACACCCTCGCGAAACCCTCGATGGCTGAGCCGTCGAACCCGATGCCCTCATCGAACGCGCCTTCGACCTCGGCGGGAGAAATGGCCACTGACTTGAGGAAACCCAGTACATCGGTGAACCATAGGCGGACGAACCGTACATCTCGTTCCTCCATTGAACGCAACACAAACTCAGTCTGCTTATCCATGGGTCCCATTGTGGTTGGATGGTGTTACAAGCAGGTGACGGCGTCGACTAAACTACTGTGTCGTGATCGAGCCTTATCCACAATCCCCCCGCCGCCATGTGCCGCCATCCATTCCCCGTCCGGAGTACGTCGACCATGTCAATCCGACGCCATATCGTGGGCCGGACATCCAAACTCCCGAGACCATTGAGAAGATGCGCGAGGCGGGACGGGTGGCGTGCCTGGCCATCCTCGAGGGTGCGAAGATCGTCGAACCGGGGGTGACGACCGACGCCATCGACCATGTGATCCATGAGTTCATCTGCGACAACGGGGGGTACCCGTCGACTCTCGGGTACAGGGGTTTTCCCAAGTCATGCTGTACATCGGTCAATGAGGTCATCTGCCACGGCATCCCCGACATGAGACCGCTGGAGGACGGGGACCTGATCAAGATCGACGTGACCGTCTTCAAGGACGGCGTCCATGGGGACAACTGCATGACCTTCGGTTGTGGGACGTTGGACCAGGCGTCGACCGATCTGATGAACCGTACCCGGGAAGCCATGAATCGCGGGATCAAGGCCGTTCGCCCTGGCAGGCAGGTCAACGTGATCGGGCGGGTCATCGAGGCGTACGCCCAGAGGTTCGGGTACGGGGTGGTACGCGACTACACCGGGCACGGGATCAACACGTCTTTCCACTCCGGGTTGGTCATCTTCCACTACGACCAACCGCGAGCGACCACGGTGATGGAAGAGGGCATGACCTTCACCATCGAACCCATGCTCACCCTGGGCGACTACCACTCCCACGTGTGGGCCGACCAGTGGACCGTTGTCACCAACGACCTGTCCCGCTGCGCCCAGTTCGAGCAGACCCTGGTCGTCACCCGCGACGGGGCCGAGATCCTGACCGCCCCGTAACAAACGTTGCCAAAATTCCACATTTTCACGCTCTGGCAAGCTGGGACACGAGAACCGTCCCCGTGTCCACCCGTGTCCACCCGCGTCCCACCCCCATCTCTCATGGGGTGCGCTGGTACTCCAGGATGTCGCCGGGTTGGCAGTCGAGAACGTCGCAGATGGCATCCAGGGTGGAGAAGCGGATCGCACTGATTTTGCCGGTTTTGATGCGGGAAAGGTTGACGTTGGCGACGCCGACGCGCTCAGACAACTCGTTGAGGGTCATTTTCCGATCCGCCATCACACGGTCCAAACGAAGGATGATTGCCATATCTCACCTCACAGGGTCTCATCGGATTCCTGCTGGAGCCCCACGCCGTACTCGAAGACGTAAGAGAATAGGATGACGATCAGGGCGACGAAGGCCATATTCAGGTCAGGGAAGTACGTGAATCCCATCTCGATGCTCTCCACAGACGGAGAAGTGGACAATACTTGTGGAAGGTCCACAATCTTTGAGATGGCATAGAACGGGACGAGGGGAAACAAAGGAGAAACGAATGCATATGCAAAGATGACGAACGCGATCTGACGGATCCGGAGGGGAATGTCGACCGAGAACGGGCGTCCCCCGCTCATGTCATGCGTGATTGACTTGAGCAAACGTACGATAACCCCGATCAAGGTGAACACGACCACAACGCTGACCGCCAAGATCATGCCCAGTACTCGGTACTGGCTGGCAGTCAGGACGTTCAATCGCACTATCATCGCTCCGAAGGTGAAGCTGAAGAACCCTGGTGAGCGTTCAGCCAGACCGATGATGAGATCGGGGGCGCACAGCATCACTGCCGTGAACCCAATCACGACCACACCAGCCACCCACAATATGATCCAAAAAACTTTCAGGAACATGTCCAGAAACTTCGCGGTTTTGATGATTCTTTCCATCTGAGTCTCCCTCTTCATGTCCATCGTTGAATTCTTAATGATGGACGATAATCAGTTAACGATAATCATTAAATCACAGATCCCATCGATGTGCAATCCAGGATTCGAGGAGGTGCCGGGACGACGGTGATCACTGATAAACAACCAATCCCGGATCCGGAGTAATCTTATTCCGTGGAAATTGGTAATCGACGATCAATGGTTCTGGGCATTGGAGTGGTGCTGGGACTGGGGCTGGTCGCCTACGCCAGTGCGCATCCGGCCCAGTGGGTCTGGTCGCCGCCTGAGTGGAACGTCACCCCGGCTCCCATGCCGACCCTGCCGGCTCCTGAGAACCCCTCGGTTATCGACACGCTCCCGCCGCAGACGCCGTCATCGGCCATCTGGACCTGGATTTTCACTGCCCTGGGTGTGCTGGCCGGTCTCACGGTCCTGTTTTTCCTGGTACGACTGGTCGTACGCGCTGTGCGGGCACTGGTGGAGACCCGCATCGAGAAAGTACCAGACAAAGATGTCCTCACAACTGGCACGACCATCACAGGGGTGGGACTGAACCATCAGGAAGTCGCCGATGTCGTCGAGGAGGCCCTGAGACGTCTCGACCAGGCGCCCACATCCACCGATGCGGTGATCCTGGCGTGGCTGGCATTCGAGGAAGCCGCCTCCCGCCATGGGATGGGTCGCGATCCGGCCCAGACCCCCACGGAATTCACCGCCCTGATTCTGGATCGCTCCCCCGTGCCGGCTCCTGACGCCTCCACGCTGCGTACCCTCTATCTCAGAGCTCGCTTCTCCGAGATCCCGACCTCGACACCCGACGTGGTCCACGCCCGCGAAGCCCTCGAACACATAGCCCGCCGTTTGGAGCAAACATGATCATTGGTCATCCTCAACCGGCTCCCCGGTTCACGAGGAGCAGAATCGTGAGCACGTGCGTCATCTGGGGTGTGGCCTTGCTTCTCGCCGTCTTCGGCGTACTCGACCTGGTCCATTGCCTCCTCGTCGCCGTCTGTGTGACCGCTCTGTTGGTCGTCTGGCCCCATGTGCTGCCCGACATGCCCCGACTTCCCGCCCTGCCGCACCGCCTCCATCCGGGGGCGCGCCGTGACTTGTCCGACCTGTCCTGGTCGGTGACTGATCGTGACGGGCGGGCTTCCGCCAAGGCTCTGGCCAGGGTGGGCGCCCTGGCTGATTCCGCTGGGCTGTACGCGCTGGCAACCACAATCGGTCAGACGCCATCCCCCAGCCTGAATCAGGTGCTCGATTGGCTAGATTCCATAGATGAGAAGGTAAAATATGATTGATCCAATGCCCCAGACACAGATTTCCACGACGAGTGCCCTCATCCTCGACGAGGTCGACAAAGCCGTGGTCGGGATGCGCGAACCACTCACGATCGCCCTTGCGACCATCCTCGCCGGGGGCCACATCCTGTTCGAAGACGTCCCCGGTGTGGGCAAGACGTTGGCTGCCAGAAGCCTCGCCCGTACGCTCGGACTGGATTTCACCCGGCTCCAATGCACCCCCGACCTGCTGCCATCCGACATCACCGGATCGATGATCTTCGACCCCCGTACCCGCCAGTTCGAATTCCGCCCGGGACCGGTGTTCACAGGGATCCTGCTCGCCGACGAGATCAACCGCACCGGGCCCAAAACACAATCGGCCCTGTTGGAGGCGATGGCCGAGCACCACGTCTCCGTCGAGGGCGTCACCCATCCGCTGCCCGAGCCTTTCCACCTGCTGGCCACCTCGAACCCGGTGGAGTACGAGGGCACGTACCCCCTTCCCGAGGCACAATTGGACCGGTTCATGGTACGGCTTTCCGTGGGCTATCCAGACCGGGACCAGGAAGCAGAGATTCTCCTCAGGCGTGTCGAGCGACGCCATGAGGATGTCGAGATCTCCCAGATCGTGACCGCACCCCAGGTCCTGGCGATGCAAGCCGGGGTGGAGAGGATCGGGATCGACCGTGACATCGCGGGGTACTGCGTGGATCTGGCTGCGGCGACTCGTCGTCATCCCAATGTGGAGGTCGGTGTCTCCCCGCGCGGATCTCAAAACTTACTCCTTGTCGCCCGCGGACTGGCTGCGCTGGATGGGAGGTCCTTCGTGATCCCCGAAGACGTCAAGCGGGCGGTTGTACCCGTTCTCGCTCACCGGATCATGCTCACCCCGACCGCCTGGGCTGAGGGCGCCCACCCCGAAGCAGTCGTCGCAGAGGTTGTGTCCAAAGTACCTGGTCCGCCCACAGTGAGCCGGATATGATCGCCCAGCCCACGGTTCGCCCGACGGGATGGATCCTCCATCCCGCCTGGTGGGTCGTCGGCTGTTCCGGACTGGTGCTGTGCTGCCTGGGTCTGGTGTTCGGGCGTACGGACGTTGTTTTGCTCGGCGTGCCTCTGGTCTTGATCGCGGTCTGGCCCACGCCCTCAACGTCGGCCACGGTCACCATTTGTAGCACGGAGGACGCCCAACGAGACGAGGTGATCCTCAGCAATCCTGACGGGCCCGTCCGGCTGAGATTGTCCTGCGACGGGCATCGTACGAAGGAAATCCTCGTGGGAGGGTCCGGAGATCCTGGACGGTGGGGCAGGATGACAGGGAGAGACGGTGGGATGACGGTGAGAGTGGAACTGTCCTGTGTCCGCACCGGTCCGCAACCGCCATTGCGGGTGGACTGGGACGCGCATGGCCCGTTGCTCACCTCGTACACCCTCCCACTGAAAAATGTCAGCGAACCAAAAGTCGTGCTGCCCCGCTATATTCCTTTGCGTCTTGTGCCTGAATCTCGTCGGCTGAGGGGGCTCACCGGTCCGGCGACCTCAACCCGGCCCGGGGACGGTTTCGAACTGCGCGACGTCCACCCGATGGGCCCCTCGGACTCCCGTCGGCGCATCGACTGGCGTGTGACAGCCCGCCAAACCGACGACTCGTTGTGGGTGAAAGGCACGTACGCCACGGGTGAAGCCGTCGCCGTCCTCGTCATGGATTCCCGCGACGAAGTCGGCCCCGACCTGCACACCTGGCACGGCCTCGTCCCCCTGCGGGTCGATGAGCCCACCTCGCTCGATCTCGCCCGGCACGCCGCCGCGTCCATCGCCCGGCGCCTGATCGAATCCGGGAACAGGGTCGGGCTCGCGGACATGGCCACCACTCGGCGCCTGCTCACCCCCGCCACGGGCCGGCGCCACCTCAACCGCCTGATCTACGCCCTCGCCCTGTCGGCTCCTGTCGGCTCACCCCGGATGAGGGTACGCCCGCCCCAGGTGCCCGCCGATGCCCTCATCTACCTATTCTCCACACTGTTGGATGACGAGTCTGTACGGCTGGTGCACACCTGGAGAAACACCGGCCATCGGGTTGTTGTCGTCGACACGCTGCCTGTCGTACGCCCGGTGGCCGAGACGAACCTGGAGTTGGCGTGGCGGATCACCAGAGCCGAACGATGGGTGAGGATCCGGGGGCTGGCCAGCGACCATGTGCCCGTTCTGACATGGGCGGGGACCAGACGTGACAATGCGGGGGAACGCCTGGAGACGATCCGACGGACATGGATGAGGACACGATGAACCTTGTCGACTCACTCGTCTACCAGTACCGCCGTTTGCGCTATCGGAGCAAGCCTGCGCCGAAAATCCGGGTGTACGCCCGAAGGTCGGTCCCCGCATGGGTCGTCCGCGTTCTGGCCGCGGCCGCCACAGCGTCCTGCGTGGTGCTGGCTGGCTCCCGCTCCCCCATGCCCACCGGTTTGGTCATCGCCCTCGCAGCGGGAATGGTCCTGTGGATGCTCGCACGCCCCGGGTACGAGGTGGCGGTGACCTCCGTCCTCATGGCGGGACTTCTCCTGTTCAGTTCAGTGTCCTTCAACCCTCTGATCGGGTGGATCCTCGTGGCCGCGTACTTCTGCGTACGGCTGTCCATGGTGTCGTGCCTTGTGAAATGGACATCGATCGTGGAACTTCGAGCGATTCTCACCTGGCGTGACGCTGTGGTCGCAGCCCTGACCGCCCTCATCGGATGTGCGTCAGTGCTTCCCGGAGTGGGTGTTTGGGCAGTGGTCCTGGGCGCTGCCGGACTCCTTGGAGTGGCCATGATGATCTATACTCGTACTGGATGAGTCGGCCGGGCGGCCGCGGAGAAATCTGAGGAAAGTCCGGACTCCGCAGAGCACGGTGGTGGGCAACACCCACCTGGGGCGACCCACGGGACAGTGCCACAGAAAACAAACCGCCTCTAAAGAGGTAAGGGTGAAACGGCGGTGCAAGAGACCACCAGCGTCCCGCGTGAGCGGGGCGGCTCGGCAAACCCCACCGGGAGCAAGGCCAAGAAGACCACTGGTCGCGTCGGCGCCTGAGGGCTGCTCGCCCGATGCCGACGGGTAGGCTGCACGTACGACAACCGCAAGGCCCGTACCAAGGTCCGTGGTGACACGGATCGCAGATGGATGGCCGCCGCTCGAAAGAGCACAGAATCCGGCTTACAGGCCGACTCATCCACCCCTTCCCGGGTGGGATCTCCCATGATGACGACGACGTTTTCCGCCCGGCGGTGAGCCCCGATTCCTTCTGGCGTGATCCTTGCTCTTAACGGGCAATTTCCCCGCCGTCAAGGGTTCACAGCGTACGGACGGACTCTCCGGGGATGATGTCGACATCGACCAGCTCGTTGACGGGGGTGAGGTCGCCGGCTATGTGGGCCATGAGGATTTCCACGCCCCGGGAGGCGATGAGTTCTTGGGGTTGGCGGATGGTCACCAATTTGGGGACCATGTACGATGCCAGCTCGATCCCGTCGTGACCGACGAGGGAGACATCTTTCGGCACGGCGAGTCCCCGATCGTACAACGCCCGAATCGTGCCCAGGGCCATGATGTCGCTCATCGCGTAGATCGCCGTGGTCCCGGGCGCGGAATCAATCAGGGACAATGCCGCCTCATATCCGCTTTTCAAGGAATAACGGGTTTCGGCGTACTGAGATCCCACATCGAAACCCACCCCATGCTCTCCCATGGCCTCGATGACGCCCGACTGACGGAGTCGTGAGATCGTGGAGGCTTCGGGGTTGCCGCCGATCACACCGATGGCCCGGTGCCCCTGGCCCAACAAGTACTCCGCCGCCATCTTCGCCGCCAGCCGGTCGTCGGTGGTGACCGAGGAGACACCGGGCCGGGAGACCCCGGCCACAGAGTTGGTCAACACCACGGCAGGGCAGTCCTCACCGATCCGACGGGCGTGGGAACGTACATTGTCGGCATCCCCTCCCAGGAAGACCACGCCGCGGGGTTTGAGCTCGGGAATCAGTCTCTCGGCCTCGGCCATCTCGTTGGCGTCCTCGTCGATGTACTGTGTGACAACGGTGAACCCTGTCGCCACGACGGCAGTTTGCACATGCTCCAACATGGAGGCAAACAAGACATTATGTCGTCCCTTGACCACCACGAGAACAGTCATCGTCTCTGCCTGTTTGAGGTTGCGGGCATTGCGATTGACTGAAAAATGTCGCTTGTCGATCACCTCTTGGATGGCGATGGCTGTGGACCGGCTGACATCGGGATGGCCCGCCAGCACGCGGGAGACCGTACTGACGGAAAAACCTGACTCTTTGGCGATATCCCTGATCGTCGTCACAATTCTCCCATCAGCCCTTGACGGCCCCAGCGGCCACACCCTTGATAATATAACGCTGACAACTCAGGTAGAAAATGATG
>JGI24699J35502_11134218_pt1 | contig 66161 bp, 59 predicted proteins | sample TergutMp193P4_FD_35502 | JGI IMG/M metagenome (IMG submission 35502)
TTAAACTTTCGCCTCTCTGCCGCCGACGGATAACATGTCAGCTTAAATGTCAATCTGTCGGATCTCGCACAGATTTCACGGATTGCACAGATTTTTTTAATTGACATCATCAGTCATATTTGTGAATTGAAAATCGACGGAGTCAAATAGAAAAGGGGGATAGCCCGGCAATAATAAATACATGAAATAACGAAAATATCGCCCGATAACCCGAAATCCGTGTAATCTGTGTCATCTGTGCGAGACAAAGCGAAACAATGCAAGTTTATTTGTAAAATCTTGATGATTTTTATGTTTGATTTTAAGCAAAGCATTAACTTTGTGGATTTATTTGAATAAACATACAAAAAATAATCATCTAAAATACAAATTAAATGAAACCTACTCACATTGAGCACATTGGAATTGCCGTAAAAAGCATCGAGGCGTGTTTGCCTTATTACGAAAACGTATTGGGTCTGAAATGTTATGCTGTGGAAGAAGTTGCCGATCAAAAGGTGAAAACGGCTTTTTTCATGGTGGGACAAACCAAAATCGAACTGCTCGAAGCAACAAGCGAAGACAGTACCATCGCCAAATTCATCGAGAAAAAGGGAGAAGGCGTGCATCATATTGCATTCGCCGTGGATAATTTGGTTGAAGCATTGTCCGAAACTGAAAAACAAGGGGTTCAACTTATCGACAAACAACCGCGTAAAGGCGCCGAAGGATTGAACATCGCATTCCTTCATCCCAAATCCACTTGCAGCGTTCTCACCGAACTTTGCGAACACCCTTAATGATTTATCGGATGATTTACGATATTTTTAATTCTTAATTTTTTAATCTTTAATTTGACAAACATGAGTCATCAGCTTGAAAAAGTAAAAGAATTGATTCAGCTTCGTCAGCAGGCTCGTTTGGGCGGTGGTGAAAGACGGATTGAATCTCAACATAAAAAAGGCAAATACACGGCCCGTGAACGGATTGCACTTTTATTGGACGAAGGCAGTTTCGAAGAATTTGATATGTTTGTGCAACATCGGAGCAGCAATTTCGGGATTGAAGAAGAAACTTATTTGGGCGACGGTGTCGTAACCGGTTACGGAACCATCGACGGCCGTTTAGTATATGTGTATGCGCAGGATTTTACCGTATTCGGCGGATCTTTGTCCGAAACTGTGTCTTTAAAAATCTGCAAAGTCATGGATCAAGCCATGAAAATGGGAGCGCCTGTCATCGGAATCAATGATTCGGGAGGTGCACGGATTCAGGAAGGAATTAATGCGCTGGCCGGGTATGCCGAAATTTTTCAACGTAATGTTCTTGCTTCGGGTGTCATTCCCCAAATTTCGGGAATTTTCGGGCCTTGCGCCGGCGGCTCGGTTTATTCTCCCGCTCTCACCGATTTCAACATCATGACCAAAGGTACAAGTTACATGTTTTTGACCGGGCCGAAAGTCGTAAAATCCGTGTTGGGTGAAGATGTTTCCCAAGAACAATTGGGGGGTGCGAGCATTCATGCTTCCAAATCGGGAGTCGCTCATTTTGCCACGGATAGCGAAGAAGAAGGATTGATGTTGATTCGCAAACTGCTTGGGTTCATGCCTCAGAATTGTCTGGAAGAAGCTCCTCTTCTTGCCTGTAAAGATCCGTTCGACCGGTTGGAAGATTCGTTGAATGACATTATTCCCGACCAGCCCAATAAAGCATACGACATGTACGAAGTGATCGGCGCCATCGTCGATAACGGAGAATTTTTGGAAGTTCATAAAGATTATGCGGCGAACATCATCGTCGGATTTACCCGTTTCAACGGAATATCAGTCGGGTTGGTCGCTAATCAGCCGAAAGTGCTGGCCGGAGTTCTCGACAGCAATTCTTCCCGAAAAGCCGCACGGTTCATCCGTTTTTGCGATGCTTTCAATATTCCGATCGTTACGCTGGTGGATGTACCCGGATTCTTGCCCGGAACGCAACAGGAATACGGCGGGGTCATTCTGCACGGAGCCAAATTGTTATATGCTTACGGAGAAGCCACCGTTCCCAAAGTAACGGTTACTTTGAGAAAATCATACGGAGGCGCCTATTGCGTGATGAGTTCCAAACATTTGCGCGGAGACATCAATTATGCATGGCCTTCGGCCGAAATCGCAGTGATGGGGCCGGCCGGCGCCATTGAGGTGCTGTTCGGAAAAGAAATGGCTGCTTCGAGCGATCCGGTGGCTTTCGCGGCGGAAAAAGAAAGCGAATACAAGGAAAAATTCGCCAATCCGTACAATGCAGCCAAATACGGGTATATCGACGATGTTATCGAACCGCGCAACACGCGCTTTCGCATCATCAGGGCTTTGCAGCAGTTGGCAACCAAAAAATTGACCAATCCTCCCAAAAAACATGATAATTTACCTTTATAAGAAAATAAGTAAGTTTAACTTTTACAAATGATAATGGAAAAATATATGAATAAGAGGTATTTGTCATTGATCGGAATGTTGATTTTGCTTGTGACGGGAATCCGGGCGCAAACGACATCGGATTTGCGGTTGAATGAACTGCTGCCTTTGAATGTCGATAATTATGAAGATGATTTCGGTATACGAAGCGCTTGGATCGAGATATTTAATACGTCGTACAGTACCGTCGATATCGGCGGCTGTTTTTTGACCAATGACATTAAAGAACCGACCAAATATCGGATTCCGAAAGGGGATGTTTTGACGAAAATAAAACCTCGTCAACATGTTTTGTTTTGGGCTGACAATAAGCCCGTTCACGGCACGTTTCACGTGAATTTCACATTGAGTGAATCTAATTTCGTCGCATTGTTTGCCTCAGACGGAAAAACATTGATCGACAGTATCAGATTTCCCGAACCGGTTGCGGATGTTTCTTACGGACGATTGACTGACGGAGGAAAAAAATGGGCTTCTTTGGACAGAACAACTCCAAATTCCACCAATACCATCGTCGAGCCGGAAACTGAAAATAATAAGTTGTTGGAAAAAGATCCGATCGGTATCGTCATGTCCGTGACAGCCATGTCGGTGGTATTTATAGCGTTGGCGCTTTTGTTTCTCATTTTCAAAATCATCGGAAAAAATGCCATCGTGATCAATCATAAACGGGCTGTGAGAGCCGCAGTAAAACAAGAGAAATATAATAAACCGCCGATTATGGCTTCCGGACAGGAATCGGGTGAAATTTGCGCCGCCATTGTTTTCGCCATCGATGATTATCTGAAAGATGAGCATGATATCGAAAACACCATTTTGACGATTACCAAAGTTGCCCGCACCTATTCTCCGTGGAGTTCGAAGATTTATAATTTGAGACAATTCCCGCGATGAAATTTTACAAATCAACTCATTTACGATTTTTATTATGAAAGATTATAGAATTAAAATAAACGGTAATTTTTATCATGTTCATATCAACGACATTGATGAATACACTGCAACCGTGGAAGTAAACGGAACGCCTTACCGTGTTCAGCTGGAAGGTGAAATTCAAAAAACAGCCGCCGCCAAAAAACCGGTGAGCGCAATTCCCAAAGCGCAGGCGAATAATCCTGCCATAACAATTGCGGCCCCGTCCGCTCCGGTTTCGAAACCGGCAATGCCGTCTCACGGTTCTTCCATTAAAGCGCCGCTTCCGGGTGTTGTCCTCGAAATTATTGTCAAACCCGGCGATGTGGTCAAACCGGGACAAAAATTATTGACATTGGAAGCCATGAAAATGGAAAACAACATTTTGGCCGACAGAGACGGTACGGTAAGCGAAATCAAAATAACTCAAGGACAGTCCGTGTTGGAAGGAACCGACTTAATCATTATCGAATAACATGAACGAATCATTGTCTTTTTTAACGGAAAATTTAGGCGAGTTTTTCAAGTATACCGGAATAGCCAATGTCACTTTCGGTCATATCGTCATGATTTGTGTCGGTCTTATTTTTATCACGCTGGCTATCGTGAAAGAATGGGAACCGATGTTGCTTGTGCCCATCGGCTTCGGTATTCTCATCGGAAACATTCCGTTTTTCTCGGGATTACAAGTGGGAATCTATGAAGAAGGTTCTGTACTGAATATTTTATATTCGGGAGTGAGAAACGGTTGGTATCCTCCGCTGATCTTTTTGGGTATCGGGGCCATGACCGACTTTTCATCCCTTGTTTCCAATCCCAAACTGTTATTGATCGGAGCCGCCGCTCAATTGGGAATTTTCGGGGCTTATATGTTATCCTTGCTGTTGGGGTTTGCTCCCAACGAAGCCGCTTCCATCGGAATCATCGGTGGCGCTGATGGCCCTACGGCCATTTTCCTGGCTTCCAGACTGGCTCCGGACATCTTGGGTGCGGTTGCTATTTCGGCTTATTCTTATATGGCATTGGTGCCGTTGATTCAACCGCCGATCATGAAATTGTTCACCACCCGGAAAGAACGGTTGATTCGGATGAAGCCTCCGCGTGCTGTTTCTCAAACCGAAAAAATATTATTCCCTATTGTCGGATTTTTACTGACTTGTTTCATCGTTCCTTCGGGATTGCCGTTGTTGGGGATGTTATTTTTCGGAAACTTGTTGAAAGAAAGCGGGGTGACACGTCGTTTGGCCGAAACCGCCCGCGGGCCGATGATCGATATCGTAACGATCTTGATCGGGGTTACGGTAGGAGCATCAACTCAAGCGACCACTTTCTTAGTCTCCGAATCGGTAAAAATATTCGCCATCGGAGCATTCTCATTCATTATTGCTACCGCTGCGGGTGTATTATTTGTGAAAGTTTTGAATTTATTCCTGAAAAAAGGGAACAAAATCAATCCGTTGATCGGTAATGCCGGGGTATCGGCCGTGCCGGATTCGGCACGTGTCTCGCAAATCATCGGACAACAATACGATCCGTCCAACCATTTATTGATGCACGCCATGGGCCCCAATGTTGCAGGGGTTATCGGAAGTGCTGTGGCAGCAGGGATTTTGTTGGGATTCTTGTCGTAAAGAGTTAAGAATTAGGAGTTAAGAGTTAAGAGTTTTTAACTTTACGGAAAGGCATATCATACAATTCACGGCAGCCGTGATCACTTTTGCTGATCATGGTTGCCGTGTGAATTATTATCGTTGTCTGATACGGAAATATGGTAAATTGAGCGCTGAAATAGAAGCGCGAACCAACCGGCCATCGAATTATCCATCATAAACGAAAAAGAACCGGCTCACTCATAAAAGTTGCTTTCTAATATCAATTATCGGTGTCGTCAAGAACATTAGCGAATTTCTGCCATTGACTTGCCGATTTATAAGCGCATTCATACCCTGCCGGAACATATACCGTACACGTCGTTTTATTTATGCCTTTAAAACAATTCTCGCCTGCTGTTGGCGGTGTCGGGTTTTGACTTGTGATTATTGTCAATCTGTTGCACCCCTGAAACGCTTCGCTTTCTATTTCCGTAACACTTGTTCGGGATTTTTATCTCCTGCAAACTTGTGCATTTATCAAATGCCCGTCTTCCGATTATCTTAAGGTAATTGTTATAAAATGTTACAGAAACAAGATTACTGCAATCCTTAAATGCCCGATTCCCGATATTTCCTACATTAACGATGTAAACATTTTTTATAGAAGTATGATAACCCTCTAATTTCCATGGTGCTTCACCTTCGGCCGGATCCCCAAAATCTACCATTTTACTGCCTCCTGCTGCAGATGCTATGTCCAATTCGCCGTCGCTGTATAGTGTTGCGGTAACATTTGAATTATAACCGGGATTGCCGATATTCCACTCTTTTACTATTGTTAAGTTAATCATGAATTGATATTACATAATGCTTATTATCAAGGATATAATAACTATTATATATGCCATTTCAATATAAATATAACACTACTGCTTACCTCATTGTTTTGTCTGTAAAAGTACAAAGAACAAGCAGCCATACCGAACAATAAAAAATAACCCTTACTTATCAGGCTTTTCAGACTTGCCTCGTTTTTGAACCGGGTTTCGAGTTTCGGTACACTGTTTAAATTTCTGTTTTGTTGCATAATTTTAAAAATGATTATCGGATGTTATGCCCGGCTCTCCCCGCAAGTGGGGCATAAAATGTAATATTCGTTTTTTAAAAATTATGTTCTAAAAAATGTTGTTTTCCGTCCCGTCAGGGACAACATATCGGTAGAAAAGAGAATTTCTCCGATGGACAGGGAGTGAAGAGCCGGTGTTTTTCTACCGATATAACATCCCCCCTGACGGGACAAAAAAGAACGAATATTTTTTGAAACACGGACCCATTTTGACATTCCACCCACGGGGATAGCCGGGTTAGCATCCGATAATCATTAAACCTTATTTCCCGAAAGTCCGGATCTTCCTCACTTTAACTCTTTCATGATTGTAACGGTTGACAAAACACGAATTGAATGTATAAATACACTTTTTGAGAGTATCGATCTTCCTCATTTTATCCTTTATGATCATTACTGTTTATAAAACACGAATTGAATGTATTAAATACACATTTTAAGAGTGTCTATCTTTCTCATTTTATCCTTTATGATCATTACTGTTTATAAAACACGAATTGAATGTATTAAATACACATTTTAAGAGTGTCTATCTTTCTCATTTTACTCTTCATCATTAATTACTGCTTATAAAACACGAATTGAATGTATTAAAAATACACATTTTAAGAGTGTATATCTTTTTTATACTCTTAAAGTGAGTATTTATTTTAATCTTAATGGTTTAAATTCAATATTTGCCACTCTATATATCCTTATTTTATAAAAAATGTCTTTACTAGGTTTATTACTCATCCTACTTTTGTCTCCGAATTCGAAGTACTAATCTCAAAACGTGTTATTTGTATTCCGTCCCTTATATTCCGGGTGTCAAATTCATATTGAAACCCGTCCGGATTGATGAATCGGGAAAGGGCTATTTTTTTAACAAGTTTTTCTTGGCAAATTATAAAAACAATTATAAAAACAATTACTAAAAACGTAAACGTAATGAAACCCGAAAAATTGAACAAAAAAACAGCTTTTATGCCCAAGTGGAAACATAAAGGACAAAGTGACGCTTTTTCTCTTGCTTTTATGAAGCTCGGAATGATTTTGATGCTATGTGTCATGGGATTAAATGTCTCGGCACAAACCGATGCTGCCGAAACGGTAACCTTAGCCAATTCGGGAACTGAATTCTATGTGGCATTCGGAAAAAATCACAAGGAGTCGACGATCAATGCTGCGGGCGATAATGTGGTATTGGTATTGCGGATAATCAGTCAGGCAGATACAGAGGTAACGTTGTCATTTACGGAAAACCCGCTCCTTAATATCACTATTCCCGTTCCCGGCGGAACAATCTATGACTACACATTGACACCGGCGCAGGCGGACGCTTCTTATTCGGGATATATGACTTATTCCCAAAGGGCAAAGAAATCCATCCGGGTAACCGCTACCGAACCGATCACTTTGGTCATGATGAACAGCGCTCATGCTTCGGTAGAAACCACTCTTGTTTGGCCGGTAGAAAACTGGGGAACGGAATATTATAATATCGGTCTTGCACCATATTATTACAGCGGAGACGTAAACAATTGCAACGGATATCTGCTGATTGCCAAAGAAAACGGCACTACAGTTTCAGGCACTGTGAATGACATTCTGAATATGGATGCAGGGGAAGTGTATCATTTCTACGACGGCAACACGAATACGAATACGACGGGAACGCATATTGTATCCGACAAACCGATTGCTTTTTATCAAACCAATACACAAGCCGCAGTTCGTACCTCAGGCTCAACTCCGGTTGATTATTATAATTATAACTTGGAACAATTGCCGCCGGTTAACCAGTGGGGAACGAAATTCATAGCGCCGGCCAATGACGTCAGTTCGAATGACGGGATCTTCTATGCCGGTTTTTTCCGGGTGTATGCCAAAGAAAATAATACCCTCGTTACGGCCGAATTCGCAAATGGAACAACGAAAACCTATACCATCAACAATTCGAATGCTAGGAACAGGTATGTAGATATCATACTTGACATTAAAAATGTCAATAATCTTGAGAATAACACAGGCAGTAAAGCTTGTTACATCACCTCGGATAAACCGGTGGGTATTTGCAGCATTCATACATCCTGGGAGGTAGGCAGGGAGTATTCGCAACCCGCAATAGCGTGGCTGCCTCCGTTGGAACAGAAGACGTATAATGTGCTGATGAGTCCGCTTGATTTTAACAGCGAACATGTGTATATTAAGATGTCTCACTTCTTCACGGTTATTGTGCCTACCGCAAGCAAGGACAATACGACTGTTTCCCTTAACGGAGGCTCTGCTCAACCGGTGGGAAATTTATCCCAATTTACATGGATGGAACATAATATCGGAGGCAGCGGCTACTCTGCCGGACGGTATTATTTCGGTGATAGCAATAACCCCAATTGCGGTTCGGACTGTTACTTGAATACAATCGCCTTGGTTAGTAATCCCGACGGTTTGATTATGTTGGCTTACGGACAAGGGAGCTATACCAAATATTTCTACAGTGCAGGTTCCGCATCCCGAGATTTGGCGGCAAGTTTCACCGTCAACGGTGAAACTTATTACGAAATGGACGGAAAAACCTATTGCAACACTTCCGATTTTACTTTTGCAGCCGACAGTCAGGATCCGAATGCACTGAATACTATTGTTTGGACGCTGAACGAAGTGGAAATACCGGGTTCCGGCAATCAAAAAACAGTCACCGTAAACAACTTACCGGATGGTTATTACACCGTCAAGATGTTAGTCAACAATAAAACTTATACCACTCATTTCTATGCAGGCGGAAGCCCTGTCATCTGGACGCCCGAAGCCAACAGCGACAGCGATAAGAATAACTGGAATAATGCCGCCAACTGGACGCCGGCTTTGGTTCCTTCGTCCTGTCACAATGTGTTTATTCCCGGCAACAGCACGCATTATCCTTTGCTGACAAGCCGGGCGGAGTGTCGCGACATTTATTTCATGCAGGGCGGCGAACTGGGACGTCCCGACTTTTTGACTTACGAAAAAGCGCGTGTACAATACAATTTCGGACTCCTGCTGTCGCAACAGACAACCGCGAACGATAATAAAGACTTTGTGACCGGAAGCGGTTCCACGGCCGACCGGATGCTTTATTCCGCCGCCGTTTCCGCTCCGTTGGGCAGAGAACGGTGGTATGCGTTTTCCGCCCCGTTACGTGGAATTGTAACCGGAGATTTGAGTTTCGGCGGATTTCCGCTCACGTTCATGAAAAAATTCGGACCGGCTTCGAAAGATGACGTTCAGTATCCCGTAGGAGAATGGACGACTCCTTATACAAGTCTGACGGAAACATTTTCCCCCACCGAAGGATTCGGATTCTATATGTACGGTTACAGTGAAATGTATGATGATACAGGCTGCCTCGAATACGGATTATTCAACGATCTGAATGACCTGGATTATCTTTCTCCGGGCAAAAGCGGACGTTCTTACGGAATTAAACAAACAAACGGCGTGCTCGAACTGCCCTTCTTTGCCGATCCGTCGGGCATGGATGCGCACCGCACGCAGGAATATGACGGAACAACCCGGAAAAGTACGTTTTATTACATTTCCGACGGTTCGATCGGCCCGGTCAACTCCTTTACGGGAAGATCGACAACCGTCGACCGGGAAGACAATAACGGCAACTACCGGTTTATTGCCGAAAAATATGTTTCCGGTAGCTGGAACTTCCAAAATCCCATACATCATGACATTACCGGATTGAACATCGGAGACGAGTTTCTGGTCGGAAATCCCTACATGTCGTCGATTGACATGGCCGCATTCTGCCTGGAAAATGCAGCATCGGTCGAGCCGGAGTTTCATATCTGGAACGGAGTTTCCTTTGATACCTACGGGGTAAACACAACAACAGGCGTCGTTACGCCGACCGTTCCGGGCGGTTCGCCTTATGTGGCTCCGTTACAGGGCTTTTTCCTGACATACAAAGGCGGTGACGTTCTTTTTGACGTGGAAAAAATCTCAACCGTCCGTCCGACCGGTTCCCCCTCTAATTTGAGGAACGCGAAAGAAACGGGAGAAGAAAACATTTTACGGATCAAAGCCGAAAACGATCTCGCAACTTCTTATGCGCTGGTCGGATACCGGGAAGGAGCAGACAACGGATTTATCCGCGGGAAAGATGTGCAAAAATTGTTTTCACCCTACGACTATGTGCCTGAAGTATACACACTGGCGGGAAAAATACCGGCGGACATCAATTTCATCAACGACGACGACGACGTTATCGTTCCTCTGGGCATAAAAACGGAACAGACCGGAGAAATCCGTCTGACTTTCACCGGCATGGACAACTATAACCGGGCATCCGAGATTGTATTGATAGATATGTTGTTAAACAAAGAGATTGATTTAAGCGGACTGCCAAGTTATGTTTATTCATTTGAAAATAAAACGACCGGAATACAAAATGACAGATTTCTCATCCGTTTCCGGAGCAATATGGCCTCTCTGTCTTCGGTGGAAGGAGACGAATGTATACAAATTTACTCGAATTTATCGGGTATCCTGATTAATGCGTCGACATCCGATCCGATCATGGAAGTACAGGTCTGTGACCTTCAAGGCAGAATATTGTATGAAAAAACATTTGCGGGGATCACGACCTGCCAAATACCCGGCAATTTTGATGCAGGTTGTGTGATTGTCCGTGTGGAAACCAAAGACCGGGTGAAAAGCGAAAAAGTGATCCGGTAAAATAAAAATCAAAAAATGATTTTAAAAACAAAATTTGAGATGCAATTGTTTTTTCATAACATTATATGAATACCGATAACCCGTTGTTTCATGTTCTGAAAGAGCAAAATTAAACAGCGCAGAGTATTGCCCTGCGGCGGAAATGACAAAAATAATCCGAAAGCCCTGAAGGGGTGTAATCAATTGATAATATCATGATTACGCCCTTTTGGTTTTTCACTTGGAAAATAATATCCTGTAAATCACCGGATTATATTTTATTTTATTTTGTGGGGTACGATCCCCCGCTGTGGCGGACGGACAACATGCCCGCTGCGACGGAGTAAAAGAAGAGTTGAAAATTACAGAGATTTGTTATCAATCAAAAAATTGCCCTGCAACATGATTATTTGTAATATAACGAATAAAATAAAGAGAATCGGTTTTTTGAAAGAAAATATACCACGTCGTTTGTTTATTATGATTGTATGTAATATAAAACAAATTGCTTCCATATTTGGAAAAATGAACAGGAGCAGGTTTATGTGGTTTCGTTGTGATATTATTCTTGACATAATTCACCAAATCTTCGATATATTGAGCAGAATATTCATAAAAAGAAAAATATCCTTTTTCTATCAGTATATCTATCAATTCATCAAGAAACAGTAAAACATCTCTATGATATTTTATTTCTGTCATCAAATTTATTTCGCAACATAATTTTTGTTTCTGATAAAAATTCATCAGAAGTTAAACCGTTTTCCCAACCGTCGGGATACTGCAAAATTCCCAATTGTTGCAACAAAGGATTCAAAAGTTGCGCATGCCGCATCATATCTATACGGATATAACGGTTGTTACCCTTTGCATCTTTTTCAAACGTAATACCTTTTACTGTCTTCATTTTTTATCATTGTTAATGTTACAAATATAATATGATTTTTCCCCATCGCAAAATAAAATTCAGAAAACAATGACTAAACCCGATTTTTCCCCACAACGTCCCTGCCACGACGGAGGCATAGCTTTTAATCACGCTTGCACGTTGTTTTATCAGGGAATAAATGAAAAAAAACAGCTGCCCCTCGTTAGGAAACAAAGGGCAGCGAGGATATACAAAATTTTATCGGGACTATGTTTTATTCATCATTTTACCTGCTAAGAGGCGGATTTTTGATACCTCTGACCCCATTTTCATTATAATAAATTTCCTCTCCGTTAGAAGAAGTCGATGTACTTGCTGTTCCCGCAGGGATTTGAGCATAAGCATAACATCTTCCTGATATAAACAGGATTACTAACAAAATCTTTTTCATAATCAAATAATTTTAAATGATCATCGGATGTTATACCCGGTTATTCCTACAACCGGAATGTAAAAAATGTGTTAATGTTTCAAAAAATATTCGTTCTTTTCTGTCCCGTCAGGGACATTATATTGGTAGAAAAACATCACCTCTTCACTCCCCACCCCGTTAAGGACAAAATATTTTCTTCTTCACATTACGTCCCTGACGGGACTTTGGCCAACGAAGGAATTCTCCTTCCTACCAATATATTGTCCCTGACGGGACGGAAAACAACATTTTCCGGAACGGATTTTTCAAAAAAAACGAATATTACATTTTTACACCCCACTTGTGGGATAAGGTAGGTGCAACATTCGATAATCATTTAATTTTATTAAATACAAATTAAAAATTAGTTTAAATTAAAATGCAAAAAATTAAATTTCAAATTCATCCCCACATTTGCGAGGCATCTGTTAGTTGCATAAAAGAGCTGTTCTTTACACTGATAATCTTCGGGATCAAGCCATTCCTTTTTCAATTTGCGCCAAAGAGTTTCAACCATATTCATGTGAGGACTATAACTATAAGGAAAAAGAAAGAAAAGGAACAATGCCCATTAATCATTCGAAAGCAAAAATACTACTTTTATTATAAAAATAATCGAAATACGCAAATTTTTTGGGAGAAAAAACAAATTTTAATCAGATTATGTTCTGTACTCCCTGAAAATAGTGTAATTTTACGTTTTAGAATTTTTAACATGCCCCATGCTCACGCCAATTCTGATAAATCGGAATTCACTCGAGCTTGCGGAACCTTCATGACTTTTAACTCTTAATTGTTTTACCCACGTCCCATAACTCTTAACTCTTAATTCTTAACTCTTAACTTTTCATTTTTAACTTTCTTTCGTAAAATAAAAAAATCCTTCAATGTTATGAATATGAATTGAATATGCTATCTTTGGCACGCATTGTCTCTCTATATTAATAACATAAATCTATAATCATTATGAAAGCTAAAATTCGTGTTTACGGTAAATCCCAGAGCCGCACGGCGTTAGGTATTATCAATGCTTATTTGAAATTGCATCCTGATTCTACCTTATCGGATCTACAGCAGGCTTTTCCTCAATCTCTCAATCCCAAAGGTTTTACAGACAACATTATTGTACCCAAGGAAGAGGCCCAAAAGGAAGGAAACGAGAAATTGTTTTTTGAAAGAGAAGATGAGTTAGTCGTTCTGAAAAACGGGGAAAAACTTGCTTTGGTGGAACATTGGAACAAAGATGAATTTGACGCAATTTGTGAACATGCCAAACAATACGGCATCGATGTCGCCGAAGTTGAAGAAACCAAACCGTTTGAAAAGGGAAGCTATGAACTGGAATATCTCGATAAATCTGTTCCTTTGGAGCCATCTCCGGACACCGGCGGCAAGAAATGCAAATGTCGGTGGTGGTGGCTTCTTCTGCTGTTGTTACTGCTGCTGATTATCCTGTTCTGTTGGAAAAAATGTTGCTCCGGCCCGGCGGTGAATCCGAATGCCGCTCTTACAACCGATACCATCAAGGCGCCTGTTTCGAACGCAACCGTTGTCGACAGCATTAACGGAACACCGGTTTCTCCGTCTGATAACATAGGGGATACTATTACCCTCAAACTGCCCGACGGAAAAGAATGGAAAATATGGCCAAACGGTTCTGAATATCAGTTATATACGTTCCTTAATTCTGATGCGAAAGTCGATACCCTCGATAAAACCCAAGGATGGATCACGCTGGACAAGTTATATTTCCAACCCGGTAAATCAAAGTTGACTCCCGAATCGGAAAATCAGTTGAAAAATATTGCCGGGATCTTGAATCTTTTCCCTGATTCTCACATTAAAATAGGCGGATATACCGATAATACCGGTACTGAAAGCGTCAACATGAAAGTCTCTACGGAAAGAGCAAGAGTGACGGCCGAAAAACTGATAGCTTCAGGCGTCGGTAAAAATCGCGTGACCTACGAAGGATACGGACAGCAACACCCTGTTTGTCCCGAAAACAATACTGATTCTTGCCGCACGCTGAATCGTCGGATAGATGTCAGAATAACTCAAAAATAACCGGATTTTAATGTTATGATCGAGCGAGTCATAACATTAAAATTCGGCATTTCCCGGAGTGCGCGGGAACGGAATGACATCCCTGATATTGGACATTCCGGTGACAAATAACAACAATCGTTCGAATCCGAGCCCGAATCCGGCATGTGGGGCCGTTCCGAAACGGCGGGTATCCAGGTACCACCACATGTCTTTGTCGGGGATGTTCATCTCTTTGATGCGTCGGGCTAATTTTTCGTAACACTCTTCCCGTTGCGAACCGCCGATGATTTCTCCGATTTTCGGGAAAAGTACGTCCATGGCACGAACGGTTTTTTGGTCATCATTCAATTTCATGTAAAAGGCTTTGATGTCTTTCGGATAATCCGTCAGTATCACCGGTTTTTTGAAATGTTGTTCCACCAGATAACGTTCGTGTTCCGATTGAAGATCCGCACCCCAAAAAACAGGAAACTCGAATTTTTGTCCCGATTCTTCCAGAATTTTGATGCCTTCAGTGTACGTCAACCGTACAAAATCATTGTTCACGATGAATTGCAACCGTTCGATTAATTCTTTGTCGAACATCTCGCACAAGAATTTCAAATCGTCCGTACAATGATTCAACGCATAACGAACCAGATATTTCAGGAAATCTTCCGCCAAATCCATGTTGTCGTGAATATCGAAAAATGCGACTTCCGGTTCGATCATCCAAAATTCAGACAGGTGGCGGGGCGTGTTCGAATTTTCGGCCCTGAACGTCGGCCCGAAAGTATAAATCGCGCCCAAAGCCATGGCTCCGAGTTCTCCTTCCAATTGTCCCGAAACGGTAAGGCTTGTCGATTTTCCGAAAAAATCTTGAGTATAATCGATTTCCCCTTCGGCATTTTTCGGGCAGTTATCCAACGGCAAAGTGGTTACCTGAAACATCGCGCCGGCGCCTTCACAATCGGAAGCCGTGATAATCGGCGTATGCAAATAATAATAGCCGTGATCGTTGAAGTATTTGTGAATGGCGTATGCCATGTGATGACGAATACGCAATACGGCTCCGAACGTATTGGTGCGGGGACGCAAATGCGCGATTTCACGCAAAAACTCCAACGAATGTCCTTTCTTTTGCAACGGATAAACAGCAGGATCGGCCGTTCCGAAAATTTCGATTTCTTCCGCACGGATTTCGGCGGCCTGTTCTTTTCCCTGCGATTCGACCAATTTCCCGTTGACACTGATACAGGCTCCGGTGGTGATCGGTTTCAGAAATTCTTCGCCGAACTTTTCGACATCAACGACTATTTGAATATTATTTATGGTAGAACCGTCATTTAATGCGATAAAATTGACTTGTTTGCTGCCTCTCCGGGTTCGCACCCATCCTTTCACATTGATTGTTGCTTCGAAAGCGTTCGATTTCAACGCTTCCGTAATTTTAGTTCTACGAATTTGTTCCATTGTTTTTAAAGTTACGAGATACAAGTTACGAGTTACAAGACCGGCTGTTTTTAATCCTCCTGATTTTCCGACCTTGTAACTCGTATACCCGTATCTATTTTATTTATTCAAATGCTCCCATTTTAAGCATATCTACCTCTCTTTGAGATAAATAACGCCATTTTCCGCGAGGCAGGTTTTTCTTGGTCAATCCGGCAAAATACACACGATCCAACTTTATCACCTTATAATCCAACTGATCGAAAATACGACGTACAATCCTGTTTTTACCGATATGCAGTTCAATGCCCACTTCCCTTTTATCTTCCTCTTTTGCATAACTGATGGCATCGGCATGTACTTTTTCGTCGTCCAAATCGATACCGTCGGCTATTTGCTGCATATCCGCTTTGGTAAGCGGTTTATCCAAAATCACATGATAAATTTTCTTTTTCACGAATTTCGGATGAGTCAATTTAGAAGCCAATTCCCCGTCATTTGTCAGCAACAACACCCCGGTCGTGTTTCTGTCCAAACGTCCGATCGGATAAATCCGTTCGTTGCAAGCGCCTTTCACCAGATCCATCACCGTCATTCGTTCTTGAGGATCATCCGAAGTGGTCACACAGTTTTTGGGTTTATTCAACAATACATACGCCTTTTTTTCCAGTGTAACGAGTTGATTGTGAAACATGATTTTGTCGTTGCGGAAAACCTTTTTCCCCAATTCCGTGACAACATCCCCGTTTACGCTTACCACACCTGCCTGAATGTATTCGTCGGCTTCGCGTCGGGAACAAACGCCGGCGTTCGCCAAATATTTATTCAAACGCAAAGGAACCGTCGGATCCGTAACCGTTTCGCGATATTCCAACTGTTTCTTTTGGCTGTATTTTGCATTCGGATCAATTCTCTTCCGCCCTTGATTTCCTTGTCCTCCCGGTCTTCTTGCCGAAAAATTGTTCCCGGACGGAGAAAATTGCCCTCCTCGGTTGTTTCCTCCGGGAACGATACGTTCTCCTATGCGCGGGCGTTTCTTGCGTTCGCCGCCGGATTGAGAAAAAGACGATGAACGAGACTCTTGTCGTTCGCCGAATCTTGATCCGGATTGATATCCCGAACCGTCACGATCATAATTCGGGCGGTTCGGTCTTTGTCCGTAATTTCCGTCTCTGTTATAATCCCTGCCGGTGTTTCTGTTATAATTTCCGTCGTTGTTGTTCCTGTTGTTGTAGGAACGACCTCCTCCGAAAGAATTTCGTTCGTAATTTCCGCCTTCGTAATTCCGATTATCGTTACGGTAGCCGGAATTATTATTCCATCCGCCGTCCCGATTATCTCGGTTGTCTCGGTTGTAGGGTCGTCTTTCATAAGAATTACCGGCATTATCCCGATTGTAAGGACGATTCCCTTGATTGTAATTTCGACTGTCTCTGTTGAATGGTCTGCCGCCTTCACGGTTGTTGAAGTTGTTACTTCCGGTGTTGTTTTCACGGTTAATTCTGTTTCCCGAATAATGATTTTCGGAACGATTTGCGTCTGAATATCCATCTTCGGACTTTCTACGCCTGTAGTTGTTTTCTTGCTCCATTTTATTTGATTAATGTATTAAAAAAATTACCGGAATTTATATTCCTGTATAATTATGTGGTGTAATTGATCGTAATTCATCTTTTACTTTTTCACTGACATTCAACCCGTCAATGAATGTCCGAATCGAATCGGCGGTAACCGCTTCATTGGTCCGTGTCAGATCCTTCAACGCTTCATACGGTTCGGGATATCCTTCCCGGCGGAGAATAGTTTGAATGCCTTCCGCCACGACACTCCAATTGGCTTCGAGATCTTTGTTCAGCGCTTTTTCGTTCAACAATAATTTATCCAATCCTTTTAACGTACTTTGCAGGGAAATTATTGTGTGGGCAAACGGAACGCCGATATTCCGTAATACGGTTGAATCGGTCAAATCGCGTTGTAACCGTGAAACCGGTAATTTAGCCGATAAATGGTCGAATATGGCATTGGCAAAGCCCAAATTTCCTTCGGAATTTTCGAAATCGATCGGATTCACTTTGTGAGGCATTGCCGAAGAACCGACTTCACCCGGTTTAATCTTTTGTTTGAAATATTCCATGGAAATATACATCCAAAAATCACGGTTCATGTCAATCAAAATGGTATTAATCCGTTTCATGCCGTCGAGCAATGCGGATAAATTATCGTAATTGGAAACTTGGGTCGTCAGCTGTTCCCGTTCCAGTCCGAATTTATCCATCACAAACTGATTGCCGAATCTGTTCCAATTGATATCGGGATAAGCAAGCTTATGGGCATTGAAATTTCCCGTGGCGCCTCCGAATTTGGCTGAAATCGGCGTCGATTTTACGATTTGCAATTGTTGTTCCAAGCGGTTTACAAATACACCGATTTCCTTTCCCAAGCGGGTGGGAGAAGCGGGTTGTCCGTGAGTCCTCGCCAACATGGGAATGTTTTTCCATTCGTTCGCGTAATGATTCAATTGAACGATTACATTCTGAAGCATCGGAAAATAGGTATTTTGCAACGCTTCTTTTAATGAAAGGGGAATGGCTGTATTATTGATATCTTGCGAAGTCAATCCGAAATGAATAAATTCTTTATAATCGCTTAACCCCAATTGATCGAATTTTTCCTTGATGAAATATTCGACCGCTTTCACATCATGATTGGTGGTATTTTCAATGTCCTTGATGTGTTGAGCGTCTTCCGGAGTGAATTTCAAGTACAAATCTTTCAGTTTGCCGAACAATGCCGGATTAATATCCCTCAATTGAACCAAGGGCAATTCACACAACGTAATAAAATATTCTGTTTCGACTCTTATCCGATACCTGATCAAGGCAAATTCCGAAAAATAATCCGCTAATTCAGCGGTCTTATTCCTGTATCGTCCGTCGATCGGAGAAATTGCCGTCAATGTTGTTAAATCCATAGTTTTTTCATATAATGAGGGGTGCAAAGGTAATATATAATTTACAAACGGACAATTTGTATTTACAATTTACGGAAAGTATTTCTTTTTTATTTTGAGTTTCCGGAAAAAAGCGCTTACTTTGCGCAAATTTTAAACATTACTTCACAGTCGAAAGAATGTACACCGGAAATATACATACGAAGTCGAATTTTACAGACCTCACCGGTTATTATTTTTATTAAAATGCGTTGGTTTTGACCGACGCATTTTTTTTGTAAAACGGTGTCCCGGCAATATTATAAATCGTAAATCATAAATATCAGTAAGTAATAGCATTATGGCAGTAAACAACAACATCAGGAAGGTGATCGTACTTGGTTCGGGTGCGTTAAAAATCGGACAAGCGGGTGAGTTTGATTATTCAGGCTCCCAAGCGTTGAAAGCATTGAAAGAAGAAGGCATTTCAACGGTGTTAATCAATCCCAATATTGCCACGATACAAACGTCGGAAGGCATTGCGGATCAAGTTTATTTTTTGCCGGTTACCCCTTATTTTGTTGAAGAAATCATTAAAAAAGAAAAGCCCGACGGTATTTTGTTGGCTTTCGGCGGACAAACGGCGTTGAATTGCGGTACGGAAATGTATTTGAACGGCACATTGAAAAAATACGGCGTGGAAGTGCTGGGAACTTCCGTCGAGGCTGTCATGGCTACAGAAGACCGCGAATTGTTCGTGAAAAAATTGAACGAAATCAATGTAAAAACGCCGGTCAGTCAAGCCGTAGAAACCATGGAAGATGCGGTTGAAGCTGCCAAGCGCATCGGATTTCCGATCATGGTGCGTTCGGCGTATGCGTTGGGCGGGCTGGGAAGCGGCATCACCAAAAATTTGGATGAATTTAAAACGTTGTGCGAAAGTTCGTTTGCCTATTCCAAGCAAATTTTGGTGGAAGAATCGTTGAAAGGCTGGAAAGAAATCGAATTTGAAGTCATCCGCGACAAAAACGACCATTGTTTTACGGTGGTTCCGATGGAGAATGTCGATCCGCTCGGCGTGCATACCGGCGAAAGTATTGTTGTCGCCCCGATTTGCTCGTTGTCGAAAGATCAAATCACGATATTGGAAGATTTGGCGAAGAAAATTGTCCGTCACATCGGTATTGTGGGTGAATGTAACATTCAGTATGCGTTCAATGCTCAAACCAACGATTATCGCGTAATCGAAATCAATGCCCGTCTCAGCCGCTCTTCGGCGCTGGCATCCAAAGCAAGCGGTTATCCGCTGGCGTTTGTTGCGGCTAAATTGGCGTTGGGCTATTCTTTAGATCAAATCGGAGAAATGAATACGCGCAATTCCGCGTATGTAGCTCCTTCGGTCGATTACATGATCGTAAAAATTCCCCGCTGGGATTTGAATAAATTTGTCGGGGTATCCCGTCAAATCGGTACCGGCATGAAATCGGTCGGTGAAATCATGTCTATCGGAAAATCATTCGAAGAAATCATTCAAAAAGGTCTCCGGATGATCGGGCAGGGGATGCACGGATTTGTCGGAAATCATGAAATCGAATTTGACAATTTGGACGAAGAATTGGCCAATCCGACCGACTTGCGTATTTTTGCCGTTGCCAAAGCGTTTGAAAGAGGATATTCGCTTGAGAAAATACAGGATTTGACGAAAATAGATGCTTGGTTTTTGAGCAAATTGAAAAATATTTACGATTATTCGCTTGTTCTATCGAAATACAATATCATCGAAGAACTTCCACCGGATGTGTTGAGAGAAGCAAAACGCTTGGGATTCTCCGATTTCCAGATCTCGCGGTTTGTTGAAAATCCGTCCGGAAACGGTGAAAAAGAATCACTTCGTGTTCGTTCGATCCGGAAAAAAGGATCTATTTTACCTTCCGTAAAACGTATCACCACGGTGGCTTCCGACAATCCGGATTTGACGAATTATCTGTACATGACATACGACGGTTCGGAACATGACATTCCGTTTTTCAAAAACGACAAATCGGTGGTGGTATTGGGTTCGGGTGCGTATCGCATCGGAAGTTCGGTGGAATTTGACTGGTGTTCGGTCAATGCCACGCAAACTGCACGTAAACTGGGTTATAAATCGATCATGATCAATTACAATCCTGAAACGGTGTCCACCGATTACGACATGTGCGATCGCCTGTATTTCGATGAATTGTCGCTTGAACGGGTATTGGATGTATTGGATCTGGAAATGCCGAAAGGCGTGATCGTTTCGATGGGAGGACAAATTCCGAATAATCTGGCCATGCGCCTGCATCGTCAGGATGTACCTGTTTTGGGTACTTCTCCGGTATCGATCGACCGGGCAGAAAACCGTCATAAATTTTCGAGCATGCTCGATCAGTCGGGAATTGACCAACCGGCGTGGAAAGAACTTTCGAGTATGAAAGAAATCAACGAATTTGTCGAAAAAGTCGGTTATCCGGTACTGGTTCGTCCTTCATACGTCCTTTCGGGCGCCGCGATGAATGTGTGTTACAATGCCGAAGAGTTGGAAACGTTTCTTAAGCTGGCCGCAAAAGTGTCCAAAGAATTTCCGGTGGTGGTTTCCCAATTCCTGCAAAACGCCAAAGAAATCGAATTAGATGCGGTTGCCAAAAATGGCGACGTAGTGGAATATGCCATTTCCGAACATGTTGAATTTGCCGGCGTTCACTCAGGTGATGCCACGTTGGTTTTTCCGGCTCAAAAAATCTATTTCGAAACAGCACGCAGAATCAAAAAAATCGGTCGTCAAATCGCCGATGAATTAAACATCAGCGGACCGTTTAACATTCAGTTTTTAGCCAAAAACAACGAAGTGAAAGTTATCGAATGCAACCTTCGCGCTTCACGCAGCTTCCCCTTCGTATCGAAAGTACTTAAACGTAATTTCATCGAAACGGCAACCCGCATTATGTTGGATGCTCCGTATGAACAGCCTGACAAATCGGCATTCGACATCGACCGGATCGGCGTAAAAGCGTCGCAGTTTTCGTTCGGCCGTTTGCATAATGCCGATCCGGTGCTTGGCGTGGACATGTCGTCGACCGGCGAAGTGGGATGCCTCGGCGACGATTTCAGCGAAGCTTTGTTGACGTCGATGATTGCCGTGGGATATAACATTCCGAAAAAAAGCATCATGGTTTCTTCGGGCGATACCAAATCAAAAGTCGATTTGCTCGATGCCTGTAAATTGTTGCAGGAAAACAATTACGAAATTTATGCGACGGCGGGAACCAAAAAGTTTTTGAACGAAAACGGCGTGAATGCCAAAGTAGTGGGCTGGCCCGACGAAGAGACGGATCTCAATATCATGAATATGATTGCCGGTCATCAATTCGATTTAATCGTGAACATTCCGAAAAATCATACCCGTCGGGAATTGACCAACGGATACAAAATCCGCCGCGGAGCCATCGATCACAATATTCCGCTCATCACGAACGCCCGATTGGCAAGTGCATTTATCGAAGCTTTTTGTTCTGTGAAGATTAAAGACATTCAGATTAAAAGTTGGCAGGAATATGTGTGAGATTATGGCGGATACCCATCATGATATAACGGTTCGGATAAGGAAAAGATTTTTTTGATATTAAGGACTGATTTCATGCTTTATATCCCACTGATTCGTATGGTTTTGTAATCGGTGCGTAATCATCATATGCACCGATTATAAAATTGCCGCAGGCGGGTGGCGGAAAATTTTTCTGTTGAAAGTCGGCCCCGCCTGTGGCAAAACCGTTAGTTGTTATAGCCGGTATTATTTTTCGAAATCCCAAGATAAAACCTCAACACCTCTTTCGCTAACCTTATATTTTCCGGCTGACGTTTTAGAAATGCTTGCTTTTACCCTATCCCCGTATAGGAGGGTATGAAAAATATTTCAAATATTCGTTCTTTTTTGTCCCGCCGGGGATGTTATATCGGTAGAAAAACACCATCCTTTCGCCTTCTGTCCCGCCGGGGACAAAATGTTTTCCTTCCCGCATTACGTCCCTGACGAGACTTTGGCCACCGGAGAAATTCTCCTTTCTACCAATATGTTGTCCCCGGCGGGACGAAAAACAACATTTTTTAGAACATAATTTTAAAAAAACGAATATTACATTTTTATACCCCACCTGCCGGGAGAGCCGGGCATAACATCCGATAATCATTTAAGATTTTTATCTTACTATATCAACCTTTTACAAAACTTCCGAATATGACCGGAACAACTTCTTTGCCGGTCAAGTTTTACCGGCCGGCCGGATTCAATACAACACTTTGACGGTTCGATTTCCGGATTTCACGATATATATGCCGCGAACCGGCAGACTGACTTCCGTTTTATCGCCTTTGGCAATATCCCGGTGAATGCAGATGCCGGAAATGTTATATACATTCCACATTTCCCCTGCAACGAGACCGCTGACGTGCAATGTTCCGTTTTGGACGTATGCTTCCAATCCGGTTGCCTGCGGAGTGTTGATGCCGCTCGCATAAGCTGCCGTGATGATGCCCGTTCCTTCGATTATCACGCTGCTTTCACCGCTTTCGAGAGCCACCGAAAAAGTAAACGAGCCGTTTGTTCCTGCCGAAGCCGGCATCATGCCGGTGACGGTAATATCATCCGCCGTTACCGTAAGACCTGTCTTATACCTAATCAGATTGTTGATATAGTCGACAAGCCGGGCTTTCACGGCATCTTCGGTGTTTGCAATCACTTCGGCTACCGTATAGCTTACATTTTCCATCAAATCTGCGGCGGCATCCACTGCCTCTTGATTCGTCAGATACGTCAGATTCAGCGTACCTTGCAGTAATTTGCCGGTTAACCCGGTGGGCGAGGTGAAGGCGGAAGAGAGTGCATCGGCGCTGTTACTTGTCAGCACGCCGGCAATATACGACAAGGCGGGGTCATCAAACGTAACGCCGGCGTCGAACGGAATACCGTTGGCGGTGTAAGTATCGGCACTGCCCGTCAGACTGAGATTGACCTGCTGATTATAGCCGAAGAACGACCACCCTACTAAACCGGAAAGCTCCGACAAATCTAACGTGGTCAGACTGTTGCCGTCGCAGGCAAGCCACCACAAATTGATAAGTCCCGACAAATCTAACGCAGTCAGACCGTTGTTGTAGCAGTTAAGAGCTTGCAAATTGATAAGTCCCGACAAATCTAATGCAGTCAGACCATTGTTGCTACAAGAAAGATCTCGCAAATTGGTAAGTTCCGACACGTCCAACGCTGTCAAACTGTTGCCCTCGCAAGCAAGACTTTGCAACCCGATAAGCCCCGACAAATCTAACGCAGTCAGATCATTGTTGCTACAAGAAAGATCTCGCAAATTGGTAAGTTCCGACAAATCTAACGCAGTCAGACCGTTGTTGTAGCAGTTAAGAGCTTGCAAATTGATAAGCTCCGACACGTCAAGTGTGCCGGTCAGTGATTGACTTGAAATATCTAAATCGGTAATGCGCTTGTCGATTCCATCATTCGACCAAACAGTAACACCTATCCATTCGCTCGGAAGGGAACTGCCGTCGGCAGGGGCTTTCGTCAATTGCAGACCATTGTTGTCGATGATAGCATTGATAACGGCAATGTCGCCGGGATGGTAGATTCCCGGAGCGCCTTGATAGCCCAAGCTCAACGTACCTTCCAGTAATCTACCTGTCAAACCGGTGGGTATTGAGAAAGAAGAAGTGTTTGGCGTATATGTACTTCTCAGTACCCCGCCGCTGTAAGACAAGGCAGGATCGCCAAACGTAACGCCGGTGCCGAACGTAACATCAGCGGTGTAGATGCCGGCGTTGCCTGTCAGGATGAGATTAATCCGCTGATTACTACCGTCGAAATGTAAATTATCGGGAAGTCCCGACAAATCCACCGCAGTCAAATTGTTACTGAAGCATTCAAGACTTTGCAATCCGGTAAGCCCCGATACATTCAATGTAGTCAGACTATTGTTGTTACAGTAAAGACCTCGCAAATTGGAAAGCCCCGATGCATCCAACGCAGTCAGATTGTTGAAGGGGCAACCAAGATATTGCAAACCGGTACACCCCGACACGTCCAACGCAGTCAGATTGTTGTTGCTACAGTAAAGATCTCGCAAATCGGAAAGCCTCGAAACATCTAACGCAGTCAGACTGTTGACCCAGCACCAAAGAGTTTGCAGAGCGGTAAGCCCTGAAACATTCATTGCAATCAGACTGTTTTCACCACACTTAAGAGTTTGCAAATTGGTAAGCCCTGACACGTCAAGTGCGCCGGTCAGCGATTGACTTGAAATATCCAAGCCGGTAATGCGCTTGGTTCCATCATTTGACCAAGTGACACCTGTCCAGTCACTCGGAACGGAACCGCCGTCGGTAGGGGCTTTTGTCCATTGCAGTCCGTTGTTGTCGATGATGGCGTTGATAACGGCTATGTCGCCGGGATGGTAGGTCTGCGCAAAGGCAGAGGTTACGGCGAAAGGCGCCCATACAAAAGCGAGAAGGGCAACCGACGCCCTGCCGGAAAATCGTTTGCCCGTGCCATGCGCTGCAAACACGGCTGCCAAAGCAGCGATAAAAGAAAGACCGGTTGTTTTCATTGTTGAATCAGTATTAAATTAGTACTCATAAAAATTGCAGATTTACGGAAATAGGTACCGCCGGGTACAACGTAATAAAAAAGAAGAGGCGTGGGAACTCTGTCTTAATTTTTTATTCGTTTCGAGGTATCGCCAAACACCTGCAACTCAAATAACAATAGACAAGCCCACGCCTTATTGAATACTTATGGATAAGTAAAACAAATAAAGGTGAGCGTTTAGTCGTCTACCATTCTTGAGCTGCTTGAAAATTGGCGATTTTCGAAACAAGAATAATATATTAAAAAACGCTCTTCGTAAATAAAAGCGTCCCTTTTTTATGGTTCAAAAAGGAACGTCGTAAAAGTAGTAAAAGAATTAAAAAAGTATGACAAAAAAGTAAGAAATTTCACGATTACACAAAAAATGTTTTTCCGGTACAGTATAAGCAGTATTTTTTATCAAATCCTCGGAGGCAGACACTGCTTCACGGTTCATCCGGTAAGTCAGGTATAGCGTGCCTTCCGGCCGGTTGTTTGTCTAAACCGGCGGATGATGAGCAAGAGGAAACAGCCGGCGTATTGTCAGTGATTTTCAGTACGCCGTCACTGTAAGACAAGGTGGAAATGCCAAATATAACATCGGCCCGGCAAACACGGCCAAAGCAGCGATAAAAAAAGACCGGTTATTTTCATTGTTGGATTCGTATTAAATTAGTATTCATGAAAATTGCAGATATACAAAAAATTTCTTTTCAAACTCTTAAAAAATATTTTTTGTCAAAAAGAAGAGTATAAACAGGTAATGATATAGAAACGAGCAAACTGCTTTTGCTTGCTGTGTTCTTCCATTGTTCCAAATAACTTGTGACAAAGGTGAATTATTCCGGAAATTAACAAGATATGCCTTATGTATTAAGAAAAACCGGAAAAATTAAATGCTTTGCATTATCTTTGTGTCAATTTTCAAAAAATTTGCCGGCTTATGGAAATTTTTAAATTGGACGGAGAAGACCAGCGGCTTTATTATCTGGTGGCACACTTGGTAATGAATGAAGAAGTGCTGAATTATAATCTCCACTATCCTTATAAAACTTCTCCGGAATACAAATGGTTTATTGCCGCAGACAAGGAAAATACACTTGGTTTTATTCCGGTAAAATTAAAAGAAGGGAAAGCTACAATTAACAATTATTATGTGGCGGATGATGATACAAAAATTTTTTCCTTACTTTTAAAAGAGATCATCCGAGAGTTTCTGCCGGATTTTGAAATTGAATCGGTCACTCAAATACAGCATGTTCCATATTTTGAGCAAAATGGTTTCTCGATTACTCTTTACTGGAAAAAATATGTAAAAATGAAAATACTCCGGAATGAAGAAAAATGTCTATGAATTGGCAATGAAACGGATAGAGATCATTTTCAACGAGTTTGACAATGTCTACATATCCTTTTCCGGCGGTAAAGACAGCAGTGTAATGCTGAACCTTTGCATACAATACATAAGAAATAATAACCCGGAAAGAAAAATCGGCGTTTTTCATTTGGATTACGAGGTGCAATACAACGAAACCGTTCAATATGTTGACCGTGTATTTCAAATGAATCCCGACATCATTGAAGTGTATCGCATCTGTGTGCCTTTCAAAGTAAGCACTTGTACTTCAATGTACCAAACATTTTGGCGGCCATGGGACGAGGCATGCAAAAATTTTTGGGTACGCGAGCTTCCTCCCGGCAGTTATACAAAAGAAGATTTTCCTTTTTATACCGAGGATATGTGGGATTATGATTTTCAAATCCTTTTTTCCCAATGGTATCACCGGTTGAAAAAAGCGAAAAAAACCTGTTGTCTGGTAGGCATACGGACACAGGAAAGCCTTCATCGCTGGCAAACAGTGCACAGCAACAAAAGATGTAACATGTATCGCTATTTAAAATGGACGCGAAAGCTATCCGACAATGTTTATAATGCGTATGTAATTTACGATTGGCTCACAACAGATATTTGGGTGGCGAATGCTCGTTTCGTATGGGATTATAACCGCTTATATGATCTTTATTACAAAGCAGGCGTTCCGTTGGATAAGCAACGTGTGGCCAGTCCGTTTATATCGGAAGCGCAGGAAAGTTTATTGCTCTATCGCGCGATCGACCCTGATATGTGGGGAAAAATGATATGCCGGGTGAATGGAGTGAACTTTACGGCAATTTACGGAAATACAAGCGTCGTTGCCCGAAAGAAGGTCAGGCTCCCGCCGGAGCACACGTGGGAAAGTTATATGCATTTCCTTTTATCTACTCTGCCGGAATCAACTCGTTTGAACTATTTGCAAAAATTATCCGTAAGCATCAATTTCTGGCGCAATAAAGGAGGGTGCCTGTCTGAAGAAACGATTGAAAAGCTGCGTGCTTGCGGTATTGAGATTGAAGTATTAAATCATTCAAACTATAAAACGGCTAAGCGTCCGGTTAAAATGGAATATCAGGATGATATAGATCTTCCGGACTTTAAAGACCTCCCGACTTTCAAAAGAATGTGTATCTGTATTCTTAAAAATGATCATTTATGCAAGTATATGGGATTTGCCATGACAAAAAAAGAAATTGAGAATAGAAAACGAATCATGGATTTTTACCGGAATGTATATAAATGAACCGTACAGAACCGCACACAAGTCCTGTTTATAATATAAGGGCAATACCGGTAGAAAAAATACGGGCGAACGCATATAACCCGAATGTTGTAGCACCCCCCGAACTTAAACTGCTGGAACTGTCGATTTGGGAGGATGGTTATACGATGCCCTGCGTTTGTTATTATCTCCCCGAAGAGGATGTATATGAACTTGTTGACGGATTTCACCGGTATTTGGTTATGAAAACATCGGTGCGTATTTATGAACGGGAAAAAGGGTTATTGCCCGTAACGTTGATAGATAAAGACCTGTCGAACCGTATGGCCTCAACCATCAGGCACAATCGCGCTCGCGGAACCCACAGCATCGAACTGATGACTAACATTGTAGCCGAACTCAAAAAGGCGGGAATGAGCGATGAGTGGGTCATAAAAAATATCGGCATGGATAAAGATGAATTACTCCGATTCAAACAAATTTCGGGCTTGGCGGAATTATTTGCCGATAAAGATTTCAGCATACCGTAAATCAGTAACATTTATCAAATCTTTTTAATAATTCTGTCCCGTCAGGACAAGAGGCTCGCACAGATTTCACGGATTTCACGGATTTTTTATATAAAGTCCAATTAAAATTTTCAATTAACAAACATCTAATCTGTTTATATACAGAAAATAAGGACTTTGTAAATTGTATTTTTTAACTGTCATTTATATAATGGACGTTTTTCAAAATCCGTGTAATCTGTGAAATCTGTGCGAAAATAACGAGAATGTCTATATTATTCCGGATTCTTTAAAATATATCTCGCATCAAGTCCAATATCAAATCTTTTTAATAATTCTATCCATATTGCGTCCCGTCAGGACAAAAGGCTCACACAGATTTCACGGATTACACAGATTTTTTTAATGGATGTTTTTCAAAATCTGTGTAATCTGTGAAATCTGTGCGAAAATAACGAGAATGTCTATATTATTCCGGATTCTTTAAAATGCATCATAAGCCATTCATTTTTATTTCAGGTATAATATTAAAAATACAAAAGATGATATATTTTTCGGTATGTTTTCTCATAAAAGATAAAAAACACGCAAAAAAGCATTATCTTCGCAACATAAAACGTATTTACCGCATATTAAGTCTAATTCTCTTAAAATAAGAAATATACAATTTTATCAAAACATTTTTAAAAATGAAGAAGCATAATTTTTACGCAGGGCCTTCCATTTTAAGCGAGTACACGGTTAAAAACACGGCGGAAGCAATCCTTGATTTTGCCGGAACCGGGATATCTTTGATGGAAATATCGCACAGAAGCAAAGAATTCGTGGCGGTGATGGACGAAGCCCGTGCGTTGGTAAAAGAGTTGCTGGATGTTCCGCAAGGGTATGATGTTATTTTTTTGGGAGGAGGAGCAAGTTTACAATTCTGTATGGCTCCATACAATCTGCTTGAAACAAAAGCCGCTTATTTAGATACAGGAACATGGGCATCCAATGCGATTAAAGAAGCTAAATTATTCGGTCAAGTGGATGTTGTCGCTTCTTCGAAAGATGCCAATTACAGTTTTATTCCCAAAAATTATGTCGTTCCGTCGGATGTCGATTATTTTCATTATACGTCCAATAATACGATTTTCGGCACTCAGATGAAAAAGGATCCGGATGTGGATATACTTTTGGTGTCGGATATGTCTTCCGATATTTTTTCCCGTCCGATCGATGTTTCGAAATACGCATTAATTTATGCCGGCGCCCAAAAGAATCTTGCGCCCGCGGGAGTAGCCGTTATCATTGTGCGCGAAGATGCGTTGGGAAAAGTGAGCCGTCCGATTCCGACAATTTTGGATTACCGCACGCACATCAAAAAAGAAAGTATGTTCAATACTCCTCCATGTGTGCCGGTTTATGCGGCATTACAAACATTGAAATGGTATAAAGAGTTGGGCGGAGTCAAAGCGATGCAAAAAAGAAATGAAGAAAAAGCCGCTGTTCTGTACGGTGAAATTGACCGGAATAAATTATTCAAAGGCACTGCAGCCGTAGAAGATCGTTCGGTGATGAATGTTTGTTTTGTCATGAACGATGAATACAAAGATTTGGAAGACGAATTTGCCAAATTCGCCGCATCCAAAGGGATGGTCGGTATCAAGGGACACCGTTCCGTGGGCGGATTCCGTGCTTCAATTTACAATGCATTACCGCTCGAAAGTGTTCTGGCTTTGGTGGAAGTCATGAAAGAATTTGAAAAACAACATTAAATCCGTAATGATGAAAGTTTTAATTGCAACAGACAAGCCTTTTGCGCCGGATGCCGTGAAAGGGATCAGAGCCGTGGTGGAAAAAGCCGGGCATGAGTTGGTTTTGCTTGAAAAATACACCGAAAAATCGCAATTGATTGATGCTGTAAAAACAGTGGACGCTGTTATTATTCGCAGTGATATCATTGATGCCGAAGTACTGTCGGCTGCAAATCATTTGAAAATCGTTGTTCGCGCCGGCGCCGGTTACGATAATGTCGATTTGGATGCGGCGACTGCAAAAAATGTCTGTGTGATGAATACACCCGGACAAAACGCCAATGCCGTGGCCGAATTGGTTTTGTGCATGATGGTGTATGCTGTTCGGAATTTCTTCGACGGTTCATCCGGTTCTGAATTGCTCGGCAAAAAATTAGGTCTTCACGCTTACGGAAATGTAGGACGCAATGTGGCACGTATTGCCGCCGGGTTCGGGATGGAAGTGTATGCTTACGATCCGTTCCTTCCGGACGATGTAATCGAGAAAGACGGCGTGAAAGCTGTAAAATCGGTGGAAGAATTATATTCCAGCTGTCCATTTATTTCTCTTCACATTCCGGCCACTTCCGAAACAAAGCAATCCATCAACAAAGCTTTATTGAGCAAAATGCCCAAAAAGGCCGTGTTGATCAACACAGCCCGCAAAGAAATCATTCATGAACCGGAAATAGCGGAACTGATGCAAGAACGCGCCGACTTTAAATATTTGACGGATATTATGCCCGGCAATCATGCCGAAATGCAGGAAAAATTTCCCGGCAGATATTTTTCCACTCCGAAAAAGATGGGTGCACAAACGGCCGAGGCAAACAATAATGCCGGCATTGCCGCCGCCAATCAAATCGTCGATTTCTTTAAAACCGGAAATCAAAAATTTAGAGTAAACAAGTAAACGAGTAGACAAGTTCATTCTTCATCCGAAACTTTACAACTTATCTACTCGTTCACTTCGTCTACTGCTTATTTGTCTACTGAAAAATATGGCAAAAATAAAACCGTTTAAAGGTATTCGTCCGCCGAAGGAATTGGTGGAACAAGTTGCTTCCCGTCCGTATGATGTATTAAATTCGGAAGAGGCCCGCGAAGAAGCGAAAGGAAATGAAAAATCGCTTTATCATATCATCAAACCGGAAATCGATTTTCCCGCAGGTACAGATGAACACGATCCGAAAGTGTATGACAAGGCGGTGGAAAATTTTCATCTGTTCCGGCAAAAAGGGTGGTTGAAGCAGGATCCCGAAGAAATGTATTATGTATATGCGCAAACCATGAAGGGACGTACTCAGTACGGATTGGTTGTTTGTGCAAATGTCGGCGATTATTTGTCGGGTGTAATCAAAAAACACGAATTGACCCGTAAAGATAAAGAAGAAGACCGGATGATGCATGTCAGAGTCAATAATGCAAACATCGAACCGGTTTTCTTTGCTTATCCAGCCCATCAAGAATTGGATGAAATTGTTGCCGGTGTCATTCAAAAAACGCCGGAATATGATTTTGTCGCTCCCGACGGATTCGGTCACCATTTTTGGCCGATTGATGATAAGGCGGTCATAAACCGTATTACCGGTATTTTTGCCGGCATACCTTATCTGTATATTGCCGACGGACATCACCGTACAGCGGCAGCGGCGTTGGTAGGAGCGGAAAAAGCAAAACAAAATCCGAATCACACCGGAAATGAGGAGTATAATTATTTTTTGGCGGTCTGTTTTCCCGACAATCAATTGCAGATCATCGATTATAACCGGGTGGTCGAAGATTTGAACGGATTGAGTGACGAAGAGTTTTTGAAGGCTTTGGACGAAAATTTTGAAGTGGAAGAAAAAGGGTTCGAAATTTATAAACCCGAAAAATTACATCAATTCTCCTTGTATTTATCCGGCAAATGGTATTCGTTGACGGCCAAACCCGGTACTTATAATGATAACGATCCGATCGGTGTGTTGGATGTTACGATTTCTTCTAATTTAATATTGGATAAAATTTTGGGTATCAAAGATTTACGAACAGATAAACGGGTAGATTTCGTTGGCGGTATTCGCGGATTGGAAGAACTGAAACGAAGGGTCGACAGCGGAAATATGAAAGCGGCTTTTGCGCTTTATCCTGTATCGATGCAACAATTGATTGATATTGCCGACACCGGAAATATCATGCCGCCGAAAACAACCTGGTTTGAACCGAAACTTCGCTCCGGGCTTGTTATCCACAGCTTATCTTAATAAGTATGTCGAAAAAAATAGTTTATATTTTAAACGCCAAGTCACAAAAACAGAAAGACACGAAGTTTAAATTCTTTACGGCTTTGTGTCTTCGCATCTTTGCATTTAAAATAGTAGATATTAAATCCTGTCATGTTCTTAAAAATCAAAAGTTTTAATTCTTAATTTTAAAAGTCTTATGATTGAAAATCTGGTTAAATTAGTTGAACAGTATGCCGGTGATGCTGTCGTAAACAACAAGGCAATTCCTGATGAAAGGAACAGCGCGGTCATCAATGAAACGGCATCAAGTATTATGACGAGTTTGCAGGGAATGGCGAGCGGCGGACAGTTGGAACAAATTTTGGCGATGTTTACCGGTAAAGGAGGGGACGGAAGCAATACCCTTACTCAAAATATTCAAAGTAATGTAGTGTCATCCTTGATGAATAAATTCGGCATCAGTAATTCCATTGCTCAAGGTGTTGCGTCACAATTGGTTCCCACGGTTTTGAGCGCCTTGACCAAAAACACCAAGGATCCCAATAATCAGGCGTTTGGCATTAATTCTATTCTTTCTTCCATTACGGGAGGCAAAACGGACGGAATCGATGTTCAGGGATTGCTCGATAAATTTGCCGGCGGCAGCGACGGTAAGTTCGATTTGAGTGATGTGATGAATTTTCTCGGAAAAGGAAAAGGAAGCGGTAATTCACAAGGTAATAACGGCGGCGGAATATTAGGAGCATTAGGTAATCTCTTTAAATGAAATATGCACTGATTACCGGAGCAACAAGCGGCATAGGATATGAATCAGCTTGTATCGCGGCTCAAAAACATATCAATCTGGCATTGATCGGAAGAAATACATCAAAACTTGAACAGCTGAAAACAGAATGGGAGAGGGAATATTCCATAAATGTCAAAATCATCACCTGCGATTTGTCTGAAGCAAATGCCGTTGAGTACATTACAGAAACCTTGAACACCGCCGGCTTTCGTCCCGATGTTTTAATCAATAATGCAGGATTCGGGCTTTTCGGAAAATTTGAAGATACCGATATCCGGAAAGAAACCGATATGCTGCAGGTGAATATCGTCGCTTTAACCCGACTGACCAAGGTTATTTTCCGTCAAATGGCGGAGCAAGGTTACGGATTTATCTTAAATCTTGCTTCGGTGGCTGGATTTATGCCCGGGCCGTTAATGAGTGTCTATTATGCCTCCAAAGCATACGTTTTGTCTTTTTCGCAAGCATTAGCTGAAGAAGCAAAAGGTACGGGGGTCGGTGTCACTGCATTATGTCCCGGGCCGACTGATAGTAATTTTGTGAACAATGCCGGATTAAATTCGTCCATGCTGTTCAAAAGTTTCGGAAAATTGCCGTCATCGCGGGAAGTAGCCGAATTCGGATTCAAAAGCATGGAAAAGAAAAAAACGGTGGCGATACATGGAACCGTCAACCGCTTGATGATATCATTCGTTCGTTTCCTGCCCCGTAAAATGGTTACACGCATGGTGCATTATGTACAGCGTCCGACATCACCTTAAATAGAAATGATAAGATTATTCCGACTGATACTTCCCGTCGATCCAATCGAAAGAAATACTTTCCAGCAAACAGGATTTTAATTTTTCAAACTCTTCTTTGTTCAAATATTGACCGATCGAATACGTTGCCGTAAGTTTCAGGTTATCTTTATTCAATGCCAGCTTAATCGGATGCATATCCAATGATTCGATCTTATCGGAGCATGAATCCGTCGGATTGCTTTTGAAAAATGCCGATTCGGTTATAGGAGGAAAATAGCTGTTTTTCAATGATTTCCAATCAACTGTATAAAAGGAAATGTCACTGTCACATGCCGGAGCACAACCGGTATTGACCAAACACAATATATTATAATATTCATTGATCGGAAGCATTTTAATTTCGATTGAATTTCCCGTCGAAGTCTGCAAAAACAAATAATCGTCGCTTAATTCTTTCAATTCCGATTGTCCTCCCAAATTATTCCGGACAATCGCATTTTTATTCTCATCCGCCCAAAAATCGATCAATGTCGTCCGTAAATCTTTATCCAACGTTTGCACCAATGAATCGGGCATCCGGACAAATATATCCGACATTTTTTGCGAATATCCCGCACATCCTCCCCAAAAAGAGATCAACACCAAAACCGCCAATTGTTTCTTCATATTTTTGTATTATTGACCGATTAAAATTCGGTCGTATTTTTATTGATTTGATATTTATTTAGTTTGTTATATTTCTAACCGGTCATTTTTCAAAACGTACCTCCTTCGGCCTACCGGCTATCGGGCAATCCGTAGGTGTGTTGCCGGCTTTAAAAAATTATACACCTTTTTATCCGAAGTCATCAAACATCAACATATCTTCCGGAACGCCTATGCTGTCGAGCATTTCTTCCACGGCTTTGGCCATCGGCCCCGGACCGCACATGTAATATTCAATGTCTTCGGGCGCTTCATGGTTTTTCAAATAATTGTCGTACAACACTTGATGGATGAACCCGACATAACCGTTCCAATGGTCTTCGGGACGAGGCTCGGACAAAGCGATTTGAAAAGTGAAATTGGAATATTCTTTTTCCAGCTCGCGAAAATCGTTTTCGTAAAAAATTTCGTTTTCGGATCGGGCTCCATACCAATAACTGATTTTCCGGTCACGTATATTTAATGTGGTCAATAAATGCATGATGTGGGAACGAAGCGGAGCCATTCCCGCACCGCCGCCGATGTACAGCATTTCGGACGCGGAATCCAATATCGGATGAAAATCTCCGTAAGGACCCGAAACAGTAACTTTATCTCCGGGTTTGCAGCCAAAAAGATAAGAAGAACATATTCCCGGTTTGACCTTCGCCCAATCTCCGGTCGATTTGTCAAACGGCGGAGTCGCAATGCGGATGTTCAACATGATGATATTTCCTTCTGCCGGATGATTAGCCATCGAATAAGCACGAAACGTCTCTTCTTCATTGGAGCAGGTCAATTTCCACAGGTTGAATTTGTCCCATTCCGATTTAAACCGATCGTCAACTTCGATATCGCTGAATTTCATCGAGTATTCGGGTACATCAATCTGAATGTAACTTCCAGATATAAAATCGAGCGTTTCTCCTTCGGGCAGTTTCACCACAAATTCTTTGATAAAAGAGGCCACATTATGATTGGATACGACTTCGCATACCCATTTTTTGATTCCGAGAATTTCCCGCGGGATTTCCAGTTTCAAATCATTTTTTATTTTTACCTGACATCCGAGTCGCCAATGGTTTTGAATTTCTTTTCGGGTAAAAAATCCGGTCTCGGTCGGTAAAATACTTCCGCCGCCGTCAAGCACCCGACATTTGCACATTCCGCAGGTTCCGCCGCCGCCGCAGGCCGAAGGCAAAAAGATTTGATTATTCCCCAATGTCGTTAATATATTTCCTCCCGGAGAAGTGGTCAATTCCTTTTCTTCATTAATGACAATTTTTACATTTCCCTGAGGAAGCAGCTTTTGCTTGGCATACAGCAACACCATGACCAACACCATGGTCACCATTAAAAAAACAGTTATGCCGGCTCCGGCGGTCAATATTTCTTTTGAATCCAATAACAACATGTTTTTCAATATTTTATTATAAAATTCTCACCCATTTTTTATTGACGATCATCAATATTTTAGTCCCGATAATCGAAAGAACCGCAGCCATCAAAAAAATATACAACGGCCTCGAGGATATCATATGGAAACAATCGATCAGAAGTATAAACATCGGATGGATGAAATATATACCGGAAGACAAATCTGCAAGATTCTTACTCTTCCCTGTTTTTTTATGCTTCACATTCCAAATGAAAATCAAAGGACACAAAAAGAATAACGATAAAAACATATCGGTACCTGAGATGGATAACCCTATGGTATTATACAAATACACTTCAGCCGGTAAAAGACATAAAAAAAGAACCGTCAAAATGACCCAAATCGTTTGATTGTAGAGTTGTGTAATTTTACCTTCATATTGTCGTACCAAAAAACCAAGCACAAAAAAGGGATACCCGAAAAATAAAAAGTTTCTGTATGGAAAATTCCACGATAAAACCAATTTGACACCCGAAGGAACTACATCCCATACTTTGGCAATTTCTAATCCCAACCCGATGAGGTATAAAACAAACGCACAAACAATGAAGGTGTATTTTCCCAAAAAACGGAATTTATTCAAAAAAAGAAAAACCAAAACACCGCCTATCAAAGCAGGTAAATACCATAAGTGGTTATAACCGATCAATAATGTCAAAAAAAAGCGTTTGATTTCAAAAGGCGTCGATACGTTAAAATAGAAAGGCAGATAAAGAATCATCCAAATCACATACAACGATACAATATGCTTCAAGTATTTGATGATGCCTTTTTTATTCTCATAGACGTTGTAAAAATAATATCCGCTGATCACCAAAAATAATGGAACGGCTATGCGGGTGAAACCTCCGACCTCGTTTCCGGCATCTCCGAATTCATAACACAAGTTTGCATGTATGGCAATGATCAAAAAACTTAAAACAACTCTTAACCGGTCAATCCGGACATTTCTCTCCATTTTCTGTTACAATTTTTACGTTTCTATTATAATTTTATTCCTAAAAAACTCATGAATGCGATTCCCATTAATCCGGTAATGATAAACGTTATCCCCAAACCTCTCAACGGTTTGGGCACATCGGAATACTGCAACTTTTCACGAATGGCGGCAATCGCAACAATCGCCAGCAGCCATCCGATTCCCGATCCCAATGAGTAAGACACGGCTTCTCCGATACCGGCAAAGTTTTTTTCCTGCATAAACAGTGATCCTCCCAAAATGGCACAGTTTACGGCAATCAACGGCAAAAATATTCCCAATGACTGATACAATGCCGGCGAAAATTTTTCGATGACCATTTCCACCAATTGCACAATGGAAGCTATGACAGCGATAAAAATGATGAAACTTAAAAAACTTAAATCCAAATCGGCAAAGGATTTTCCCAACCAAGCCAATGCTCCGGCTTTAAGAACGTATGTTTCCAACAAATAATTGACGGGCAATGTCACAACCAATACAAAGACAACCGCAATTCCCAATCCTCCCGCGGTTTTTACATTTTTAGAGACGGCCAGATAGGAACACATTCCCAAAAAATAAGCAAAAACCATATTGTCGATAAAAATCGACTTGATAAATATGTTCAATATATTTTCCATTCGTCACATCAAGGTAAAAATCCGATAATCAATTTTCCTGCAAATCCTTATTTCTTGCACGATGCACCCAAATGATGCAGGCAACAACAATCAACGCCATCGGAGGAAGAATCATCAATCCGTTGTTCATATACCCTGCATCGTAAAGCGCTTGAGGAATCACCCGGTAGCCCAATAACGTTCCCGAACCCAACAATTCTCTGAAAAAAGCAACGATAACCAAAATCATTCCGTACCCCAATCCGTTGCCGACTCCGTCCAAAAAAGCGGGCCATGGTTTATTTCCCAATGCGAAAGCTTCCAAACGTCCCATCAAAATACAGTTGGTGATAATCAATCCGACAAACACAGACAATTGCTTGCTGACATCGTAGGCATACGCTTTCAAAATTTCGTTGACAATGGTGACCAATGTTGCGGCCACCACTAATTGCACGATGATCCGGATGCGTCCCGGAATGGTATTGCGCAATAACGATATGATCACATTGGAAAAAGCCACGACTACGACAACGGATGCCGACATGACCAACGCCGGCTCCAATTTTGCCGTAACCGCCAACGCCGAACAGATTCCCAATACCAGCACAATGACCGGATTGGATTTGCTGAACGGATTGATCAACACTTTTTTATTTCCGGTTGATAATAAACCCATAGTTATTTACGATTTGACAATTTACAAATTACAATTACAATTTTATAATTGCATCTCCTGTAAGGGAGTTTTATCTCAGGTCGATGTTGTTTTCGATGGCGATGCTTAATTCATCGGCATTGATGTCTGTTTCCTGAATATCATCATTATGCCTTTCCAATCGAATCATTTTGCCTTGTTTAAGGTAGTCTTCTCCGTTAATGATTTTTCCGAATGCCTGAATGCAATCATAGCTTTGGGTGGTGGCGAAAACCTGAACATTCAATTCTTTCGATAATTTAAAAACGATTTCCCACAATTTTTCAAGAACGGCATAATGAAAACCGGTTTCAAATTCATCAATCAGCAAAAATCCGTTTTTTGCTTCGAATAATCCGTTGAAGACATTCAAAACACGCACGATACCGATTCCCATACTTTCAGGGGAAACAAGGCTTTGTTGATTCTGCAACTTCAAAACGATGTTTCCTTTTTCCGGAAGGCTGTTATCCGGTTGAAAAGTGACTTCGGCAATATTTTCGTCCAACATCTTTAACGTTTCCGACAAAACGTTTTTTTTATCCGATTCGACAATATAATCCCACGCGGCTTTACTTATTCCGCCGATTGTATTTTGAGCGGCAATGGATCTGCAATTTACGTCAAAATGTAATTTTTGAGTCGTTAAAATATGCTCAATCTCTTTTTTCGAATAAATAACGGCTTGATCGTCGTTCCCGATTTTTATACCGGTTTTATGCTGAACAACCGGCTTTTCATCCGAAAGAAGTTCCGATTTCACGCCCGATTCGTCTTCTGTAAAAGCAACTAATTTGAGAAATAAAAGGTGCGCTTCGATCGATCCTTTTTTCAAGGTTTTAATCAACACCCGTTTTTTATCGGACAAATTCTCCGTCGTTCTGTTTGAGAAAAAGGAAAGAAACGATTTTTTATAATCGATGTCGGAACTTCCTTTTTTGAGATAAATATCTTTCCGACTTTTCAATACGTCGAATAAATAGATCAAGTTCATTTGAGAAGCATATATACCAATCACTTCCAGCAAAGAGGTCTTTCCGACATTGTTTTTGCCCGTGATTAAATTCACCCGCTCCAAAGAGATCATCGATATATTTTTCAATATCTTGTAATTTCGTATCAAAAGTTTATCCAGCATCATACAATTCTATTTTTTCAGCAAAAAGTTTTCGTAAGCACTCAAACAATTTTTCAACATTTCATTTACCCCTTGGCTGGTAATGGTTCCTCCCGAAATGCCGTCGACATAATCCATGTCATTTTTCGATTGTCCGGCTTTTACAACGGCGATAGACGTGAATTTACCGTTGCGGGCGATCTGTTTGTCGTAAAACTCCTTTTGAAAATGTTCCGTATCAATTTCGGCGCCCAATCCGGGTGTTTCGCCTTTGTGTCCGAATGTTGCGCCGAAAACGGTGATTTTATCGTCATTCAAGGCGATATACCCCCAGACAGGCCCCCATAAACCCGTTCCGCGAAGCGGAATCACATATTTTTTCGCTCCTTCCGCCATGGCTTCATAAACGGGAAGTTTTCTTTCCGCCACCGGTTTTTTGATTTCTTTTTCGATGTTTTGATCTACGGTAAAGGCATCTTCTCCGTTTTTTTTATTTCCGTCATACGAAAGCACATATGAATCGGTGATCGTTTTTTGATAGATTTCCTCGGCATCCTTTGCCGTGGCTGCGATACGGAGCGCCCGAAGAATTTGTTCTTTCTTGTCGATTTCCGCATTTTTTTCCTGCCTTCCGCGCAATCCTTCGGCCGTAAAAGCCAGCAGCACGGCGACAACAATCACCATTACAGCCGCATATATAATGGTATACGTATTTCCTTCTTTGTTCATTGTCGTTTTTTTAATCGCTTTTCAAACCGGTTGTATTTTCTTTTTTCACCCGCATTCTTTTCAATCGTCGCTTGATATTGGCCTGAACCACAAAATAATCAATTACCGGGGCAAACATGTTCATCAATAAAATGGCCAACATCATTCCTTCGGGATAACCGGGATTTATCACGCGGATGAGTATTCCGAACAATCCGATTAAAAAGCCGTATATGTATTTTCCGCTAACGGTTCTTGCCGAAGTCACCGGATCCGTGGCCATAAACACGGCGCCGAAAGCAAATCCGCCCAACAATAAATGTTCATAAGCGGAAATATTCATGGCAGCTGTGGTTCCGACGGCATTTAAAATTGTACCCATACAAAATCCGCCCACAAAAACGGAAATCATGATTCTCCAATCGGCAATTCCGGTAATGATCAAAAATACGGCACCCAATAATATGGCGAATTTGGAAGTTTCTCCGATCGAACCGGGAATAAACCCCCAAAACAAATCCCAAGCCGACAACGGATTTCCCAGAATATCCGTCAATTGAACGGTGTGAGCAGTTGCCGTGGCCGCCTGTCCCAAAGGTGTCGCTCCGGAAAATCCGTCCACGGGTGTTCCGGCTCCCAATCCAAATGTTTCGCTCAATCGAATGAATACCCGGTCTCCCGACATTTTCGAAGGATAAGAAAAAAATAAAAATGCCCGCGTTACCAAGGCGACATTGAAAATATTCATGCCGGTTCCGCCAAACACTTCTTTGGCAAAAATAACGGCAAAAGCGGTTGCCACGGCAATCATCCACAACGGAGTATCCACCGGCACAATCATGGGAATCAACATGCCCGACACCAGAAATCCTTCCTGAATTTCATGCTTGCGCCATTGAGCCGCCATAAATTCAATACTCAACCCGACTCCGTATGAAACGATCAATTGAGGCAACACAGATAAAAATCCGAACAAGAATATCTCCCGGTATCCGACACTCAGCTGCCCGATTGCCAGATAATGTTGATAACCGACATTATACATTCCGAACAAAAGTGCGGGAAACAAGGCAATGACCACCATAAACATGGTTCGCTTGGTGTCGATGCTGTCGTGAATGTGTACGCCGCTTCCGGATGTTTTATTTGGAACGAACAGAAAGGTTTCCAACCCTTCAAAAACCGATTGAAAGGCCCCGAATCTTCCGCCGGGTTCAAAATCCGGTTTTAGTTTGTCCAATAAATTTCTTAAAAATTTCATTATTTATCCGTGTCATTTTCTTTCCAGACTTGCAATAAAAGGTTTGCCAAGTTCGGATTGATATAATGAATTTTTCCTGTATTGATCGAGATGCCTCCGACGGCAACGTCAAACGCTCCGTTGTTGACGGCGGTTCCCATATATCCGCCGAAAGGAGCGAATCCCCATCCCGACAAGGTCAAATAGCTTGCCGACTTTTCAGGGCTTCCCGTAATGGTGACGCTCGTTCCGGTAAATCCGCCTTTGCTGATTTCCGCTTTTGCTCCGATGTCGTTTTCATATCGAATATACGTTCTGTTTTTCACTGCTGTCTTTTTTCCGTTGAATTTAAAGAATGTTTTTCCGTCGCCGTCTTTATCGTTGCCGAAAATATAAATCACATTTTTCTCCTTCAATTTGTTATTTTCATTCAGATAATCTTGCAAAGCAAAATAAGTACTTAATGTCAAAGACGACTTTTTTGTACCTTGCATATATTCTTCCACCCGAAAACAATTTGCGCCCGATTTTCCGGCCTCTTCCCGTATAGCTTCGAATAAACGGTCGATACCTTTGTCATCCGTGACTCTTAGGGTTGCCACAAAAAAAACTCGTCCGCTGTCTTGCGGTTCAGCGAATAAATATTCAAATGCTTGCTGTTCTTTCAGATTAATGAATTCATTCTTCGCCAAAACCTCAATTTCCTGTGAAAAAAGTGATCCGGACAAAAGAGCAAAAACAAATATAAAAATAAAAAACACCTTTCGATTCATACTACACCACCACTATTAATAAAAAATATACCATCCATCCCCACAACTCTTAATTCTTAACTCTTAACTTATCTTCCAAAATCCCGATCACCTTATCAACATACGCACTCCACGTAAAATGCTCGACGGATTGATGAGAACGGATACACATTTGAATGTAATCGGGCGACTGTAATCCCGATTTGATCTGTCCGGCCAATTCCTCCGCCGATTGACCGTCTGAATAATAACCGAAATCAATGTTTTTTCCGAATGTTTCCGTAAATTCTCCGTAAGGAGTCGTGATCACGGGATTATAAAAATACATAGCTTCGATCATGGAAGAAAACGCACCCCATTTCGGAGTGGTATTCACGATAAAACGGGCGTTTTGAAGCAATGTATAATATAAATTCCGCCGGTTATCGTCTGCTTTGTCTAAATATCCGTAACAACAGACATTATCTGGAAGCGATTCAAAATCCGAATCCTTCATCCCGATGATGTGAACTTTGACATCCGGATAGTCATTCTTCAGCAAAGATACCGCTTTAATCAATTGTTCGGCGCCTTCCAGATAAGCGTTTTTTCTTCCGATAAAAAGCAACTCCTTCGAATTTCTTTTTTTTTCGAGAATTTCCTTTTCCGAAACGAGAAGCAACGAATTTACCACATTTCCCAAATACCTGATTTCGGGATTCGAATAATTTTCCTTCATGTATCCGGCAATACCCGGAAACAAAGGAAGCACCAAATCAGCCTTTTCAATCTGCCGGCGATCCCTTTTAATGCATGACCGCTCGAAACAATCGGGTTGCCGGTTCAAAAAATGTTTGATATAATAATCGTATGTCCAATCGCCGAACATCACGGTCGGTTTATCGGTTAAGCCGACCGACGAAAAACTGAGCGTGAGAAACAGAAACACATCCGAATTTTTATATGTGCGAACGGCTTTCTTGACGCGCTTTCTCACGTTTGAATAATGCAACCGGGAACGGAAATACGTGTACGACGTATCTTTACTCATCCGCTTGACAAACGGGTCGAAAAACTTGTTGTACACACGGCACAATTGCGCCGATTCACTGATATCGACACGATTTACTTTTATTCCTTTACCGAGAAGGGTTTCGGTAAAAAAATACGGCACATTCGACCAAGTGCTTAATTTTGACGAATCGCCGTCTGTAAATACCGTGACTTCTTTTATTTTCGATGATTCCATTATTCCTTGATTTTCCGTGATGTTTTTGTTTAATTGTGATTCACGAAATTCGATCAATTCATTTCAACTCTTAATTTATCCAGCCCTTCCCGAATGATCCGCTGAATTTCCAATTTCGATGTGTCGACAAATTCGCAAAGCGCAAAATCTTCGGGTGCGACTTCGTAAATTCCCAAATTCTCCATTTTTTCGATATCGAACGCAATAACGGCTTTGAGCAGAAATTCGGGCAAAATGTCCATCGGAAATACTTTTTCGTACTCGTCGGACATGATAATTGCCCTTTTCCCGCCTTTAATCCGGGCGTCGATCACATATTCTTTGCTTCGGTCGAACATGGTGATCAGCCGGGTCATAAAACTGCGGCTCACGCTGTATTTTGTAAATCCCGGACTGATCCACCCGAATAATTCGTTTTTTTCGTCCCCTTCGGGAATAACCGTTATCTGATTGTCATACGCGCCCAAATAACCGTCCGGTTCGATTCGTTTACCGGTCAATACATTTCCGCTGATATACCGGAGATGTTTACCCGAAGAAACTTCAAACGCCCCTTCGATATTCGCTCCGACAATCATGTCGCAATATCCTCGTTGCAACATTTCGGAACCGGTTAATGCAACGGTTCGTGTAAAATCGGCAATGCCTTTATTAAACAATCGTCCGACAAAAAGAACATCCGCGGGATGAATCACCCATACCGTCTCGCCTTTATTCAAAGGAGCGACATGATGGATTTGAATACCGACGTTCCCGGCCGGATGCGGACCTTTAAACAGCTCAATGATCACGTTTTTTGCTTCAAGCAGGGCAGGAGAGGACGTTTCGGGAGAAATGCCGAGATATACTTTTCCGGCGGTCAGTTTGGCCAAAGCGTCGAGCCCCGTTTGAAAATCTTTTTCCCCGTCCTGCAACACAAAATCAATGTCGGGAGCCAAAGGAGCGGAATCGAACCCGGAAATAAAAATATCGCGGGGCATATCTTTCGGATCAGCAATGACATCATACGGTCTTTGCTTGATATAAGGCCAGATTCCCGCATTCAATAAACTTTTTTTGATTTCATCTCCCGAAAGAGACTTTACGTCTTTTATGCCGAAATCTTCATATTCGACCGTAAAATCGGCTTTTATTTCCAATCGAAGCAATTTCCGTTTTTCACCCCGCAAAATGCTTGAGACTGTACCACTCACCGGAGATACGAACTTGATTTCGGGCTGTTTTTTATCGATAAACAACACTGATCCTGCTTTGACGGCATCTCCTTCTTTTACGAGAAGTTTGGGAGGTATGGCATGATAGTCTTCCGGAGTCAACGCATAAATCGACGGATGAATTTTTTCCGGTAAGCGTATTCTTTCGGCTTTTCCTTGAAGCCTGATATCCAGCCCTCTTTTTATTTTTATCGGCGTCGTCATTAATTTACCTGAAATTTTGTGTTACAAAGATAACGATAAAAGTCAAAAGTTGATGAAACATCAGTTAAGAAAAAGGGTGAAGGGCCATGAAAAGGCTTGTAACCCTTTTAAATGCGCAATAGATTGTAAGGATTTCGCTCTTGTTCCGCCGGAAATAAAATATTCGGTGGAAATAATGTATTTTGATAATCAATGACGTGCCATAGCTTAGTGTTCGCCCGACAAATGTAACTTTTTCCTTGAATCACAGTCTTTAAAAAACAAGTTTAATGACCCAAAAAGGTACAACCAATGGATTTTATTGTTAATTTTGTAACATCTTTGTATAAGACATCTTGAACATGACAAAAAACATTCGGATTTTATTTATTTCTCAAGAAATAACACCTTATCTACCTGAATCAGAAATCGCAATCATCAGCAGACAATTACCACAAGCCACCCAAGAAAAAGGAAGAGAAATCAGAACATTCATGCCTAAATTCGGTTGTATCAACGAAAGGCGCAATCAATTGCATGAAGTAATCAGACTGTCGGGTATGAATTTGATCATTGATGATACCGATCATCCGTTGATTATTAAGGTAGCGTCAATTCAGACTGCCCGTATGCAGGTTTATTTCATTGATAATGAGGATTATTTCCCGCGCAAATCCATCATCGAAAACGGAGAGGAAACAGATAATTTTTTGGATTTTTTCAATAATGAAGAACGTTCCATATTTTTCATTCGCGGTGTTTTGGAAACCGTGAAAAAATTACGGTGGACTCCCGACATCGTTCATTGCCACGGTTGGCTTACCGCATTGGCTCCCCTTTATATTAAAAAAGCTTATAATGACGAACCTTCCTTCAGAAATGCCAAAGTAGTTTATTCCATTTATGAAAAGGCATTCAAAAAGCCTTTTGAAAAGTCTTTTTCGGAAAAAATGCTGTTGCACGGAATCAAAAAAGACCATCTTTCATCCATCAATAAAATAATTGATTATGAGGCAATAAACAAATTGGCCATTGATTTTTCGGATGGTGTCATACAAGGAAGTCAAAATGTTAATAAAGCTTTATCGGATTATGCCGCTCAATCAAAAAAGTTATTTTTGCCCTATCAAGATGCCGACAATTACATTGATGCTTATAACGAATTTTACGATCGGGTCGTAATGTAAACTTTGACAAATTAATCCAATGAAAATAAAATCTTTAATTGTATCGGTCTGTACAATTGTTCTTCTTTTTTCCATCGCTTGTAACGATGATTTAAGCACGATCGGTTTTAATGTTCAACCGCCGGAAGATAACGTTCCGCTGAAAATCGATACCATTGCCTTGTCATCGTCTACTTTTAAGGTCGATTCCATTTATGCCAAATCAAACAGCGGATTATTGGGCAACTTCGATGATCCTGTTTTCGGTTCGTTGAAATCGGATTACATGTGTCAGTTTTATTGTCCGGAAGGAAACTTTTTCAGAGATTCCGTCATCAACAACCAAATCGATTCGATCGATGTGATGATTTTTTACCGGACTGCCGCAGGTGATACTTTGGCTCCGATGCAATTGAGCGCCTATAAAGTGAGTCAACCGTTGACAAATAACTTTTACACAAATATAAATCCGGATGATTATTGTGATATGTCTTCTCCTCTCGGAACGCAAGCCTATACTGCATCCGGAATCGGTATGAGAGATTCGTTGATTTATTCTTCTTCGGCCTACACTTCCACGAGTTATAAATATATTCGTATCCGCCTCCCGAAAGCCGTGGGGCAGGATATTTACGACAAATCGAAAACCGACGGTATTTTTGCTTCTCCGGAAGTCTTCAATAATTATTTTCCCGGAGTATATTTCACCACAACATACGGAACGGGAAATATCATAGAAGTATTAAGCACCAACCTGAATATTTATTATACCAAATACAATCGGACAAGCGCCGTTGTCAAAGATACCATATCCACTCTGATTGCCACCAAAGAGATTATTCAAATGAATCATTTCGAAAATTCCGGCATTGACGATCTTTTGGTACCGAACGAAACAACCGATTATATTAAAACACCTGCCGGAATATTTACCGAAATCGAAATTCCGATGGATGAAATCAATGCCAAAATTCAGCCTAAAAACGGAAATTTCATCACCAACGGTGTCGGATTTAATGTAAAAGTTTATGCCATGCCCGAAGATGCCGTATATCCATTGAGCGCACCTCCTTATATGATGATCATTTTGGCTGATGAATACAAAGATTTCTTCGAAAATTACAAAAGGCCGGTGGATATAAATTCTTTTATCGGAACATATATCGCCGCATACAACGCTACCGGCTTAGTGTATAAATTCAATAATTTGACGCCGTTGATTAAAAAAATCAATGAAAACGGTTCTTACCAAGGAGGAACGGTCAAAGCTTATTTGATTCCGGTTTCGATCAATATCGACAGTAACGGGAATGTAAATTCCATCGGACATTACCTGAACCCTTCTGCCGTAAGAATCCGAAAAGATAAACAAAATATAAATTTCACGATTATTCACAGTGAATTTTAAACTGAAATTTATTCCGATTAAATTTTGTTATCCTGATTATTAATAATTTTAAATCCATTGAATTATGAAAAATTTGTCTGTTTTTTTGGTTTCATTGATTTCAGTGTTTCTGATGTTATCCTGTTCCGGAGGTACCGAGTGTAAAATTGATAATCCGACGAATGCCGAAATCAAGGTAATCATCGACGGTAATTCGCCGATAGTTCTCGCTCCGGCAGAATACAACCCCGATACCAAAATCTCTTTGAAAGAAGGTGAACATACCATGAAAGTGAACGACGGGGATGAAATAAAATTTAAAGTATCCGGAAACACAGGGCTTTTGAATCCTACGTTAAGTACCTACGTATTTGCAAAAGAAGAATATTCGACAACGGGATTATCCAATGAATTAACAGATACCGATATCGAACTGGACGGAACAACTTATACCGGTCCGTTTGAAAAAATAAGCGAAGCGTTTATCCCTACGGACGACGTTAATCTCGGAATCGATCAATCGTTTAAATCGGAAATATCGACTCATAAAACGGGGGTTGTCATTATTAAAAAGATCTTTCGTCAAAAAGATTTCATCGATTATTTTAAACCGCAAGAATAATTTATTATATTGAAATACAGGTAATTGAAAGCATTCGGATTCGAATGCTTTTTTTGCCCTCACAAAAATAATTGAATAACAGTTTAATTGTCAATCGGAATGGGTTCATCCGTCATCTTTTTTGTTCTGGTCTTATATTTCGTCATGCTTCTCGTCATTGCTCATTTCACCGGGAAAAACAGCAATAATGACTCTTTCTTTTTAGGAAACCGTAAATCGAAATGGTATGTCGTTGCTTTCGGAATGATCGGCAGTTCCATATCCGGCGTGACATTCGTGTCGGTTCCGGGCATGGTGCGAAGCATTGATATGAACTATATGCAAACCGTTTTCGGCTTTTTTTTCGGATACCTGATCATTGCCCATGTTTTGCTTCCGCTTTATTATAAACTGCATCTGACTTCCATTTATACTTATCTGGATAAACGTTTCGGAAAAAGCGCCTATAAAACGGGCGCATGTTTTTTTCTGCTTTCCCGCATCATCGGTTCTGCGGCAAGACTTTACATTGTGGTGTTGATTCTTCAATCGTATTTTTTCGATCAATACAACATTCCGTTTTTGGTGACCACCATCATTATTATCGGACTGATTTGGGCGTATACCTTCAAAAGCGGGGTAAAAACCATTATTTGGACGGATGCGCTTCAGACTTTTTTTCTGCTGGGCTCGCTGATTCTGATTATTTGGCAGGTTGCATCAGCATTGTATCCGGATGTCGGCAGTGTCATTCAAGCCTTAAAAACCGATGAACATGCCAAAATATTTGTTTTTGACGATTGGCAATCTAAACAGAATTTTTTCAAACAATTTATCAGCGGTATTTTTATCACGATCGTCATGACGGGACTGGATCAGGATATGATGCAAAAAAATCTTTCTTGCCGCACGCTTAAAGATGCTCAAAAAAACATGCATTGGTATGGATTTTCTTTTATTCCGGTCAATTTCTTGTTTTTATGTTTGGGGATTCTTTTGTTGATTTTCGCTTCTCAAAAAGGGATTCAATTACCCGAAATCGGCGATAAAATTTTACCGATGATCGCCACCGACGGTTATTTGGGGAATATCGTCATTATTTTGTTTATGATCGGAATCACTGCCGCGTCGTTTTCGAGTGCCGATTCGGCGCTTACGGCTCTCACCACTTCTTTTTGCATCGATATTTTGAACATCGGAAAATATACGCCGAAGCGCTCCAAACGAATCAGGATGCAAACCCATTTTTGGATTTCGACGGCATTTGTCGTCATCATATTTATTTTCAAATCAGCCGGCAATCAAAGCATCATCGACGCCATTTACATGGTGGCTTCTTATACTTACGGCCCTTTGCTCGGTTTGTTCGCTTTCGGTCTTTTTACCAAAACCCGGATCAAAGACAAACCGGTGCCTTATATCTGTATTGCGTCGCCTGTTATTTGTTTTATCGCCGACCGGTTGGTGTTTTATTATACGGAGTATAAATTCGGATATGAAATATTGATGATCAACGGAATCATTACCATGCTCGGATTGTGGTGTTTTTCCGTAAAAGAACCGGGAGGAAAGAAGTTAAGAGTTAAGAATTAAGAGTTATATATGATTATGGAAATAAAAACAGCAGAATTTGTCATCAGCAACACAGACGTGAAGAAATGTCCGGGAGACGGTCGTCCGGAATATGCATTTATCGGCCGCTCGAATGTGGGTAAATCGTCGCTAATCAACACGCTGACAAATCATAAGAGTCTGGCCTTGACTTCTTCCACTCCGGGAAAAACACAATTGATCAATCATTTTTTAATCAATAACGAATGGTATTTGGTCGATTTGCCCGGTTACGGATTTGCCCAACGCGGAAAAGCAGGCAGGGAAAGCATCCGTAAAATCATAGACCATTATATTCTCTATCGTGATACGCTGACCTGCTTGTTCCTGCTGATCGATTGCCGCCATGAACCTCGTCAAATCGATCTGGAATTTATCGAATTTTTAGGCGAAAACGGCATTCCGTTCTGCATCGTTTTTACCAAAACCGATAAAATCAGCAAAAGCAAACTCGCACTAAATACAACCGATTACAAAAATAAACTGCTGGAAACTTGGGAAGAACTGCCCCCCGTATTTTTCACGTCATCCTTGAAAAAAGAAGGCAAAGAAGATATTTTGGATTATATCGATCGCATAAATCAAGGGTTGAACAAGGCATAAGATAAGAGGAACAAAAAAATAAACTGAAGATTCGCAACAGTATGGCCGAATTTTTAACTTTTGCTTATCAGTCGAAAGGCGAGGGTGTAGAAGTGCGTGTACAAGACGACACAATTTGGCTGTCGCAAAAAAACATGGGATTGCTGTTCGATACTTCTACCGATAATATCGGGTTGCATCTTAAAAATATTTATGCCGAAGGCAAGTTAAACGAATTTTCAACTACCGAGGATTTCTCGGTAGTTCAACAGGAAGGTAATCGTGAAGTTTGCAGAATGGTGAAACGCTGCAATTTGGATGCCGTTATAGCTATCGGCTATCGTGTAAATTCCAAACAGGCAACGACCTTTCGGTAATGGGCAACGGTTGTTTTACGTGATTTTACATTACGGGAATATATTATCGACCGAAAAAGAATGGAAAACGGCGTTTTTCTCGACGATGACTATTGCAATGGATTATAATCCTGAATCGCCCACAACCAGAATGTTTTTTGCAAAAGTTCAAAACAAAATGCATTATGCAGTACATAAACATACGGCTATCGAATTGATTTATCGCCGAGCCGACCACACAAAAGAAAATATGGAATTGGCCTCTTGGGAAAAATCACCCGGCGGAAAAATTGTAAAAAAACAGATGTAATGATAGCCAAAAACTACTTGGCAGAAAACGAATTGGAGTTGCCGGAGCGCATTGTCAACGGTTATTTGGATTTTGCCGAAGAGTACGTCAAACGGCATGTTCCTCTCACTAGAGGATTGGGCAAAACATTTGGATTTGATTTTGCAAGCAAACGGAAGGGATTTGTTACAAAATGCAGGCAAAATAACGGCTGCACTTGCCAAACAACACGCCGAAACCGAACTTGAAAAATACCGTCCCATTCAAGACCGCTTTTTTGAATCGGATTTTGATAAAGCGCTGAAAATGCTTGAAAAACAATAATATATGTTCACAAAATCAAATAATAAGCAGACAAACTAACGAGTAGACGAGATTGGCTTTGTGACATCCGAAACTCGTCTACTTGTTTACTGTATACTTATTTCTTGATGAATTTCACCGTTTCGCTTCCCGATTTAGTTTTGATCTCCATAAAGTAAACGCCCGGCAAAAGGTTTTTGACATTCACCGTTCCAGAAATTGCACCAAATTCGGATACCGGGACTCCGGCGATGTTCCGGATAACTACCCATTCGATGCCGTCCGTTTCCGAAACATACAAGAAATCGGTTGCGGGATTCGGATATACTGCTATTTCGGAATGACCCGTCTTTTTAAGTACGGTTGGATCTTCTGCAAGCGTTGTAAATGTCGATACACGGCCATTGAATGTTCCTTCTGCTGTTATTGCGTAAGCGTAGAACTTATATTGCGTATCGGGTATCAGCTCAGTCAAATTACCGTCTGCACTTTCTTTCCAGACGGCGGAAGACATTTCTTTATACATAAAGCCTTGCGATGTAACGACTGACCCATTGGCAGTTACGGTTTTATCAAGCGTAGCCGAATTATGTGTGATATCGGTGACAGTCGTCGATGTGGTAACTGTCGGGTCGGTAGGGCATTTGGTTTTGAATGTTATTTTCTGACTTCTGACCTCATCACCACATTCATTTATCGCTGTAATCCAAACTTCATAAGTGGTACAAGGTTGAAATCTTGGTGACGGAGTTACATTTAAAGTACTTCCACCGCTTCGACTTGCACTCGATGCGGTGGGACTTGTATAGTTCCAAATCCTATAATCTATGGCATTCGCACAAGCGTCCCAACTGAAAGTAGCTCCATTATCAGTCGGATTTGACACGACAATATTGGTTGGCGTTGCAGGTAAATTGGCTGCTCTATCGCTATAAGAAGCAATGACATGTTTCATTTCCCGTAAACTGCGGGAAGCATCGGCTTTCGCAGCATCGCCAATGGCAACGGAAATTCCGGAATAATCGATATTTATATTTGGGTTTGAAAAATAGGAAACACGTTCCCTAGCTATTTCATCAGAATAATACCTGCTATCTGGATAAGACATTACTGAACAATATTTATTCGTACCTCCTTGCCAATCCCAGCCATACGAATAGGAAAATATTCCGGTACCAGGATCTATCATATTTGCGCCGTGCGCCAAACCCATATTATGCCCTATTTCGTGAACAGAAGAAAAACGACCACCGGATGGGCTAGCTATATTTCCGATATTAACAACCGAAAAAGCTTTGTCATAATTGGAATCTACATTAAGTAAATCACCCATTCCGCCACCATTTGTTCCAATCAATTGCACCAGGTCGGCATTATACTGTCTACGCAATTCATGAACATTGTCCATATAACCATCGTAAGGATCGCATAGTCGTCTCAATGAAGTGCTAATTTCATTGTCTTGTGAGGTAGTCATCTCATTTTCTTCGATATAAGATACTAGTTCCGAATGAACAAGAGTAAGCGTTATACCTGTCTGGCTGCTACTAAAGCAGGTATTTCCCCAAGCGATCATTGTTGAGATGATATTATTTATCCCGCCGTATGAATTTGCATACGACGCTGCTGCAGGAGTATAAACAACCAATAGATCAATAGTTGCAGGATTGTCCGGATCAGCAAATACATCGGGACCACAACTTGCTTGAGCGCTTCTCAACGGCGGTGTTTTTACATTTCCGTCTACATCGGTTACACTTACTTCTGCTTCTTTGGAAATGGATATGTCATCATTTTCAAAATGAGTACGTTCAATCTTGCTTTCGTCTATTTCGATAAGATAACTCCTTGCATCAGAGCCATACCTGCTCCCGAAATTCTGAGCAAATTCGGGAATCGATACGGTAACAAGCGACTTACCTTCCGGACTTGTTGTGATAATAGCAAAAGCCATCGGATAGTCGGGCAACTTCAATGTGAGTGTAAAATTGCCGTTCACATTGGTAACAATGTTGCTTACCGTAGCCGTATAAGTTTTACCTTCAAAAAGTTGTAAATTAACAATATCGCCCACAGATACGCTCTTTGCGTTTTGCAGAGCGGGATTAATAGCAAAAACGCGATAGGCTTTTGCTTCTTTCAAAAGTTCTTGCGGAATAATATCCGCTAATGCAGCTCTTAAATTAAAATCAGCATTTTCATCGTTCAAATTAATAACTCGTTGCGCCGGAACATTCATTGACGCACATACTAACATCAGAAAAACGAAAACTCTTTTCAGACTCGCCGCGTTTTTTTGAATGGTTTCTGCCTCCATTACTCGTATTCGGTTTAAAAACTGTTGCATAACTTTAATTTTTAAATTATTAATAATGAATTGGTTATAAAATTTCTCATCGAAAATGCAACCACACAAAAAAAGCGTGAAACTGTTCGTTGATTGCTTATTTATATGTCTCGGCTCTGGTAAACCGTTTCCTCCAATAAGCACGAACAGTTCACGCTTTTAGAGCGTGAACCTTCGCTACTTTATTCTCGAGGGAAATTTACCAGATTTCAGACATATGAGAATAAGAGCGTTAAGCTCAAATTTTAATTCTATGTTTTATCTTTCCGGACAATCGGAACAAATAGTGCTTATCGGCACTGTTTGTTTGTTTTTATATCATACTCAAAAATTTTGTTAATCATTCGGAGGCAAAAATACTGCTTTTCCTATTATAAATAATCGAAATGCGTAAATTTTTTGGGAGAAAAAGCAAATTTTAGCCGGGTCATGCCTTGTCATCCTTGAAACATTATGTTTTTACGTTTTAGAATTTTTAAATACCCCTTATGTAGCAAAAAAACAAACAACTGAATTAGAATAGCTTGTATTTTTGTTATTTTTATGGAGCTGTATATAATATCGGAAACTATTGAGTAGGTTATACCTTAATATTCTCTCCTGCAAAGCCTCGCTGTTCGAAAATAAACTGCCGGGTGTGTTCTTTCGGGCGAACATATACATTACAAAATTATGTTTTTCCTACAGAAAACGCCCATTTTTATGAAAAATAGATCGCAACAGGCTGATTATCAACGGTGATTTTTAAGGTTATAAAACGTGCAAAAACAGGAATAAGGTTGGGATTATGAAAAAAATCCCATATATTTGCAAGAGGAAAAAGAATGATGAAGCGTCCACAAATAATTCAATCGGTTAAAAAAATATTGCGCGAGGTTACGCCCGAAGCAGAGGTAATTCTCTACGGTTCGGAAGCTCGTGGCGATGCCCGCAAAAACAGCGATATTGATTTGTTGATACTGATAGATAAGGAAAAAATCACCAATCAGGACATAATTGATATCACTTATCCTTTATATGATTTGGAATCGGCATTCAATTATCAAATCAGTATCAGCCCGTTGGTTTACAGCCGCAAACAATGGCATGACCGTCATTTTCGTACACCGTTTTACATTAATGTAATGAATGAAGGGGTGAAATTGCAATGAAACAACAAGCTCTAACAAAGCCTTATTGATAAGATAAGAAACAACATTGTAACCCAAGCACATCAGGGCGTAAAACAAATGTTTTCGTTACATTTTGTTGCTAACAATAAAATCGGTAAACAACACTCTATTTTCTACAGCAGATTGTTTAACGACCGAATGAGCGGCGACTATGACGATTTTGTGCATTATGACAGTGAAACGATAAACACTTTGCGCCCGCAAGCCGAAGAATTTATCTCTATTATTGAAGAAGAACTTAAAAAAGAATAGATTCGGGGATATTCGGATTTCACGCCTATAGTGTGTTACCGGCTTTAAAAATTCTTGTCATTCTCCGGTCTGCTTATCTCATATTGAACCAAATAATCAACAATATCTTTTGCTGCCTCCTGCTTCGATTTCAAGGGAAAATCCGTTTTTTTGCCTGATTTGTCTATAATCGTAATTTGATTGGTATCGCTACGGAATCCGGCTCCCGGGTTTCGCAATGAATTTAAGACGATGAAATCAAGATTTTTACGTTCCATTTTGGAGATGGCATTGAGTTCTTCATCGTCGGTTTCGAGCGCAAAACCGATCAACCTCTGATTTTCTTTTTTCAGGCCGCCCAAACTTGCCGCAATGTCCCGCGTCGGTTTCAAGTGCAGTATCATATCTTCTTTTTTCCGTTTGATCTTGCTCGAAGCAACCTGTCCGGGTGTAAAATCGGCAACAGCAGCACAGAGTATGGCTATATTCATCTCCTTAAATAGATTTGTCGAAGCCTCATACATTTCTTGTGCGCTTTCAACCGGAACAATTTTAATTCGCGGATGTCCGGCTTTGAGGGTTACCGGCCCCGAAACAAGCGTCACTTCGGCACCGCGGCCGGCACATTCTTCGGCTAAGGCATATCCCATTTTGCCGGAAGAATAATTGCCGATAAAACGTACCGGATCTATCTTTTCATACGTAGGTCCCGCCGTGATCAGAATTTTTTTTTTAGACAAATCTTCCCGGGTGGCAAAGAAATTGTTCAACACGGCGACAATTTTTTCCGGTTCTTCCATGCGCCCTTTGCCTTGCAATCCGCTGGCCAATTCGCCTTCGCCGGGTTCAATGACATAATTGCCGAAGGAACGCAATGTAGCGATGTTTCGTTGAGTGGCGGGATGCAGATACATGTCGAAATCCATGGCCGGCGCAACAAAAACCGGACAACGGCACGACAAATAAGCGGTCAGCAGGTAATTGTCGCAGATTCCGTTTGCCATTTTAGCCATGGTATTGGCTGATGCGGGAGCAATGACCATGGCATCTCCCCAAAGTCCGAGTTCGACATGACTGTTCCACATACCGCTTTCATCACGGAAAAATTCGCTCAACACCGGTTTTCCGCTTAACGCGGAAAGCGTGACGGGAGTAATAAATTCTTTTCCCGCCGCCGTGATCAACACCTGCACTTCCGCGCCCTGTTTGATCAGCAACCGGATAAGATATGCTGACTTATAGGCGGCAATACTTCCGGTTATTCCCACGATGATTTTCTTCCCTTTCATACCGATCACTTGTTGAAATCGCGTAATTTAATATTGGTCAGAACTTTTTTGGTGTCTAATGTAAAATCTCCCTGCATGATCCAACCATAATAACCGGGATCTTCTTTTAATACATCTGTCACCAGCCGATTTTTGTATTTTCCGAAATTAAACATTTCCCGGTCTTTATCATCGTACACGATGCGTCCGGCAAAATCCGCATTTCTGGTAAAAGACGAATAATTCGATAAAAAAACGATGTCATTCTTCAATTCGGGATATCGGTCCAATTGCGACTTCAAGACCTCATACGTGGCTTTGGTGTCGGCTTCCGCCGTATGGGCATGATCCAAATCTTTATCGCAATAAAATTTGTAGGCAGCTGCCAATGTCCGTTGTTCCATTTTATGGAAAATGGTTTGAACATCGACAAATTTTCGTTTGCGGAAATCCAAATCAATGCCGGCGCGTAAAAATTCTTCCGCCAACAAGGGAATATCGAACCGATTGGAATTATAACCGGCCAGATCGCATCCCTCCATGTTCTTCACCAGATTTTTGGCGATTTCTTTGAATGTCGGAGCATGGATCACATCTGCGTCCGATATGCCGTGTATGGCCGTTGCATATGCCGGAATAGGCATTTCGGGATTGATCCGGTATGTTTTGTTTTCTTCTTTTCCGTTAGGATATACTTTCAAATAAGAAAGTTCAACGATCCGGTCTTTGGCGATGTTGATGCCGGTGGTTTCGAGATCAAAAAATATCAACGGATTTTTCAGGCTTAATTCCATGCTTCCTGTTCAATTTATTCGCTCAACATCATCGGCATCAAGAGCATCAACAAATCTTCGTTTTCTTCGTTTTCCAACGGATAAATGATTCCGGCGCGTGAAGGATCGGACAGTTCGATCACAATGTCGGATGCCGGCAAATTATATAACAAATCGATGAAGAAGTCTGCTTTGAACCCGATAATAAGCCCTTCGCCGTCATATTGACATGGAACGGTTTCCTCTGCCGACGTCGAAAAGTCAATGTCTTGAGCCGTCAGCATAATATTATTTTCGATAATTTGCAATTTCACCAGACAGGTTCCCTGATTCGCAAACACCGAAACCCGTTTCAAAGCCGTCATGAAGCTCATCCGGTCGATGGTTATTTTATGGGCGTTTCCGGTAGGAATCACCGAATTGTAGTTGGGAAATTTGCCTTCGACCAACCGACAGACCATTTTGTAATTAGCCACCAAAACAACGGCATTTTTGTCGTCAAAACTGATTTTGGCTTCACCGGATTCCTTCGGCAAAATATTTCTCAACAAAGTAGCCGGCTTTTTGGGGAAAATAAACGAAGATGCTTCATTTCCTTTCAACGCCATTTCTTTGAAACGAACCAGCTTGTGTCCGTTTGTCGCGACAAACGTAACGTCGTCGGGGCTGATATCAATATAAATACCGTTCATAACGGGACGCAATTCATCGTCAGCCGTGGCAAACAAGGTCAAATTGATTCCGTTCAACAAATCGCTCACACTCATGGATAGAGAGGTTGCATTGTCTTTCAGTTCCGGCATTTGAGGATATTCTTCTCCTTTTTGTCCGATAAAATTACATTTTCCGTTTTGGAAATAAATGAATATCTCGATGTTATCGTCGTTAATGTCGAATGTCAACGGTTGTTCGGGAAATTCTTTCAATGGATCCAACAATAATTTGGCCGAAACCGCAAACTTTCCGCTCCCGGAAACATTTGTAACCTCCATAGAAGTTACCAAGGTCGTTTCTCCGTCCGACGCGGTCATTTTCAATGTATTACCGGCAAGCTCAAACAAAAAACTGTCTAAGATGGGAATCGTATTTTTTGAGTTGATCACCTTGTTAATGGCTTGCAAATGGCTTTGTAAAGCTGTACTTGATACGACAAATTTCATGTTGTTATATTATTTATGGGTTATTCGGTTTCGAAGTCGGATACATCACACATCGCCGTCTTATCATGTTTTTACATGATAAAACCGGAAAGCAAAAGTAGAAAAAAATGTCAGAAAACAAAAATGAATCTTATCTTTTATCCGTTTTTCCGGAACAGTAATTCGTAAACTTTCTCGTCAAAGTTCTTTCTATTGATTTGAAGAAGAGTGCTGATGCATTCAAAATAATTCTCATCCCCTTTTCCGCACTTAATTAATTTGAAAATACCATCCATTCCTTTCTGCTTTTCCACTTCCCCGCAAATTATGCCTGAAATAACCGCCTTTACGGATATCGGATTAGGGTATCCGTATTCGGCTAATGCATCTGGATTTTCATTGAATAAATCCGACAAATTCACTTCCGGATGAGCTTTGATATATTGCCGCAGAGCGGAAACCAACTCCGGCTGATCCGGTACCCGACCGTGAATATCAGCATGATAAGCATTCCCCCAAACATAAGCAATTCCCTCCTCTGCGGCGATATTGATCACTTTTCCCCGAATATTTGCCGCATATTTGTGAAAAATACCATGCGAAAAATCTTCATTTTTCATGACGGAAAACAATGTTTTAGGGTCAACGATACCTCCGGTATTAATCATGCCGTTGAAATCCGAGTCGTAACAGCATCCTTGAAGCTGAAGCACCTCCTGATAATCAGCACACATATACATTTCCAAATCCATAACCGGTAAATGTAATTTTAAGGCCATCGTATTATTTTTTTGATTAAAAATTTCCGCCTTCTCCATATTGATTGTATCAGGATAATGATAAGTTATGGTACCGATTTGTTTTGTTTTCCAATATTTTGTATTGTATTTTATCGGACCGGTAAAAATGATTCCGTCGTTTTCTTGTTTTGCAAGAATCGTGAAAATTTTCCCGATTTCATTATTTCCGATACAGGCAATGGTCGCCATAAAAGATGAAGGCGCGACAGGATATAAATTAATCAATCGCCTTTTGAAATAATGTTCTGTAGTATCTTTGCTTCCCGGTTCTTTCAAATTTGCAAAATAATTCCGATTAAAATCAAAATTATCGTTATCAATCAGATTGATGCTCATATTTCCGTTATCAATGCCGGTGAAAAGATCATCCAATGACATGATGATCCGATCTTTTATCGAATCAGAAAAAACAGTATGCAAATTTTTCGATATTTCAAGTTTTGTTTGCGCATCAATCATCCATGAAAAGATTGAAAACATAAATAATAATATTATTTTCATATATTTATAAATTATTTAAATTTTATATTGATACTTTTTGAATATTTTCTCCTTTAACAAAGTCAAAATCAATTTGTCTCGCACAGATTACACGGATTACACGGATTTCGGGTGATATTTTCGTTATTTCTTGTGTTTATTATTGCCGGGTTATCACTCTTTTCTATTTGACTTCGTCGATTTTCAATTCACAAATATATTGATTTTAAAAAATCTGTGCAATCCGTGAAATCTGTGCGAATCCCCACTAAAAATACTACCATTTATCCGGTTAAAAATCAATTCGAGTTTCAGAAAGTATCTTGTTTTGAATATTGTTTTGTATCTTTGATATTTTAAAGAAGCATATTACATTATTATAATTATGAAAATAAAACAAATATTAATCATCGGGTGTTTTTTTGCATCGGGATGCTTATTCGCTCAAAAAACAGAAATGAATACATACTATACCAATATGTGGCTTAAGGTAGACGATTTAAATGAGAAATCTCTGCCTCAATCGGCGCTGGACGAAGTCGATAAAATTTACCGGCAAGCGGTCAAAGAAAAAAACAGTCCGCAAATCATTAAAGCGTTCATGTACAAATCCGATATCGGCACTTTAATTAACAGTGACAACGCCTTAAATATCATTGAAGAAACAGAGGAATATTTGAAAACTTCTTCCGACGACACAGAAAGAAGCATGCTGTGTTCTGTTTTGGCGGGAATGTATCAGAATTATTACCGGTCGCAACAATACCTTATTTCCCGTCGCACAGAAATTTCGGGATATGTTCCTTCCGACATCCGGGAATGGACCAAAAGTCTGTTCATCCGGAAAATCATTGAGGATGTCCGGTTATCGATACAACCTGAAAAAATTCTGCAAAATACCGACGCCTTAAGATATTCCTCTATATTGGAAAAAGGAGACGACTCCAGAATATTTCGTCCGACCTTATACGATTTTTTGGCCAATCGCGGAATCGATATATTAAAGGATCTCTTTGATTATCCGCAACCCGGCGATAATGCCGATTACCTGCAACCGGCCGGTGATTTTATCAAACTGTCGATTCAGCCGAAAAACGATGATGTCCGGGAAAATATCACAGCCATTTACCAAAAAATCTTGATTTTCCGATTGAACGATAAAAACAAGGAAGCGTTTTTAATGGCGGATTTAGACCGGTCGGATTTTATTTATCCAAATTCGACCGCCGACGGAAAAGACAGTTTGTATTTGTCCAATCTGCAACAGTTGAAACAGGAATGGGCGGGAAAAGACATTTCCGTAGAGATTCTGAACAAGGAGGCCGAATTTTACCTGAATGAAACCCCTGCTCAAATTTCGGAAGGCAGCGAAAAAAAGCAAACCGATGAGTTGGCGCAAAAACAGAAAGCATACGCCATTTGCCGGGAAGGCATCGATAAATATCCGAATTACAGGCGGATCGGCATCCTGAAAAATTTGCTGGCCCGATTGACGGCTTCGACGCTCCAAGCTTCGGGAAATAACAGTGTTTATCCGGATTCGGATTTGGAATTGTCGGTTCATTATAATAATATCAACACCTTAAATGTTCAATTGTATCGCATTGCAAGCGATCGGCCCGGCGTGAAAGGCTGGGGGGAAAGTTCCGCTTACAAAACAAAAGGAACGTTGATCAAAGAAATGTCTTTTGATTTAAAAACCGTGTTTCCATACGAAAACAAGGACACCGTGTTTAATATACCCGTACCGGCAACGGGATTATACGAATATGTTTTATCGACCGACAACCCGGACATCAAACCGGTTTCAACCGGTTTTGCCGTAACGCAACTCGCTTCCATTGCCCGAAACAGGGGGAATAATAACATCGATATTCTGGTTACCGACAGATTGTCGGGAAAACCGGTTGAAAATGCAACGGTTCAATTGTATGATAATATCTATGTGAAAAATCCGGTCATCAAAGAAACGATTACCACCGGGAAAGACGGAATCGCCGTTTATTCCGGAACGAAGGGATATACCGGATACAGCGTCGTTTCAGGTGACGACCGGGCGGGATTTATTTCCAATATGCCTTGGAGTCAGAATTACGGCAATTCGGATAATAACGCACAAGAACAATTGACCATTTTAACCGACCGCAGTATTTATCGTCCGGGACAAACCGTTTTTTTCAAAGGAATTGTATGGAAATCGGATGAAAATTCTGCCGTGGTCATTCCGAACAAAACGGTGGATGTCGTTTTTAAAGATGCGAATTACCAAAATTTAGCGACCAAATCCCTGACTGCCGGAGAATTCGGGTCTTTCACGGGAGAATTTGTCATTCCGCAACAAGTCCGTTCGGGAACGTTCTATATCACCGGCTTAAACACAACTACTTACATAACGGTATCGGAATATAAACGTCCGACATTTCAAATTGATTTTCAACCGATTGCCGATACCTACAGTTTCGGCGATGAAATTTCGGTGAAAGGAAATGCCCGGAATTTTTCGGGAGTGCCTCTGCAAAGCGTACAGGTTAATTATCAAGTCATACGCCGTCCGCATTTTCTGTATCGTTGGTATCCCGACCACTCAAGCGAAAAACAAATTGCGTCCGGTGTTGCCACGCTCGATGATGAAGGAAGATTCACGATTTCATTCAAAGCCGGAAAAGATAAATCGGATTTAAAAGGTGAAACTTATTACACTTACGAGTTGACGGCAAGCATCACCGACACAAACGGGGAAACACAGCAAAACACCACTTATGTTTCGGTCGGCGATAAATCGATGCATTTGACATTTTCATTCGACGGAAGCATCGATAAAATACAACCCGGATATCTTATAAGCGAAAGCATCGATAAAACACAATCCGGATACCTCAAAATAACCGCGGAAAACCTGAATAACGCACCGATCAAAACGCAAGGAACGTATACCTTGTACAGTTTGATCGACGAAACTTCTTTGAAAAAAACAAAAACTCAACCGTTTATCGATGTATATACCGGCGAAGGCGAGCCGCAATATAACATCAACAAGGAAGTTTTATCGGGACGGTTTTCCACTCCCGACAGCATTTCGACCGCTTCCTGGAAAAATCTGCCTTCGGGAAGGTATCGTATCGTGGCTAAAGCTCCCGACAGTAAAGGAAATGAAGTAACGGGGGAACAAAACTTCGTGCTGTATTCAAAGGAGGATCAAAAATCTCCGATACTGACTTACCGATGGCTGATCAAAGAGAAAACAACGTGCAACCCGGGTGAAAATGCCGAAATTATACTCGGTTCATCTGCTGAAAATGTGTATGTATTATATGAAATTTTCGGGAAAAATCAATTATTGGAGCGTAAACGCTTTGAAATCAGCAAGGAAAACAAAAAATTACTGATTCCGTACAAGCCGGAATACGGGAATAATGTTACGTTGTCTTTAACGTACATCAAAGATGAAACTGTTTTTGCCGAAAATATTCTTTTAACGAAAAAGGAGGAAAATAAAAAACTCGACCTCTCATTCGCTGTTTTTCGCGACAAATTGTTGCCGGGACAAAAAGAAGAATGGAAACTGACGATCAAAGACGACAAATCCAATGCAGTCGCAGCTGAATTGTTGGCGGGTATGTATGATGCTTCACTGAATAAGATTCGTCCGCATGCCTGGTATTTCGCTCCGAGAACCATGTCGATGACTTATTTTTATAATTTCGATGAAGGTACGGGGTTCAGAACTCAAAATATATCGATGAATTTCAATGAAAAGTACCCGGAAGTTTCCGATTTTAAATTTGATGTCTTGAAAGGAGCTTTTGCGTTGTTCCCTCAAAACAATTTGGTTTTATACGAGAAGGTATCCGGTGCATCTACCGGAAGAATAAGAGGTGGTGCTACTCTAAAAGATGAAGGATATTATGCGTCATCAGACAACTCTCAACTTACATTTGCCCAAGCCGAATTACCTGCAGCATCTTCTGAAACAGTTCAATTTATAACGCCGGCAATAACCGGTTCGGGAGAATCAGGAGAACAAACGCCGGCATCTCCCGTTCAAATCCGTCAAAATTTCAATGAAACGGCTTTTTTTCTGCCTCAATTAAAAACCAATGAAAAAGGAGAGGTTGTTATTTCCTTTACGGTTCCCGAAAGCACAACCTCGTGGAAGTTCATGGGATTGGCGCACACCAAAGATCTCAAAGTCGGACAATTAACAGCCGAAACGGTTACTCAAAAAGATTTGATGGTGATTCCGAACTTGCCGCGCTTTATGCGTCAGGGTGATCGGACATCTGTTTCCGCGAAAATTGCCAATTTGTCGGATAAAAATTTACAGGGAAAAGTAACTTTGGAGTTGTATGATCCCGAAACCGAAAAAACGGTTGTTTCCGTCGATCATGCCGAACAATCGTTTTCGGTCGATGCCGCCGGATCGAGTTCGGTGTCGTGGAATTTTACCGTTCCCGAAGGATCGGAACTGCTCGGATGCAGAGTGATTGCCCAAACCTCGCAATTCAGTGACGGAGAACAACATTTACTGCCGGTACTTTCCGGGCGGATTCTTGTGACGGAAACTTTACCCATGACCCTTCGTTCAAATCAAACAAGGAGTTTTGAAATGAGTAAACTTATTGATAATAAATCTGTTACACTAAGTAATTATCGTCTGACGCTGGAATTTACCGGAAATTCCTCCTGGTATGCCGTTCAAGCATTGCCGACATTATCGAACCCGACCTCCGACAATGCAATCAGTTGGTTTGCATCTTATTATGTCAATACATTGGCCGGACACATCTCACAATCCAATCCCGAAATCAAAAAGGTGGTCGATATCTGGCAACAGCAAGCCGGTACAAAGGAGACGTTACTCTCTGCGTTGGAAAAAAATCAAGAGTTGAAATCGGTATTATTGCAGGAAACGCCTTGGGTGCTGGATGCCAAAAACGAAACCGAACAAAAACAACGGTTGTCGTTATTGTTTGACCTCAACCGTCAATCACAATCAACTTCCGACGCCTTGCAAAAACTGTCGGAACTGCAAAACCAGGACGGAGGTTGGATGTGGTTTAAAGGAATGGCTTCGAGCCGTTACATCACCACATACATTTTGGAAAACATGCACCGTTTATCCAAATTGGGAGCCGTTCAATATGGCGAATCCGAAAAAATGATGCAAACAAAGGCGTTGAATTATCTGGATCAGCAAATAGTCGATGATTACGCGAATTTGAAAAAATACGGAAATCCGACGAACAACGAAATGCACATCGATGATATGCAAATGTATTATCTCTGTGTCAGAAGCCGTTACAGAGATATTCCGCTATCAAAAAAAGCGTTGGAAGCCTATAAATATTATGCCGGTCAGGCAGAAACACATCGAAATAAACTGACGTTGTACGGAAAAGCTCAAGGCGCCATGTTTTTCGATCGGGAAGGAAAAACTTCGATTGTGGGCGAACTGATCCGGTCGTTGAAAGAATTTGCTTCAAAAAGCGATGAACTCGGGATGTTTTGGGCGAACAATCGTTCGGGATATTTCTGGAATCAATCGGCCATTGCCGTTCAAACCACCATTTTAGAAGCATTTGATGAAATCGGGAACGGCAACCCGAATTTCGAAACTTCGAATGATATCGAAGAAATGAAACTTTGGCTATTGAAACAAAAGCAGACGCAATCATGGGATGCCGTCCCGTCAACGGTAAATGCGATTTATGCCTTATTGCTTCGCGGACAAAATCTGTTATCGGGGTCAAAGGAGGTAAACATTCAATGGGGAACCCGGAAAATAGACACCGGCAACAATGAAACCGGAACGGGTTATTTCAAACAAAGTTTCGATAACCCGGAAATCACGCCCGACATGGGAAAAGTAACGGTTGACAAGCCCGGAGAAGGGATTGCCTGGGGGGCTTTGTATTGGCAGTATTTTGAAGATTTAGACAAAGTGACCGGACAAACGGGGGCATTATCGGTGGAAAAAATGCTGTTTGTCGAACGCACCGGCGAAAAAGGTAAAACCATCGAACCGGTTACCGATGACAATCCGTTGAAAGTGGGTGACAAAGCGGTTGTTCGTCTGACCGTGCGTACCGACAGGGATTTGGAATATGTTTCTCTGAAAGACCTCCGAGCCGCTTGTTTTGAACCGACCGAGCAACTTTCGGGGTTTCGTTTCAGTGAACGAGTGGGTTATTATCAAGACATCAAAGATGTTTCCACGAACTTCTATTTCAATTATTTACCCAAAGGTACCTATATCTTTGAATATTCCGTTTGGGTAAATAGAGCAGGAGAGTATTCGACCGGCCTTTCAACCATTCAATGCATGTATGCACCCGAATTTGTGTCTCACAGCGAAGGAGGGAGATTAAAAGTTAAGAATTAAGAGTTAAGAGTTTAAAAATGTCCTGTAACCTGTAGGAGTGTGATATTGGACTCACCCGCAAAAGTTGCAGAGTTTAAAAGCATGTGGCGTTTTTTCAAGTTCCGCCGGGAACATAATATTACATATCTCACCAATCACATAACATGTCGTAAGTACGTGATATATAATATATTGCGTACTTACGGCGCGCCAGTTTGTTAAAAAATCCGGTTTTCTACCAACATGTAATGTGACAGGATTTCCCCGTTCGTGCCGATTCCGATTTATCGGAATGAATATTGTAATCGGTGCGTTGTTTCGTCACGCACGGTTTACAAAACTGCGCGAGCGAGGCTCGTCCGGATTTCACGGATTTTTCAATTAATTAACATATATAAAAATATTTATTAAAATACAGAAAAAATAAAATTAAAATTGTTGAATGGATATTATTGATTAACAAGGATGTAGTCTTGTTTTTAAGATGATATAGACAGAATTCGTGCCAAACGGTGGAAAAAATTTTTGAAAATTCATTTTATTTTTTTAATTTTGACACAATAAGTAATTTTGTATTTTATAAACTTAAAAATGGATTACCATGAAGAACATTGTTTTTACATGCATTGTTTTCGCTTGTTTAGCGAATGTGTCGGCACAAG